>Ga0209278_1000079_pt1 | contig 157052 bp, 146 predicted proteins | sample JI81BgreenDNA_FD_187504 | JGI IMG/M metagenome (GOLD analysis project Ga0209278, IMG submission 187504) | Wastewater effluent complex algal communities from Wisconsin, to seasonally profile nutrient transformation and Carbon sequestration -... | ecosystem: Engineered > WWTP > Effluent > Algae... | reverse complement strand
GAGGATAGAAGTAAGAAAATAGAAATTAGATTTTGGATGCTGTAAGATTGGGATTTGGACCCGAGCGAAGCGAACAGACGAAGTAATTTTTAATATTGGAATTTATCTTTTAGATTTTTTAAATTTTTATTATTTCTTATATCTGTGTTCCAAAAAAGAGGATAGCGTTTATTTTTGGGATTTAGAACAAAATATTTTTTGTGTTAAGCCCATTATCGTAGCCTTTTGTACTTTAAATTTTGTAACATCATTTTAAGATTACGTGCCGGTTTGAATAAAATTTTAGCTCCTAAAATGGTATTCTTGTTCAATTTTTCGGGTGTATCTGTTCCTGTTCCTTTTAAAGTTAAGGCAAACGTACCTAAACGATCTATTTTCACTATTTTACCCTCGGCTAATTCGGTCCCAATTACTTCACTCATTGCTATAAGAACTCCAAAACAATCCGCTACGGTAATGGTACTTCTGCTAGCAATAATTTCAGCTAAATGTTCTAAATCTACTTCTGTCTTGCTTACGGCACAAGGATAATATTGAATTTTTGGTGGTGATGCAATATTGTTTTGTTTAGGCACCATTTTAAACGCTACAGCCATTTTGATTGATTTTTTGTTTGGTACAAAAATACAAATTCTATTTCATATAAACCTATTACTCTAGGGTAATTAATAATTTTCTCTAGGGAAACAAAATATTTACTCTAGGGTAATTATATAAATTCTCTAGGGAGATTAAAAATATTGTTGTTACAATTTATTTTAGTTCCTGATTAACAAGAAATTAATGCACCATATTATTGGAAAATAAAAGACAATTTTTATATTTGCATTTTACAAGCCACTAATTATGAAATTTAAAGCCAAAACAGTACTCCACAAAGGAACGCCAAGAATTGCCGTTTATTTTGACAAAAACCCAACCTTAATTTCACGTATAAAAACCTTTGAAGATGCTCGCTGGAGCGCTTCTAAAAGGTATTGGCATTTACCTGATACCGTAACTAATAGGTTACATTTTAAATTACCCTTAGCTTCTACATTAGTGCCAAATACAGAAGGAATAGCTAGTATTGAAACCTTTAAGCGGTACTTATTATCAAAAAGATACAGTCCCAATACTATAAATACTTACAGTGATGCTTTAAAATCGTTTTTAACTTTTTGCAATACCAAAGCTGTAAAAGACATTACAAATAATGACTTGATTACTTACAATAATGATTACATTTTGAAAAACAAATTTTCATCTTCTTATCAAAATCAGATTGTTAATGCCATAAAATTGTTTTTCAAAATTGTAAAAGAAAGTAAGATTGAAATAGATAAAATACATCGCCCAAAAAGAGAAAAGACTTTGCCAAATGTTTTGAGTAAAGAAGAAGTTTTAAAAATAATAGAAGAAACTGAAAACTTAAAACATAGAACTTTGTTAGCATTAATTTATTCTGCTGGGCTTCGCATTAGTGAGGCATTAGAGATGAAGCCAAAAGATATTGATAGCATTAGAATGTTAATACATGTAAAAAATGCCAAAGGAAAAAAAGACAGGTATACACTTTTATCAGAGAAGGTGTTAATGCTACTTCGAGAATATTATATGGTTTATAAACCAAAAGAATTCTTATTTGAAGGGCAATATGGAGGCATGTATAGCAGCAGAAGTGCACAAATTGTTTTAAAACAAGCCGCAGATCGAGCTGGAATTAAAAAATCTATTACGCTACACACATTACGACATAGTTTTGCTACACATTTATTAGAGAGTGGTACAGATTTGCGCTACATTCAAGACTTATTAGGACACAGTAGCCCAAAAACAACTATGATTTATACCCATGTTAGTAATGATAGTTTAAAAAAAATAAAAAATCCTTTTGATGTATAATTTTTTTAGCTAGATTTGATAAATATAAAAACGAAACAAAGCACAACAAACATTCGCCTATCTTGCCTTATTGGCATAAAAGTAGTTAGTTTGTTTCGCATATAAACGAGTTAGCAAACATATTATGATAAACGATAACGTAAAGAATATTATCAACGAAATTGTTGAAAAATCCAAAGATTGTAAAGATGGATTTATCGCTCCAGAAGAGTGTAGAGTTAAAATTTCGGATTTAGAAAATTTTGATTTCATTTTAGTTTCTGAAATAGAAAAAATCAAAAAAGTTTTATTATCAAGTGAAAGTAATTATTTTGACAAAAAAGAAACATTTACTGTTCCTATTCTAAAAATAGACGGAGAATATATAACGTTCTATAAAAGTATAATTAAAGAATTTCAAAAAGAAATAAATCAATGAAAAAAAGTATATTAATTCTCACTTTATTTTTATCATTTTTATCATTTGCTCAATCTAATTTCTCAAATGGTTTTAGTGATGGTTACAAAAAAGGTTATTGTCATAATCAAAGTGTTGGTTGTATTTCTCCAATTCCACCAATTTCACCAATTCCAAAGGTCAATGAAAACATGAATAGCTATCAAGATGGCTACAATCGAGGTTTTGAAGAAGGCTTAAATGCTCAAAAAAATAAACAAACTAATAGTGAAAACCAAACAAGAGAACGTTTTAAAACTTCCGAAGTAGAATTTGTAGAAGATGGAATTTACAATCCATATAAAGACCAAAATACATTAAATTTAGCTATAAAAGTTGCTGAATTAAAATCTAAAAGATTAAGTGACCTATATGAAAAAGGCATAGAAAATTATAACAATGATAATTATAGCGATGCTATTTATTATGCCAACGAAATAATAAAAATTGAACCTACTATATCGCAAGCTTACGCTTTAAAAGCAATGTCACAACTTTACAAAGGTGAAATTTTAAATTCTTTCAACAATATAAATAAAGCAAAAAAACTAAACTACTCTGGGGAAGATAATGTAACGCATATAAATAAGGAAGTTCAAGAATACTTAAAAAATCAAATGGCAGAAAAAAATTATAATAATGTCATCAATTTTTGTAAAAACTCTTGGTATGAAAACAATTTAACTAACTATTTTCTTGCTATGGGTTATTATTATAATCAAGATTATAAAACCGCAAAAAAATATTTCAAAAAATTTGACTTTGAACCTTCAAAAACATATTTAGACGCTATAAAAGAAAACAAAATATTGCCAAACCCTTTTACAAAACAAAATCAAAAAAATGAAAATGTAAAAGAAATAAGAAAAGGTGTGTTTGCTAATAAAGATGCACTTGTAAAATATGTAGAGAATATTGCAAACTTATACTCTTTGAAAAAATACAAAGAAGTAATTAACGAAGTTAATTTAGAAATCCAAAATATTCCAACTGATTTCAAATATGGTTTTGAGTTTTTATATGGTATGAAAGGTAGTTCAAATTATTATCTTGGCAACTATTATGACGCAATAAATGACTTTAAAGTTTCTATACAAAATTCAGAAAAAACTAATCCAAATATTTATTATTTGAGTGCACTTTCAAAATCGGAAACTAAAGATTTACTTGGAGCAATTAGTGATTATGATAAACTAATAGAGATTGGAGTAAACGGCAAAGGTAATTTATATGATTTAGCAACAGTTTATAATAATAAAGCTTATGCACTTACAAATATGAAAAAATATTCTGAAGCAAAAATTCTTGTTGAAGAAGCTATAAAAATGAATAAATCATATTGGTATATTTGGGACACTAAAGGAGAAATTGAATATAATTTAGGCAACTTTAATCAATGTATAGAAGACATGAATAAAGCAATAAGTTTAAAGCAAGACTCAAATTCATTATTTTTTCGAGGGTTATCATACATTAAATTAGGAAAAACAGATTTAGGTTGTAAAGATTTAAAAAAATCTGGAGAACTTGGAAAAAAAGATGCTTACTATGAGATTAATAAATATTGTAAATAATAAATACGTTTGCTAACACAGGTTTTGCAAGATTGTGGGTTTTGGGCTAAATTTAAAGTTTGTTTTGTATCTTTGAGTTTAATGTTTAATCGATAGTTTCGGCTTCTTTAGTCCACAACCTCGCAAAGCCTGGGAACGTTAGCGGCAACCCTAAAAGACATCCCCGATAACAACAGTATCTTTACCAATTGCATCAAGTAATGGGATTGTTTCGCCATCTTCTGGATGACTATAAACCGAAACAAACATTGCATCTTTAAATTCCACAACAGAAGAATAACCAGCACAAATATGTAATTGGTCGCCTTCATAAATTTCTGTTCCGTTTTTATCAAAGCATCCTGTGAATTGACCTACATTATCAACAGTCCAAGATGTTTCCCCGTTGGTTATTTCCCAATTACCATTTGTTTGTTTTACCAAGTATCCATAAACCCACATTTCTGTTCCGTTTATACCTTGAAACCAACCTCTAAATTTAATTTCTCTATTCATTTTATTTTGATTTGTGAAGAAGGGCAGCCGCTAACAAGTGCTATACAATATGGCGGCTGACGTACTTCGATTAAACATTTTTACTAATTCAAACTTTGGTGCTTCGTATTGAGCTTTCTGCTGAAAAACCGCCACATCGTATAGCACCGATACGTTGGCAGAAATATTACGAAAATCAAACGGATATAATACCTAAAATTAATCAACAGGTTTAATATCCCATTTTTTAAATATTCTCTGTAATTTTACTTTCATCTCATTATATGGTTGTTTTGGCTTACTAGCAGGCATACCAAATACACCAACATGTGATGGATTCTGATTATTACCGATATACTTTACCTCTAATTTGTCCTCAAGAAATGTTAAGTTTCTAATTTCACCAGCAATGAAGTGACCAATTCCGTGAGTTTTTGAGGTTCTACCTTCAGGGTAATTATCAGTTTTAAATTCTAAACATCCTTTAGCGTCACAAAACTTCTCCCAATTAGTAGATAAAGAATCGTTTACTGGATTAAAAGCATGTGGAGAAACGATATCATATTCTGGAGATTCACATTGTGATTTTGGAACTCTGTAATAAAGTTTATCTGAATCATCAATTTTGTATTCTTCGTCAATCATATTTAAAACGTTATTGCTTTTGGCAATAAATAAGATTTAAAGTCATTAGGATTAAAAACACCTTGAATCATTTGAGAATCTTTGTTATCTGAATAAAACGTCGCTTGATTTCCACTTTTATCAATATTCACTAAAAAACCATATTCTTCTGTTTCCCATTGTATATCAATACTTCCTTCTGAACTTGGAAATATTCTTGGTAAATCAATAATATATCTATAATCCTTAAAAATTTTAGAGGAATAATCAATTAAAAATTTTACAGTTCCAATCCATGAATTATGTGATATTGGTTCTGAACCTTGATAATCCCAATTTTCCTTTAATAACAATATAGATTCATATTTATTCAATAAATTTATAATACTTTCTAATTCATTATCAACTTTATATTTTACATTGTCGAAAGAATACGAAACATTGTATTTGCTTTTTTTTGAATATAACCAACCAGAATATGCAAATTCAGTTTCTAAAGAAATAAGCTCATAAGCTTTGTAACTTTGTGCATCTGATTGTTGAGGAATCGTGGCTATCATAAATCAATAATTTTTGCATTTGGGAAAGTTAATTTTATGTTCTCAAAATTTTCTTCCGCTTTTTTAATTTGACTAGCTAATATTTCTAAATCATTTTTATCCATAGAAACAAATATATCTTTTTTTATTTCTCCTTCAAAAACTGATAATTTAAGATTGTGAACAATTGCGCTTCCTATTACTTTTCCATTTTCATCAAAACTTGTCTTTAAACTCTGAAAAATTGTTGATTCAATAAAATTTCTTTGATTTTCACCCATTAACTTGATTACTTTTGCTCTTTCTGATGAAGATTTACCGCTAGAAAGTAATCTATGTATTTCTGATGCATTTTCATCAGTAAAATTAAAATCAGGAAAATTCTCTGTCATGGATTTACCAACAGATTCTACAAATCCATCGACATTATCAGAAAATTCATTAATTGAATGTACTAATGCTAAGTAAATATCTGAAAAGTCAAATAATGATTTTTTATCCAGATCCACAAAGTTAGATAGATATTCTAATAATGGTCTTGGAACAAGCTCTCCATCGTAGTCATTTAAAGCCGTAAATAATTCTTCTTTTAAATTATGTGGATATTCAAAAAATTTTATTAAAGTCTCTAAATGTATTTTAGGTATTCTTAAATTTAAAGGCTTACTCATATATAATATAATTTAATTTCAAACAAAAGTAATACTTTTTATTAAATATATAACTTAACAAAATGCTAATTAAAATTTAACTTTTTTGCACTCATATTAAATTAAAAAAAAATACTTCTGCCAACAGCGGTTTCAAGAAATGGCGTGGCACGGGATTTATTTGAAATCGGAAAGGTTATTAATTTAAAGTTTTGTTTATATTTGTGAAGGCTTGGTCTTGGTTAATCGCCACTTCATGAAGCCGCAAAACGTTAGCGGCAATAAATTCGCGACAGTGCAAACATTAAACGGACGACATAAAACGAACAGACAAAAACAATCAATATGAGTTTAGACATTACAGTTTACACCAAACAACTTTCGGACGACTACATTCCGAAAATAGTTAAGCGACTTAACGACTTTGAAATGGTTTGCGAAGCACACCCCGACTTTTCGTTTAACGACCAGACAGTTTTTTTGCCGTTTAAGTTTCGCTTAACAAATCCACCATTTCCAATTCTCAAGGACAAAGAACTCATAACTGGTTTTGAACTCTACATTTCCGACTTTGACCTTGAAGACGAAAAACAGAAAGCAAAACCAAAGCAAGGTTTCATTGACAAGTTATTAGGTAAAAAACAACCTGACAATCCTTTGTTTACTGCTGACATTGACAACCGACTAACGGACTGTAAGAAAATGGTTTCATTCGTTTGGCATGTTGCGGACAGCTTTGAATTGCGTTTTGCATCTTTAGCAAGTGCAATCTTGACAGAGCTAACAGACGGAGTTTGCACTTATCAAGCAGACGACATTTGGTATGACAATGAAAACTTTGTTGAGAAAACTTGGCAAGAGATAAAAGATTACGAAACGACTTTGTTGAAAGAAAGAGATTTAAAATTTCATGAGTTCAAAGGTTGGGACAATAGTTTCTAATGGACAGTATGATTAAACCTGAAACTTTGCAACTTCGGACGGAAAGTTTTACTGCCGCTAACAGGCGTTTGGCAAAAAAGCGGGTTCAGTGGTTAAATGAAGCTTTGTGCTTCGTATCAAGTTCAGTGCTGGCCGACAGTTTAGTGCTTCGAAATCCGCTTCTTCGCCAAGCGCCAAAACGTTGGCAGAAATATTACCAAAAAAAACCAAAAAACACAATAACTACAAATGGAAGAAAGTTTAAAAACTTACGAGAAAAATATTAAAAAAAAACATAGTTTTGGTTGGACACCAAAATATGAAGAAGAATTTAGAACTAACTTAAATGAAAAAGTTTTTATACCAATTGCAGAAAAAACGTTTGAAAAACTCGATTGGGATTTAGTTTTTAAAGACGACAAAAATATTGAAGTAAAAAGGAAAGAAAGTAGTTTAGGATTTGAAAAATGGACAGAGTCTATTACAATTTCATATAGCCACGGAAAAATTAATGTAAAAAGTGAATCTTTGGGAAATGAAATGTGGGATAATGGTAGAAACTCAAAAAGAGTGAAATTATTTATTCACGCATTTAAGGAAACAGAAAAAAGTTTTGACAGAGAATCTCTTGAAAAATTAGAACTTGAAGTTGAAAGAAAAAATAATTGGGATGATTATGTTATTCCTGAAAATTTACCAAAACCAAATGAAATCAAAAAACCAAATTTTGTAATTCCAATAGTTGGTGGAATTCTCGTATCTATTGTTTTAGCGTTCGTTTTAGCCAAAGTTTCTGTAAGTGGAATTTACATAATTGGTTTATTTGAGGTTTTGGTTGCAGTAACAATCGGTTTTTCTTTAAAATATCTTATCAAATTGTCAAATTTTACAGAGTTTTTAAAACTTAAGTATTTATTGATTGGAATGATAATTCTAATTTATGTTTTAAATCAGTATTTCCAATATGAAATAATTTTAAGAGAAAATAACTACGACAGAATAGGATTTTTTGAATTTATTAGATTAAGATTTGAACAAGGATTGACAATAAAAAAACTTAATACAGTTTGGATTGGGTTAATTATAAGTTGGATTTTACAAATTGTAATAACTTACTATGTTGGATTGTTGAGGCTTATCACAAGTATTACATCCTATCAATTAGAAAGAATTCCAATGGAAGTCGTTGATTTTGCATTTTATCATTTTCTAAAAGAAAAAACAGAAGAGCAAGTTAGAAATGAATTAAAAAATAAAGGTTGGACTGAAAAGCAAAATCAAGACGAGGTGTTTGAAGCCATTGAAGCAATTTATGGTGCTCAAGAAATAAATCGTATGAAATAAAAATACTTCTGCCAACAGCGGTTTCAAGAAATGGCGAGGCACGGGATTTATCAGAAATTGGAGAGATTTTTAATTAAAAGTTTTGTTTATATTTGTGAAGGCTTGGTCTTGATTTATCGCCACTTCTTGAAGCCTCGAAACGTTGGCAGCAATTATAAAAGAGCCTTGTGGTCACGAATGGAAATTTCACATTGAGCCACTTTGCTACTTAGTTTCGCTTGTAGTTCCTTGTACGTTTCCTCTTTCAATCCAACATCGGTGTTTAACTCTTCAATCCTGTTCCAAAGCCAAAGCCATTTATCACGCTCTTTTTGCTTCTTATCAATGTGAAATTCAATACTTGTTTTATCTGACATAATCGTTAAAATAACTGCTGCCAACAATATATAACCGACAATAGGCACAGGCAGCGTTTGTGCTTTGGTCGGGAGTTTCGTCAAGTGCCTACTGCGGTTATACTTGACGTTGTAGGCAACATATTTTCCGAACTTACGCCGAAAGCTTCTCTCCTATTTTTTTAAATAATTTTTACCGAAAATCTTGCGTGAAAAACTAAAACCGTACCGAACTTTGTCGATAAACATTGTGTTGAAATTACGTTTTCGGGTAAATCCGTTGTGAAATCAAAACCCGAAACTAAACGTTGCGTGAAAATTTGCTATGCGTGACAATCCAAATTTTGTGGATAAACGATGCGTTGAGTTTTTAAGTTCCGAAAATATTATGCAGCCTACAACAGCGGTTTAAAAATATGGCTGGTTTCATGAATTTTTGAAATGGCTCAGTTGTTTAATTTAAAGTTTTGGTTATATTTGTGAAGGCTTGGTGTTGCATTTTCGCCACATTTTCAAGCCGCGAAACGTTGTAAAACAGTTTGAAACGACATGGATAAAAAATATTTAAAAGAATTAATTAATAATTTTAATAAATCACAAGAAATACGTGATAATTCTTATTTTGAATATTTTAAATCCTTATCTACTCTTTCTGTTGGATTGATAGGTTTGCTAGTTGGATTAAAACCTAATCCAATTCCAAACCATGAAGCGAAAGTAGCTTTTTTGGCGACCATAATTCTAATTGCACTTTGTATCCTTTTTTCTCTAGCAACTCGATTCTACGAAGTAATTTTGAAAAAGAAGACGGCTGATGCTTACAAACAGCAACTATTAAAATATATGGAGAACCCTTCCGAAAATACTTTCCAAGCTGACAGCATAGATAAAGATAATATTTATAAATTTTTCGAGATAATGACATTTGTTTGTTTATTATTATCCATTTTAGCATTGATTTCATATGTATATTTTTTAGAATTTAAACTTACTTGACACTTAACAAAGGCGGACAAGTTAAACCTTATAATAAAACCGATTTTACAACAGCGGTTTAGCAATAGTGCAAATATTTGAGTAACCACGTTTCTAAAGAAACATAAAATTAATATCAAAAATTGCATTTCAGTTGCTTGCACCATCGCTAAGCCGCCAAACGTTACAAGCAACCGTATGACGACAGACAACGAACATAACTGCCTTGAAGAAGCGAAACTTTCGGCTGACATTGAAAAATTCGGCTGGACAGTTTTATTGTTAGAAGCAACGGACTATTTGCCGTCATTTGCTTACACGGTTGGACTTTGGAAAAACTATAATCACCCTGAAATTATTTCTTTCGGCTTGACGACAAAGACTTTGCATTTAATACTTAATGACGCAGGAGAAATTGCAAAAGCAGGACAAAGAATTGAAGTTGGCAAAAATTATGACGACTTTTTTGAAAACAGTAACACTCAATTCGTAAATGTTGACAATAGAAATATTACAGACTATTTCGGACACGCTATAAACTTTTACGACACAATAGACTTCCCAGCAATTCAACTTGTTTGGACTGACCGAAATAATAAATTTCCTTGGGACAAAGATTACGAAGAAGATTTTGAACATAGACAACCTTTGCTTGACCGAAATGCAGATTTTAAGTTTAGAGAAGCAAAAAATCTTGGAGTATTTACAACAAGACAATGGTTAGAACTTGGAAAACCAATTCTTCACGTAATCCACGACAATGAAGGAGACTGGCAATTTCTGACAGGTGACCAATTACCTGAAGATGCAAAACTTGTAGGATTGGAGCAATTGACAATTAAGGACAAAACGCTTAATGAGGTTTTCAATCTTGACTACGGAGAACAAGCAGAAAGAGAATATATTGGCGGACAATGGACACGAACGAAAACGGAAGAAGATGACGAAGAATAGAACGGCAGCTTGTAACAGCCGTTTTGCAAAAGCGGGGGTTTCGTGCTTCTATGACAGTAAAGTGCTAAATTCAAGCTTTGTGCATCTAATGAAGTTTAGTGCTGAAAATCCCCGCCTTCGCCAAGCGCCGGAACGTTATCGCTCAGTGTAAAAAACCAACCGCACAAATGGCACATTTGGTTTTTTCCGACTCACGAGCCAACGCTCAAAAAACCAAAAGAGCCATTTTTTTCCAACGCTCGGACAGACGAACAGAAAGAAATTCAAACATTTTTTATATTGAAAAACGAGATATTGGAAAATAAAAACTAAATTTGCGACTTGACATCTTTAACAACAATGAACAGAATTAAAGAAGTACTTGAAGAAAAAGGAATTAAGCAGACTTGGTTAGCCGAACAGCTTGGTAAAAGTTATAATATGGTTAACGGATATGTGCAAAACAGACAACAGCCCAGACTTGAAGTGCTTTACGAAATAGCAAGAATTTTGGACGTGGAAGTTAAAGAATTACTAATAGAACAAAAAGACAAGAAATGAGCAATATATACGAACAACGATTTTTCTCTGCCTTGAAGGACACTTTTATTGGACACCCAATAAAAGGAAAATCAGGCTATGTGAATTTAATGGACATTAAAGCACAATATTTTGCTGAAATTGAACCATACATAAAAGCTGAGATTGACAAACAAATTGAAGCAAAATTCAGAGAAGAATTGTTTGAAAAACTCTACAACTTTTTTGACTGTTACCTGAATGAAACAGGCACTGTTTTCTTTGCCAACTCACAAATACATAAAAACCTTTACGAAAAAGTTTATTCTGACCGTGATGATGTTGCTTTGTTTTGGAAAACACAAAAACTCTATTACGTAAAGTCTGAAGCAAATTATGAAGATTTACAAACAGAAGTAAACGGCATCAAGATAATGTTTGACGCTTCTGAAATTAAACACGCAAAAGGCAATGAGAAAAAAGCAATTCAATTTTATTTGGTAAAAGCAACCAAAGAAGAAGTCGTGTTTAAAATTCGTTATCAAGAAGCGAACAAGTATGACCGATTGAAAGAATATTTGGAGCTTGAAAAAAATAATGACCTAATGGATAAGTGTTTGGACGAATACGGAACAGACCTTCACCCTAACATCATATTCACCAAAACAGATATAAACCGAACTATAATTGATAAAAAGACTGACAGCAGAAAATGTTTATTTATTGAAAATGTAGATGATGCTTTAAACTCGGTTAAGGTTGAATACAGCATTAACGACTTAACATTAATGCTAACCTACTTACACAAAAAAGGCATCATTCTTTATGATGAAGATTTAAGGAAAATCTTTAGCATTTACAAACGGCAAAATGAAATAGATTACTTCATACACAAAGATGCCGAAGGTTTTTTGAAAGAACAGTTTGACATTTATGTGTACAATTGGTTATTCAATGATTTAGATACCGACTTTGATGCAGCTACTGTAAAACGTATGCAAAACATAAAAAAGATTGCACACAAAGTCATTGAATACATAGCTCGTTTTGAAGATGAATTAAAAGCCATTTGGGAAAAACCCAAATTTGCAAGAAACTGTAATTATGTATTGACGCTAGACAGGCTTGCTGATAATGTCCCAATTATTGAAAAAATCATTAAAAGTCCAGGTTGGAAAAACCAAATATTAGAGTGGCAAGAGCTAAACAAAGAATGGTTTGATGATAAAGGGGAGACTTCTAAAAAGGTATGGGAAGAGTTCGCCTTTGCGAATGATACATCTTTTGAAAATGAAGTTATTGTAAGTAAAAAACTGAATAATAAGTTTCAGTTTTTACCAATCGACACAAGATATTTTCCAGAACTTAAATTCCAAATATTGGCGTGTTTCGATAATTTGGATAAAGAAATTGATGGTAAAATTATAAAAACAGATAATTGGCAAGGTCTTAACACAATAAAAGAAAAACACAAAGCTTCACTCGACCTGATATACATTGACCCACCTTTTAATACAGGAAGTGATTTCAAATATAAAGACGCATATCAAGACAGTACTTGGTTATCCTTAATATTTGACAGAGTGTTAATAACAAATGAACTTTTGAAAAAATCAGGTACGTTTTATTTTCATATTGATTATAGAGCAAACTATCTCGGCAGAATCCTGTTAGACAGAGTTTATGGAAAAAGCAATTTTCTTAATGAAATTATTTATGGCTATAGAATTCAAGGAATAAAAAGAAATGCGTATGCAAACAAACACGATACAATCTTTGCGTACACTAAAACTAATCCAGACTTAAACATTCATAAATTTTACCCTGAAAAGGAAAGACAGATTTACAATAAACCATTTATGGATACCCAAACAATTTCTCCTGATTTTGCAAAATTAACACAAAGAGATAGGGAATCTATATTAACTAGTCTTGAAAATGGCACACCTCTAAATGATAAGTTTAAGGAAACAATTTTTAATAGATATTTTGCTGAAACATTTGTAAGAGATATTTGGGACCACGATAAGACAAAACCTCTGATTTCAGGTTCATCAGAATATTTAAAATTTCAAACTCAAAAATCGGAAGGACTTTTATCAAGAATCATTGAAAACTCTTCTGATAAAGGTGATTATGTTTTAGACTTCTTTTCAGGTAGCGGTACAACAATTTCAACAGCACATAAATTAAAGCGTAAATGGATTGGAATGGAAATGGGCGAACATTTTAGCGGAACTAATATTCCAAGGTTAAAATGGACGCTTATAGGCAATAAAATAGGAATTTCAGATGATGCAAATTTTAAAGGTGGCGGCTTCTTCAAATACTATGAATTGGAGCAATATGAAGAAGTATTGTCAAAAGCTAAATACCAATGGCAAAGCCAAGAAGGTAAAAACCAAGTGGAGCAATATAGTTTTATGCAAGACCAGAAATTATTGGATGCAATTGAGATAGATTACAAAAACAAAAATGCTAAAGTAGTTTTTGAAAACCTTTACCCTGATGTGGATATTGCTGAAACGCTTTCTAATGTTTCGGGCAAACACATCAAACAAATTTTTGAAGACAAAGTAGTTTTTGAAGACGGAAGCGAAGTAGTGTATGCTGAAATGACCTTTGAAAAATATCCTTGGATTAAACCATTGATTTGGTGGAATAGCAAATAAACTAACAAACAATGGCTAAAATAGTATTAGAAAAACTCGTTAAAGATAATCCTGCAAGTTTGCCTGAGTTCTTTAAGAACTTGGATAAGGAGACCTTTGGAATTGATTGGAAGTTACACGAATACCAACAAGCAGCTTTAAAACACGCTTTAAATACTTTGTATTATTTCTTTCATCAAAAAGAACATCTTTACAATCATTATCAAACCCAAACCAATGAAGATTGGAAAAAGCAAATTAGCTATGCTAATGACAGCACTCATTTTGGTTTGTTAGGTCAGTATTTCAAAGTAGAAGAAAACCAAATACCCTACACAGAATTTTTGAATCGTGCCTCTTTATGGATGGCAACAGGTTCAGGAAAAACTTTGGTTTTAATTAAGCTAATTGAATTTTTACATCAATTAGCTACTTATAATTATATTCCCAAAAATGACATTTTAATTCTCGCTCCAAAACCTGAAATTCTAAATCAGATTAAAGAGCATATAGAAGTATTTAATAAAAACAGTTCTGTAAAAATTAATCTCAAAGATTTAAGAGAGTTTGAAAAATCAAAACACTTGCAGACTTCTTTATATGAACCTGACGGCATCACTGTATTTTATTACAGAAGCGACAACATTACTGATGTTGACAAAACAGAACAGTTAAGTTACAAAACCGTTTTAAACAATGGTAAGTGGTACGTGCTTTTAGATGAAGCACACAAAGGAGACAAAGAAGATAGTATTAGACAAGCCTACTACTCTATTTTGGCTCACAAAGGTTTTATTTTTAGTTTTTCTGCAACATTTACAGATACAGTTGATATTGTTACTGCTGCATATAATTTCAATCTAAAAAAATTCATTGAAACAGGCTATGGAAAGCATATTACCGTAAGCGGACAGGAATATAAAAATTGGAATAAAAACAAAGGTGATTTTTCCGAAACTGAAAAAACAGAAATGGTAGTAAAATCTTTATTGGTTTTAACAGCCATTAAGAAAGAAGCCGAATATATCAAAACTCATCATCCTGATTTATACCACAATCCTTTACTGATTACAATTGCCAATGAAGTAAATACAGTTGATGCTGAATTAAAATTATTCTTCAAACAATTGGCTATTGTTGCATCAGGCAATTATGACATAGAAAAGCCTAAGGAAGTTTTAAGTTCAGATTTAATTATTCATAAAGCCTATCAATTCAATACAGCCGAAATTCCATCTTCATTTATTCAAATTATTGAAAACATTAGCAAAGAAGATATTCTAAAATACGTTTTCAATGCTTCATCATTTGGAAAAATAGAATATACAAGAATATTAAACAACAGTCGTGAAATAGCTTTCAGACTTAAAACAGCAGAAGCAGGTCAACATTTTTGTTTGTTAGTTGCATCTGATGCAACCAAATGGAGTGAAAATGTTTTGGATAATTACGAATACACAGAGACACCATTAACTAAATCTTACTTTAGAGAGATTAACTCACAGACCAGCGGTATTAATATTTTACTTGGTTCAAGAATCTTTACAGAAGGTTGGGATAGTAATCGCCCTAATGTAGTGAACTTCATTAATATTGGAGTTGACGAAGGAGCACAAAAATTTGTGCTTCAAGCAATTGGACGTGGCGTAAGAATTCAACCAGTTTCAGGTATTAGAAAACGACTTGACTATATTGTATCTCCAGAAGAAACTGAAACACTTTCAAGGTACATTGATATTAAAGCTAAAGCTGATATTCTGAAAAGAAATCTGCCTTTAGAAAGTTTGTTTTTGTTTGCAACAAAAAAGGAAGTTATTAAAAATATTACTGAAAATCTAAGCAGAGAAAAAGATGCTGACGATTGGAAAATAGTTAAGCATATTGCTAAAACAGCAATTCCCCAAGAGTTACTGATTCCGAAATATGAAGAAGTAATCGCAGAAATCCCTGCCTATTCAATAAACCGTGATGAATACAACGAACTTTTAGAATTCGTTGGAAAAAGTGAAGGAGTTCAAGACAAAATAGTATTGATGCAATCACCAATCAATGTATCAAAAACATTGGTTTCTACATTAGAAAAAATAAGAGTTGAAACAAATTTTAATTTCACTGTTTCTCGTTCCATTCGTAAACCAATTGACAATTTGTTGCTTCTAAATCAACATTTCAATCAAAAACCAAAACGCCTAAAATCGTTCGAACCAGTATTGACGGAAATAAACCACTTTGACAAAATTGAAATTGCCAATCTTCCTGATAATGAACTTGAACTTTTAGAACAAGCAATTATTGATTCTATAAAAGGCAGTAAATCGGAATACAATTCCGTTAGTGATATAGTTGCAGCCTACACAGCAAAAAAGCTAAATGACCAGCAATTACAGGAACAACTTGACTTATTTAACAGCAAAGACAAACCAAACAACTATTCATATAATGGTTTGAAACTTGAATTAAATACGGATTTTTTAGTAGAACATTACTACAATCCAATCATACTTACATCAGAAGCACACAAGCAACTTTTTAAACACATTGTTTGGGTTCCTTCAGAAGTTGAATTTTTAAAGAAACTGCAAGAAAATCGTGACAAACTTGAAAAATACGAATGGTGGTATTTCTCAAAAATAGACCAAACAACTGATGATGTTTCTATACCATATTACGATACGAGAGAACAAGAATTTAGAAACTTTTTTCCAGACTTTGTTTTTTGGCTAAAACCAAAAGACAGTAACAAATTAATTATAAAGTTCATTGACCCTAAAGGAAACGTAGTAGGAACAGGTAACGCAGAAGACAAGGCAAAAGGCTATGAGAATATTTTCAATGGACATACAATTAAGTATAACGACAAGGAAGTTCAAATTGACCTATTTTTCTTCAATGAACCGACAGGAGTAAACGAATCAGTAAGGGATTATTTTACAAAGGACTTTAAAAAAATGTTTGAATAATGCCAACGCTCAACAGCCACACACATTGCCAAGCCGCACCAGCCAACGCTCAAACCCAAGCTTGGCAAAGAGTGTGTCTGTCCCAACGCATAACAAAACCGACCGATAAACCAGCGGACGAAAAAGAACACCGAAGCGATAACAGCCGTTTTGCAAAAGCGGGGGTTTGGTGCTTCTATGACAGTGAAGTGCTAAATTCAAGCTTTGTGCATCTAAAGAAGTTTAGTGCTGAAAATCCCCGCCTTCGCAAAGCGGCAAAACGTTGTACACAATGTTAATATATTTACGCAGAAATTTATTCTCTATAAGCAACCTTTTTCACAAGTTTGTATCTTATAATAAAAATCAAAAAAATATGAAAAATAATTTAAAAGCTTTTAGACTATTACTTATAACAATTGTAATGTTTAGTTGTAATGATTCAGATGATGTAGCTAAAAATACTGAAAGTTGTACACCTATACCTGCAAATTTACAAAACGGAATAATTGCATTTTACCCATTTAGTAATGGTTCTATAAATGATTTTTCTGGAAATAATTATAATCTAACTAACACTACTTCTGCTTCATCTGGAATCGACAGAGCAGGAAACATAAATTGTGCATTTCACTTCAATGCTACTAATGGTGATTTTTTAAACTATTCGAATCCCACTTTTATTAATGATTTTCAAACTCTACCTTTTTCAATTTCTTTATGGTATAAAAATGAAACGTCATCTGCTGGAAATTACGAGCTTTTAATAGGAAGAGACGAAAACCTTCACTGTCCAGACTCTTATGGTCAATGGTCTGTTGGTTTATATGACAACAGAAAACCAGTATTTGGCATAAACGAATATAGTTTGTGGTGGAATATTGGTTCAAATGTTGAAATCTCCGAATGGAGACATTTGGTAGTAACTTGTGTTGGAACTGATTTAAAACTTTATTTAAATGGTGTGTTAACCTCTCAAGTATCAAATACTGGCTGTTCAACAAATAATCCAACAATAAATTCAGGTGATTTATTTTTAGGAAAAGAATTTACTGGCCTACTTGACGACGTTATTATTTACAATAGGGTTTTATCGCAAAGTGAAATTACTGAGCTCAATAGTTTGACTCCTTGTTGTGAATAAAACACTGTGTACAACAGCGGTTTGCTTCAATGGCTACTTCCGGATTTTCCTACGGAAAATCCGCTGCTGAATGGAATGTTTTGTTATATTTGTAATGGCTTGGTGTTGGTTCAACGCCACTGAGAGAAAGCCCCGAAACGTTGTACAATATTTTAAATGAGATACTTAATAAAGATAACATTACTAATAATTTTAGTTTCATTTTTTTCTTGTAAAAATGAAAATCCTATTAGTGAAAAAAAACTAGATTTTCCAAAAATTGTAGATACTTCTGAAATAATTTCAACATTAAGGAACTCAAAATGGCAGGAAGTTGTCGAATATAACTTTCTGTATATTGGAAAAAAAGTCGACACTATTTTCCCAAACTATAGTTTAAAGTATTTTTCAATTATAAAACCTCCGCCTCCATTTCCCGAAAATGATAAAAAAGAAACTTCTAATATAAACCATGATAGTATTAATAAAAATAACCCTATGTTTAGATTTTATCTAGATGGTTTTCATAAAAAAGAATATAAATATTATGAAGAATCTAATTTAGATATTAAAGTAGATACTTCTATAACTATTAAAAAAGAAGACTACTATTTTGATCCTAAAACTCCATTTTACAAAGCATATCCTATATTAATAACGACTAAAGAAAAAGATACAATCATTATTGGATTACAAGAAATAATACCAATTGAATTGGAAGCTAAAGATATATCGGGAAATTGGAAACCGATTGAGGAAAAATACAAACATTATTGTGGAACTGGACTCGGATATATTCTTTTGCCACCCAAAAATATAGTTTTAACTTCTGTGTTTGTTTACGATGGAAATTATAAAACTAAACTTAGAATAAAATTAGGTAAATCATATTCAAATGAATTTTACGGAAAAATAAATCCTAAACAATTTGAAAGCAAATATGATGATAATGGAATACTAAAAAAATAAAAAACATTGTACAACAGCGGTTTGCTTCAATGGCTACTTCCGGATTTTCCTACGGAAAATCCGCTGCTGAATGGAATGTTTTGTTATATTTGTAATGGCTTGGTGTTGGTGCAACGCCACTGAGAGCTAGCCGCGAAACGTTAGCTGTCATTATTTCCAAAACTATGCTAAAAAACAAACTAATAATACTTTCTATATTTTTCTCATTGAGTCTTTATTCACAAAAACTTAATGAAGAGTATTATTTATTCTCTGAAGAAAATATTTCAGAAAATTTATTGTTAAAAAATGATTCTATTCTAGTTTCAAAACCAATTTTTAAAGGAGGAATTTACATAAATTCTCATTATAAAGAGAGTACATATAAATATGAAATATTAAAAGATACTCTTGTAATTTACAACTTTAAAAACGCTGACATTGTAAAATATAAAATAGGGAGAAATTATCTTGAAAATTCAAATAGAAAAGAAATTTATATAACAAGAAGTGATTTTGAAAAATTCCCAGATTTAGCAATTAAATACAAAGATAAGATTTATTGGATTGATTCTCCTGAAACTTCAAATGGTGTAATAACAAAAGAAGGGAAACCAAATCGTAAAATTAAAAAGATGTTTAAAGGAAAAAATACTGATAACTTGTCATTTAAATTATATAAAAGCTATGAAGCATACAAACTTTTTGGTTATCAATATGTATTTGGAATTATTGAAGTTACTGATGAATAATAACGTCAGCTAACAGCGGTTTGCTTCAATGGCTACTTCCGGATTTTCCTACGGAAAATCCGCTGCTCAATGGAATGTTTTGTTAAATTTGTAATGGCTTGGTGTTGGCTCAACGCCACTGAGAGAAAGCCACAGAACGCTAGCTACAATTATGAAAAAAATTATATCAATATTATTATTACTATTAACTTTCATATCAAATGCACAAAATATTTTTGAGTATGAAAAACAAATAAACAATCCTGAAAACTATGATTTTCAAGAAGTTGGATTTCAAAACCAAGATGAAAACATCAACCTTTCAGGAACACTTATTATGCCAAAATCTAATTTCGATAAAATAGTTATAATTGTTCCAGGTAGTGGTAAAGACACTAGAAATTCTCATTATATATTAGCGGAACAACTTTTAAAAAATAATATTGCTGTATATAGATTTGATGAACGTGGTATTGGAAAATCAGAAGGTAATTATTCGGAATTAACTAAAGATTTATCAAATGATATAAACTTTGCATTTAAAAATTTACAAAAATTAAATAACGACAAGAAAATTGGAATTATTGGACATAGCGTTGGAGGAATTGCAACCCTAAAAATTATTGAAGAAAACAGTAAGCCCAATTTTATAATTTTAATTGAATCTCCTATTTTAAAAAATGGTGCTTTTGTTATCAATCAATTTAAAATGGACTACGAAAATAGTCTTCCAGAAATTATGCGTGAAGGAAAAACTAAAAACGAAATAATAACTTTTTTAGAAGGATATATTCAGGTCATAATTAATAGCAATACAAATTCATTAAAAAAAGAAATAAAAAATTACATAAAAGAAAGTGGATTTAATAAAAGGTTTATTACACTATTAGATGATGAGTTTTTTATAGAATCTATAAGAACGAATCTTGAAGATACTTTAAAAAACATCTCTATAAAATGTTTATATCTAACTGGTACAAATGACAAAATAATTAACCACGAAGATGAAACTAGGTTAATAGAATCTTTTAAGAATCCGAAAATTGAAATTGAAATATTTGAGGGTTTAAATCATTATTTGACTGATAGAAATGGGGAAATTGGTTCTTCCCTATACAATATGGATGAACAACCGCTTATTTTATTAACTGATTGGATTTTAAAACAATAACTATTGCTAACACTTGTTTTGCAAGATTGCAGGTTTTGGGCTAAATTTAAAGTTGGTTTTGTATTTTTAAAGTTAGTGCAAAACCGAAAGTTTCGGCTTCTTTAGTTCGCAACCTCGCAAAGCGTAGAACCGTTGGCGGCAATGTTCACCTAAATCGCTTTAAAATGAAAATTAATCATATCATTACACTTTTCATAATCTCAATAGCTCAAATAGCTTTTGGACAAGAATATCAAGTAAAAAAAAATGAGTTTGGAGATCTTATCATAATGAAAAACGGAAAAGAATTAGACTGTTTCTATAGAGGTAGTTTGCAGTATAATTGCGATTACACATATTTTGTAAAAGATAATATTATTTACTTTTTAGGTTGTAGTTTTAGAGATTTTCCATCAAATGGAAATATGAAAATTGTATACACTTTTGAACGGTTTTCAATTTTGAAATGCACTGATGATTTGAAAATTGAGTATGAAAAATCAGTCAATAAAGATAATCATATAAAATACATCATTACTGAAAATGGTTTACTTATAAAATTAAAAAATGATGTTGAGATAGAGAAAATTTCCGTTTTAGAAGTTAAAAAAAATGTATTTCAATAAAAAACACTGTACCTAACAGCGGTTCCTATGTAAAGCATCATAAAGTTATTAACAACTTTGAGTAAGGGTTATATTTCTTTTTTTCTCGAGTTAATAATTCGTAACACGGCTTGTTGGTAAAGTTGGCAAATAAAATAAGTAAACGATTTTAAATTAAAAATTATTACTTCTCCCTTCCCTTCAAAACTTCTACAACATCTTTCAATTCAAAACCTTTGGCTTGTAATAAAATCAAATAGTGAAACAATAAATCGGCACTTTCGGATAAAAATAAATCGTCGTTGTTGTCTTTGGCTTCAATAACTACTTCTACGGCTTCTTCTCCAACTTTTTGAGCTATTTTGTTTATTCCTTTTGCAAATAATGACGCTACATAACTTTTTTCTGCATCAGCGTTTTCTTTGCGTGTTGCAATTGTTTTTTCTAATTTAGACAGAAATCCAAATTCTTGATTGTTAGCTTCTTGCCAACACGTATCTAAACCTGTGTGACAAGTTGGACCAGCGGGTTTTACTTTCACCAAAAGCGTATCGTTATCGCAATCTTCTTTAATGGAAATCAGTTCTAAAAAGTTGCCACTATCCTCGCCTTTTGTCCACAATCGGTTTTTTGTACGACTAAAGAAGGTTACTTTTTTTGTTGCCAACGTTTGGTCTAAAGCTTCTTGGTTCATGTAGCCTAGCATTAAAACATTTTTCGTTTCGTTGTCTTGAATGATGGCTGGGATTAGATTGTCTGGGGTTTTGTTGAAGTTTACTTTCATAGATGTTGTAACACAAAGTTTCACAAAGTTAAGCACAAAGTTTCACTAAGTTATATTTTTAGTTATTAATTATTTATTGTCACGGATACAAGGATTATCTAAGATTTTAATTTACTTTTTGTAATCCGTGTAAATCAGTGTAATCTGTAGCTAAAAAAATCCTAAATTATAATCGGATGCTAATTTCTTTTTCTTTTAAAAACTGTTTCAATGCTGGAATCTCGATTTCTTGATAGTGAAAAACACTTGCAGCTAAAGCGGCATCAGCTTTTCCATGGATAAATGTTTCTGAGAAGTGTTCCATTGTTCCCGCACCACCGGAAGCGATTATGGGAATATTTACGTTTTCGGATAACTTGGCTAAGGCTTCATTAGCGAATCCGTTTTTAGTACCGTCATTATTCATCGAAGTGAATAAGATTTCACCAGCACCACGTTGCTCTACTTCTTTTGCCCAATCGAATAAATTCCATTCTGTAGGAACTTTTCCACCAACTAAATGCACTATCCAATTGCCATCAATCTGTTTCGCATCGATTGCTACAACTACGCATTGACTTCCATATTTCGCAGCAATTTCGTTAATCAAATTTGGATTTTTTACGGCTGATGAATTAATAGAAATTTTATCGGCTCCGTTTCGAAGTAACACATCTACATCTGCAACTGATGATATTCCACCACCAACCGTAAACGGAATATTAATCGCAGCTGCCACTTTTCGAACCAAATCGATTAAAGTTGCACGACGTTCTTCTGTGGCAGAAATATCTAGAAAAACAAGTTCGTCAGCACCAGTTTTAGCGTATTTCTTGGCTAATTCTACTGGATCACCAGCATCTTTTAAATCCACAAAATTGACACCTTTAACAGTTCGACCGTTTTTGATGTCTAAACAAGGAATGATTCTTTTTGTTAACATATCTTTTTTGTTACACAGAGTTTCACGAAGTTTTCACAGAGCTACACAGAGTTTTAGTGAATCTTTGTGTTTACTTTGTGTGACTTTGCGTTATAATTTTATTATGTAATTTTCTAATTGTTTTAAACTGATTCTGCCTTCATAAATGGCTTTTCCGATGATGGTTCCTTCGCAGCCTAATTCGGCTAGTTTTGGTAATTCATCGAGAGTAGAAATTCCTCCTGAGGCGATGAGTTTTAATCTCGTTTCTCGACTCCGCTCGAAATGACAAACTTGATTTGATAAATCGGATTCTAAAATTCTTTGGTACAATTCAAAACTTGGTCCTTCTAACATGCCGTCTTTTGAAATGTCGGTGCAAATCACGTATTGAATTCCTTCTTTCTGATAATTTTGAATAAATGGAATTACTTCTTCTTTTGATTCTTCCAACCAACCTGAAATGGCTACTTTTTCATTCATGGCATCGGCTCCCAAAATGATTTTATCGGCTCCGTATTGTTGAATCCAATTTTTGAAAATATCGGGTTGTTTGATGGCAATACTTCCACCAGTGATTTGATTCGCGCCACTTTCGAAAGCAATTTTCAAGTCAGCATCAGATTTCAAACCGCCACCAAAATCAATTTTTAAACTCGTTTTAGAAGCAATTTGTTCTAAAATTTTGTAATTCACAATTCGGCTTGATTTGGCTCCATCTAAATCCACCAAATGTAAATACTGAATTCCGTGAGCTTCAAACGATTTGGCAACTTCCAATGGATTTTCGTTGTATATTTTCTTTGTATCATAATCACCTTTGGAAAGTCGGACGCATTTTCCGTCGATGATGTCTATTGCTGGGATTATTCTCATTTTTTTGGTTTTGGGTAATTGGTAATGGGTTATAGGTTAAGAAAGTTTTTCAAAATTTGTTCTCCAAAAACACCACTTTTTTCTGGATGAAATTGGACTCCGAAGAAATTATCGCGTTGTAAAGCTGTACTGTATTCTTGTTCGTAACTCGTGGTAGCAATGGTGTTTTCAGATAATGGCGCATAAAAACTGTGAACCAAATACATGAATTCCTTTTCATTGATTCCTGTGAATAATGGGGATTTCAAATTGTAAATGGTGTTCCAACCCATTTGTGGCACTTTTACTTCGTTTGAAAACTTCACTACATTCACATCAAAAATTCCTAATCCATTGGTATTTCCTTCTTCTGAGTGTTTACACATCAATTGCATGCCCAAACAAATTCCTAAAACCGGTTGTTTTAAGGTTGGAATCAATATATCTAATCCACTATCCACCAGCATTTTCATAGCACTACTCGCCTCGCCTACACCAGGAAAAATGACTTTATCAGCTGTCTTAATAGTATTCCAATCATTCGTAACAATTCCTTCAAAACCCAGTCGTTCTAGAGCGAATAAAACACTTTGAACATTTCCGGCTCCGTAATCAATTATTGCTATTTTCATTAGTTTTTGTTTCAGGTTTCAAGTTTCAGGTTATTCAGAACTAAATCAACGTTAAACCTGAAACTTGAAACAAATAATTACAACATTCCTTTTGTACTTGGTAATATCATTTTTTCTGTATCGCGTTTTACAGCAACTTTTATGGCTTTAGCGAAAGCTTTGAAGATGGCTTCAATTTTGTGGTGTTCGTTTGTGCCTTCTGCTTTGATATTTAGATTCGCTTTTGCTCCATCCGTGAACGATTTGAAAAAGTGAAAAAACATTTCGGTTGGCATTTGACCAATCATTTCACGCTTGAATTCTGCTTCCCAAACTAGCCAATTTCTTCCTCCAAAATCAATGGCTACTTGTGCTAAACAATCGTCCATTGGTAAACAAAATCCGTAACGCTCGATGCCTAATTTACTACCTAAAGCTTTTGCAAAAACTTCGCCCAATGCAATTGCTGTATCTTCAATTGTGTGGTGCTCATCAACTTCTAAATCGCCTTTCACTTGGATGTCTAAATCCATTTGTCCGTGACGCGCAATTTGGTCCAACATGTGATCGAAAAAGGAAATTCCAGTGTTAATATTGCTTCTTCCTGTTCCGTCTAAATTTAAAGTGATAGCTATATCGGTTTCATTTGTAGTTCTTTTGATGGAAGCGGTTCTTTGTTCCAATTTCAAAAACTCGTAAATGTTTTGCCAATCATTTGTTTGTAAAGCGATTACATTTTGGAGTTCTTCCAATGACGTTGCGATTTCATTTCCACCCAAATTTTCTTCGTTTTTGATAAAAATCGCTTTCGAACTTAAGTTTTTTGCCAATTCCACATCGGTAATTCTGTCACCAATTACATAAGAATTCTCCAAATCGTAATCTGAATTATTCAAATACTTGGTTAACATTCCTGTTTTAGGTTTTCTGGTTGGTGCGTTGTCTTCTGGGAAGCTTTTGTCGATAAAAATTTCATTGAATGTTATGCCTTCATTTTCAAATGCTTTCAGGATAAAATTTTGGGTTGGCCAAAACGTTTCCTCTGGAAAACTCTCCGTTCCTAAACCATCTTGATTGGTTACCATTGCCAATTCGAAGTCTAATTCTTTAGCAATTTTACTCAAGAATTGAAACACTTTTGGATAGAATTCTAATTTAGTTAAACTGTCTAATTGATAATTTTCGGGTTCTAAAACCAAAGTTCCATCTCTATCGATAAATAATACTCTTTTCGGCATTGTTGAAGTTTTTTAATAATTCAATAATTTGTTCGGTTTCTTCTTTGGTTCCAATGCTAATTCGCAAGCAATTTTCGCACAAAGGTTGGTTGCTTCTGTTTCTAACTACTACTCGATTTTCAATGAATTGTTGGTATCTAAAATTGGCATCGTCTACTTTAAATAGAATAAAATTAGCATCTGAAGGATAGACTTTTTCTACAAAACTACATTTTTCAAGTGCCGTTTCTAAACGTTTTTTCTCAACCAAAATCTTTTTTACTTGGGCTGGCATCGTGCTTTGATTCAACTTTTTAATAGCCGTTTCTTGCGATACTTCATTAATATTATATGGCGGTTTTATCTTATTTAAAACGGAAACAATCTCTTTGGAAGCATACAAAATTCCAACGCGTAAACCAGCCATGGCATAAGCTTTTGAAAGCGTTTGTGTAATAATTAAATTTGGGAAATCTTTTAAAACACTTAACCAACTTTCATCTTCCGAAAAATCGATATATGCTTCATCTAGCACTACTAAACCTTTAAATTGATCCAAAATTTTAATGACCGATGCATCATTGAAGGAATTACCTGTTGGATTGTTAGGTGAACATAAAAAGATGATTTTGGTATTTTTATCAACGGCGTTTAAAATAGCATCTACATTAGGTTGAAAATCTTCGTTAAGCAATACTTCTCTATTTTCGATGGCATTAACATTCGCTAAAACACCGTACATACCGTAAGTAGGTGGCAAAGTAATAATGTTATCACGATTGGGTTCGCAAAAGGCTCTGAAAACCAAGTCTAACACTTCATCGCTACCGTTTCCTAATAAAATAGTATCTTTTTGAACATTATTTTTTTCAGCAATTATAGTTTTCAATTCTCGCTGTTGCGGATCTGGATAGCGATTAATTCCATTAGTAAACGGATTTTCATTGGCATCCAAGTAAATCATTTGTTTAGTAAATTGTTCAAATTCATCACGTGCTGAAGAGTACGGACTCATTTTTTTTACGTTTTCTCTGATTAAATTTTCTAAATTCATAACTTTAATTTTAATCTTAATGTAACTGCGTTTTTGTGTGCTTGCAAACCTTCGGCTTCTGCCATAAATTCAATTGCTTTTCCAATGTTTTGAATACCAATATTTGATATTTTTTGGAATGTCATCGCTTTTAGGAAACTGTCTAAATTGACACCGCTATAACTTTTGGAATACCCGTTTGTTGGTAAAGTGTGATTAGTTCCCGAAGCGTAATCGCCAGCGCTTTCTGGTGTGTAATTTCCAATAAAAATAGAACCTGCATTTTGAATGCCATCAACAAAGTAATCTTCGTTTTTAGAACAAACAATAAAATGCTCGGGACCATATTCATTAATTAACGATAAAGCGGTCTTTTCGGTTTCCACATAAATCAATTTAGAATTATTGATGACCACTTGCGCAATTTCTTGTCTTGGCAATTCTTTTAACTGTTTGTACACTTCTTCTTCCACATCATTCAAAATGTTTTTATTGGTAGTAACCAAAATTACTTGGCTATCTTTTCCATGTTCGGCTTGGCTCAATAAATCCGAAGCTACGAAACTTGGAATTGCCGTTTCATCTGCATACACTAATAATTCACTTGGTCCTGCTGGCATATCAATTGCCACTCCGTTTTGAGAAGCAAATTGTTTAGCAATCGTAACAAATTGGTTACCTGGTCCGAAAATTTTATAGACTTGCGGAATCGTTTCTGTTCCAAATGTCATTCCTGCAATGGCTTGAATTCCTCCAACTTTATAGATTTTGGTTACGCCACATAAATCAGCAGCATACAGAATTGCTGAATTAATTTTTCCATTTTTATCAGGTGGCGAACACAAAACAATTTCTTCACAACCTGCAATTTTAGCTGGAACTGCTAGCATTAAAACCGTGGAAAACAAAGGAGCCGTTCCGCCTGGAATGTATAAACCCACTTTTTGAATCGGACGTTTTTCTTGCCAACACGTTACTCCAATTGTTGTTTCTACTACAATTTTATCTGTTTTTTGAGCCGCGTGAAATTGTTCGATATTTGATTTTGCTAGTTGAATAGCTTCTTTTAATTCATCTGTAACTTCATTTTTTGCGATTTCGATTTCTTCTGAAGTAACTTGGATATCTTCCAAATTTACGCCATCAAAGAAAGAAGCATATTTTGATATAGCTGCATCGCCTTTTTGTTGTACTTCTTTAAAAATTTGCTTCACCGTTTCTTCAATATCATTGAATGTTTTTGTTGGTCTTTTGCAAATTTCTGACCAAGTTTCGAGTTTGGGGTTGTATATTTTTTTCATAAGTCTAACTTCTAATGTCTATTTTCTAATATCTATTTTCTAACTTCTTATAGAACCATTTTCTCAATTGGACAAACCAAAATTCCTTCGGCTCCGGCTTCTTTTAGTTGGTCAATGACTTCCCAAAATTTATCTTCATCAATTACAGAATGCACACTACTCCAACCTTCTTCGGCTAGCGGCATTACGGTTGGACTTTTCAAAACTGGAAGAATTTTACTGATTTCTGCAATTTTATCATTGGGAACATTCATTAAAATGTATTTTGATTTTCTCGAACGAAGAACGGCTTGAATACGAAATTGTAATTTGGATACCAATGTTCTTGCTTCTTCAGAAATTTGGGGAGAAACCGCTAGAACGGCTTCACTTTTTAGAATCACTTCGACTTCTTTTAAACCGTTTTTAAATAACGTACTTCCGCTTGAAACAATATCTACAATTGCATCTGAAAGTCCGATGTTTGGAGCAATTTCTACTGAACCTGAAATTTGGTGAATGTCTACTGAAATTCCTTTAGAAGAAAAATAATCTACAACTGTTTTTGGGTACGAAGTAGCTACTCGAAGTCCGTTTAAATCGTTAATAGAATTGTAGTTGAAATTTTTTGGAACAGCAACGGAAACTTTGCATTTAGAGAAACCTAATTTCTCAACAATTTCAATATTTTGTCCTTTTTCTACTAATAAATTATCACCAACAATGGCAATATCAACCACTCCGTCAATCAAGTATTGAGGAATGTCAGAATTACGTAAATAGTAAACTTCTAACGGAAAATTGGAAGCCGTTACTTTTAGTTGGTCGTTTCCATTGTACACTGAAATTCCGCAATCTTTTAAGATTTGGATACTTTCGTCGTGTAATCGTCCTGATTTTTGAATAGCAATTTTTAAGGTGTTCATTTTTTATTTATTTTATTTTTAAAAAAGTACACCAAGGGGTTTGAAAAATAGATTAACAATAAAAAACCCGCTTGATGTACTCAAACGGGTTTCTGATTTATATGGATTAATTACATAACATCATTACTTCGCTTGAGCGGAGGTATGATGATGATGATGTAATTGATTTAAAAACATAATTTCTGTTATTATTTAACACTGCAAATGTAACAACTAATTTTTCTAATAAACAAAATGTTTTTGAATTTTTTTGTTTTGTTCACTAAAAAAATGAAAAAACAGTAATTTATAACATTTTACTTCAACAAAAAATTAATTGTTTAATTCAAAAACACCTTTCACTAAAACTTTGGAATCATGATTGATATTTTCATTGGTTACAATTTCTGTAAAACTTTCTGTAACTTCACCAATTTGTACCAGTGTTTTCTTGAAACTGTAATTATTATCTGCTTCTTCCACCAGCAAAAGTACAAAACTTTTGTCATCGCTTTTAATAACTGCTTCGTTTGGCACACTTGAACCTCTTTTGGTGTTTGTAATTATTTGAGCTTCCGCAAACATACCTGATAACAATTTTTCTTTTAATTCAGGCTGTAACAAGCCAAAAACAGAAATGCTTCTATCCTTGTTTTCAATTGATTTTCCAACGGTTTTAACTTTGGAAGTAAAGATTTCTTTTGAAGCTTGTGGAATGGTAAATTCGATATTTTGTCCAGCTTTAATTTTTAAAATATCGCTTTCAAAAACATTTAAATTTAATAATAAATGTTGGGTATCAACCACTTCCATAATCACATCAGAAGGCGACATGAACATGCCTACATTGGCATTCATCACCGTAATATCTCCAGAAATTGGAGCCGTTAATGTAATTACCGAAGTAAATTTTCCTTTCTCAACATTAGATGGATTGATATTTAACAACAATAATTTCTCACGTAAACCTTGATACATTCCTTTAGCTTGGCGGTAATCACTTTCTGCTTTAAGATAGTTTTTTTGAGAAGTGATTTTTTCATTGTACAACGTTTTTTGACGCTCAAATTCTGATTTCAAGTAATTGATTTGTTCGGCAACTTCTACGTAATCTTTTTGAATATCTAAATATTCTGTGTTTTCAAGTGTTACCAAAACTTGCCCTTTGGCAACTTTATCACCCACTAAAAACTGAGATGATTTTACATAACCACCAATAAACGGTGTGATTTTAGCACGATATTGTGGTGGAACATCAATTTTTCCAGATGCAGAAACGGTTACATTAAATTCCTTTTCAACCAAAGTGGCAACTTCCATTCTAGAGGATTGAAATTGTTCTTTGGTAACTGTTATCAATCCATTACTTGTCGTTTCAACTTCAGTTTTTTCTTCTTTACAAGAAATGAATAATCCGATTAGTGCTATTAATATGCTATTTTTTATCATTAGTTCTCGATGTTTAGGTAATATAAATCTAAAATAGTGGTGTTGTATTTCATTACGGCTTCCAAGTAATCCACTTGAATGGTTGTGGCATTTTCTAAACTTAAAATATATTGAAAAAAGTCGATTTCACCATGTTTGTAACTGCTGTCAGCTACTTTTATGATTTCTTCGGATACTTTTTTTCCATATTCATTGTAGTAAACAATGGCTTGTTGTTGCTGTTCAACTTCTTGTTGTTTTTGTTTAATATAAGAATCTATTTTAGTTTCTTCTTGTTTCTTTTGGGCTTCCCAAGCTTGGGTTTCTAGTTTGGCAACTTTTGATTTTGCCATGTTTCCGTTGAATAAAATGGGAACGGATAATCCTACTTGAAAACCATATAGCGATTGAGATAAACCTGTATTTCTTCCTTGAAAATATTCCAAATTTAAATCAGGTAACCAATTCTGTTTTTGTAAACTTTCGTTTGATTTATAAATTTTCGTAAGTGATTCTAAATATGAAACATATAAATCTTTACTTGAATTTAAAGTTACAGTTGAAATGGGTTCTGAAATTGCATTATAAATCACAATTTTTACATCACTTTGCACTAAAGATTGCAATACTTCTAATTGTGCATTTTTCTCTTTTTCAAGTTGTGATAATTTGGTTTTTATTTGACGAAATTTTGCTTCAGCGGTAATTTTTTCTAAATAATTGGTTTCGCCTAATTCAAATCTTCTGTTGCTTGCTTTTGAGAAATTTTGGTACAAACTATCCAAATAACGATATAATTTTTCTTGGTGTTGTACATTTACAATTTGATAATAAACTTGCGAAATTTTTAATTTCAGTTGGTTTTGTTGAATTTCAAATCCCGTTTTTTCTTTTTCATATTCTGCATTATATACTTTTTTTTTTGCACCATAAACCGTTGGAAAAGCAAACTTTTGTTGGGCTCCAAAAACTTTTAAAGGTAATTCGTTTAAAGCTAAATTATTTTGATCATAGCTGTAATATACATTCGTTTTTTCGAAATCATACGCCAATTTTGTTGCTTGTTTCGCTTTTTCAATTTTCAATTGACCGGCTTTAATTCCAGCATTGTTTGAAATAGCTTTCTGAACCAAACTATCTAATTCGGGATTATTTTGTTGTGAAAAACCTATAAATGGTAACAACATAAATAACAGTAAAACGTCTGAATTTTTCACTTTTTTAAATTTTGGCTTCTTGAATTCCTTTTCATCTAAAATTTTAAACAAAATGGGTAAAACTATCATGGTTAAAAGAGTTGCTGTAAACAAACCACCAATAACGACTGTTGCCAAAGGACGTTGCACCTCTGCTCCTGCCGAAGATGAGATTGCCATTGGTAAAAATCCAAGAGCTGCTGCCGAAGCAGTTAATAAAACGGGACGTAATCTATCGGTTGTTCCTTTTAAAATGAGTTCGTTCATATTCGTCATTCCTTGATGCTTTAATTCCTTAAAATGTTCGATTAACACGATTCCGTTCAAAACGGCAATTCCGAAAAGTGCAATAAATCCAACACCTGCCGAAATACTAAACGGTAAATCGCGCAACCATAAGAATAAAATTCCACCTACTGCAGATAATGGGATGGCTGAATACACCATCAATGCTTCTTTTATAGATCCAAAAGCAAAATACAACAAGATAAAAATTAAGAATAATGCAATTGGAACGGCTATCATTAAACGAGCTTTGGCACTTTGAAGGTTTTCAAATTGTCCTCCATACGCTACTCGATAACCATCTGGTAAATCAATTTTAGTTTCAATTATTTGCTTCACATCATCTACAACACTTTGTAAATCTCGGTTACGAACATTGATTCCCACAACAATTCTTCGATTGGTATTATCTCTAGAAATTTTGGCTGGACCTTCGGTATATTCAATTTTTGCTAATTCTCGCAATGGAATTTGTTCGCCGTTTGGAGTAGTAACATAAAGATTTTGTAAGTCTTCTAAGTTCTTGCGATTGCTTTCATCTAAACGAACCACCAAATTAAATCGTTTTTCCCCTTCGAACACATTTCCTGCTGTTTTTCCTGCAAAACCTAGAGCAATCATATCATTCAAATCGGCAATATTTAAACCGAATTGGGCAATTTTACTTCTATCGTATTGCACAAACATTTGAGGTAAACCCTCTGTTTTTTCGATAATAATATCTGAAGCACCTTCCACATTTCTGATAGCTTTTTCAATTTCATGAGCTTTTTTGGCTAAAATATCTAAATCTTCTCCAAAAATTTTAATAGCTACATCTGAACGAGAACCTGAGATTAACTCATTGAATCGCATTTCGATAGGTTGCGTGAATTCCACTTCCATATTCGGAATTTTTTTCTCGATGGACGCTTTAATTTTATCTGCTAATTCGTCTTTCGTTTCAGCAGAGACCCACTCTGACTTTGGTTTTAACTTAATAATTACGTCACTTTCTTCCATACTCATGGGATCGGTTGGTACTTCTGCAGCACCAATTCGCGTAACTACTTGATCAACTTCAGGAAAATTCTCTAGGATGATAGTTTCAATTTTGGTCGTAGTTTCAACTGTTTTGGTTAATGAAGTTCCTGTTTTTAAAACGGGTTGAATTACGAAATCTCCTTCGTCTAATGTGGGAATGAATTCGCCTCCCATTGTACTAAATACACCGATTGCTAAAACCAATAATCCGACAGCGCCATAAATTACTTTTTTAGTGTTATCCAAAGCCCAAGTAATAACTGGTAAATACCAAGAATTCAATTTGTTAATCAAACGATTAGAAAACGAATTTGGATTTTCTTCTCTAGGTTTTAAAAACATAGAAGACACTACAGGAACGTAGGTAAAGCAAAATAACATCGCTCCAACTAAAGCAAAACTAAAGGTTATTGCCATAGGTTTGAACATTTTACCTTCTACTCCAGAAAGAGACAAAATAGGGATGAAAACGATTAAAATAATCAACTGTCCGAAGATTGCCGAATTCATCATTTTTGAAGCACTTTTGTATGTGATTTGATCAATTTCGTCTTGACGTTCTTTTTTAGTTAATCCAACTAATTGATTTGATTTTGAAGCAATTTGAAAGGCTATAAATTCGACAATAATTACTGCACCATCAATGATAATTCCAAAGTCGATAGCACCTAAACTCATTAAATTCGCATCGATTTTAAAAATATTCATAAACGAAATGGCAAACAACAAACATAGTGGAATTACAGAAGCTACAACCAATCCTGAACGCCAGTTTCCCAATAAAAGAACTACTACGAAAATAACAATCAAACAACCTAAAATTAAGTTTTCGGCTACTGTGAAAGTCGTTTTGCCAACTAATTCACTTCGTTCTAAAAATCCATTGATATAAACGCCATCCGGTAACGTTTTCTCGATTTCAGCAACACGATGTTTTACGTCGTCAATTACTTGTTTGGAATTGGCTCCTTTTAGCATCATTACTTGACCTAACACCTTCTCTCCTTCTCCATTTCCTGTGATGGCTCCAAAACGATTGGCGTGACCAAATTTTACTTGTGCAATATTCTTAACGTAAACCGGATTTCCGTTTACATTTTTAACAACAATATTTTCAATATCTTCTAGTTTTGTCACTCGACCTTCACCTCGAATAAAATAACTTTGATTTGTTTTCTCGATATACGAACCACCAGCAATACTATTGTTTTTCTCAATCGCTTCAAAAAGTTCGTTAACCGAAATATTCATTGCTTTCAAACTCGAAGAATGAATAGCAATTTCGTATTGTTTTAAATAACCACCCCAAGTATTGATTTCTACAACCCCTTTTATTCCAGACAATTGACGTTTTACTAACCAATCTTGAATGGTTCGTAAATCGGTAATCGTGTAGCGGTCTTTGAATTCGGGTTTAACTTCTAAGGTGTATTGATACACTTCTCCTAAACCTGTTGTTATGGGTCCCATTTCAGGAGTTCCAAAACCTTGTGGGATTTTTTCAGAAGCGGTTTTGATTTTTTCTGCAATTAATTGTCTGGGTAAATACGTCCCCATTTCTTCTTCAAAAACGATGGTTACAACAGATAAACCAAATTTTGAAATTGAACGAATTTCTTTTACACCAGGCAAATTCGCCATTTCTAATTCCACGGGATACGTGATATATTGCTCGATATCTTGTGTAGAAAGATTTCGAGAAGTAGTGATAACTTGTACTTGATTATTGGTAATATCAGGAACAGCACCAATTGAAATTTGGAATACTGAAAAGATTCCGTAACCAAAGATTCCTAGTGTAAAAAGGAGTACAATTAGTTTGTTTCGTAAACTTAAAGCAATTATTTTTTCTAACATTTTATTAAAATTATAATAAACGAATAGTATTTATCGAACAAACCGATAAACACATTAGTATCATTAAAAATGATTATTTATAAAAAATGTTAGGCTATTTTTGGCGGTAACCAAATAGAAGAAATCAAATTTGATTTGAAAGACTGTTGGTAAAAAAAATTCTGTTTGCTTGAAATAACAGCTTTTAGAGGCTGAATTTGAAAATTAGTATTGTTAACTAATACGAAAACCGTTGAAGTAATTTCAAAGGTTTTAAAAGGTAAATTTTGATGTTCTTCTGGATTATTTTCTGCGTTTTTAGAATAATGCGATTCCAGAAAATCAATAAAAGAGATGGAGGCTGTCGTTAACTCATTTTTGTGTTCATTGTAATGCTCGATCAAATTCGGAATTTTCAATAACTGCCCTATCGATGTGTTAGCACACATGAATAGAAAAACAAGGAGTATAGCAGCTATTTTTTTCAAATGAATTTTTATTTAATTATCCAAAGATAAGAAAATAGTAGGCATCTAAACTTAATAATTACTTAAGTTTACAAGATGAAGTTAATAAGCTTTACAATTCAACTATACTTTTTACTTTATCAATAATATCATTTATTTCTAAATCTTCAGTGAATAATCCCAAATTAGAGCCACCATAAGGCTGATATTTTATTGGACTAGTAACTTTAAAAAGCCCAAGAGTTGTTGTCGCAGAAGAAGCCAAATGCATCATTCCACTGTCGGCTCCAATAAACAAAACTGTATGATGAAGAAGTGAAGCAATTTCTCTCACATCTTTGCTGTAAAAATTTTCAGAAATAAAATCAATTTGAGAACAGTTTTCAACTGGAAGTATTTCAAGCAAATTGAACCTAGGTTCAAAAGCAATTTTCATTTTTTGGTAAAATTCGTTCCAAAATACTTTGTCATAACATTTAGAACCTGTTGCGAAAGTAAAAAAACAAATCGTTGGTTTATCGTTTTTGAATAGTAATGATAACTTTTCTTTTCCACTCTCTAATTCAGCATCGGATAATGGCATAGTGATTTTACTAATTGGCTGAAAGACTAAATTTGGTTGTAAATTCAAAAGGTAACCCCTAAAAGAGTAAATAATTTGTTTAGCAATATGTTTATAATCATTTTCAATCTCATAATTGTTCTGATTTGAAAAACCAAAAAATTTACATTTAGAATTTACTAGTTTGGTTGCTAATCTTCCTGATGAAGACGCTTCATGTGCATTGATTACTAAATCATATTTTTTAAATAGAAGTTTAAACCATGTTAAAAGATAGAGGTGCAGTTGTTTGAAATGTTTTTTTGGTAAACTGAATATTTCATTAACCTTTGGATGATTTTCAAATATAATTTGACTAACCTGACCTTTAACGAATAAATCAATTTGGGCATTTGGGAAATGAGTTACAACTTCTTCAACGAGTGGTGTTATTAAAAGAATATTTCCAAGTCTATGATTGGGTCTGATGATTAAAATTGATTTAACTCCTTTAAAATCAATATTTTGAAATTTATTAGTACAAGATTTTGTAAGTTTTTGAGTAATATTTTTTCTGAATTGGTTTAATGCATTCATTATTATTTAGTATTTCTTAATAAATTTCATTTGTAAATGTAAATGATAATGTTATTGTTGTATGCTTGTTTAACATACTTTTTACAATTATTTTTATCTGGAGTAAATCACATAACCGTTTTACAATTGACAAACCTATACCATTCCCTTTTATTTGAGGATGGCTAGAAACATCTGAGCGATAAAACGAATTGAAAATTTTGTTTAAATCTTCATCAGAAATACCAACCCCATTATCAAAAATAGTGAAAACTATTTCCGATGTCTTTTTTTCTAATTGTAAAACAATTTCTCCATTATCATGAGAATATTTAATCGCATTAGAAATCAAATTACTAAAAATAATTGAAACCAAATAGTTATCAGATATTACATTAAAATCTTCGGTAAAATTAGTAACAATTTTTAATTTTTTATTATCAATTTCAAAAGAAAATCTTGCTAAACCATCGAGAATTAATGCATTCAAGTAAATCGATTCTTGCTTTACGTTTTGTTTTTGATTTTCAAATCGGGCAAGCAATAACAATTGGTCTACCATGTGATTTAAGCGATCAACTTCCGAAATACAGAATTGAATTTTCTCTTCATATTCTTGTTGGGTTCTTGACTTTCGAATTAAAACTTCCATTGTTCCTTTGATTACTGCTAATGGTGTTCTTAATTCATGTGAAGCATCAGAAGTGAATTGTTTTTCTCGCTCTACTGCGTTTTCAATTCGGTCTAAAAGATTATTAATGTTTTCTGATAAAACGAACAATTCATCTTTGTTTTGAGGTAATGGAATTCGAGTTTGTAAATTGTCTTTTGTGATTTGGCTAGAAGTTTCAATAATCGTTCTTACGGGTTGAATACTTCTACCAGCGAAAAATCGGGCAATTAAAAATAGTACTATTAAGATTAACGGAATCGAAATCAATAAGATGTTTCTCAAATTTCCAATAACCATTTCGGCATCATCAAGCGACATGGCAACAATTAAATGTCCAATAATTACATTTTCCTGAAGAATGGGAACTTGGATTTGTCGAATAGGTTTCTCATTTAATTGAGTATCAATAAATTGATTATCGTTTTCAATTGGAAGTAATTTGAGATTCAAATTTTTCAAGTTTGGTGATTTATCAATCAACTGATTATCAATGTCATAAAACTCAACAAAAACAGGATTAACATCAACCGTGTTATGTTCACGAGCTCTCCATTGATCTACTTGAAGTAGATAAGTTTCTTGCGAATCTAAACTGATTTCTTCCAAATGTTTTTCAACTTCGACGGCAATATCGGTATTGATATGATTGTAAACGCTATATTTTACAATTTGAAAAATCACTAAAAACACCATCGAAATCAATAAAGCAGTGCTAACAATATAATTGAAAGCAATTCTATTTTTGAATGAAAAGTTGAAAAAATTAATCATTAGCAATATATCCTACACCTCTTATCGTTTTAATCAATTCTTGGTCTTTAGTTACATTCAATTTCTTTCTGATGGAATTCATAAAAACATCAATAACTCCAGTATCGTATTCAAAATGAATGTCCCAAACGTCTTCAATTATGTTTGTTCGGGTGCAAACCTGACCTTTATTTTTAATTAGATATTCGAGTAATTCAAATTCTCGTTGTGTCAAAGATACTTCATTGTCGTCAACAAAAACCTGAAATTTTGACTTATCAAGCGTAATATTTCCTAAAGTTAAGACTTTTATTTCATCTTTTGTTCTAAAATGAATTTTGATGCGTTCTAACAATTCATCAAACGAAAAAGGCTTTTTAATGTAATCATTTGCACCAGCTTTCAAACCTTCAATGGTTTCTTGAACCGTATCTTTTGCAGTTAAGAAAATGATAGGTAAATTGTTTTTTTCTAGTCGAATATTTTTACAAACGTCAATACCTTGCATTTTGGGTAACATCCAATCCAACAACACCAAATCTATTGGAAGTTCAAGTGCTTTTTTTAAACCTTCAACACCATCAAGAGCTGTAGAAATCGTATAATTTTCCTCCTCTAAACCTTGTTTTAGAAAATCTACAATTCCTTTTTCGTCTTCTACAATTAAAATATGCATGTTATTGATCTTTATTGGACAAATTTTATTCCAAAGCTAAAAATATTTGCGGATAATCCGTCACTTCTATCGTAATGATTGAATCGGAAATCAATATTTTTTATACCAAATTTCCAAATTTTAGTATTGGTAAAAATATCCACATAATTTAGTCCAAAACCATATTGATTGGCTGTAAAAGTTGATAAATCATAATCCGAAGTATAGAATTTATCTGTAGAAACATGACTTTCGAAAGGCGCAAAATATTTCGATTGCTGCTGCGTATAATAACGGAACATTGGAATAAACGTAAATTTATCTGTTAATTTATACGGAATTTCAATATTAAAAGTGTGCGAGGCAATATCCCAATCGTCAAAATAATAACGATAATAGGTTCTCAACGTAAATTTTTCATTTAAATAGAAATTCCATCGGGTTCCCATTGGTAATTTGAAACGATTGTCTGGCAAACGCTCAATATCATCTGCTAATTGAAATTCGTTGATAAAGAAATTACCTTTGTCAGCAAAATATACTCTTTGGTAAGGCGTTGAAAGTAAACCATTTTGGTATAAAACATCTATAAAAAATGAACCTTGAATCTTTTTTGTCACTACTTGAGAAAATGCCAAACTTAAAGCAAATGAATTTCTATTTTTTTGATCTTGTTCTTTAAAATTGGTAGGATTGTAAACTTCCGAAGAAATTTGACCTGGTATGATTTCGAAAGTATCGTAAATGCCACCATTTGTTCCGTTGAAATCAACAAAATCTTGCAATTCTTTTGGATAAATAGGTTTCCAAGTATCCAAATAAACATTAGCATTTACAGAAACTTCCGAATTTTTTCCATTAAACAATCTCGAAACACCACCACCAAAACCAATAGACGAATAATCGTATTCCACCGAACCCGAAATATGTCCGTTCCAAATCGTATTTCTATCATCCGAACTGTGACTATAATTTAAAACCAAAGACGTTAATACATCACTTTCTGAAGCCCCAGAACTGGCTTGCCAAGGACTCGGCGTATTGCTATCAAAAGGATTAATATTTCCAGATGAAGCCGATGTATAAGCTGAAATTCCAGCATCTACTGTTAAAACATCATCATCGTTTAATGGAATTGCAACTACAAATGTTGGTGTAATATTGGTTAATTCTTCCATACCATTTCCACCAGCTACTGCAGAATGAATACCGTCTTGCTTGTAATAGCTCATTAAGAAATCTACTTCAATCGACTCTAATACACGTTTTTTATACGTTACTTGAGTTGAATCTTTCTCTTGTGAAAAACCAATTACTGTTGTTAATAACAATACTAGTAAACTTATTTTTTTCATAAAATTACCCATCACCGATTACCAATTACCCATCACCTAATTACATCCACAACCACCACCAGTTTTTCCACCATTAGCACCCGAAGCCGCTTCTCGATACACTTGAAAAGTGGTTTCAAAACGCTCCGAACTTCTTGCCGAAAGTTTCATTTCTGGATCGTTAATGTATTGTTTGTCGTATTCTTTTACCGAGTTACAAGAGGCAAATCCTAAAACTACTAATCCGATTAAAATTATTCTTTTCATTATTGAAATTTTTTAATGTCTATATTTTTGGAAGTATGAATTACTCCTTTATCGTCTACAATGATGCATCCAATTCCATTTAATTGATTGATTAAATCCAAACCAACTTCTACTCCTAAAACGAAAATTCCAGTAGCCAAAGCGTCGGCTATTTCAGTTTGCTTGGCAAAAACAGAAACACTCACAATTCCAGGTGCTGGATAACCTGTTCTTGGATCTATAATATGTGAATAGCGCTTTCCGTTGAACGTAACATATTTCTCATAACTTCCAGAAGTCTCTACCGCACTATCCTCTAATGGAAAAGTAGCAAATACTTTGTTTTTGTTCATTGGATTTACAATACCAACGGTCCAACTTTTTCCATCAGGTTGTTTCCCCCAAGTATTGATGTCACCAGAAACGTTTACTAATCCAGATTTACAGCCTTTTTCTTGAAGTAATATTTTGATTTTATCTGCTATATAACCTTGACCAATGCCACCAAGACCTAATTTCATTCCTTGATTTTTTAAGAAAATTGTAGTGTCTTTTGGATTTAGAATGATGTTTTCAAAACCAACTCGTTCAACCGATTTTTTAATAGCTTCTGGTGATGGCATTGCAGTCATACTTCCATCGAATTTCCAAATTTTGTCCATTGAAGCATAAGAAATATCAAAAGCTCCCGAAGTTAATTTGGAAATCTTTATGGCACGTTCAACCAAATCATATACTTCTTGATCTACTTTTATAGGTTGAATTCCAGCGTTTTGATTAATCTTAGAAATTTGCGTCGTAGGAATCCAATCTGAAATTAAATTTTCAATTCGCTTGACTTCATCAATAGCTGTAGTGATGAAATAATTTCCTTGAACAGAATCTTTAGCAACTACTGAAATTTCAAACGGACTTCCCAATAAGCTTTGTTTTTTCTTGAAAACTTGTTGTGCGAATCCCATTTGGGTAATCAAAAGAAAAACTAGTATTTTTTTCATTTTTTGTCGATTGCGTGAATCATTTTGATATATTCTTCTGGAGTAATATTTTTAAATCCCATTTTTCCTAAAACTTTTCCATTTTTATCCAAAACCACAACTAGAGGGAAACTTCCTTCAAGATTGTATTTCTCGGCTAATTTTCTGTTTTGTTCAGTTTGTTCTTTCGGTAAAGCATTGGCTTTTTTTCTTGGAAAATCGGCACGAACCATAATCCAAGATTTTTCCGCTTCGTTTATAAAAGTTTCTGATTGCCAAATAGTTCTATCTAGTTTTATACATGGTGCACACCAATCAGAACCCGAAAAAACGATTATAATATTTTTTTCTTGTTCTAAAGCTAGTTTTTTGGCTGCATCAAAATTGTAATTCCATTCTTGCGCCATCATAAAATGACCAATCGAGAGGATAAGTAAAAAAAGTAACTTTCTCATTTCATTTATATTTATATCAAATGTAACGAGAAAAAGAGATGAAATGTATGACTTAAAATTGAAATTAAGCGAATATTAAGATTACAACAATCCGTTGTATTTTCTAATAAACCATTCTGAACCAAGTGTTAACAACAGGAAAATAAGTAACCAAAACCACTCAATTAATGGCGATTTCTTGATAACTTCTTTCTCAATTGGACTGAAATTTGGGTTTTCCAATAGTTTTTTAATTAATAATTCAACTTGATTAGGATGGAATAATTCGCCATTAGTATTTAGTGCCAATTGCTGCAAACGAGAAACATCGGGATTGACAAATTGTTTTTCCATTTCAAAATCTAGTACTTCGAAATTGGATTTGTACGTTGCATTTGAGGATTTTTCTTTAACTACAAACGAATAATTTCCTTTGGATAAATTATCGAAATTCACTTCATAATTAGACGATGATTTCAAGAAATCATAGGTTTTTGAAGCTTTTGTTTCGTTGTTAATTACTTGAATGGTGAGTTGGGCTTTATCGTCAAACTCGTAGTTTTTATTGAAATATTGAGCCGAAATAGTAATAGTTTCTCCTGAATTATAAAACGATTCATGAGAAACAATTAAAGATTTTTTACTTGAATTAGCACTTAAAAATTGAATGGTTTTATCCATAAACAAATCAAAATCAGTGAACGATTTCTTTTGTAAATAGCTTTCCATGCGCCATTTCCAGATGTTTTCTCCAAAAAGATACGCTTTACGTTTTGTTCCTTCTTCTGCAAAAGCTAAAAGTGGATTATCTAGAGTAACAGTTCTGATTCTAGCTTGAAGTAAAGCCGTTTGGTTCTTTTTTGTTGTTATTGTTCCAAAAGCATTTTCTAATGGTGGGAAATTTTCGAAACCAATATTTTCTTGTGCAAATAGATTGAAAGTTGCGTCAAATTGGGCAGAATAATTTTCTACTTGATTCGTCATTTTAAATGAAAAATCGTCTTGGGATTGGTTTAAGAAATTAAAATCGGTATGCTTTCCCGTGATGATAAAAGTATTGGTATTTGCTTTTTTGGTCGTTTCAAAAATAGATTTAAAAGCTGTTGTCGGTTGGTAAAAAATAACCAAATTAATATTCTCTAACGAACTGATTTCATTTGATTTAAAAACAGTTACTTTACGCATTACATTAGATTCAATACTCCGTTTTAAAGCACTAATATCTGGGTGAATGATATCTGAAACAATAGCAATTTCGCTTTTTTGATCTATGATTTCTATAGCAAAATTCTTTGAATTATTGGTAGTATTTTTTTCTTGATTAGAACTTGAAATTACGGCTTTGTATTTTTGTAATCCCACCGATGAAGCTTCTAGTAAAGCGGAAATGGTTTGTACTTTTTTATCTTTGGTAAAGGAAACTTTTTGCTTGAAAACTGTTTGATTTCCATTTTGAATGGCGAAATCAGCAGTAATAGCTTTAGTTCCGTTATATTGCACAAAGACTTCAACTGGAAATTTATTCTTTAAAAAAGCGTATTTATTTACATTCAAATCATTAATTTTCAAATCAAAAACTGTAGTGGTATCACCCAAAACAACTGGATAAACTGAAGTGTTTTCTTGAAAATTGTACACATAATCTTTTCCAACCGTTTGATTTCCATCGGTTAACAAAACTATTGGATACTTTTTATTGCGATACAATTGCTTTAAATTATCGGCAACTGCGGCAATATTGGTTTGGTTTCCAGAATAATCAAAAGTTGTTGCTGGTTGTAAATCATTGGCTAATCCAAATAATTGTACATCAAATTTATCTTGAAGTGCTTTATTTGTTGCTATTTGCTCATAAATTTTCCAATTATTTTCATTTTTTTCTAAAAAAGGAATTGATTTGGAATTATCAACAACCAATGGCAGCGGTGTTTTTTCAACTTCGTAAGTCGAACGAGAAATGATTGGATTAATCAACAATAGAAAAACCAATAAATACGAAGCAAAACGTAAAAAAGCCAAAAGCCAATTCCATTTGGACTGACTTTTAGCCTTGTGAAAATATTGGTAATACGACAAAACTCCAGCTAATACTACTGAAAAAATGAGAAGTAAAATAGTGGTATTTGTCATATTTATAGTGATCAGTGTTCAGTAAATAGTAATCAGTTTTATATAAAGTTAAAACTGTAAAAATTTTATAATTTATTTAATCCAAAATTTGGGATGTTCGCCTATTATTTTACTTACGCCATTTTTATTTTTCCATGAAAATCCATTTATTTTCAATTTACCTACCAGTTTCATTCCAGTTTCAATAGACATGTCTTTTGGATTTGCAAGTGTTCTTTTGAAAGAAATCCCAATTTCTGTTGAATCTTTTAAAGTTGCATTTATGGCTCTATATATCAATGGAGGTTCTTGAATTATATATAAATCTTTGTTACTTATATTTAAAATTTCAACAACTTCTTCAACAGACATCCCTAATTCAACATTTTCATATGAATTCAATCCTCTATTTGAAGTCTTACAAGAATTTAAGGAAATTAAAAGTATTAAAATTTTGAAATTTATTTTCATTTATTAAAATTATATTTTAATGCCAACTAAAAACTGAACACTGCCAACTTTTAAGTTAGCATTCCTCCGTCAACGTTAATTACTTGTCCAGTTACATAAGCGCTCATGTCTGAAGCTAGGAAAACACATACGTTAGCAACATCCTCTGGAGTTCCACCGCGTTTTAATGGAATTGCGTCTCTCCAACCTTTTACAACGTCTTCGTTTAATTTAGCAGTCATTTCAGTTTCAATGAATCCTGGTGCTATAGCGTTGCAACGGATGTTTCTTGAACCTAATTCTAAAGCGATAGATTTGGTAAAACCATTCATACCTGCTTTTGAAGCCGCGTAATTGGCTTGACCCGCATTTCCTTTCACTCCTACTACACTACTCATATTCACGATAGAACCTTTGCGGTTTTTCAACATTATTTTTTGAACAGCTTTGGTCATGTTGAAAACCGATTTTAAGTTGATATCAATCACTTTATCAAAATCTTCTTCCGACATACGCATTAACAAATTGTCTTTGGTAATACCAGCGTTGTTGATTAGCACATCTACTGTTCCAAATTCGGCAATTACATCATCCACTAATTGTTGTGCTTCGTTGAAATTAGCTGCATTTGATTGGTATCCTTTTGCTTTAACACCTAAAGCATTTAATTCATTTTCCAAAGCCATAGCTGATTCTACAGACGAACTGTAAGTAAAAGCTACGTTTGCGCCTTGTTCTGCAAATACTTTTGCTATTCCGCTACCAATTCCTCGGCTTGCACCTGTAATGATAGCTACTTTTCCTTCTAATAATTTCATTTTCTGTATAGTTTGTTAATTCGTTTAGCAAATATACTAATTTACTTTTTGAAAAAAGAAAAGCCCTACAAAATGTAAGGCTTTAATTTTATTTATTTTTTTGGATTGATTATCCTAAAACTTCTTTTACTTTTTTACCAATTTCTGCTGGAGAATCTACTACGTGAATACCACATTCTCTCATGATACGTTTTTTAGCTTCTGCTGTATCATCAGCACCACCAACGATTGCACCTGCGTGACCCATTGTTCTTCCTTTTGGAGCAGTTTCACCAGCGATGAAACCAACCACTGGTTTGCGGTTTCCGTCAGCTTTTACCCAACGAGCAGCATCAGCTTCTAATTGTCCACCAATTTCACCAATCATGATGATGATTTCAGTTTCTGGATCGTTCATTAATAATTCAACAGCTTCTTTTGTAGTAGTTCCAATGATTGGGTCACCACCAATTCCAATAGCCGTAGTAACACCTAAGCCTTGTTTTGCTACCTGATCAGCTGCTTCATAAGTTAAAGTTCCTGATTTAGAAACAATACCTACTGTTCCTTTTTTGAAAACGAAACCTGGCATAATACCAACTTTAGCTTCTCCTGGTGTAATCACACCTGGACAGTTAGGACCAACTAATCTACAGTTTTTACCTTTAATATAATCGAATGCTTTAATCATATCAGCTACAGGAATTCCCTCTGTGATACAAATGATTACTTTAATTCCTGCATCAGCGGCTTCCATAATAGCATCAGCTGCAAATGCTGGCGGTACGAATAAAATAGAAGTGTCTGCTCCAGCTTTTTCAACAGCATCTTTAACCGTGTTAAAAACAGGTCTGTCTAAATGCATAGTTCCACCTTTTCCTGGTGTTACACCACCCACTACGTTTGTTCCGTATTCAATCATTTGAGAAGCATGAAAAGTTCCTTCACTTCCTGTAAATCCTTGAACAATTATTTTTGAATCTTTATTTACTAAAACACTCATGATATGATAATTATGTTGGTTTTTATTTAATGTGATGCAAAAGTAAGTTTTTTTGATAAAAAACTGCTACTTTTTTTGGTAATTTTTATCCCAATTTGCTAATTTGATATCCTTTTAAAATTTTGCTATCTTGGAATTGCCAAAACACCATGAACTTTGCTAAAGGTATCATTTCTGTGGGATTTTCTAGAGTTGATACTTTGTGTATATAATGAACTGCTACTTGATTTTCTTCCTCAATAATACTACTAATTTCAATGTCAGAATACTTGTAATTAAACTTTAATTCGTCTGCTAAATCTAAAATAGCTTGTTTATTCATCTGATAAAAACCATCTGAACTTTCCCAATGCAAAAGAAAGTTTTCATCAAGCAAAGAGCTAAGAAATTCCTTATTTCTTAAACCGTCTTCAACATACAATTTGTGTATTAACTCTTTATTAGTCATCTTACTTCAATTTATCTAAAATTTCAGGAATTTTTTTGATGTTAGCCAGTTGTTTTAATTTTTCTCTTGACTCTTCAATTGGGGTTCCAAAATAGGTTTTTCCACCATCAATTGATTTGGTTACACCTGTTTGTCCCATTACAACTGCTTTAGAACCAATTGTTATTCCGCTAGTTGTTCCTACTTGACCCCAAAGAGTTACTTCATCTTCAATCACAACACAGCCTGCAATTCCAGTTTGTGCAGCGATTAAGCATTTTTTTCCAATGATGGTATCGTGACCCACATGTACTTGGTTGTCGATTTTGGTTCCTGCACCAATAGTTGTATCGCCAGTTACTCCTTTATCAATGGTACAAAGAGCTCCGATTCCAACATTATCTTCAATTACTACTCTACCACCTGAAAGTAATTGGTCAAAACCTTCTGGACGTTTTTTGTAGTAAAAAGCATCAGCACCTAAAATAGTTCCTGATTGAATGATGACATTGTCTCCAATCACGCAATTATCATAGATAGTAACATTGGCATGAATAATACAATTTCTACCAATGGTAACCTGATTTCCAACAAAACAATTAGGTTGAATTACAGTTCCTTCACCAATTTTAGCTGATGGAGCAATTGAAGAATTTGAAGCTTGAAAAGGTCTAAAATGATTCGTTAATTTGTTAAAATCTCGAAAAGGATCATCAGAAATTAATAAAGCTTTCCCTTCTGGACATGCTACTTCTTTATTAATTAAAACAATGGTGGCAGCAGATTGTAAAGCTTTGTCATAATATTTGGGATGGTCAACAAAAACAATATCACCTGGCGTTACCACGTGAATTTCGTTCATTCCTTCAACAGGAAAAGAAGTGTCGCCAATAAATTCGCAACTAATTATTGCTGCAATTTCTGATAATGTGTGCGTTCTGTTAAATTTCATGCAATGAAAAAATTAATTTTGGATAGTAAATCAAAAAAGCCCCAACCGTAATTGAGGCTTTATTAAGATTATACTCTTTCCATGTATTTTCCTGTAGCGGTATCAATTTTGATTTTATCTCCTTCATTAATAAATAAAGGAACATTAACCGTTGCACCTGTTTCAACCGTAGCTGGTTTGGTTGCATTTGTAGCAGTATTTCCTTTAACTCCAGGTTCTGTATAAGTTACTTCCAAAATTACAGAAGCTGCCATATCTACTGACAAAGGCATATCAGTTTCTGTATTAATTTGAATCATTACATTTTCACCTTCTTTTAATAAGTCTGGAGCATCTAAAACATCTCTATTAAGTGTGATTTGTTCAAATGTTTCAGCATTCATAAAGTGAAAATCATTTCCTTCAGCATATAAATATTGGAAGGTATGTGTTTCTACACGAACTACGTCAATTTTATGACCTGCCGAAAAAGTATTGTCTAACACTTTTCCGTTTGTTAGTGATTTTAATTTTGTTCTTACAAAAGCTGGACCTTTACCTGGTTTAACGTGTAAAAATTCAATAATTTTATAGATGTCGTGGTTGTGTTTGATACATAAACCGTTTCTGATATCTGATGTACTTGCCATTTTATGTTTGTTTGAATGATAATTAATATTAGTAAATTCCGGTATAACCTTTCATAATTCCTCTTGACGAACTTCTAATGAATTGAATAATTTCATCACGTTCAGGGGTTGCTTCCATTTCAGCTTCAATAATTCCTAAAGCTTGAGAAGTATTGTAATTTTTTTGGTATAAAATTCTATAGATATCTTGAATTTCTCTGATTTTGTCAGTTGTAAAACCTCTTCTTCTTAATCCAACAGAGTTAATTCCTACGTAAGATAATGGTTCTTTTGCAGCTTTTGTAAATGGTGGAACGTCTTTTCTGACTAATGAACCTCCAGAAATCATGGCGTGATCACCAATAGAAATAAATTGATGCACAGCTGCTAATCCGCCAATTATTGCAAAATTTCCTACGGTTACGTGTCCGGCCAAAGCCACTCCATTAACAATAATTGCATTATCACCGATATGACAATCGTGAGCGATATGCGCAGTTGCCATAATTAAACAATTACTTCCAATTCTTGTTTGTCCAGATGCGACAGTTCCTCTATTAATAGTTACACATTCTCTAATAGTTGTATTATCACCAATCACAGCAAGTGAATCTTCACCACCAAATTTTAAATCTTGCGGAACAGCTGAGATTACAGCACCTGGAAAAATATTGCAATTTTTACCAATGCGAGCACCTTCCATAATGGTAACGTTTGAACCAATCCAAGTTCCTTCACCAATTTCAACGTTGTTATGAATTGTTGTGAAAGGATCGATTACTACATTTCTTGCTATTTTGGCACCGGGATGCACATAAGCTAATGGTTGATTCATAATTATTTTACTTTAACAATTTGTGCCATTAATTCGGCTTCTGATACTAATTTTCCATTGGCATACGCATAGGCTTGCATGTGGCAAATTCCTCTTCTAATTGGAGAAATTAAATCACATTTGAAGAATAGGGTATCACCAGGTAATACTTTATTTTTAAACTTAACATTGTCAATTTTCATGAAATAGGTTAAGTAATTTTCTGGATCCGGAACAGAACTTAATATTAAAATTCCACCTGTTTGCGCCATGGCTTCAATTTGTAAAACGCCTGGCATTACTGGAGCACCTGGGAAATGTCCTACAAAGAAATCTTCATTCATAGTAACATTTTTAAGACCTACCACGTGAGTATCTGATAATTCTAATATTTTATCAACTAATAAAAACGGCGGACGATGCGGTAATAAATTCATGATACCGTGAATATCAAGAACTGGTTCTTTATTGATATCATATTGAGGAACATTATTGCGCTCTTCCAATTTGATTATTTTAGCCATTTTTTTTGCAAACTGAGTGTTAACATAATGTCCAGGCTTGTTTGCAATTACTTTTCCTTGAATTCTGGTTCCAATTAAAGACAAATCACCCACTACATCAAGAAGTTTGTGACGAGCAGCTTCATTTGGAAAATGCAAGGTTAAGTTGTCTAAAATACCATTAGGTTTAACAGAAATAGTCTCTTTATTGAATGCTTTTTTAAGACTTTCCATAGTTTGTGTAGAAATTTCTTTATCTACATACACTATAGCATTATTTAAATCGCCTCCTTTTATTAATCCATTATTTAGCAAAGCTTCTAATTCATGTAAAAAACTAAATGTTCTACAGTCAGCAATTTCAGTTTTAAAATCTGAAATGCTTTTCATGGTGGCATTTTGTGTACCAAGAACTTTAGTGCCAAAATCAACCATAGCAGTTACACAATATTCTTCTGAGGGAATTATAGTAATTTCACTTCCAGTGGCTTCATCTAAATATGAAATAACTTCTTTAACCACATAGACTTTTCTTTCAGCGTCTTGCTCTTTAATTCCTGCTTTTTCAATAGCTTCAACAAAAAACTTAGAAGAACCATCCATAATTGGAAGTTCGGAAGCGTTTAATTCAATAATTATATTATCAATATCACATCCTACAACAGCGGCTAAAACATGCTCCGGTGTTTGAATCATAACGCCTCTTTTCTCAAGATTTGTTCCTCGTTGAGTATTTACAACATAATTTGCATCAGCCTCAATAATAGGTTGTCCTTCAAGGTCTAAACGAACAAAAGTATAACCATTATTTATTGGAGCAGGTTTAAAAGTCATAACAACTTCTTGACCCGTATGAAGGCCAACGCCTTTTAAAGTAATTTCGTTTGCGATGGTTTTTTGTTTAACCATGATTTTGAATTTATAGTTGAATTATTGTTTTTTTAAGTTTTCTAAATCGGCAACAATTTTAGGTAAATTTCTGAAATGCACAAATGATTTTGCAAAATCGCCATAATTAAATGCAGGACTTCCTTGAACTACTTCGCCATCAGCTAAACTTTTACCAATTCCTGATTGCGCTTGAATTTTCACATTGTTTCCGATAGTGATATGACCCACGATTCCAACTTGACCACCAATCATGCAATTTTTACCAATTTTTGTTGAACCAGCAATACCCGTTTGCGCAGCAATTACAGTATTTTCGCCTATTTCAACATTATGTGCTACTTGTATATGGTTGTCTAATTTAACACCTTTTTTTATAATGGTTGAGCCTAAAGTTGCTCTATCAATGGTTGAACATGAACCTATTTCAACATCGTCTTCAATAATAACATTTCCTATTTGTGGTACTTTTTTGAAGGATCCATCTTCTTGTGGAGCAAAACCAAAACCATCAGAACCCACAATTGTTCCTGAATGAATGGTGCAATTTGATCCAATTATTGTTTCGGAATAAATTCTTACTCCAGCAAAAAACACACAATTATCACCAATAGTTACATTATCACCGATAAAACTATTGGGATAAATTTTTACATTATTTCCAATGGTAACATTTTTTCCAATGTAACAAAAACTTCCTAAATACAAATCAGTTCCATACGTAACATTTTCTGAAATAACTGAAGGTTGTTCAATCCCTGATTTCATCAATTTTACTTGGTTGTAATATTCAAGTAATTGTGAAAAAGATTGATACGCATCTTCTACTTTGATTAAGGTTGTATTAATTTCTTGTTCAGGAACAAAATTTTGATTTACAATTGTTATAGTAGCTTGTGTTGAATAAATATGACTTATATATTTAGGATTGGCAAGAAAAGTTAAGGAACCAGCTGTACCTTCTTCAATTTTTGATAATTTAAAAACTTCCGCATTTGGATTTCCTACAACTTCGCCTTGTAAAATTCCTGCTATTTGAGCTGCTGTAAACTTCATTTATATGTTTTAAACGTTAAAATCAATCCACATGAATCCACTTCATCTTGGCAAAAATATGAAATTTTATTAAAATGTTAACGTTCAAGCAAGACTTTTGGAAAACAAATAAAATATTTAGTCACTGGTTTCGATAAAGCTTTTAAATGTAATTGATCAGAAGCTTCGACTACATCCTCAATAGTTTTGTCTTTTTTTAGGATACGAATAGGTTCGCTTTGCTTGCTGTATGCTTGATTTTTCAATTTTCCTTTAAAGACAAAATAATCAACTTCTTTGTCAGTACTATTTGTTTTTGAAATGAATTTTTCTTTCAATTCCAAAAGTTGTTCTTTTTTTGGTTTATCATCTGACATTTGAATTTTTAACAAATCACGATTCAAAATCATTTTACACAAGGATTGTAAAACAAAATCTTCATGAAATTGCCAAGCTTTAATAGCTCCCAAAACATCATAATCGTCTAAATAAGAAAATTTATATAAAACATTCGAATCAAAATCATGAAATGAAATTTTATTTCTTAGGAAAAATTGCAAAGGTTCACTGCAAGGCAACAAAGTTCCTTTTTGTGACAATTCTTTGGCCCGCTTCAAAATCTTGGTTAATATTAATTCGGCAACAACGCTGGTTTTGTGCAAATAAGCTTGCCAATACATCAACCTGCGCGCCACTAAAAATTTTTCTACCGAATAAATTCCTTTTTCTTCAATTACTAAATAGTCATCTTGAACATTCATCATTTGAATTAAGCGTTCGCTATTGATATTTCCTTCTGCTACACCACTATAAAAACTATCGCGTTTTAAATAATCCATTCGATCCATATCTAATTGACTTGAAATCAGTTGAAGCATGAATTTTCTATGGTATTCTCCTTTAAAAACTTGTATTGCAAGAGATAGTTTGCCATTGAATTGAATATTTAGTTGCTCCATAAAAAGTAACGATAATTCTTCGTGGTGTACTTCCTCTACTATACTATGTTCCATAGCGTGGCTGTATGGTCCGTGTCCAATGTCGTGCAATAAAATAGCAATATACAAAGCATTTTCTTCTTCTTCCGAAATTGATACACCTTTAAATTTTAAAGTTTGAACCGCTTTTTGCATGATATGCATACAACCCAAAGCATGATGAAAACGTGTATGATGCGCTCCCGGATAAACCAAATACGACATTCCCATTTGTGAAATTCTACGCAAGCGTTGAAAATAAGGATGCTGGATTAAATCGTAAATTAAAGTATTTGGAATGGTTATGAAACCATAAATAGGATCGTTGAATATTTTAAGTTTATTTGTTTCCAATGTATTTTTTTACAAATATAAAAAATGTAACGTTGCTATATTGAAAGGGTTGCATTATATTTATATAAAATTAACATTTGTAACTTTCTTAAATTAGTAATTATAAATAATTTTGAAATAAAATAATGTTATGAGTCTGTTGTTTAATGAATTAGTTGAATTGCAAAGTAAAGAAGTTATTTCTTTAGATTCGCTTTTTTTTCCTGTTGAAAACCATAAATATAATGGTAGTGTTTTGCATCGAATTCAAAATTCTGATGACGATGCTGTGAATACTTTCAGTATTGATATGCTAGAAACAAATAAAATTTTTACTGAGGCCGCTATTAAGAAATTAGCATTGGAATACCGACTTCGGTTTTTGAATACCAAATTATACAAAAATGAAATCCCTGAAAGTGCTATACAGGATATTGAACAATTCGAAAATGAAAATAATATTTTGATTTCAAACTTTAAAATTTTGGCTCCAAAACAAAACTTTCAACTTCATAATTATGACGATCCTTTACTTTTTATGACATTGGGAAATGGTTATTATTATTATTTAAGTAGTTGGGGTAATGATTTGTCCAAAATTAGAAAAATTATCTATTGGCCCACTCAAAACCTAATGAATTCTTGTTTATTTTCAGTTGTTTTAGCTGCTTTAATTTTAATGTTTTGTTGGGGTATCAATACCAATTTAATGGAATTAACAAAATCTATAGCCATTTTCCTGTTTGCATGGAAATCAGTTGTTGCAATTATGATTTACTATTTTTTCTTAACAGGAAATTTTCCAAGTGAATATAATTGGAATAGTAAATTTTACAACCAATAATTTTAATTGAATTTTATCATTTTCATCAAGAATTTATACATTTTTTAATATGTTGTACGTTGTATTTAATGTAACTTGCACACAAATTAATGAAAATGAGTCAAATTAAAATACTTTGGGTAGACGATGAAATCGATTTACTGAAGCCACAAATTCTATTTTTAGAAAAGAAAAATTACCATGTAACAACTTGTAATAATGGTCAAGATGCCATTGATTTGTTTGATGAAAATAATTTCGATATTGTTTTTCTCGACGAAAACATGCCTGGACTTAGCGGATTAGAAACTTTATCTGAATTAAAAGAAAAAAAATCTTCTATTCCAGTAATTATGATTACTAAAAGCGAGGAAGAATATATTATGGAAGAAGCTATTGGTTCAAAAATAGCAGATTACTTAATAAAGCCGGTTAATCCCAACCAAATTTTACTGAGTTTAAAAAAGAATTTAGACCATTCGCGATTGGTTTCTGAGAAAACTACTTTAGATTACCAAAAAGAATTTAGAAAAATTGCTATGGATATGGCTATGGTTAATTCTTTCGAAGATTGGGTTGAATTGTATAAAAAACTTGTGTTTTGGGAGTTAGAACTAGAAAATATTGAAGACCAAAGCATGGTTGAAATTTTGGAAAGTCAGAAAGTGGAAGCCAATGTGCAATTTGGAAAATTCATAGAACGAAATTATGAAGATTGGATTCAAGATCCAGAGGATTCCCCAGTTTTATCTCATCAAGTTTTTGGACAATATGTTGCGCCAGAAATTCGAAAAAAAGACAAACCTATTTTGTTTGTTGTAATTGATAATTTACGATACGATCAGTGGAAAGCATTTGAAAGTATTGTTAACAATCATTACAAATTAGAAAAAGAAGTGAGCTACTACTCTATTCTTCCAACAGCAACACAATATGCTAGAAATGCTATTTTTTCTGGATTATTGCCTTTAGAGATGGAGAAAAAATTTCCACAATATTGGAAAAATGATATAGATGATGGCGGTAAAAACCTTTTTGAAGGCGAATTTTTAACAGAACAACTAAAACGCTTAGGATTAAACATCAAGCAAGAATACTATAAAATTACGAATTTTAAAGACGGAAAAAAACTAGCAGAAAACTTCAAGGGATTAAAAGACAATGATTTAACTACAATTGTTTACAATTTTGTAGACATGCTATCACATGCTAAAACCGAAATGGAAGTGGTTAAAGAATTAGCTGCAGATGACAAAGCGTATCGTTCACTCACTGTGAGTTGGTTCAAAAACTCGCCTTTGTTAGATATAATTCAGCAAGCGCAAAAGCAAGGATTTCGGTTGATTTTAACCACAGATCACGGTACAATTAATTGTAAAAATCCATCGAAAGTTATTGGTGATAAGAATACTAGTTTGAATCTTCGCTACAAAACAGGAAGAAGTTTAACTTATGAAGACAAAGATGTTTATGCCGTGAAAGATCCGAAGAAAATTGGTTTACCCGCATTAAATATGAGTAGTTCTTTCATCTTTGCAAAAAACGATTTATTTTTGGCGTACGTAAATAACTTCAATCATTACGTAAGTTATTACCGTAACACTTACCAACACGGAGGAATTTCTTTGGAAGAAATGATCATTCCATTTCTAGTATTAGAACCGAGGTAAGCGTGCTATGTGTTCCATATAAAATATTCAGTAGAGGTATAAATTAATATGACAATAATTTACAGTTTAGAAGAAATCAATGCTATTGCAAAACAAATTCTTGCTACACCATTTTTAAAAAAAATTATCACGTTTCATGCACCTATGGGAGCGGGAAAAACTACTTTAATTAAAGAAATAGTAAAAGAATTAGGTGTGAATGATAATTCAAGTAGTCCAACATTTTCATTAGTTAACGAGTACAAAACTTCTCAAGATGAAACCCTATATCATTTTGACTTGTATCGACTAAATTCGGAAGAAGAAGGATACGATATGGGATTAGACGAATATTTTTATTCAGACAATTGGTGCTTTATTGAATGGCCAGAAAAAACACCTAATCTAATTCCAATGGATCACGCTTCAATTACGATTAAAATTTTAACGAACGAAAAGCGGGAAATAACTTTAAAAAACTGATGGAAACGAGAATGGCATTTTGCTGTTCTCTTTTTTTATCAAACTATTTTTTAAAATTAAAAAAATTCATAACTTGGCTAAGTTAAACAAAACTTAAAAAGCATCATGTATAGCCCGTTTTCAAAATCACAATTGCTTCCTCAGGAAGAAAAACTAGAAATTGCACGTCACAAAAGCGATTTGTTTATTGGTATTCCAAAGGAAACGTCTTATCAAGAACGTCGTATTTGTTTGACGCCTGATGCTGTGAGTTCGTTAGTTTTTTATGGCCATCGAGTGATGATTGAAGCTGGAGCTGGCTTAAGTTCAAGTTACACAGATAAAGAATATAGTGATGCTGGCGCTGAAGTAACTAATGACACAAAAAAAGTATTCAGTTGCCCCATGATATTGAAGGTGGAACCACCAACGCTTGCCGAAATAGACCTTATGAATCCGCAGACTATTTTAATTTCAGCAATTCAATTAAAAACTCAAAAAAAAGGTTATTTTGAAGCCTTGGCGAGTAAAAGAATAACGGCATTAGCCTTTGAATTTATCAAAGACGAAGACGGTTCCTATCCAGCGGTGAAATCTTTGTCAGAAATTGCTGGAATTGCATCGATACATATTGCTGCAGAATTGATGATCAATCAAAATATTGGTAAAGGATTATTATTTGGTAATATTACAGGAGTTCCGCCCACAGAAGTTGTGATTCTTGGAGCTGGAACAGTTGCAGAATTTGCTGCAAGAACTGCTTTAGGATTAGGTGCTAGTGTAAAAGTTTTTGACAATTCAATTACCAAATTAAGACGTTTACAAAACACCTTAAACCAAAGAATTTTCACCTCTACCATACAAGAAAAATCATTATTGAAAGCTTTACGCCGATGTGATGTTGCCATTGGTGCCATGCGAGGAAAAAACAGAACACCAGTTGTGGTAACAGAAACTATGGTTGAACACATGAAGAAAGGTGCTGTAATTGTTGACGTTAGTATTGATACTGGCGGTTGCTTTGAAACTTCAGAAATTACTACACATGACAAGCCTACATTTATTAAAAACAATGTAATACACTACTGTGTACCAAACATTCCTTCTAGATATTCAAAAACAGCTTCATTATCAATTAGTAACATTATTACGCCATTTTTACTTAACATTGCGGAAGATGGAGGAATTGAAAGCGCAATAAGATGCAACCGTGGATTAAAAAATGGCATTTATATTTACCATGGTTTGTTAACCAATAAATCTATTGCTGATTGGTTTCAATTGGAACATCGCGATATCAATTTATTAGTTTTCTAATTACTTCTCAATTACGCTTTAAAATAGTAACTTTGCATAAATTTTAAAAAAATGAAATTAAAGTTCCGTTTAGCATATTACATGTTTGGTTTGCTTTTAGGCGCTGTTTTTGTAGTTTACTTTTTAGGCGCAAAAGCAGCATCAAGAGATGTTGAGTTTTGCTATTTACCAAATTGCCGAGCCTTAAAAGATTTAAGAAGCAAACCCATTTCCTATTCAGAGGAAGCTCAAGCAGTTTTAAACGAAAATTGGATTTCATTAGAGGATATTAAACTAAGTATGAAACATGGTGATATCGATTTTTCAAAAAGTAATGAACCATACAAAAATGGAAAAATCTATATTGTAGAAGGCAAAACATCTCAGAATGAAGAAATTATCATTAGTATCATAAACTACACTGACAAAGTAATTTTAGAGAAAATTGAAAAAAAATAATTTTTTTAAAAAAAACACTTGCAAATACAAATAATCAGTGTATATTTGCACTCGCAATACGGTAATAGTAAAGCAATTTATTGGGGCGATTAGCTCAGCTGGTTCAGAGCACCTCGTTTACACCGAGGGGGTCGGGGGTTCGAACCCCTCATCGCCCACACATTTAAAAACAAATGGTTTCAAAAGCCGATAAATCTTATGATTTATCGGCTTTTTGCTTTGGAACATATACCAAATTATTCATTCAATCTTAATGCTAAAGGGACAAAATCGAGACCCTAAAAATTTCTACAATTTTGGGTCTCGCTAAATTATCTAAAGCACTGTAAACACAGTACTAACAACCAGTTTAATACTGGTTCAAAAAGTGTACATCTTGTTTACTAAAAGTTTAAAAATTAAATTGAATACTAATTAAAAGGTCACCACCATGAAAGCAAAAATCACTGTGCATATTTATGCAAAAACTTCAAAAGCCAACAAAAATGGTCAATTACCAATTTATTTCAGGTTAACTGTAAACGGAGAACGTTTTGAATTCAGCACTAAAAAATTCATTGAAAAATCAAAATGGTCCTCGGAACAATCAAAAATGAAAGGCAATTCAGAAGAAGCTAGGACAATAAATAATTATCTTGATTTAATGAAATCAAAAGTTTTTGATATTCAGATGGAATTGCTCCACAAAAATGAAGATTTGATAATTGAAAATTTTAAATCAAAACTAACCGGAAAACAAGAACGTGAGCGAATGATCATTCCAATTTATCAAAGTCATAATGATAAAATTAAAGACCTAATTGGAAATGGTTATGCTTATGGGACTTTAGAACGATTTAAAATCTCATTAAAGCACCTTCAAGAGTTTATCCTTTGGAAATATAACATAAGTGATATAAGCATCAATAAAATCGACTATGCCTTTGTAATCGAGTTTGAATTTTATTTGAGAAGTGTAAAAAAATGCAACAACAATACGGCTGTCAAATATGTTAGAAATTTCAGAAAAATCATTAAGATATGTCTGGATAATGAATGGTTGGATAAAGATCCTACTACTCGATATGAAGGTAAAATGAAAGAAGTCGAAAGAGATTTTTTGACTGAAGAGGAATTGTTGAAAATCTACAACAAGAAAATTTCATCTGAAAGACTACAATTAGTTAGAGATATTTTCATTTTTTCATGCTACACTGGTTTAGCTTACATTGATGTAAAAGGATTAAAAAAAGACCATATTGGTATAGGCATTGATGGAGAGAAATGGATTTTCAAAAACCGTCAAAAAACTGATACAAAATCAAAAATACCAGTATTACCTATTGCCCAAGAAATAATGAATAAATACGAAAGTCATCCAAAATGTTTAAATGATGATAGTATTTTACCAATCTTAACAAACCAAAAAATGAATGCTTATTTAAAAGAAATTGGTGATTTATGTGACATCCCAAAAGAAATAACGTTCCACATGGCTAGACACACATTCGCAACATCTGTAACATTAACAAATGGAGTTCCAATTGAAACAGTTAGCAAAATGCTTGGCCATAAAAACCTTCACACAACGCAACATTATGCGAAGGTTCTAGATAAAAAAGTTAGTGAGGATATTGGTATTTTAAAACAAAAGTTTAAAGCAAACAAATATTATAAAGCTGCTGAAAATTAGATAAAATATATAAAATTGTTACAAATTAAATAATCCTGTTTTTAATTAACTAGAATGGGGATTTTATAAAAAACACATTAAATCAATTTTTGTAAAATGATTTAATGTAATGTCACAAAAAAATTGAAATAATATATTTCTTAAAATCATGTAACATAATTAAATTTTTTCATCTAAAGGAAAATTTAAAAATAATCAATCTAAATTCTAACACCATGAAAAATCTAAAATTACTTTTCGTTTTATTTGCAATTTCTATTTCATCTCTGGTAAATAGTCAGAATAAAGCAATTCACGTTGAGGTTTCCGGTAAAGGAAAGCCTGTCGTATTAATTCCCGGCTTTACAGTTCCTGGAGACATTTGGAATCCAATAGTTAAAAAGCTAGAAAAGAATTACGAATGCCACACAGTAACTTTAGCTGGTTTTGGAGGAAAAGAACCCATAGAATTCCCTTGGTAACCTAAATTCATTGAGTCTCTAAAAAAACTATATCTTAAAAAACGATTTACAAAATACTACTGTAAATGGACACAGTTTGGGTGGAACGATTGCCACTTGGCTTGTTGCACAAAACGATTAAAACTTTCTAAAATCATACTAATTGATGCGCTTCCTGCTTCTGGAGAATTAATGATTCCTGATTTTAACCCTGAAAATTTGTCTTTAGAAAGCCAATATAACAATCACATTTAGCAATTGATGATTAAGCCTTTAAGCAAATAACCAAAAGAAGTAAGCAGAAATGTTATTTCCAGAATATAAAAAAAAGAAGTCAAGAAAAGTATCTTATAAATTTTGAGAATAGTATTAGTTTGCTTGAAGGTGGAAGTTGTACAACGTAATTAGATATTATTCTCTTGATGAAAAATAAAACTGATACGATTACCTATTTGGATTGTCAATTTCAGAGTATAAAAAAGTTTACAGAATTTTTACACAGGAACGGATTATAATAGCCGTTACTATGTAAAGCATCATAAAGTTATTACCCTGCTAAAGCCCAAATCCCTTCGCGTGTTTTAAAATAAAAAAATTAAAATGATGCACACTTACCGGCTTTTTATCTTACAAGTTTTTTAGTCTATTTGAAAATGAGATTACTTCGTCTGTTCGCTATCACTTGGGTGTTAGGTTTTTCATAATCTAAAGTTGTTTGTAATAAAAAAAACAAACTAAATAAATCTTCATGCAACCATTTATTCAAAAATTACGTCTATATGAATAGAACCGTAAATTAAAACTAATATGAATAAAACAATTAAAACATTAATTATTATTTTAATATCATTTGGACTGTATTTTATTTTCTATGATATTTTGTTCAAAGACAGTAGAAAATGGTTCTTTGACCTCACTAATCAACTTGGTTTTAGTCACATATTATCTTATTTGATCACGGGAATTCCCTTACTCTAATGAGATTACTTCGTCTGTTCGCTATCGCTCGGGTGTAAAGTTCTTTTCACAGCTTGAAATTAGCAAATATTTTTAAAATAAATTAAACAAATAAGAAATGATACAAAAAATTATTACCACAGTTTTTCTATTAAGTTCAGTTATAGTTTTTGGACAACGTAACGAAATTATTCGAAATCCATCCTCTTTCTTTCCAAAAGAAAAAACACAAGTTCTAGTTGTGGGAACCTTTCACATGGATTACCCAAATTTAGATGCAATCAAAATTACTGATGAAGACAAAATTGATGTCTTAACAGAACCGAAAAAAACAGAATTAACCGAGTTAATTAACTACATAAAGAGATTTAAACCAACTAAAATAGCTATTGAAGCCGTTCCAGAGTGGAGAGCAACTGAAAAACTGAAAGATTATAAAATGGGTCAGTATAGTAATGAACGAGATGAGAGATTTCAAATTGCAATGCGACTAGCAACCGAACTCAATTTGGACACTATTTATAGTGTCGATGCGGAATCTTTTGACCCTCAGATTAAGAAACTTGATTCTACTTTCTATAATAGTCTGATTAAAGACTTCGATTTTGAAAGTGATGATCCTTATCTTAAAATGTATAAAGAATTTTACGAGTATACAAATAAATTAGTTTCAAAAATCAAGTTGATAGACTATTTTAAATACATTAATTCTGCGGAATACCATAAAATGGATTATGGAGGATATCTAATTGGTGACTTTAAGCTTGATAGTTTGAGAGGAGCGGATATTTTATCAATTTGGTGGTATAATAGAAATTTACGAATATTTAGAAAACTTCAGGAAATCACAACTAATTCCAACGATAAAATATTAGTAATATTCGGAAATGGGCACGCTTCTGTTTTAAGACAATTAATCGAGTGCTCGCCAGAATATGAATATATTGAATTCAATAGCTTGAAATAGAAAATATCGTTTGCTAACATTTAAGCTTTCGGTGCATGCGAAGCTCGAACATTCAATCGCTGTTGCAAGAAACTATAAATTAGACACCTAATAGTAATACGCTTATACTTCAACTTTAGCAGCAAACAAACATAAACAAAGACTATGAACAGATTTAAAGACAACTTTTCAAAACAATCGGACATTTATGTCAAGTTTAGACCGACATATCCAAAAGAACTATTTGACTTTTTAAGCGGTTTGACTTTTGAACACAAATTAGCTTGGGACTGCGGTACAGGAAACGGACAATCAGCTTTAAAATTAGCTGATTACTTTGAGAAAGTTTATGCGTCTGACCCAAGTAGTGAGCAAATAAAAAATGCTATTCAAAACGACAAAATAGTTTACAAAGTTGAAGATGCGGAAACCCCAAACTTAATTGAAAATAATTCAGTTGATTTAATCACTGTTGCACAAGCAATTCATTGGTTTGACTTTGACAAATTTTACACACAAGTAAAAAGAGTTTTAAAAACGAATGGAGTAATCGCAGTTTGGGCCTATGGTATTCCAACAATTGAGCAAAAATTGGATAACATTATCAAAGACTTTCACGACAATATCGTTGGCGAATTTTGGCTTCCTGAAAACAAACTGATAGAAAAAGAGTATTCTACAATACCGTTTCCATTTGAAGAGATTAAAACACCAGATTTTTTTATTAAAAAGCAAGTAACAATATCGGAAACATTAGGACATTTAAGAAGTTGGTCAGCTACTCAAAAATATATTGACACTTACAACGAAAACCCAACTGAAAACTTGTCGCAAAAGTTGCAAGAACATTGGGGAAATCTGTACGATGAAAAAGAAATTAATTGGAAACTAATATTAAAAGTTGGTAGAATTGTCAGCTCCTAACAAGGTATTTCCAAAAGCTAGGCTGATAATTTCTAATGAACTTTTTTAGATATATTTAAACTTTGGTATTTCAATTGAAGTTCGGTGCTAAAATCTCTACCTTCTGTAATACCATAAACGTTTAGGCTAATGCCACAAGCGACCAAACAAACATCAACAGTTACATAGAAAAATGAACGACAACGACACAAAACGACTTTCAAGACTCACAGCAATTCTTACACAGTTGCAGACTAAACGACTTTTAACAGCTTCGGAGTTGGCAAGCAAATTTTCGGTTAGCAACAGAACAATTTATCGAGATATAAAAGCACTTGAACAAGCTGGAGTTCCCATTTTGACAGAAGACGGAAAGGGTTATACTTTAATGGATGGTTACAGAATTCCACCAATAATGTTTACTGAAACCGAAGCTAATGCTTTGATTACTGCGGAAAAATTGGTTTTAAAAAATAAAGACGCATCTTTTGTAAAGGACTACACAGAGGCAATTAGTAAAATAAAATCGGTTTTACGAAACAACACAAAAGACAAAGCTAATTTACTATCTAATCGCATTATTTCAGGACAAAATACCGACAGCAATCGTACAAGTAATAATTTATCAACACTTCAATTGGCTTTGACAAATTTTAATCTTGTCAAAATAAAATATCATTCCCCAGAGAATAACCAAACAACAGAAAGAACCATAGAACCATTTGCAATTTACACCTCACAAGAAAATTGGTTACTCATTGCACTTTGCAGATTAAGAAATGATTATAGAGCATTTCGTTTAGACAGAATTGAAAGTTTGCAGGTGCAAAACCACACATTTAAACCTCATAAAATGACCTTTGAAGAGTATTTTGATATTTGCAGAAAAAAATGTTCACCACCCTTGACATAGAGCTGTCACAAGAGCATTATAGTTTTGCAACTTAATCAAAATAAGACGATAATGAAAAACAACTTTTACAACTTAATTCTTCTAGTCTTAATGCTTTGCTCATTCACAGCTCAATCTCAAAAACAAACAAATACATTAGAAGAAATGAACAATCAAACTATTCAAAAATTTTACGTGATCGGAATTTCAATAAGAACAACTAATGAAAATGGACAATCAGCCAAAGACATAGAAGCATTGTGGGGAAAGTTATGGGGCGAAGAAATTCAAAAACAAATTCCTAATAAAATAAGTGATGAAATTTATGCAGTTTACACTGATTATGAAACTGATTTCACTGGACACTATACCACCATTGTAGGATTACCAGTCAGTTCGTTAGAAAACATTCCCAAAGGATTTGTTGGCATAACAACTGAAACAGCGGTGTATCAAAAATTTGTCTCCAAAGGTAAAATGCCCGAAGCTGTTTTCATTACTTGGTTGTAAATATAGACAAATAAAGAACTAAACTTAAAACGAGCCTACAAAGCAGACTTTACTATTCATGGACAAAAGTATTATAACGGAGAAAAAGACAAAACAGACAAAACAGACAAAACAGACAAAACAGACAAAACAGACAAAACAGACAAAACAGACAAAACAGACAAAACAGACAAACATTTGACTATAAATCTAAAAAAATGAAATCAATTACTATTTCAATTAAAAAGGTAAGAATATTTTTTTTCTTACTAATAATTTTGTTAGGCATTTATTGGGGTTGGCAAAAATTGACAAGTCCTTTGGGAGTTCAAAAGGTGAGTTTTATATCATCTAAATCAGAGACATTTACAAAAGGAAACTTAAAATTTTCAATTTACAAAGCTAGTGCAGGAGTTAATGAAGACATTATTTACCATTTTCACGGAAGAAATTTAGATAATACTATATGGAATGATGATACATATTTTACTTCATTGATTCAGCTGCATTGGCAAAAATCAAATGTTAAGCCACCAACAGTAGTTTTAATTTCATATGGTCCTGAATGGTTACTTACACCTAAAAACTCAAAAGCGGAGAGTGGCTTAATGGATGACTTCATATCTAATTTACCATTTATTGAATCAAAAATAGGCAAACCAAATAACAGAATTTTAGTTGGAGAATCTATGGGTGGACTTAATGTTTTAATTTTAGGACTTAGCCATCCAGAATTGTTCTCGAGAGTTGCTTCATTATGTCCAGGTGTGTATGTTGATTCTCCATTTTCAGATTTCGACAAAATAAAGTCAGCTATGTACCGAACTGGAGCAGACCCAAAAGTTGCCTTAGGAATATACTTAATGGCTAAAAAGTACGTATCAAATGAGACTGAATGGAATAAAATTTCTCCAATTGAGTTAATGAAGAAAGCAAATAATAACTATCCTGAACTGTATCTGTCATGCGGTCTATATGATAAATTTGGCAATTATGAAGGTACAGAAGCTCTTGCTGAAATGGCTAGTTCAAAAGGAGTTAAAACGCAATGGCATCCTTTGTACGGAGGTCATTGTGCAATTGACATTAAGTCATTAGCAGATTTTCTAATTATTAAATAATCAAAGGATAAAAATAAAATATGACTCACATTGGAAAAATAAAACCAGTCATTAACAGTCATTTTGCAAAAGAGGGGGATTACGGTAACAATACACTGGGTAGTTCTCTCAAGTTGTGCTCCACTTGATTAATTTGTGCTTCAAAATCCCCGACTTCGGAAAGTGGCCAAACGTTATCTATAATTTTATAAGAACCTAAAATGATATTAAGAACCCAATATCCTAATAGCGAAACAACTAAAGAGACTGTTCTTACATCCGCTATAGTCGGTATTTTGTTTTATTTTTTCCTAATTATATATCAACCATACGGAACAAGTGAGTTTGAACATTCGTATAAATATCTACTACTATTTCCCTATGCTATTATTACTGGCTTTTCATTTTTTTTTGTCAATTTATTAATAAGAAAACGAAAAAGAGAATGGAAGATCAGTTCGGAAGTGCTTAAAGTTTTCTTGATTTTATTTTTGGTTTCCTCTTTGTCGTATTTTTATAATACGCTGTATTTAAGCAAAGTAAATCTTTCATTTGAAAACTACTTGTATATGTTCGCCTATACTTTAGCGTTAGGACTTCCCATTTCTGCTATATATGTATTGGCAAGATATATTTATCTCAATAACAAAAACATACCTATTGAAAACAAAATTATAGCTAACAGCAATTCCATTATCAAATCCGAAAATTCTATTGAAATATATGAAAACAGCCTTAAACAAAAGTTGTATATCGAATCGGACTATTCGAATTTTAATTTAGAAATACAACCCGAAGATTTTGTTTTTGCAGAATCGGCTGATAATTATTGTATCCTTCACTTTTACGATAATGATATTCTTCAAAAGGTAATGATACGGATTTCATTAACAAAACTATTAAACCAAATCGAGACAGATACTATAAAAAAAATTCATCGTTCATATATTGTCAATTTAAAAAAGGTAAAGAAATTTAAAGGAAATACTTCTGGTTATAAAATCTCAGTAGAAAATTTAGAAAAAGACCTAATTATTTCAAGACACTATATTGATTCGGTTATACCTGTCTTAAAGAATCTTGTTGTTCATCCCTAATCTTTGTTATTCACCACTTTTATTTGGTTTACAGCTTTTGCTCGTTCTATTTTTGTACAAAAAAATGAAAAAAGTTATGAACAACAACATTCGTTATTTATTAGTTTACATTATTGGATTTGCAATTTACTTCTATACTGATGTGTCTCTCTTTTCAACTATACAAAAAGAAATAACATTGCTTACCCAATCAAAAGCAATAGGGCACATCATGGCGTATTCATTAACTTTAATACCTTTGTTGATTACCGTTGCAATTTTACACAAAAACTATCGAAGCATTCTTGAGAAATTAGGTCTTTCTAAAGGTTTACATATCGGAATAATTTTTGCATTTGTCTCTACTATTCCAATGCAGATAGGCTATTCAATAAAATTTTATTTAAGTAAAGAATTGTCGTTTGAGACAATCATTATTAATACTATTTCGTCTGCATTTTTTGAAGAAATCATCTACAGAGCATTTCTTTTTGGAATGCTATACAGATTCACTCGATTAGGATTTCTACCTTCTGTGTTTCTGGGCTCTTTTTTGTTTGGAATAGCACATTTATATCAAAGCAATGACATCAATGAAATAACTGGAATATTTCTACTTACATTTCTTGGTTCTGTTATATTTGCCTGGATTTATTCAGAATGGAATTTCAATTTGTGGACAGCAATTCTTTTTCATTGTTTAATGAATTTTTATTGGTTAATTTTTGATGTTGATAGTAATGCGCTTGGGGGAACATATGCGAATATTTTTAGGTTTTCTACTATCTTTTTGGCTATATTTGGAACCATTGTTTATAAACGGAACAAGAAACTATCTTTTGAAATAACAAGAAAAACGTGGTGGGTGAAATCAAAAAACTACGGCTAACACACGGTTTTTTTTATGACAAACTAATTTCAACTAACGCTATTGTGCTTAGTATCGGGCGGACAGAATTCTATCTAGCTTTAGTTTTCTTAACTTAAATATTAAATAATAAATTTAGCTTCGGTTTTCCTGGTCGTAGGGAACAATTATTTCCCCACTTCACCAGACCCCGCTCGTTAGCGGTCATTATATTAGATGAACAAAATACATTGAAGAGGAAATAAAGTATTAACTAAAAATATAAAAATGAAAAGTTTAATTTTGATATTATTTTTTCTGTTACTGACACCCAAAATATATCCACAAACACAATCAGAAAAATGGCTAGAAGATTACGAAATTCTGAAAAAGCATTTAGTTGAAGGTTACTCTAATTTGGATTGGATTAAACAGAAAGGTAGCGTTGACATTGTTTCCCTAGATAAGGAAACTAAAGAGGCATTAACGCAAACTACTTCAGAAATTGAAGTCAAGGATATTTTTGATAAATTTCTTTCTGTTTTTAATGATGGACATTTAGAAATTTTTGAAAACAACAAATCATTATCTGATAATAAAGTAAAGTTTGATTCAAATACTACAGGCAAAGACCTTTGCTCATCTATTGGAAACGAAAATGTTTTAACAAACCAATTTTCTTTACCTTTTGAAAAGCACAAAAGTTTTAAGTTAGTTAGTACAGAAAATGACCCTTTCCCTACCGGAATCTTTACAACGGACAATGGAAAACAGTTTGCTGTTTTAAGAATTTCAGTTTTTTCCCCAGACTTTTACACACGAAATTGTGAGGAACTTTGGGACTTATATAAAAAATCTTTGGATAATGAGTGTGATAATGAGTGTTTGGATAATTTTTCACTAACGCTTGCAAATAGTCTTTTGGAAAAATTAAATCAACAACTTGAAAATTTAAAAAAATATAAATTCGAAGCATTGATTGTTGATATTGGTGATAATGGCGGTGGTACCAGTTGGGTTGAGGCAATTGCAAGAACTCTTGCTTCCAAATCTTTATTCTCTTCCAAATTTGCCTTGGTAAAGCATCCGAAATCTGTTGAAATTTTTGAAAATCAACTTAAAGAAGTAAATAGCGACTTACAGCGAACAGACCTAAACAACAAGGAAAAAAAACTTCTAATATCAGCCAAAAAAAGTTTAGAGATACTCCTAGAGCAAGCTCATTCTAATTGTGATAACTCAATGTTCTGGTCGTCAAATACACCTTTACAAACTTGCTCAAATACTACTTCAACACCATTTTATGCAAGTGGCATCTTTCCCTATTTAAACAAAAGCGAAATTAAAAATCTAAAATCTAAATCAGTTCTTTTTTCACCAAGCGAATACAACTACAAAGAAAGTCTTTATAAAGGGAAACTGATTGTTTTAATTAATAGAAATACAGCATCAGCGGCAGAGTATTTTGCAGCACTTTTAAAAGACAATAATATGGCAATAATTTTAGGAGAGAAGTCTTATGGAGCAGGTGGAGGATTTGTAAATGGTGGAGTTGAATATATTTTACCCTACACTAATTTTCTTTTAAAAATGCCTAACTGTACTCGTTATAGAAAAGATGGCAGTAATGAATTTGAAGGTGTTGAAACTGACATTCCAATTTGGAAGAAAACTGATGACTTAGAGACAAAATTAGATAAACTTTTAAACGTGCTACAAAATTTGAATAATTAAAAAAATAACGAAACACTAACATCAGCTACTCAAAAGTGTCGGTTCAGTGGTTAAATCAAGCTTTGTGCTCTATCAAAGTTTGTGCTTGGTAAAGTGAGGTGCTTCAAAATCGCCACCTTCGGGTAGCTTCAAAAGGTTGTAAAGAATTTATAAAATAATTAAATCAATTTCAAAACTTAAAAATTAAAACTATGAAAAAAATCATTTTGGTTTGCTCTTTATTACTACTACCGATTTATTTGTCCGCACAAAATAAACCTAACGATTTAAAAGGAACTAAGGTACAAGAATTTGAATTTAAAGATATTAGCGGCAATATTATTTCGAGTAAAAATACTGTTAATAAAATTGTTGTATTAAATTTTTGGTTTGTAGGTTGTGCACCTTGTTTAGAAGAAATTCCCGAACTGAATGAAATTTACGAAAAATACAAAGAAAACTCTGATGTAATCTTTGCATCAATAACTTTTGATAGCCAAAAAAAGGTTGAGGCGAATTCAAGTAAGTACAATATTAAGTATCCTGTTGTAACAGATGGTAAAGAGATTTGTAACTTATTTAAGGTAACAGGTTTTCCAACTAATATTATTATTGACAAAAGAGGAAATTATTTCTTTAATTTTACGGGTGGATTTTCTGGTGTTGGAAAACTAATTGAGGACTCCATTTTGAAAGCATTGGAAACTAACTAAGGTTCAATAGAGTAAAAACTGCTCACAAGAGTGCCTACCCAAAAGTGGCGGTTCAGTACTTAAACCAAGCTTTAAGCTTCTATCTAAGTTTGTGCTTGGTTGACAGTGAAGTACTTCGAAATTGTCACCTTCGGGTAGCTTAAAAACTGTTAGCAGTCATTGTAAAACGATACACCCTAAAAAAAATAAGAATGAAAGATAAAGTTGTAATAATTATTGGAAGCTCAAGAAGTGACGGTGAGACAAAAAAACTTACAGACATAATTTTGCGAAATTCAGATTTTGACAAAATTGACTTAAATGATTTTAATATTTCATATTATGACTACGAACATAAAAATGCAAATGACGATTACTTGAACTTGATGCAAACGTTAATTAGAAACTATGACACTTTTCTATTCGCAACCCCAGTTTATTGGTATTCTATGAGTGGAATAATGAAAGTGTTTTTTGACAGATTTACCGATTTATTAGATGACGAAAAAGAATTAGGACGGAAATTACGAAACAAAAAAATGGCAGTTATTACAAGTTCAATTGGAAATAATTTAGGAGATGAATTCTGGATTCCTTTCTATGAAACTGCTAAATATTTAGGAATGAAATATATTGGTAATTTGCATACTATAAACGATAACTTAAATATAGAACAGATAAGAGAATTTGTGGATAAAATAAAAACAACGAACCGGTAACAACCAATTTGATAAAAGCACGGCAGAAGTACTTAATTCAGTTTTGGTAATTCTATTAACATTTGTAGTAAATTTGATCTAACGTTTTCCAAAGCGGTTCCTTCGCAAAGTTACTGAACATTCTTGGCAAGGATAAAAGACATAGCATATGAACATCAATAAAGAAGTAAAAAATCAACTTGACAAATATTTTGGAAATTATACTACCACACAAATTTCAGGTGGTTCAACAAATGCTGAATTGTTTAGGATAACGACAGATGAATCAAAGAGTTTTATTTTCAAAAAACAAATTTATAATAACCATAGCATAAACCTCAAATACGATTATCTAAATTATTTATGGCTTGATGGAAAAATTCCAGTTCCTAAGATTATTTTTTATGAGCAATTAAGCGACTTTGAATTTTTATGCTTGACGGAACTGCAAGGAAAACCTCTTGAATATTATTTTGATAAAATAGAAGCTGAAGAAATTATTAAGCTCTATGCAATATCATTGAAAAAACTTCATTCTTTGAAAATCGACAAAACTGCGTTGGTTCAAAACCTTGACTTGAAAATTTCAAAAGCAAAATATAATTTAGATAATGGGTTAATTGATTTTGCAGACTTACAAAGCGAAAATCAAACTTACAGTCCTGTAGAGCTATTTGCGAAATTATTAAGCATAAAGCCATCAAGCTACGAATTAGTTTTTACACACGGAGATTACTGTTTTGATAACTTAATTTTTGAAAAGCTTAGCTTGAGTGGTTTTATAGACATTGGCAATAGAGGTATAGCAGATAAATATCAAGATATTGCACTTGCTGTTAGAAATATACGAGATAATTTTAGACCAGAAATGGTTGACATATTTTACAAAGTATATGGACTTGATAAGCCAAACAAAAATAAAATAGACTTTTACATATTATTAGATGAGTTCTTTTGAAAGAAGCCAAATTATCAACATTGTGTTAAAAATAGTGGGGCTGATAGTTGAAAATTCAAGATTTGTAATTTTAGCAATATTAGTAGCAAATTTAAGCTGATGTTTCCCAAAGCTTTGCCGACGCAAAGCTGTCGTATGTTGCATAGCGACACCTTAAACACTTTGAAAAACGGCAGTCAAACATAAAAATAATTTTAAAATGGAGGTATTTATAATCGACGCATTTACAGACAAGGCATTTAAAGGTAATCCAGCAGGAGTTTGCTTATTAAAAAGTGAAATAAGTGTTGAGATAATGCAAGCAATAGCTAATGAACTTAACTTATCTGAAACTGCGTTTTTAAAACAAACTAATGATAGCGATACTGACTACTCAGTTAGATATTTCACCCCAATTGTTGAAATAGATTTTTGCGGACACGCAACATTAGCATCTGCAAAACTAATTCTACATCATTTGAAAAAGCCCTTTGTGAATTTTACCACCTTTCGTAACTTGAAATTAAGTGCAACAAGTCAAGGTGAAAATATAAAAATGAAATTTCCAATATATGAAACTATTGACTTTATACCTACTAAGGAACTATATGAAGTATTTGGTATAACAAACCCGATTGCAACAAAATTTGCAAAGGATTTGGATATGTTGATTGTTGAAGTTTCGGACAAAGAAATATTATTAAACATAAAACCAGATTTTGTAAAAGCAATTCAAATTGCTGACAAAATAAAAGAATTAGTAGTTACAGCAAAATCCACTGACGGAGAATTTGACTTTTATTCACGATGCTTTTGCCCTTGGATAGGAATTAACGAAGACCCAGTAACAGGTGCCTCGCATTCAGTTTTGGCAAAATATTGGAGTGAAATTTTAGGAAAGTCGGAATTGAAAGCATTTCAGTCTTCTAAACGTGGTGGATTTATGAAATTAAAAATCGTTAATGATACCGAACTTGAAGTTATAAGTAATGCGAAAATTATATTTGAAGGAACAATGAATATCGAATAAATAAAGAACCGCTAACAAGGGGTTAACCTTAGGTGGGCTGAAGTGCAAAATTTGAACTTAAGAACTATTAAAAAACTTATCGACAAACTGAAAGTATCGGCTTCCTAATCCCAAATTACGCTTATACTTCAACTTTAGCAGCAAACAAACATAAACAAAGACTATGAACAGATTTAAAGACAACTTTTCAAAACAATCGGACATTTATGTCAAGTTTAGACCGACATATCCAAAAGAACTATTTGACTTTTTAAGCGGTTTGACTTTTGAACACAAATTAGCTTGGGACTGCGGTACAGGAAACGGACAATCAGCTTTAAAATTAGCTGATTACTTTGAGAAAGTTTATGCGTCTGACCCAAGTAGTGAGCAAATAAAAAATGCTATTCAAAACGACAAAATAGTTTACAAAGTTGAAGATGCGGAAACCCCAAACTTAATTGAAAATAATTCAGTTGATTTAATCACTGTTGCACAAGCAATTCATTGGTTTGACTTTGACAAATTTTACACACAAGTAAAAAGAGTTTTAAAAACGAATGGAGTAATCGCAGTTTGGGCCTATGGTATTCCAACAATTGAGCAAAAATTGGATAACATTATCAAAGACTTTCACGACAATATCGTTGGCGAATTTTGGCTTCCTGAAAACAAACTGATAGAAAAAGAGTATTCTACAATACCGTTTCCATTTGAAGAGATTAAAACACCAGATTTTTTTATTAAAAAGCAAGTAACAATATCGGAAACATTAGGACATTTAAGAAGTTGGTCAGCTACTCAAAAATATATTGACACTTACAACGAAAACCCAACTGAAAACTTGTCGCAAAAGTTGCAAGAACATTGGGGAAATCTGTACGATGAAAAAGAAATTAATTGGAAACTAATATTAAAAGTTGGTAGAATTGTCAGCTCCTAACAAGGTATTTCCAAAAGCTAGGCTGATAATTTCTAATGAACTTTTTTAGATATATTTAAACTTTGGTATTTCAATTGAAGTTCGGTGCTAAAATCTCTACCTTCTGTAATACCATAAACGTTTAGGCTAATGCCACAAGCGACCAAACAAACATCAACAGTTACATAGAAAAATGAACGACAACGACACAAAACGACTTTCAAGACTCACAGCAATTCTTACACAGTTGCAGACTAAACGACTTTTAACAGCTTCGGAGTTGGCAAGCAAATTTTCGGTTAGCAACAGAACAATTTATCGAGATATAAAAGCACTTGAACAAGCTGGAGTTCCCATTTTGACAGAAGACGGAAAGGGTTATACTTTAATGGATGGTTACAGAATTCCACCAATAATGTTTACTGAAACCGAAGCTAATGCTTTGATTACTGCGGAAAAATTGGTTTTAAAAAATAAAGACGCATCTTTTGTAAAGGACTACACAGAGGCAATTAGTAAAATAAAATCGGTTTTACGAAACAACACAAAAGACAAAGCTAATTTACTATCTAATCGCATTATTTCAGGACAAAATACCGACAGCAATCGTACAAGTAATAATTTATCAACACTTCAATTGGCTTTGACAAATTTTAATCTTGTCAAAATAAAATATCATTCCCCAGAGAATAACCAAACAACAGAAAGAACCATAGAACCATTTGCAATTTACACCTCACAAGAAAATTGGTTACTCATTGCACTTTGCAGATTAAGAAATGATTATAGAGCATTTCGTTTAGACAGAATTGAAAGTTTGCAGGTGCAAAACCACACATTTAAACCTCATAAAATGACCTTTGAAGAGTATTTTGATATTTGCAGAAAAAAATGTTCACCACCCTTGACATAGAGCTGTCACAAGAGCATTATAGTTTTGCAACTTAATCAAAATAAGACGATAATGAAAAACAACTTTTACAACTTAATTCTTCTAGTCTTAATGCTTTGCTCATTCACAGCTCAATCTCAAAAACAAACAAATACATTAGAAGAAATGAACAATCAAACTATTCAAAAATTTTACGTGATCGGAATTTCAATAAGAACAACTAATGAAAATGGACAATCAGCCAAAGACATAGAAGCATTGTGGGGAAAGTTTTGGGGCAAAGAAATTCAAAAACAAATTCCTAATAAAATAAGTGATGAAATTTATGCAGTGTACACTGATTATGAAACTGATTTCACTGGACACTATACCACCATTGTAGGATTACCAGTCAGTTCGTTAGAAAACATTCCCAAAGGATTTGTTGGAATAACAATTGAAACAGCGGTGTATCAAAAATTTGTCTCCAAAGGTAAAATGCCCGAAGCTGTTTTCAATACTTGGTTGGAGATATGGGCAGATAAAGAACTAAACTTAAAACGAGCCTACAAAGCAGACTTTACTATTCATGGACAAAAATATTATGACGGAGAAAAAGCCGAAGTTGAAACTTTCATTTCAGTAAAAGAGTAATACTCATGGCTACAAGGGAAAGTGGCTATACCGCAGATCATATTTTATGACCAATTCAATAGTTCAAAGGCAATATGTATGACTGCACTTAATGGTTTTCCACTTTCACATTACATTGGAAAACTGGATGATAGCTTCATAGTAAGGCTTTATAAAAAAGCACTTAAACAATTACATAGAATAGTTGTAGATTAAAAAACCCTATACCAAGACCTGAAAAGTGAAAGTCAGCAAGCAAAATACAAAATAGAATATGATTTAGTGGATGTTTCACAATTGCGACCTGAAAATCGAGGCATTGACTTACGCAAATTATTTGACAAACTACTAACAATTTATCCAACCTTCAGCTAAAATATTTTTACACACGATGATTATTGTTTTGACAACCAAATATTTCACAAGGAGCATTTCCCAGTTTTATAGACTTAGACAAAGGTGAAGTAGCAGACAAATACTAAGATTGATCTTTTGCTGTAATAAACATTAAGGAATATCTTGATGAAAACCTTTTGGATTAATTATAGGTTGAATATGGTATTAGTGAGATAGACCAAAGAAAAATTTCATTTTACACTTTACCGGATGAGTTTTTTTACGATTTAAGTACCCTTGTTCAAAATTCCATTTTATGTCAGAACGGAAGTGCTTAATAACCATATTTGGATTTTTCATGTCAAACATGCCTATGTCAAAATCAAAAAAAATGTATTTTCCTATATAGACAATAAAAAATATATACCTAAGAATTCAAAGCAAAATTAAGGAAGGCTCACCAAATAAATTAAAATTTTATTGCTAATCATTAAAACTTCAAACAAAATTACCACATAAAAAGTCTTATGAAAATGTAAAATTACTTAATCATCCTCATATATTAAATTTGAACCCAAAAATAACAAAACTTTTAACCGACCTTAACGAACAACTTAATTTCATAGATTTAGAAATAGACAATGAAATTCAACGTTGTGAAAAAGCAATTGATATAAGTCTAAAAGCAAAAGAACAATTAAGAATTATAATTTTAAAAAATCAATTCAAAAGCCTTGATGAGGAAATTCTTTTTTTTAAAGAAGTTAAACCACAATTCACCTCAAAAATTATTTACTATAATTCTATTTTAAAAATAGAGATGAAAAAACCTAATGGTGGCAACCGTATTTTAAAAAAGTATTATAACAGCGAGCTAATAAAACTTAAAGCATTTTTCGATAACGAACTCGAATTTTATAAATACTATCGATCTGGAAACAGCTATTTAGATTATAAATATTTTTTAAGAGGAAAGTTTGATATTAAACTTGCACTAAGTAGCTATTATTTTGAAGTTGATAAAAATTTTTCAACTTCTCATGACTATAAAGTGGCTAAAATACTAGCTAATGATTTAATTCAATTGTATTTAGAAAATAGGTTAATTATGATTGATAATAAAGAAAACATTGAAAAGTCGCAAGTTAAACCAAGTGTAAAATTAACTTGGACAGGTTCAAAAGTAGCGTTAACTGAACTTTTATATGCCCTACATAAAGAGGGTGTATTTAATAACGGAACTTTAGATTTAAAGGAAGTCGCAGAATATTTACAATATACGTTTCAAATAGATTTAGGTGACTATTATAGAACCTTTTTAGAATTAAGAATGAGAAAAACCTCTCGAACAAAATTCTTATCTTCGTTAACAGATAGCTTAATAAAAAAAATGGATGAAGCTGATGAAAAATAACCTACTATGCTAAAAAGTCTTTTCGTACTAAACTCCGATCAAATAAACAAACATGGAAGTTGCTTCTCTATTGCTGCAATGGAAGATATGGTCTGGGATAAATCTACCAAAGCAGTTCCTATGCATCTTGGTCATGATATGCACAGACCTATTGGATGTATGATTCCTTTTGGTTTATATTTTGAACCCAAAATAGTCAGAAATTTAGGTTTATCTTTAATTCCAGAAACAGACGAAGAAACTAAAGAAATTTTAGATTTCAAAAAATTTTCAGCTTACTCTAATATCAAAGAAGAAATTGATTCTAACAATGGTGCTTTATATAATATTCTAAAGGATAATTTAAGCGATAATTTTAAATATTTACATTCAAGTACTCTAGCTATTTTTGATAAAGATATTGTTAGCAAAATTTTTAAAAATTTAAGTAGCTTAAAAGTAAAAGATGATCTTATTCCGATTAAAGATTTATTAATTGACTTTGATTATAAATTTCAAGGGGTTTTTATTCATAAAAAACTTCCATTGTGTATTTATGCTGATAGTTTTTTTAGAAGGTCATTATCAAGACACAATTGTTTTCATTATAATTTTTTAGACAAGTTCATGTTATACAAGGATAATGAAGAAGTTGTTTTGAAGTTAGCAATTGATTGGGACTTAATTGGATATGCTCCAACACTTTTACCAACGATGGAATTTGATTATTGGTTTGGTCCAAAATACACTGACGAAATTGATAAAATTGAACCCGGTTTAACAAAACACATTACTAATGAATTTGAAAGAAACTATTATCAGTTATCTTCAACAGAATTCTTTTGGAAAATAAACAAAAACCTAAGAGAATTTGAATTAGAAGAGTTAAAAGAAAGTGAAGCTCCAACTCTCGATGATTTCTATGGATGCAGATACATACATTCAATTTATGACACTAACAATTCAACTTTTATACACTTTGATGGTGCAATTCGAGGATATAATTCCGATCTATATTTTGAAAGAATTGATCAAAAAATGACTGAGTTTGGAAGAAGAAGTCAATACAAAAAACTCTTCCGAATAGATGGGAAAATTGAAATTAATGATTGGAAAAGTTTGACAACACATTACATGCAAAGTAATCCGCTCATCTATGAATATTTCAATGCAGAAAAACCTAAGTCTGAATTAGAACAACCAATAGAAAATGTTTCTCTAATGGAAGAATTGGTTCCTCAAAAAATAGATGAAAATGAAGGAGTGAAATTTTTACTTTCTTATCACGAAAAGAATAACAATTTTAATCAATATAGTCATGCAGTTTCTGTCTATGATGTAGTTGACTTTGGAAATGGGAATATGGATGCAATTGAAGATGATATAATTGAAGTTAAAAAAGCTTTATCTAGGTATGGGAAAGAATTACACATAAAAGAAGATGTTTTGTATGGAAATTTTAAAGATGAATATTGGAATATACCTTGTATTTTTCACAGCACAGAAGAGCCACAAGAAGACATCTCAATTACAATTCAAGCACTAAAAAATATTTTCAATAAACTAATTGAAAGAAAATTAAATTCAGTTATTTCATTCACAATTGCATGGAATATGGAAGAAAAAGAAGTTCGATTAAGCTGCTTTGGTCATGTCAATGATTTAATAAAATGGATGAATTCTTTCATAAGTATTCCGACTAAACGCGATGAGTTTAAAACTTGGCTAGAAGAACAAAGAACATATCTTAATACTAACTATGAGCAATCTATTAATAAACCTGAATTAAAAGACATATGTCAATATGATGGAGTAATTTATATAAAACGAAAAATAGTTGAGCAGATATTTAATCCAAAACCAATAATAAAGGATGAAAGTTTAGTTTGCCAATTACAAATCCCAACAGATGGAAAAAATTACGATGATATTTTAGAAAATAGAATTGTACCAATAATAACATATTTTATTAAGAAAGCTACTTGCAGTAAAACAGGTAAAAATTACTATGATAGTCCATATTCTAAATTTTTAGATGATGATGTCCATGTAATTATTGAGGACATTGAAGGACTCACTTTTTATTGGTCAGATAAACCAATTTGAAAAAAAATACTACCCAACTTGGGTATAACTTGGGTAATAAAACTATTCAAATACTACAATTTTGCACTATAACAATCTAAAACATACGTTATGGCAATCGAAGTTATTACTCGTGAAGACTTAAACGAATTCAGAAGTCTTCTTTTGAACGATTTAAAAGAAATCATTCAATCCAAACCGCAACAAACAAAACAGTGGCTCAAATCCAATGAAGTCCGTAAACTGTTAAACATTTCTCCAGGTACTTTACAAAACCTTCGCATCAACGGAACACTAACCTATACCAAAATAGGTGGCATAATGTATTATGACCATTCCGATATCGATAAGCTGCTGAATGGAAACAAGGTAAATGCTTTGCCTACTCTTTTTAAGTAGTTTATTGTAGTTGTCATACCGAGCGAAGTCGAGGTATCTCCTGCATAGCATTTATGAAGAGTCTGTCATACTGAGCTTGCCGAAGTATCTCCTGCAAAGCAGGTAAATCCTTGAACAAAGTTCAAGCAGTTGGTCTTAATACTCCAATCTTAATACTATTCAAATGAATTATATAAAACACCTAACTGGTTTCTTTGAAAAAGTAGCCATTGATAAAACACTAAATCCAACACACGTTAGCTTATACATTGCCTTATTCCAATTTTGGAACTGTAACCGTTTCAAAAATCCAATCAGCATCAATCGCGATGAGGTAATGCGAATAAGCAAAATCAGTTCCAAAGCAACCTATCATAAATGTCTGAAGAACTTGCACAGTTTGGGTTATATAAACTACGAACCATCCTACAATCCATTCAAAGGAAGTCATGTCATTTTATTCAATTTTTCAGATGATTTAAAACCAGCTCCAAAATCCGAAAGAAAACCAAAAAATGAACAACTTATTGAACTTGCTTCTGAACAAGCTTTGAACAAGTCTTGTACTAGTAGTGAAACAGGTACTGAACAAGCAGTAGTACCTTCTATAAACTATATAAACAATACAAACAATTTAAACGATAAAAACGTTTCAAACTTGAACGAGCAAACAAAAAAAATTGAAGAAATAAATAATGCTGAAGATATAATTGTCATCCCGAGCGAAGTCGAGGGAACTCAAAAAGAAAAAAGTTCCGCGAAAAAAGAAAAAGAAGAATTGCAACCTCGTGATTTTGTCATACCGAGCGAAGCCGAGGTATCTCCTTTGAAAAAGGCAAAACCAACCATCGTAGAAATAATATCCTATTTCCAAGAAAATAACTTTCCTGAACAAGAAGCTCAAAAATTCTTCAATTACTTCAAAAGTGTCGGTTGGTTGGTAGGTGGTAAAACACCAATGGTCGATTGGCAAGCAGCAGCACAAAATTGGATGATTAACGCACCAAAATTCATTTCAAATGCAGAACAAACAAACAGAGCAAAACAACTCAATACAACAACCGACAAAGACTATTCAGAGCCATTATAGCATTCTTGTCATGCTGAACTTGTTTCAGCATCATCCTTTGCGTCCCGTAAAGCTTTCGGGATTGCGTCAACCTTTGCGGACTTTGCGGTTAGAAATAAAAAATCCTTGCAATCTGTGTCATCCGTGTTCCAAAACCTTCGCTTTAGCTAACAAAAAGCAACCCAATGAATGAAAATATAAAATCACATTATAGCTACACTGAAGTTATAAATTGGCTCGAGGCAAAAGGCATTGAACTATACGGCAATCATTTCAAAATAATAGAAACTGATTACCCAATTGTGTATAAACTAATCGCTTATTTTCTAAAAGACGAACCAACATGTTTTCAATATGGCATAAAACTCAACAAGGGAATTCTATTAACCGGACCAATCGGCTGCGGAAAAACATCATTGATGAATTTAATGAAATACCTAACTGCCACAGAGCACAAATTTTTCGTAAAACCGTGTCGAGATATTAGCTTTGAATTCATCCAGGACGGCTACCAAATAATCCACAAATACAGCATAGGCAAACTATACCAATCCGAACCAAGAACCTATTGCTTTGACGATTTAGGAACAGAAAACAATCTAAAGTACTTTGGTAACGAATGCAATGTAATGGCAGAAATCCTATTAAGCAGATACGATCTATTCATTTCAAAAAAACTCCTAACCCACATAACCACAAACCTATCAGCCACAGAAATAGAAAAACATTACGGCAACAGAGTTAGAAGTCGTTTACGTCAAATGGTAAACTTAATAGCTTATGACAAATCAACACCAGACAAACGCTAACGTCAGTTCGAGTGTTTCAATAAAATTGCGACCAGCTATTTTATTGAAATGTATCGAGAACCTTTAAAAAATAAAATCCGTATAAATCCGCGTTGCGAAGCATCCGTTTCATCCGCGTTCCAAAAAAAAGAAACAACATGAACACAATAACCAACTTCTGGAACTACTTCCAACAAAACAACTTCGTTTTCCTCCTCCTAAACGAAATCTCAAAAGACGAACTAAAAACCCATTTCGACAAACTAATCGAAATACTCCATCAATACAACAAAGACCTAGACCTCATCATCAAAAACAAAACAAACGGAGCAGAATTAATCATCACCGCAAATGGAAATCCCTACCTTTTCAAAGAAGTAGAATTACTAGTCCATCATGCACCGATTGTAAAGCGTTGGAAAATAACAGCATTCCTCCAACCCGAAACCAACCTAACCAAATATGAAAACGGAACCGATAAACCATTAGAATTTTACGGCATCACTTTACGAATAAGCGAAATGTATTTCATACCATTAGAAAACCCAAACAAACCAACCGATTTAGGAATAAAAGTGTTGCTAAAAAACCACATCGTCCACAAAGACAACCCAAGACTTCGCGAAGCAGTTTATGTGCATATTGAGCATTTGATTGGAGAAAAAGCATTCGCCAATGATATTGCATTTATTGAGATTGGACAATTAGAAGGAGACAATGAAAACCTAATCGAATTGTATAATTTAAAATCTTATATTGATATTGAAAGGGATAATTAAGTTTCGGCAATAAATCTAATTTACTGCCAAAGATTAACAGACAAATCATTAGCGAAATAAGACACAATCGTGTCCCAATTATTTACCAAATTTGGGACAAAAAACAAATTAACTTTCGGCAATAAAACTATTTTACTGCCAAAACTTAATTTTTAAAAAAAATGTAGTATCTTTCACAAAATTTAAAAGTAAGGTGACAAAAACGATAGAAAATACAATTCAGAGTTACTTCAAATCGATAAACCAAATTTCTAGAGAAAAACTTGGTAACTTAATCAAAGAAGACTTTCCGGAACTTTCGGAAGGTACAATCTCTGTTTATCTATCTAAACTAAAAAAAGCCGGAATAATTAACAATCCGGAAAGAGGAGTGTATTCCATTACCGACAAACAAATCTTTAATCCGGAAATAAACCAAAACCTAAAAAAAATATACAATAAAATCCACAAAGAATTTCCATTTATTGATATGTGTGTGTGGAATACAAAATGGCTAAACGACTTAATGCGACACCAACCATTCAAAAATTACACTATCATAGAAGTTGAAAAAGACGCGGAAGAGCAAATATTTAATGCTATTAGCGAATGGAATAAAAACGTCTATTTCAATCCAAATGAAGAAATACTGGAACGCTATATAAGTTCAAATTCAGAGGAAGTTACAATAGTTAAAAATTTAGTGACAGAAGCTCCAACAACAAAGAACAATAAAATAACGATACCTACACTAGAGAAGGTATTGGTGGATATTATTATTGACAAAGAACTTTTTGCAGCCCAACAAGGAGAACTCGATTTTATATATCAATCTGCTTTCAAAAAATACGCAATAAACACCGCAAAAATGAAACGGTATGCCATCCGAAGAAACAGAGAAATTGAATTAGAAAAAATAATAAATAAAATCTGGGCCAATGATTAACAATAAAACCCATACAATCGATTGGATTCTTGACTTAAGAAACAAGTTAGGAAAACGAATTGATCCTAAATTAATTGAAAAAGTAATTTGGGCACTAACGCTATTGGAGCAATTAAAAATAAAAGGGTTAAACTTTACATTCAAAGGTGGAACTGCATTGTTATTGGCAACTGAAAAACCAAAAAGATTCTCAATCGACATCGATATAATAACAGAACATTCCGAAAAAGAAATAATAGCCATTTTACAAAAAACAGTTGGGGAAAACATATTTTTGAGTTGGGAAGACGACAACGACCGTAAGCATACACCCGATGCACCAATAGGACATTTCAAAGCCTATTACAAAAGTGTGATTGATGGTAACATCGAACCTATTTTACTGGACCTGCTCTACACACCAAATCCTTATCCTCAAATTCAGGAACTACCAATAAAACACGATTGGATTTCCACTTCCGGAGAAGATACCATAATTGCAATGCCAACCTTTGATGCTATTCTAGGCGATAAGTTAACCGCATTTGCACCAAAAACAACCGGAATACTTTACAGTAAAAACCGTCCAGTAGAAATCATAAAACAATTATACGACATCGCATTTCTATTCGGCAACATAAGCGACTTAACTGTAGTAAAAAACAGCTTCAACAAAGTAGTCCAGGAAGAAATTGGTTTCAGAAAATTAAACATAACAGCAACTGAAGTTTTAGAAGACACTTGGCAAGCTTGCTATACATTAGCAGAACGCGATATAAAATCAGAAGAGTTTAATCATCTACAATTAGGGATCAGAAACTTTATCAACTTCACAATTGACCGATTCAACATAGACGAAGCTATAACAGCAGCAGCTAAAATAGCTTATCTCACCAAACTATTACAAGCCGAAAAAGAAATAAAAACCGAAAGGTTTAATAATCCTCTAGAAATAAAAGATTGGATTATTGAAGACCCAAAATACAACAAACTAAACAAATTAAAAAAGAACAACCCGGAAGCTTTTTATTACTGGGTTAAAGCTTTCTAATAAAGTAACAGGATGATTAATATTAAATATCAAACCGATAAAGGAAAAATTATTGAAGGTAATTCAATAGAACTTTTGAGCGGTAAAATGAAGAAAGAATTAAAAGGCAAAGTAAATTTAATTATTACCTCACCTCCTTTTCCATTAAATAATAAAAAACAATATGGAAATGAAAAAGGAGAAGAATACTTAAAATGGTTTATAGATATGGCTCCAATCTTTTCTGATTTATTAGCAGAAGATGGATCTCTAGTCATTGAAATTGGAAATGCTTGGGAGCCTGAAAGACCAGTACAATCATTATTACATTTAGAATGCTTATTTGGTCTTGTAAGACATCCTAAAGCTAATTTAAGGCTAATACAAGAATTTATATGTTACAATCCTTCAAAATTACCGTCACCAGCTCAATGGGTTACAGTTAACAGATTAAGAACAGTAGATAGTTATACACACGTTTGGTGGATAGCTAAAAATGACTTTCCTAAAGCGGATAATAGTAAAGTGCTTAGACCTTATAGTAAGAGCATGCAAAGCCTGTTAAAAAAGCAAAAATATAATGCAGGAAAGAGACCTTCTGAGCATAATATTAGTGAGACTGGATTTTTAAAAGATAATGGTGGTAGTATAGCACATAACTTTTTTGAATTAGAACAAGTTGATGATAATAGAGAAGTAAGGTTACCGCACAGTGTCCTTAGCTTTTCTAACACGAGTTCCAATGATTATTATCTGAAAATGTGTAGAGAAAAAAACATAAAACCACATCCTGCAAGAATGTCTGGAGGCTTAGTTAATTTCTTCATAGAATTTCTTACAGATGAAGATGATTTGATTTTGGATCCATTCTCTGGAAGTAATACTACAGGGTATTGTGCGGAAAAATTAAATCGAAAATGGGTGTCATTTGAAGTTAAGGAAGATTATATTGAACAAGCTTGTATTCGCTTTAGTGATCCTTTATTAAAATCACCTCTGAAAAAAATGAAAGTATGAAAACAACAGATAGAATAAAACAACTTGCATCTGTAGATCCTTTAAAACAAGGAAAACAACCTGAACTTTTTGTAGGACATCCTTTTTCTCTTGATTATAATAAAGCTAACATTCTTGTTTGTGATGATGATAAAGAAAGAGTTAAAGGAATAGCACAAGGAACTTTTTTATTAGCATTTTATGATAACGAAGAAACTGTTGAAGAAGCAATTCTTTTAAGAGCTTTGGCACCAGCCAAGTTGCCAACAGACAGTGCAATGATAAGTTCGATGATAGAATATTATAAAGACAATTTACCTACTTCTGGTAAAAGCTCTAAATTGGATGATTTTACACGTTATGAGTTTAGTTTTTCAGGACTAGAATGCCGTGTGTTAGGAACATTCTATAGAAATGAAACCAATGTAGAATTTGGTGCAGATTTAGAAAATTTTTATTCTGCTCATCATTATAGTGTTTATAAAGTCAATAAAGATGTTTTAGGTTATATTGTTAACCAAAGAGATTCTCCTGATATTATTCCTGGCAATGATAATGAATTTTCCATTGGACACGTACAGTACAGTTCCAGTCTCAGATTTCAAAGCAAAAATGAAGAAGACAAAGCAGAAGTTTACATTAACCCAACTGATCTACTGGGAAAAAGGACAGCTCTTTTTGGAATGACCAGAACAGGTAAATCTAATACAGTTAAAAAGATTATTGAAGCTACATCTCAAATATCGGGTAAAGCTACAGCCATCTTGCCTTCTAAATCTCCTGATACTATTGAGGAAAATCTAAAATCATTTGACACTAATGGGGCTCCTAAATATCCAGTAGGACAGTTAATTTTTGATGTAAATGGAGAGTATGCAAATAAAAATTTACAAGATGAGGGAACTGCAATATTTGAAAAATATAAACAAAATACTATTAGATATAGTATTTTAGAAAAAAGTGATCCAGACTTTAAAATAATGAAAGTGAATTTTTACAAGGATATTGTAACTGGGTTTAACTATATATGTGCTTCTTTGGAAGATGAGAAAGGAGATTACATTACAAGTTTAAAAGTATTAGATTTCACCCCGCCCCCATTGGACAAAGAACATTTTGATGAATGGACTAGATACAATAAAAATAAAGCGATCTATTTTTGTTGTTTAAATAAAGCAGGCTTTAAGCCTTCAACAAATTGTAAAGTAAAGTTTAAAGCAGATGTATCAATAAAAAAATTAGTATCAGAAAAATACAAAGAGTTAGATATCGAGAAAGGTATTCCTTTGGATGAAGCAGAAAATTGGTTCTTATGTGCTTGGGAAAACACAAATGATAAAGTTTTTACAGATTATAAAAGAAAAAATGGTAAAGATTGGTTTTCAGATGAAATGAAATCACTTATGGTGTTTTTAACTCAAAAGAAAGATGGTCGTTCTGTAAGTGGATTTGACAAATTTAAAAAAGTTGCAAAAATGCATACAAATACAACCGATAATTCTTTTGAAGTTGATATATCTAGGCATTTAAGAATAGGAGGTATTGTAATTATTGATTTATCACAAGGAGACCCTAAACTTCAAGAAGTATTTCTTGAAAGAATATCAAAAAAGATATTTTCAGATTCAATGTCTAGATTTACAGACAGTCTCCCGAATAACTTTATTCAATTCTACTTTGAAGAAGCTCATAATTTATTTCCAAAAAAAGACGATAAAGATTTAAGTCAAATATATAATAGAATTGCTAAAGAAGGAGCAAAACTAAATCTGGGAATGATATACGCTACACAGGAAGTAAGTTCAATAAGTTCTAGCATATTAAAAAATACACAGAATTGGTTTATAGCTCATCTAAACAATGAGGATGAGATAAGGGAACTCAGAAAATATTATGACTTTGATGATTTTGCGGATGCATTAATTCGTTTCAGTGCGAAAAACGACAAAGGTTTTGTGAGAATGAAAACCTACTCTAATCCTTTTGTTGTACCCGTAAAGATTGATAAATTTTCAGTTTAAACCTCTTCAAAATAAGTGTTATGGCATATAGTAGTAGAACAGGTAAGCGTCCTGATGAGTTAGCTAGTAAATCGTCACATTCATTTATTATAAATGATGAGGATGTTAAATCATTTTTGGAAAATTGCGAATATCCCAAATCTGCTGAAGAAGTAGAATTGGATAGGTCTCTTATTATTAAAGTTCAATATCCGGATGAAAATCCAATTGAACATATTATCGCAATGGATGGTGGTTACGCTACTATTCCGGTAAAGAAAACATTTCCTTCTTCATTGATAACATTCTTCCAATTTGGAGAGATCTTTCTAAATACCGAAGATTTAAATAACATTTCCGAAATGCCGTTTATTTCTAGAGAATCAATGTCAGCACTTAAAGACTTAGAAAGAAGCAAATTAGTACTTCCAACAAAAAACGTTTCATATAATAGCAATATTACCTTAACTCATTCTGTTCGTAGTTCTATTTACGAATACTTTAAAAAGAAAGGAGAAGAAAAAAGTAATTTGCTTTCGACAACTTATTGGCTAATCTTTAATTTATTCGACCAACCAGAGGATAGTTTTAACCTGACCATTTGTCCATATTGTAAAAAAACAAATCAGGATATTCTACGTTCCAATTTCAATGATGACTACATTACGAAGTGTCCTGAATGTGATGGAATATTATATATAACTGATTATTTTAGGTTGCATGAAGTGATAGATGATGAACTCGGAGCTGGTGGAATTCTTGGCTACTTGGTTAACCTAATCGAACAAATAAATATTATACATACAATCAAATATATTAAAGAAACCAAACCGAAATGGTTGGATAAATTTTTCTTTATTAAAGATGGTCCATTAGCATTCTTTGGACAAACTGCCGATACACATAAACATGTTAGAAAACTATGTAATTATCTATTCAAACATCATAACTTGTTTTTGGCTGGTTTAGAAAAATCAGGAGCATTTGTGGAACATGCAGATGAAATCAAAAAGCTATTACAGCCAGGAGAAGCTTTATTGCTTAATAATAAGCACATTTATTCCTATATTTTACCTGGCTCTTCAGACAATCCTGATCCCTATGCACATACATCATATTATAGTTCGAAGATTATCTTTAAATCAAGAGATGAAAGAATATATGTTGTCACGCTTCCTGTTGAAAATAAAAATATAGTATTAAACCCGCAAAAAGATGATTTTAAAAATTTGGACACAATACTCTGGAATATAGAAAAGCTAAGATGCGATATGTATGATAATTCAATAGTGCCAGTAGCTTTAGCTAATAAACTCATCTCACTATCTAGTCATCCTAGCTCAAGCATCCTAGAAAAATTTGCTAAAAAACATACAAGATGATTTACGTAGAAAGAAATAGTATTCCTGTACCTGAGGTTTTTTATTCAAAGGAAGTCGAAATAGCGAAAAAAAGACTAGAAGAGTTTTATATAAAATCAAAAGAGAGCAGATCTCAGCAAAAATACTCACAACCCTTTGAAAAAGAATTAAGAAATAAATTTCTTGAAGCACTGCGAGAAGTGTTTAAAGGGAAATGTGCTTATTGTGAATCAGTGATACCTCTCGAAACTTCAAAGTCAGAATATGATCACTTTCGCCCTAAAGGAGGAGCCCGAGGATTGGACAAGGAATTTTCAACAGATCATTACTGGTGGTTAACTTATGATTGGAATAATATTTATCTGAGCTGTACTTTATGTAATCAATATAAATCAACATGGTTTCCAGTAGAGGGAAAAAGAATACCATTAAATACTCCCTACAAAGAAGTTATATATCATGAAAAAGCTTTGTTAGTAGATCCGTGCTTTGATAAACCAGAAGAACATTTAATTTATAATGAACAAGGTGAAGTAGATTTTCTTACTTCTAAGGGGAAAACAACAATTGAAATTATTAAGCTAAATCGGGCTGACTTAGTAAAAGCAAGAGGAAAAATTATACAAGAACTTAAAAAAGATTGGGAACATTTTTCTAAATTATTTTCTACTCCTGAAGAAAATATGACTGCTATTAATAAAATGGTTAAATCTTGGGGAAGTATTTTTAGTAATGATTCGAGTAAACCATATTTAGCTATTCAAAGACAAATACTCACTAAATTATTTAAGGATACAGGTATAAATGATTATTTGAATAACCGGGATTTTAAAATATTTCAAGATTTCGAAATTCTACAAGGAAAACCCTTAAATTTTTTAGAAGAGGATATAGAAAAATTTGCGAACAAAGTTAAACTAAGTTTTGAAGATAAGGAAGGAATTAATCAATCCCTTAACATCGATGAAATAAAACATATATATGTTGAAAAAATAGAATTGAAAAACTTTAAGTGTTTCTCTTCCTTAGAATTAGAATTTAACAATAATTCTGATTCTCTTACTAAAAATGAACCTTGGCTATTATTTCTTGGTGAAAATGGTGTTGGAAAAAGTTCATTATTGAAAGCTTTTGTAATTGGCTTGACAGGAGATGGATATATAAAAAGTTTAGAACTAAAAGGAAAAGACCTTTTAAAGCATAGAGCAAGAAATGGATTTATTCGAATACATCTTGTAGGTGCAAAACAACCTATAGAGGTAACTTTTAACAAAACAGAAATTAAAACTACATTACATCAACCTATTGTTAACATTGTAGCCTATAGCTCCATACGCTTAAATCCTAAAGAAGGAAAAATTCAGCCTGAAAAAGGAGATTTCTATGGAGCTAAAGCCAAAAACCTGTTTGATTATACTTTTTCTTTAATAGATGCTGACACTTGGCTAGTCAAATTATTCAAGAAAGATAAAAATGCTTTTGATCGAGTAGCAATATCACTAAAAGATTTAATGCTTCTGGAAAATGATGACACTATAAGTATTATAAAAAATCAACCAGTAATAAATAGGAATGGTGATATTTTTTCCATTGATGAACTAAGTGATGGCTATAGATCAATCTTCTATTTGGCAGTTGACATTATGGCTACTTTAGCGGGAGAAAATGTAACATTTGACTTAGCAGAAGGAATGGTACTTATTGATGAAATAGGCACTCATTTGCATCCACGTTGGAGAATGGAAGTGGTTACACGTTTAAGAAAAGCTTTTCCTAAAATTCGTTTTGTAGTAACAACTCATGAACCACTTTGTTTGAGAGGATTAAGAGCCGGAGAAACTGTTGTACTTACTAAAAATCAAGAAAATGAAGTAATAGCGTTAACGGAGTTGCCAGACCCAAGCGAACTACGAGTAGATCAGATATTGACTTCCGATTTTTTTGGATTAAAAAGTACTATAGATCCTGAAACAGAAAGACTTTTTGATGAATATTATGCAATTCTTGCTTTGGAAGAAAAAGAAAGAAGTGAAGAACAAAAAAATCGTCTTTTAGATCTAAGCCAAATTATTCCTCGAATTAAACATTTGGGAGATACAGAACGTGAAGAACTTACTTATTATGTAATTGATGAATTACTTGCTCGAAAGACAAGAGAAGATGGATTAAAAATAAAAAAAGACATAGAAGCAGAGGCACTGAAACGAGTTGAGAGTATATGGAAAAGTTTGGACACTAAAAAATAGATCATTATGATAAAAGTTGATAGATCTCAAGTGCCAAAACCATCTGCCTTAGATAAAAAAAACAGAGCAGGTAAAACCGAAACAGAAAGAGCAATTGAACATTACACTGCTCCTACTTTTGATGGAACGACTAATTTCGAGTTTAAAATATATTCAGATTCTGAGGTAAAAGATGCTTTAATAAAGCTATTCAAAGGAAAATGTGCCTATTGTGAAAGCACATTTCTGCACGTTTATTCTGGGGATGTCGAGCATTTTCGCCCTAAAGGAGAAATTGAAGAAGCTACTCCAGATAAGAAACCAGGTTATTATTGGCTAGCAGCAGATTGGGATAACTTGTTGTTGTCTTGTAGAAATTGTAATCAAAAGCTATCTCATTCCATATACGGGATAGGAACAAAAAAGACAATGGGGAAAATGAACCAATTCCCTTTGTCAGATACAACGAAATATGTACGTATACATGATAATGTTAATGGAATTGCAGATGAAGAACCGTATCGACTATTATTAAACCCATGTATTGATAATCCGGAAGATCATTTAGAATATGGTGATGAAGGCGTTATACGTCCTAAAAAAGATGAGGATGGAAACGAAAGTGTCAAAGCTAAAAAATCAATAGATGTCTATGTTTTACAGAGAATGTATCTTGTCCAATCTCGGGAAAAGAAACTTATTGAGATACAGGCACAAATACAAAGAGTGAAAGAGGCAACTGAAAATTATAATGATATTATTGGATCTACTGACACAACAAAAAAATTTTACTTTGAGCGAATCTTAAAAAGAGAGATGGAAGGTTTGAAAAAATTTTTAAATCTAGAAGAAGAATATGTTGGTATGGCAAGACAAGTAGTGGGTGAGTTTTTAAGAGTAAATTTTGGTATTGCTATATAATTATGAACTGGGTAAAAGAAAATAGGAATCAGCTCGCCATAAATAACTATGTAAGAAAAGCAGATTCGAAAACTAATTATTGGCTTGATTTATCAGAGGGAAGAATTAACCATTATAGGGATCTGACAAGTGATAATTTCAATATTATTATTTATGGAGATGAGGATATTGAAACTGATTTTTATATAATTCCTTTTGAGGAATTAAAGCACCTTTTACTTGAAAACAATTTTGCTAAGAGTGAAGGAAGAAGACGGTGGATCGGAAATATTATCAATCATCAGATTTCATTAAGTAATACAGGTGTGAAGCTTAATATTGCTCACAGATATAGCGTGCCTATTTCGTTAATTATTGAACCTTTAATTATAAGTACAGAAGGCACTAATGACTATGCAATAGAAAACGCGAAAAGAGAAATACAAATAAGAATTAAGCAATCCACTTTCCGAAAAAAAGTACTTGAAAATTTTGAATTCAAATGTTGTCTAACAGGAGTTACAGAAAATGATTTATTAGTAGCAAGTCATATTATTCCTTGGGCAGCTAAAATTGATACAAGATTATCACCTCATAATGGTCTTTGCCTTTCTGCTTTATACGATAGTTTATTTGACAAGGGATATTTTACACTTAATGACAGGTATGAAGTAATCATAACTTCAAAATTAGATGAATTGAGTTTACAAACTCAAAATTGGTTGAATGAGATTGCTGGAAAAGTAATTTTAAATCCTGTAAAATATGAAATTAGTCAAATTGCTTTGGAGTATCACCGTAATACGATTTTTGAGAAGTTTTAAATGAACAAGAATCAAATCATATCCAAACTAATAGGTAATCTGTTGGACATTCAAACAGATGGAGACCATATTACCGTTGCTGAACTAAAAACAATTGATAAAAAAGGATTTAAGGAAACCGTTGATATCAATACTGCTTTAGTTTCTCCAAGTCTAATTAGTAAAATAAAATCATCTCATGTTAATCCTTATGTAAATCTGTCTGGAGCATACTATAGAGAAGATTATGAATATAAACCATCTTTCTCATTATATCTTTCAAAATCTTCAGGATTAAGTAAAGCAGAACCTTTGGTTGTTTCTTGGTGCTCAGGTAATCACACAACTTTTATGATTGACCAAGGCTTTTTAAGTGCCTTCAAATTATCACCACGTATGTTAGAAGGTGAAATTCTATGGGATGATTTAAAGGAACCTCAATACAATGTAGTAAAAATCAAACCTCTTTCTGAATATGAGTTTACAACACATTCCGAAGCTAATGTAAAGGTCAAGAAGGATTATTTAGAGACTTATTTAGCTTTCAGAAAGAAAGTTGCGGTACAAGTATTTACTATAAAAAGAGATATCGCAATAGACGAAGAAATCTCTACACTGCTTAAAAATAAAAAATACTTTATAGAAGAATTTAAACAGTTCGAAATAAGGCTTAGCAGATTTGACCATAAAGAGGATATAGCTCGCTTAGAAATAAATGGATTCAAGGTTTTACAAGAAAATAGTGAGAATAATCAAGAAGAAGAAATAGTTATAGGGCATTATTGGAAAGGAATTGATGGATTGGTAACAGAGTGGCGAGCAAGACACGAAATGCCGTTTGAGTATGTATATGTTTCAGATAAAGTATTGGAAGTATATGAAGCAGACGAAGATTATGAAGTTCATCCTTTATCAGGGAGTGTAAGCTATAGAAATGAATGGGCAGTAACACATTGTGATCGTGTTGGAAAAAATGCTATTAAAATTGACATCAAAAAACTATACGAGGTTAATAGATATACAGTAATTGACTATTGGAATAAGTTTTCTATTCATCCATCTGAAATTATCGAGGGTGAAAATATAGCTTTGAAATCAGAACGTTTAGCAAAAAAGTTCTTTCTATTCGGAAGAATATTAGCTGGTCTATCTAATTACCTATTCAAATTTAATTATTCATCAAAAGACCTAATAGGTTTAGATGAAGAACGCATTGAATATACTGGATGGGCTGAATTTAATGAATTTAATGCCATTGCCCAACATATAGATTTAAAGTCATTCTCAAAAGAACAATTTATATCTCGATGTAAAAAACTATATATTCTGTTAGGCGAAAATCTAAAAGAAAAATCTTTACGAAGAATCGTAGATATGCTAGGTTTCCCAGTTTCTGAAACTGAAAAATTGAGAAGTATAAAACTACTTGAACTTATAATAACATTCCTAAAAATTGCAGAAGAAAGTGGTTTACATCCTGTGCGTAGTAAAGAAAGAGTTGTAAAGAGAGTTTTGGAAAATAAAAATTTTAATGCATTATTAGAGTTATCGGCTGTGAATAGTATCAGACAGTTAGATGCTCATAAAATTAATGATTCAAAAACAAGACTTCATAAAGCATTAGTTGATTTGAGAATACAACCTATTACAATATCGAATAATTATGCGGATGCCATTGGGCAAGTTTACGACAGCATCGATGAGATGTTTGTGGATTTGAATATTTTTCTTTCAAATTCCTATAACTTAAAATAATTATCATGAAAAGTTTAGATATGATTCCTAATTATTACGCATATACTTTAAAAACTAATGGAAGAGATTTATCCGAAGAACAAAGAATTCATTTTTTTAATAGTATCAACAAAATTTATCGAAATAATGATAAGTTTATATATCGTGGAGATAAAAAAGAAAAGCTATACCCAATTTATGGATTAAGTCAAAAAAGTTCTGACGAACAATTTCAAGATACGTTATTCATATTAGGGGCAAAAGCTAATATGTTCCTAACAAAGTTGCCAGGTATAAATGAAATAAATATTAATGACACAAATAACAGTGTGTTCAATCTCATTTTCAAAATGTTATCCAACTTGCTTAAGAGGGAGTTTCCTTTTGGTCCAATTCGCAGATTTGTTGGTGATTTTAAAAAAAGAGAATCAGGTATAATTAACTTTTTTAGTAATAAAAATAATGAATACCGTTTCATAGATAATATAACTAATCTTACTCTAAAACAACAGATTATTGTTCGGGATTATTATCTAGGATTACTTCATCACATAAGCAAAAGTGAATATTATGCTTCTTCTTTTATGTTAAGTGCAAGTATAGATTTTTCTCAAGCTTATAAATTTGCATGGAGCAAAGAGGTTAAGAATAGTGAAAATCCACTCATCATTTTTGGATGGATTCCACATAAATTTGAAGGCATTTTAAGTGTTCCAGATTCTAGAATTCTAAGGGATAAGATAGATATGGAAACTATTGGTTTACCTGTTTATGAAAAAAGCTTTTTTCCTTATCAAAAGGAAGTAACTTTAAAAGGAGGGCTATTACCACATTACATTCTAGGGTATTTACATACTTTTCAAGGAGATGAAGTATTCCATGTTAATCCAAAACTATTTGAAACAGATGACTTATGGAATGGAATAGAATTACCAGTAGATCAAAGAACATTTCATCAACGTTTACAAAATACTATGTTTGGTCGCTATTTTACACTTACAGAAGACAATAATGAATTCATACAAAACGATATACTTTAGAGTCTTGAAAAATTACCTCTTATCCATAAAACTCTAAAAGTTTTTAATACATGACTTTGTCACATTCAATAAAGACAGTTTGAAGTTACAAAACTTTATCTAAAGCCTAGTTAGATATGATAGATTTACTTGATTAATAACTGGTTTCTTTGATAGACAGCAATCTTATACTCATTTGTTTCTCTTAGAGAATGAAGAAAATAATGAATATGTTCCAAACTTAGTTTAGATAAAATATCATAGCTTTTCTTATGACATTTTCTATACTTCTTACCACTTCCACAAAAGCACATAGAAACCCGATCTATTTTTTTACCTTCAATAATTTGGTTCAATCCATATTCAATATTAAATATATTATTGGTCATAAAGGTTTCTTCAAAAAACTCAATCCAACCTTTACTTCCATGAGAACGCTCTTTTAAAAAATAACCATTTTGATTTCTGAAAATTTGGCTGTAGAAATAATTTTTAACTTGATTATCTATAAAAGAAAGTAAAGTTAAGCCACTATTACAAATAATGATTTCTTCCGGTGGCGAAGCGAGACAACAATTGCCTGTTTGTTCAAAGATATGCCAATCTACATTTCTAGGAATACGACCACCAGTTTCATAAACTTCAGGAAAACGATTAGGAAAATCAGCCACAGCCTTAATTTCAATTTGAAAGCTATCTTCTACGACACCTTCATCTTTCATCAAAACTAAAGAACCAAAAATACAAGGAATACCACCTTCATTTTTAAGGGATAACTCCTTGTATTTTTCTATAACTGCTGTTGCTTGTTCTTTAAAAAGAGTATAGCCATTCATATTTTATGTTCCCCAAGGTCTAGATAAAGCAGCTCCACTTGTTGTAGCAGCACTACTATTCGTTTGTTCATTTTTATCTTCTCCATCTGGAAATCGTGCACCCAAATGCTTTTGCCATAATCTGCTTGCTTTTAGTTGATTTGGCTCTTTTAAAGCTGCTTCAGCATCAGCAAGAAAGCTGTCTAAATTAGTTAGAAAATTATCTTTTCGTGTAGAATCATAATCCGCAAACAAATCATCCTTCGGTGTTACGGGTACAATACATTCAAATTTTTGAGCTAATGCTTTTTTAATTTCTCTTAAAACATCAGTCAACAAAATATCATCACGATCGTTAAGAACAATTTTATCTTTAGCATTCATGGCTAAAATAGTCATCGCAAGACCACTAGGCATTTTGTTTCGCTTATGGTCACACCAAGCTTTTAGCTCTTTAATTACTTTTATTATCTTACCATAGGCATCTTTGTTATCGTTAAACCAATCAATTAGTGCTTTAGGATCACTATCTTCCCAACCATTGTTCTTTACGGCTAGTTGATATTCTTTCCCATCTATTTTATAGTAAACAGGAATGTCAATTTCATAATCTCCTGAAAAAATATTACGAATACATTTTTTCCTGTGTTCTGGAGAAGTAGAGGTATAACCATTTACTGCATCCCAAACCCAATTTTGTAACGTCGTTGCACTAACGTCAGGATTTCTGAAAAAGTAAACACCATCATCCAAATCACAAATATCATCTTTAGTTCGTATACCGGTTTTCATTTTGTATGAACCCTGTATATAAAACTTTGGTACATAAGCTGGATGGTGTTCCTTAAAGTGTTTTCTAATGCGTTCTCTCAACCCATCTTTAGAGTTGGTAATCTTTGTTTTTTTGCCAGAGGTCAGAGAAATTTCTGTATTAAATCCTCCGAATAAGTGGTGACAGTTTGCCATAGTATTTATATGTTTTTAATTGATTTAAAAAAAGCTAAAATCTCAGGATTTGTAGCGTAGGTATTTCCAGTTTGTTTTCCTAGGGCATGTATAGTTGCTAGAGTCTTTTTATCAGTTCTATCCATAGTAATTATATTCATTTGCGTAGGAGATAACTTAGGCGAATCAATTCTAATATAATTCCCTTTTGGTTGTATTTTAGGTATTATTTTCTTTAAAAAATAATCAGTAAAATAAGATTGCCCATCCATAGCAGTTTCAAACAATTTTTTATTCCATCCAATTATAGATTTTGATTTATTATTGGTTGAAACCCAACCATTAGGTGTCGTAATACTTGATATTGATAAAATATTATAAGCATCATAGTCTTTACCCTCACCAACATAATAGTCAATAGCTTCAAGTAAACCACAAAGCGAGGGATTGTTAGCCCAAACACCACCATCAGTATATAAAAATCCATTATGCTCATGAATAGGAAAATAACTTGGTGCTGCAGAAGTAGCCAAAGCAATATCTACAAGTTTAATAGAATCATCAACAAAATGTTCGGTCTGAACACCGGATTTTTTAAAAACTTTAGGTTGACCATTGGTTAAATTAAAACTTGGGATACAAAGTAAATTATTGGCATCCTTCATTGTTTTTTCTTCAAATAAATCTTCCAGTATTCTTTTCAATGGTTTAACTGAATGTTTATTTGATAATAATATTTGCTTTATGCTTTTATATGAATTTTGAAAAATCCTAATTAACACATTGTTTGAAGTAGGAAATATTTCTGAACCTTTTTTTACATACAAATCAACCAAAGATTGAGCACTCATTCCACTAGCAAGTCCAATAGCAATTAATCCACCGGTAGAAGTTCCACAAATCATATCAAAATGATCTGTAATCCTTTTACCCGTTTTAGCCTCAAAAGAAGCTAATATGGAAGCACTATAAAGCCCTTTTATTCCACCTCCATCAATGGATAATATTTTAAACGTTTTACTTTCCATAATCTGTATTTAATAATGCAATCATAATTCCAACAAAACCAATAAATAAACCAGTAGATACCTGACCACTTTTGATTACATTATGCTGAACGTCATTACAGAAACTTTCACAATTATAGTTTATCAAACTATAAGGTTTTCCTAACTTACTTAAAGCTTTTTCTACCAATTGTTTCCTTTCAAAATTGTTTCCTTTAAATTTTTCAATTCGTGTAACATGTATTACGTGTTTAAAAAAATCTTCAACGCGAATCAAACGTACACCAACTCCAATCATGTTTTCACATATAAGATGCTGCCCTTGACTATTATATCCAAGATAAAGAGCATGATGTTGTATAATGCCAAACAAACTTTTTGGCACTACAATTCTATCACCTGGCTCTAAATTTAATTCTCTTATTATTTGTAATTCTTTATTCATATACTTCACTTTATTTAATTGCTTTCATTGATATTAAATTATCTAAATTATCTCTTGTAGAAGCATTTGGTTCACTCCTCAAGTATTCATTGCCAAATGCCTGAACATAGGTTACTTTACTTTTTATGAACCATCCGGGATAATTCCAAACAACTGTTCTAATAATATTTCCTTTCTTTAATAAAGCTATTACACTAGCTGCTGTTGTTTTTTCACCCATATTCCATGAATCTCCATCATTGACAGAATGTAACATTACATGTGTAATGTTGTCATCTGAATTTTTCCATACTCCAGATATTACATAATTTGCGGTCTTACTCATATTCTTTTTTTATAGTTAATCACCTTGTATACATTGTAATGCTATAAAAATTTCATAAATTGCCATCTCTATGGAATTTTTTTAAAAAAAATAAGCATTACTATATAAATGACATCTAATAATAGAAAAGTTGCAACCTTTGAAGAAATTTGTCGGGCAATTCAAGAAGTGTACACTACTGAATTCAGCACGGTATTATTCAAACATGCTGTGGTAAGGCTTTGGTCAGTTTTTAAAATAAAGTACAATCCTGAAAAAGGTTTCAGAGGTATTATGGTCGAAGATATAATAAATGACACTATTGAGTCATTTATAAAAGAAGGCGGTCGTAATTGGTATATGGACAAACATCCTGATTTTCGCACGCAAATAATTAGTGCTCTTGATAGTGTAATTTCTAATACTCTAACTAAAGAACTAGAAAAAACGTATGATACATTTGAGCTTTTAGAAAATGATTCAGAAATGTATTTTGATGATTCAGATTACCAAAACTTATTGGCAGCATGTCATGATGAATTGGAGTCTATGGGAGCAACTGACTTAGAATTGTTGTTGTTCGAACCATATATCATTAATGAAATGAAACGAAATGATTTGTCTAAGTTACTCGGAATAAGCAATGAGGAACTTACAAACTTAAAAAAACGATTAGACCGAAAGTTACCTTTTATAAAGGAAAAATTGAAAGCATTGAATTATGAAAAATAACGTAATCAAAAAAATTGACGATGCCATTATCTCACAAATAATTGAAGGAGATTCTAGTGTTTATGACGAAATTCTCAAAGAACAAGGTTTCAATATTAATGATATTGAAAACTATGCAAATAAGAATTTTAGAAGACATTCATTTCTTTTAAAAGGAATTATAAATAAACAAAAAGATTCAGTGCTTTTGGAGAAAGCTTCAACATTATTGCATGATGCTATTGTAAAAAATATTGATAAACCAATAAGTTATTTAAAAAATCTTATTGCTAATAATCAATTTCAGATACAATATCGAAATCTTGATAATCTTGATATTGAGGAAATAAAAGAAATAATTAAGGACCAAAATTTATTAGAATTATTGGAACAACTAGAAAATGATCAAAAATAAAAAAGGTTCTATCAAGGCCAAAATGTTACTTGAGGAAATCGGTTTTGATGAAATAACAGAAATACCGATGGATATCTTTGTTGCCGCTCTTGGTGCAACACTAATTGAAGAATCTCTTCCTAATTCTGATGGCAAAATTATCCGTGGCAATACCAAAACTTTAATAAAAGTAAATTCTGATATTAAATTTGAAGAAAGAAAGCGTTTTACTATTGCTCATGAAATTGGTCATTATCTTCTTCACAATAAGCTTGAACTAGATGTGCATAATGAAACTTCTAATTCTTTAAATTGGTTCAACTCTGCTGAACAACAAGCTAAAAAAGGAATTCAAGAATGGGAAGCAAATGATTTTGCTGCAGAATTATTAATGCCTGAAGCATTAGTTAGAAAAGAAACCTTCAAAAAAAAATTTTCCCCGGATTTAGTGAAACAGTTGTCTATTAGATTTAAAACTAGTATAACATCAATAATTTATAGACTTTTATCTTTAGATATTTATCCACTGTTCGTAGTTTTTGTTAATAATGGAATAGTTAGGTATTGGAGTAAATCAAATAATTTTTGGGTAAGAGTTAAGAACATTACAAAACTACCACCTCCAAGTAATTCTGTTGCAGAAGAATATATTGATGCTAGTTATGAATATATTTACACTGGAAATGATAAAGCACAAACTATCGCCAAATCGGTCTGGTTCGAGTTAAAAGATGACGAAGATGATACTACATTTTTTGAATATTGTATCCCTACCAAACAATATCAAACAATTATATCAGTAATTTGGGAAGAATAAAAAAAGATTAATGTAAATCCCGATAATAAAGATATAATTTCCTTTCTCATATAGGAACGCTTCGCTAAAATAGTTTCACCCACCCAGTCCAACGCTCCCCACCGCATATGTGGTATTTTGTGTGTTTTTAGCACTTGTTTTCCCCACAGTAAGTCAATAAAAAAAGGCTCCCTGTTTTCCCAACCCCTCGCGCACAGTCCGCCTTTTTTATCCACTTACACCAATCCATAAACAAACGCTAAAAACACACAAAAACCACTCCCAAGCTATATTTACATAATAAACCTTATAATTCCTTCCATCACCCATTGCTACACCAGCGGCAGTTATAAGGGTTATTATGTAAAATATCCGCACCCAGCCGCACCCACCCAAAAAATAGGAACGCTCACGCTGTTGTAATTTGCATTGTTTTTTGAAAATGCCTCTCATTTCCAGTTCACTGAACACTAAAAACTGAATACTGAAGACTAACAAGGCATTCTCAAAAATCAAATTTCCCCCACAAGAGTGTGGTTTTCTTTTTTCTCATATACACAAAGACACCATGTCAAACCGTATCTCGTAGAGGTCATTAAGTAAAAAAAGAAAACCACACCCTTGTTCCGCTACTGCCCAATCACTAGGAAGTATTATATTGTTTTTTGAAGATGCTTCCCATTTCCAGTTCACTGTACACTAAAAACTGAACACTGAACACTACTCAGGCATCCTCAAAAATCAAACTACCACAAGAGTGTGTTTTTCTTTTTTCTCATCTTCACAAAGAAGAATTGTCAAACCGAGCGGAGTCGAGGTCGACTTGTAAAAAAAAGAAAACCACACCCTTGTTTACAAATCCCGATTGAACACCCTAAAACCCCAGTTCACAAGAACATTTGAGGTAAACATTTTTACAAAAAAAAAGGAAAAAAAAGAAGCCAAAGGTTTGTTCCGTGTATTCAAAAAAGCAAGTTCAAGCCTTCGGTTTCGGATAAAATCTCCACCCTCATTTTTCAATTCACTACTGTGCTGAACACTAAAAACTGACCACTGAATACTCCTCATTTGGGTAGTATTTTATCCGAAAAACTTGCTTTTTTGAAACCCTCCACAAGGCAAGACGGCTTTCTTTTTTTTCCTTTTTTCTTTTGCAAAAATGTGTGTGAGGCACTTTGGTTTTCAATCACATTTCGTGTAAACGGAACAGGAAGACGAAGGAAGTTAACCTTTAAATCCTTGTATTATGGACACAATTTTTATCAAAACCCACCAACCAGGGGTGCACTATCCCAAACCGCATTTTTTCGTATTATCGAAAGGACTAAATAGCGGAAAACCACAAAATGAACCTTTTACAAATAGCTTTGTATTAGTCTTTCAAACCGAAGCACAAAAAGAAGACATATTTTGGATAGCCATGAGCCTATGGAAAACTAAATTCTGGCACCCATTTCTAAAAGGCTCTGTTATTCCGTTCATAACCATTTATGACTTCAAAAAAGAGTTCAATCCAAAAGCAACAAGATTAATGCGTGAACACGAGCTTCATCATAAAAACATTCAAGCTCTGAAATTATTGCAAGAACAAGAAGCACATCACACAAAAAACATCCACTTAATCAATGAACTTCGCAATGCTATTTTGATGAGGTATCGCAACAAATAAAAAAAGCCAGGTCTTACGACTTGGCTTTCATTTTGTTTAACCCAAAGGTCACCACAACTAGGGCTAAACTTATTTTTTGTGCTTCTTATTTAGGCTTTTAAGCAGTAACGAAATCGTAAAACTGACCACAGCTCCAACAGTTGCTAAGATAACCGTTTTGGCAATATCATCAGAGGACAGATTGGGTACAATACTTAAAAATGTGCCTCCAGCAGTTCCCATCAATGTGGGATTATTTGCTGTCATTAGTTGTAGTAAGCTGACTTGCAGCTGACAAAACACCTCCAGCTACTGCAACATAACCACCAATGGTAGTTACAATCGCGGGTAAAGCAATCGGAGCAGCTAAAATAGTTCCACCAACGGCTGCTAATGCTAACCCAACAGTTCGAAGCACTTTGAAAAATTTTGGCGTGGGAGCTTTTGCTCTATTAATGATTTTTTTCATAATTACGTTTTTTGTCATCCTGTAAAGAATCTATTGGATAATTAATTCAACACTTTCATTTTTGTCTAAAGCTTCATAAACAAATACTTTTAGCTTCGTAAAAGCTTTTCTCGATAGCAAACCTAAACCAGGTCCAGAAAGTTTAGTAACAGGAGCAATACAGCCTTGTAATTCCTTTTGAGCATTATTGGCAGGATGAAATAGAATAAACTTTCTATTCGGAACATCCACCAATTCTAAATGCCATTTGTATTTGGCACTGTATCGCTTTCTAATAAAATATTTCCCTTCCGGAATGCAGGAAACCTTCGTTTTGTTCATCTTCCATGGCAATTCAATGGTATTACAAATCAATTTGCCTTCGCATTCGAGTTTACCATTCGTTCCTTCAGGGAAATAAGTTCTAGTTAACCAAATAACCATTACACACCACTATCAACTTTCGCAATCGATAATGGGTTAAAAGCACCATTTTTCAATGGGTACATTTGTCCATTAATCTCTTGGTAGAACTCAACACCTAAAGCCAAAAACAATGGTTTTGTACTTGCAGGTGTAACCGCATTTACTTGGTTAATTGGAGCAGTAGCAGTTCCATCCCATGGTAAAATTGCCGTTTCAGAAGTAGCAACTACATACGTTTCAGCTTCAAAATCAATTTCAGCTCCACCAGAAATGATTTTGTAGTGAGTAGTTCCACTTGGAGCAGCAATCATATTCGCAGGAATATATGATGCTAAATCCACAGTAATTTCACCTGCAACTCGGTCAATAGTTGCCACAAATGGAGCAAACAAAGTTGTACCAAGCTTGCCACGAATATTGAATTCAAAACCAAATAACAATTCAGCCTCTCCATCAATTACGTTACGCAAACCTCTATCACTTGTTGTGTCAGCTTGGATAACTTTAACCATTGCTTGTGTCAAACGGCTCACCATTCTACCATCGGCAGAATTTAAAAGCAATGGTCTTAAAGCTGTTCTAAGCATTTTCCCAGCTTTACCAGCTCTTCCAAACTCGGAACCATTTTCACGAGTTCTTTGAAACGCAGGGTCACTAGCAATTCTGCTCGCGTCAATTCCACCTTTCTCTCTCGCTAAATGCCCATCTTGCGTTTTGTAAAAAGTAATATCTCCGATAGTACCTTTCAATTTAATTATGCCTTTCTGTCTAGCCATAACTTCGAAATTTTGTTAAACATTCATCTAAAACCTCCTTCATTCTATCAATTAGTTGCAACCACATTTTGAATGATTAAAGCAAAGTTTACAAAGCATTTCACAAAAGAAAAAACCAAAAGTGTACCATATGTCCAAAAGCGACACAAGTGTCTTAAATGAACATAAAAAGCCAATAATTAAGTATGAAAAATTATAACTAAATTGCAAAAGATTTTCTGCACGTCAGAAGTATAGCATAGCTATATCAAAGGTATAGATAAAGTATGAAATTGAATAATCAGAGGGTATGCATCTATCCGAAGGACATACAACGAATAACTGGCAAGAGTTATCGTCAAAGTACTAGATTGATGCAAAAGATAAAAAAAGACCTCAACAAGCTCGAAAACGAGTTTCTAACGATTGAAGAGTTCTGTACATATAGTGGCATAAAATATGAACAAGTAACTCATTTGATTTTTGGTTAAAATTGAAAATTACTAAAACAGATTTAATCAAGAAAGCATCACTATAAACTTATACAACTAGTTCAATTTTTAGTATGATTTAGTAATGAATTAATTTGCAGAAGATTATAAAAATTATTAAATTTACAGTATTAAGATTTAATGATATTTGTTTCTGTATGTGAGGAGCAAAATCGAGACCTTTGATTTTTAGAGTTGTATAATTTATTATATATGAGTGCATTATGAGGAAAGTTCAAAACCCTCATCGCCCACAAGATTAAATCCTACATTTTAAGTGTAGGATTTTTTTTTGGGTAATGTGGTCAAAATATTTGGTGATTTTTCATTTAAAAATTCGTTTAACTCTGATTATTCAAACATATCAACTAAAACGTAATTTTCGTAATTCAACTTTGAAAATTTATTTCATAATCAAATTTTAATTTAGAAAGAGCAACTCAAAAAATTAGACCAAAAACAATAACTACATTAAAGATTACTTTTTTTAACTTGAATTCCAATGCCTAATATATTAGGTAAATAAGGTAAATCGTTTGTAAATCGGATACTGACTTGGTGTTCACCTTCACTAAAAGCATCAGAAGTTATTGGAAGAAATAAATCACAAACATCTCCTAAACAGTCACTTTTTATAGTTTGATCTTGCATGGCTACAGCCACTGGAATAACTTTTTGTGTTCCATCAGGTAAAGTGAGAGCAACTTCAACATCTAAAACTGGAATTTGATAATCATGAATATGTCCCACTTGTAAAGTCAATTCATACGAATTTGGTTGTTCTATGGTAAAATCAAATGAAATAGTATTTTCTTTAGCCCAACGGTTGTTAGGAAAACTCTTCTCAAATTTGGAATACACTACATTAGAGTCGCAGGAAGACAACGAAAACATAACCAGAACAACAACTAAAGTTTGAATTAATTTATTCATTTTAAATGATATCAAAAGTTTATTTTCTAAAAATAAAAAAAGTCCTGAAATAAATCAGGACTTTTTAGATATGTTTAACGATTAGCAATTACTCTTTTACGTCCATTGCTAATTTTTCAGCTTCGTCTTTACTCATAGTATCGTTCATTACTGGTGTAGCAATGAAAAGAGAAGAGTACGTTCCAACTAAAATACCAACTAAAATAGCGAATACAAATCCACGGATAGTTTCTCCACCAAAAATGAAAATCGCTAATAATACCACTAAAGTTGTAGCAGAAGTATTGATAGTTCTACTCAAAGTAGAGTTCAACGCTTTATTCACTAATCCTTTGAAATCTTTTGAAGAATTATAATTTAAAAATTCTCTAACACGGTCAAATACAATTACAGTATCATTCAATGAGTAACCAATTACAGTAAGAATTGCAGCTATAAACGCTTGGTCAATTTCCATATTAAATGGTAAGAATGAGTAACCAAAAGAGAAAATTCCTAATACAATGATTATATCGTGTGCAACAGCAGCAACTGCTCCAAGACCAAACTGCCATTTTCTGAACGAAATCATTAAGTAAACAAACACCACTAATAAAGAACCTAAAACAGCCCAAATAGAATTTGTTTTAATATCTTTAGAAATAGTTCCTGATACTTTAGACGCTTGCATTACTCCAAATTTCTTTCCTTCTTCTGAAGTTACAAATTGTTCGTAAGTCATATCAGCTGGTAAATATTTTTTTAAGGCTTCAAAAAGTTTTTCGTTAACTTCTTTGTCAATACCTTCACCTTCTTCATCTACTTTATATTTTGTAGTAATCTTTAACTGACTATCATTACCAAAAACTTTCGCTTCAGCACTTCCAAAAACAGCTACTAAATCAGAGGTTACTTCTGGTGCAGAAACTGCTTTATCAAAACGAACTTGGAACGTTCTTCCTCCTTTGAAATCAACCCCTTGATTTAATCCTTTAGTAAATAAAGAAACTAAACTCAATACGATTAAAACAGTTGAAATAACATAAGCTACTTTTCTTTTTCCTAAGAAATCAAAGTTCATGTTTTTGAACCAGTTTTTAGTAATTCCTGTAGCGAAAGTTAATTTCTCATTTTTAGCGATACTCCAATCTAAGAAAATTCTTGTAATGAAAATTGCAGTAAATAATGATGTTAAAATACCAATTAATAAGGTTGTAGCAAATCCTTTGATAGGACCAGTACCAAAAACTAATAAGATAATGGCTGTTAACGCTGTAGTAATATTTGCATCCACAATTGAAGACATAGCTCCTTTCCATGTGAAAGAATAATTGATAGCATCTTCAACTGTTTTACCAGCATCAAGTTCTTCTTTTGCTCTTTCAAATATAATTACGTTAGCATCTACTGCCATACCAATGGTTAATACAATACCAGCAATACCAGGTAGAGTTAATACCGCACCAAAGCTTGCTAGTGTTCCAAAAATGAATAAAATATTCACTAATAATGCTAAGTTAGCATAGAAACCCGCTTTACCATAATAGAACAACATCCATAAAAGTACAAAAGCAAAACCAATAATGAACGATCTCATACCACTGTTTACAGCTTCAGCCCCTAATGATGGTCCTACCACATCTGATTGAACAACTTCTGCGGCTGCTGGTAACTTTCCAGCTCTTAAAACGTTTGCTAAATCTTTAGTTTCATTAACTGTAAAGCTTCCAGAAATTTCTGATTGACCACCTGTAATTGCACCTTTACTAACGCCAGGTGCAGAGTAAACTTTATTATCAAGAACAATCGCAATTGCATTTCCTTGTTGAGAAACTTGTCCTGTTAATTTTTCCCATTCTCTTGCTCCAGCACCGTTCATTTGCATTGAAACTGCTGGTTTACCCATTTGGTCAAAAGTATCTCTTGCATCAACAATTACGCCACCACTAATTGGGGCTTTGTTTTCTCTATTTCCTTTTAAAGCATACAATTCAACAATCTCTGGTGTTTTTTCGTTGATTTTACCCCAACAAAATTTAACGTCTGCAAATTGTGAAGGTAATAACGCTTTTACATCAGCTCTTCTTAAATAAGCACCCACTTTAGCAGTATCTTTAGTAGTAAACATAGCGATATATGGAGAACCTGGTTGTCCACCCATTACCATATTTTCAAATAAAGGATTGAAAGCTAAAGCTGTTGAATCTTTTTTATCAGTTAATAAAGAATCAATTCCTGTAGAAGCAGTTTCTTTAACTGTTGTTGTATTTTTTTCAGTAGTTTTTAAATACTCGTTTACTTGAACTAAGAAATTACCAATTTCTTCTGTTTTGTAAGTTTCCCAAAACTCTAATTTTGCAGTTCCAGCTAATAATTTTTTAATTCTATCAACATCTTTTGCCCCTGGTAATTCTACTAAAATTCTTCCAGAGTTACCTAACATTTGAATGTTTGGTTGTGTAACTCCAAATTGATCAATACGTTTTCTTAATACTCCAAAAGCACTTTCAACTGATTCTAAAACTTTCTGTTTGATGATTGGTTCCACTTGAGCATTTGTCATGTTGAACTTAATAACATCTTGTAAATTTCTGTTACCAAAAATATCAGCATCAGCTAATTTCAATTTTGCAGCATTAGCTTCTACCATGAAAGCATCAAAATAATCTTGATTACCTTGTTGGTTAGTTTTTGCATCAGCTAAAGCTTTGTTGAATGCTGCGTTGTTTGATTCGTTAGCAAGTCCTTTTAAGATGTCTCTTACAGAAATTTGAAGAATTACGTTAATTCCTCCTTCTAAGTCCAATCCTTTTTGTAATTGATTGTCTCTAACTTCGTTGTAAGTTTTTCCTAAAAAAACTTTGGTGTTACTAATAGAATCTAAGTAACTTAATTCTTTGTTGAAGTCTCCTTTTGCAAATTCTTTCGCATCTTTTGCAATACTGTTTGCTACAAATGTAAACGATAATTGGTACACACATACCAAAGCAAATAGAATCGCGAAAAATTTAATCAGTCCTTTGTTTTGCATTATTACTAAATATTAATTATGTATTTTTTATAAAAACGGACAAATATATAATTTACAATAGGATTAACCAATTTTATTTTGGAATAATATTGGTTTTTTTATTATTTATTGCTTCAATTTTGTCCAAAAAAAAACTGCCAACACGAATTGGCAGTTTTACTATTTTATTATCAATGGGTTACAGTACTGATTTTAAATCAGCGTTCATAGCACGAACGGCATCTGCACTTTTTGAAAATAAGGCTTTTTCTGTATCATTTAATTGAATATCTACAATTTCTTCGATACCATTTTTACCAATAATACATGGAACACCTAAACAAATATCGTTTTGTCCGTATTCGCCATCAAGCATTACAGAACATGGAATCATTCGTTTTTGGTCGTTCAGAATACTATCTACTAAATAAGCTACAGAAGCTCCTGGTGCATACCAAGCAGAAGTTCCTAACAAACCTGTTAAAGTAGCACCACCTACCATAGTAGCTGCAGCCACTTTATCCATTTCTTCTTGACTCATAAAGTTAGCAATTGGCGATCCATTATAAGAAGCTAATCTTGTTAATGGAATCATAGTTGTATCTCCATGACCACCAATAACCATTCCTTGAATATCATTAGCTGGTTTACCTAATGCTTGTGATAAATAATACTTGAAACGAGAACTATCTAAAGCGCCACCCATTCCAATTACTCTATTCTTTGGCAAACCTGTTGCTTTTAATGTTAAATATGTCATTGTATCCATAGGATTTGAAACTACAACGATAATAGCATTTGGCGAATGTTGTAATACATTATCTGCTACGGTTTTTACAATTCCAGCATTAATTCCAATTAACTCTTCACGAGTCATCCCTGGTTTTCTTGGAATTCCTGATGTAATTACTACTACATCACTTCCTGCTGTTTTACTGTAATCGTTAGTACTTCCTGAAACTCTTGTGTTAAATCCGGTGGTAGTTGCACATTGCATAATGTCCATTGCTTTACCTTCTGCAAAACCTTCTTTAATGTCTAATAAAACTACTTCGCTAGCAATTCCTCTGTAAGAAATAACATCTGCACAAGTGGCTCCTACGTTACCTGCTCCAACTATTGTTACTTTCATGTTGTTGTATTTAAAAAGTTTATAATTATTAAAATTGATATTGTAATCCTAAATTTAGATTTGCAAATTTACCAAAAGCAAATGAACTATGTAAATAAAATTTGTCAAATTGGTATCTACCAGAAAGTTCACCAATAACATTAACTTTTGTTTCATTCATTGTAGTTAATAATGAATTTATAGTTTCACGCATTGGAAAAACAGCTTCAATTTCGCCTAACGGACCTGCAACATGATATTGAAGTTTACTAGTATTAGCAACCAAATGCGTTCCAAGTTCAAATTTTTTAAATTCTTTGGATGCGCTCAGTATAAAATGAAAAGTATCAACTTGACTAGATAAATTATTCAATCCTAAGTTTCCGTAAGAAGTGTTTACATCTAAAAAATCAAAGCTAAATTCTTCGTTTGAATACACGGTTGTAAATGCAAAATGTATATTTTTTGCTTCCAAATTTGGAAAATACTGACTAAAATTATGTTTTAATCCAAAACCATACACTTGGTAATAGCCTTTTTTGAGTTGGGTTTTTGTCGAATATCTTCCAATGACTTCAAAACCGTAAGGTAATTCTATAGCCGCTTGCAAATAAGGGTAAACAATTACTTCTTGGTTAATACCTTCGGGTGTTTCGAATCTTACTTGTTCGCCTCCAAACTCTCCTACCAAATATATTTGATCTCTATTTCCTAGTAATGAAGGAATTTCTGCTGAAGTAGCACCTTCAATTTGGAAGAAATTTAAATCACTATTTTGAATGGTAAACGAACGATCACTATTTGGAACAAAAAAAGCATTGGCATGAATTCCTAAAGTTACATCCCAGCGTTCTTTTTTCTTTGGTGAAGTAATCCAACCTGCTGAGGCTTGGTAAATAGCAGCATCTGTTGCAGGCTGAATGTATTGCTCAGTATAAAACAAAGCATCACCTAACAGTAATGCAATGTTTTGTAAATCATTACCCGTTTGAGCCTTGCTTTTAGAAACAAAAAACAAGGCTAAAACAGTAGTTAAAAGTAATCCTTTATTACGCATCAATATTAGCGTAAGCAGCATTTTTCTCGATAAATTCTCTTCTTGGTGGTACTTCATCGCCCATTAACATAGAGAAAATTCGGTCAGCTTCGGTTAAACTATCAATGGTAACTTGTCGTAACGTTCTGAAATCAGGGTTCATGGTGGTATCCCATAATTGTTCCGCGTTCATTTCTCCAAGACCTTTATAACGTTGAATAGCAACACCTCCGCCTAATCTTTGGGAAATTAAATCACGTTGATCGTCATTCCAAGCGTATTCTTTTTTGGTTCCTTTTTTCACTAAATATAATGGTGGAGTTGCAATATAAACGTGACCGTTTTCAATTAACTCTTTCATATATCTAAAGAAGAACGTTAAAATAAGAGTTGAAATGTGACTACCATCAACATCGGCATCACACATAATTACTACTTTATGGTAACGTAATTTAGACAAGTTCAACGCTTTACTATCTTCTTCAGTTCCAATAGTAACCCCTAAAGCAGTAAAAATATTTCTGATTTCTTCGTTTTCAAAAACTTTATGTTGCATGGCTTTTTCAACATTCAAAATTTTACCTCGTAAAGGCAAAATGGCTTGGAATGCTCTATCTCTTCCTTGTTTAGCGGTTCCACCTGCCGAATCTCCCTCAACAAGGAAAATTTCGCATCTCTCTGGATCTTGCTCAGAACAATCAGATAATTTTCCAGGTAAACCACCGCCGGTCATAACGGTTTTACGTTGAACCATTTCACGTGCTTTTTTAGCGGCATGACGTGCTTGAGCAGCTAAAATAACTTTTTGAACAATAATTTTAGCATCGTTTGGATTTTCTTCCAAATACGTTTCAAGCATTTCTGCTACAGCTTGAGAAACTGGTGAAACTACTTCTCTATTTCCTAATTTGGTTTTTGTTTGACCTTCAAATTGAGGTTCTGCAACTTTAACAGAAATGATAGCTGTTAGACCTTCACGAAAATCGTCTCCCGAAATCTCAAATTTTAATTTTTCTAAAAGTCCAGAAGCATCAGCATATTTCTTTAAAGTACGCGTTAATCCCATACGGAAACCTTGCAAATGCGTTCCTCCTTCGTGTGTATTGATATTGTTAACGTAAGAAAAAATATTTTCAGAGTAACTATCGTTATAAATTAAAGCTACTTCAACTGGAATTTCGCCTTTATCATTTTCCATTGAAATTACATGTCCAATAATTGGCACACGATTTCCATCTAAAAAACGAACAAATTCTTTCAAACCTTCTTTGGAATGAAAAACTTCAGAACGCACTTCACCTTTGTCGTTGATGTCTCTTTTATCTGTTAATGTGATTGTGATTCCTTTGTTTAAGAATGATAATTCTCGCATACGAGCAGCAAGCGTATCATAAGAATATTCCAGTGTTTGAGTGAAAATGGTGCCATCTGGTTTAAAGGTAACCATTGTTCCTCTCTTATCAGTTGTACCAATTTGTTTTACTGGATATAATGCTTTTCCTTTTTCGTATTCTTGTTCGTATATTTTTCCGTCTCTGTGAACAGTTGCTCTTAAATGATCTGACAATGCATTTACACAAGAAACTCCAACACCGTGAAGACCTCCAGAAACTTTATAAGAATCTTTGTCGAACTTTCCTCCTGCTCCAATTTTTGTCATTACTACTTCCAAAGCAGAAACGCCCTCTTTTTTATGGATATCTACAGGAATACCACGACCATTATCTTCTACCGAAATCGAATTATCTTCATTGATAGATACTGAAATAGTATCGCAATGTCCTGCCAAAGCTTCATCGATAGAGTTATCTACTACTTCGTAAACCAAATGATGTAATCCTCTAACACCGGTATCACCAATATACATGGATGGACGCATTCTTACGTGCTCCATTCCTTCCAATGCTTGAATGCTATCGGCTGAATAATTATTTTTCTTAACTTCTTCGCTCATATAATTTTAGCTTATTTCTATTTATTGTTTAACACACAAATATACATCTTTTGAAAAAATATTTTAAACCATTTATTCCGTTTTGACTCGAAGTTATTAACAACTGTTAAAAACCACAAAGTGCTTTAAATCGGCTAAAAGTGGCTTAAAACAACGATTTTGCTATCTAAACTTAAATGTTAAAACGCCAAAAATTAGAAAATGGCTTAAAATTAAAATATACTCTTCAAATTATAAATCAATTTTAATGTTAAGCAACAAAAAAACCGCTTTCAAAAGAAAACGGTTTAAAAATGTAATTAAAAAAATCAATACGCTTTATGATGAACTGTTGCCACAGCTCTTCCAGATGGATCATTACTATTTTTGAAAGCTTCATCCCATTCTAATGCAATTTTTGTACTGCAAGCTACACTTGGTTCTTGTGGCACACACAAAGCCGCAGTATCACTAGGAAAATGCTCGCTAAATATACTTCTGTAATAGTATTCCTCTTTAGATGTTGGGGTCTGTATTGGAAATTTATACTTTGCATTTGTTAACTGCTCATCCGAAACTTCTTTAGCCACAAGCGTTTTCAAAGTATCAATCCAGCTATAACCAACGCCATCACTAAATTGTTCTTTTTGTCTCCATGCTACACTTTCTGGCAACAAATCTTCAAAAGCTTTTCGCAACACCCATTTCTCCATTCGTTCGCCGTTAATCATTTTATCTTGAGGATTAATTCTCATGGCTACATCTATAAATTCTTTATCTAAAAACGGAACGCGACCTTCAATTCCCCATGCAGCCAAACTTTTATTAGCTCGCAAGCAATCGTACATGTGCAATTTACTTAGTTTTCTTACGGTTTCATCATGAAATTCTTTGGCATTTGGTGCTTTATGAAAATACAAATAACCGCCAAATAATTCATCAGAACCTTCCCCTGAAAGTACCATTTTAATTCCCATTGATTTTATAACTCGCGCCATCAAATACATGGGAGTTGAAGCTCTAATGGTAGTAATATCGTACGTTTCTAAGTTATAAATAACATCTCGAATAGCATCTAACCCTTCTTGAATAGTAAATTTAATTTCATGATGAATAGTTCCAATGTGATCTGCAACTACTTTGGCAGCAGCTAAATCCGGTGAACCTTCTAAACCTACAGCAAATGAATGCAATTGTGGATACCAAGCTTCAGATTGATCATTGCTTTCTATTCTTTTTGAAGCATATTTTTTTGCAATGGCTGATGTAATAGAAGAGTCTAATCCTCCCGAAAGCAAAACACCATAAGGAACATCACTCATTAATTGACGGTGTACAGCTTCTTCCAATGCTTTTCGTAAGGTTTCGATAGAGGTTTGATTGTCTTTTACCGCTTCAAATGAGGTCCATTCCCTTTGGTACCAAGAAACAAAAGTACCGCTTTTTGATGATAAGTAATGGCCTGGCGGAAATAGTTCAATTTTGGTACAAATTCCTTCCAAAGCCTTTAATTCTGAAGCCACGTAAAAAGTTCCAAAAGCATCCCAACCAATATATAATGGAATGATTCCCATGTGATCACGTGCTATGAAATAAGCATCATTTGCTACATCATAAATGGCAAAACCGAAAATCCCGTTTAACTCTTCTACAAAATGTTCGCCTTTTTCTTGATATAATGCCAAAATTACTTCGCAATCACTAGCCGTTTGAAATTCGAACTTTCCTTCAAACTGACTTCTCAGTTCGCGATGGTTGTATATTTCTCCATTTGCCGCTAACACTAAACTTTGGTCTTTAGTTAATAACGGTTGTTTTCCTGAAGCTGGATCAACAATTGCCAATCGTTCATGCGCCATGATGGCTTTATCATTACTAAAAATACCGCTCCAATCAGGACCACGATGACGGATGACTTTTGCCATCTCTAATATTTGAGTTCTTAATTCTTCTGATTTTTGTTTCAATTCAAAGGCACAAACTATTCCACACATGCTATTACAATTTATTATTTAATTATTATAAAGCAAAATTGAAGTATTTGATTTAAATAATAAACTCAAAATAATAATTTAGTTTACATTTTAAATTAAAATAAAAAAATTAGGTTAAAATTTTAATTAAATGATGATATTTGAAATATGTTTGATTTCAAATCATAAAAAAACCACAAAAAATGTGGTCTTCTATTCGATTCCTGTAATTGTAAAATGAAAATTATTGAAACTTACCTCATCACCTATTTTTTTTCTTACTAGTTTACTGCCTAACGGTGATTGTGGTGATAATGCTATAACTTCAAAATTATCTAAAGTGATTTTTGGTAATGCAACGCTGATAAAAAATAACATTTTGTCGGTTTTGACTAGACTTCCCATAGTGATAGTTTTTGAAACAACCGCAGCATCAATTATGTCTAAAACTTTTTTAAGTTGCAAAAACTCGGTGACTTTATGATTGAGTTTTTCTTGTTCCAAATGCATCATCGATAATGCAGTTTCGTGTTTATCTCCAGCCGAACCTTTGGCATCATTTTGTGCATCTGCTGTTAAATCTGCAATTTGACTTTGGAGCGATGTTATTTTATCATCCAAATATTGGATGTAGTGGGATTTTATTTTTTGTTTGAAAGTCATAGTGAAATAATCAACCGCAAAGTTCACAAAGAAGGCGCTAGGAACGCAAAGAATTTAAACTTAGCAAACCTTGTGAAACCTTTGTGCTCTTTGCGGTTAAAATATTAAAAATCAAACTTATAATTAGCTCCTAATAACACTTGAATTCCTTGTACTGGGAAATTTGCCCAACGGTTGTATTGTTGGTTTGCAAGATTGTTTCCTCTTAAAAAGGCTGTTAATCTTTTGTTGTATTTGTAACCCAAATGAGCGTTTAAATCGAAAAAGCTATCTAATGTTACAGTTCTTGATTCAAAAATTGGTGGAAAAACAGTAGCATCTGATTGCACTGAAATTAGATCTTTTCTTTCGCCCACAAAAAACACAGAAGCACCAGCATACCATTTTTCGGTAATATCAAAATCGATAGTTGAAGTTACTTTTATTTGAGGCAAGTTCCATGCTTCGCTTACATTTTCGGTAGAAAAGTTATTGTATGTTCCGTTGATTCCGAAAGTAACATTTTTAGAAAGATCTGCTTTTAGTTCTCCATAAAGACTTAATGTTTTTAAATTATCATAAACAATTCCAAATGAATTTCCAAAGGCATAACCTTCGGTATTAGCAAAACTTGGGTTATAAGGATTACTAATAAAAAACACTTTATTGTCTTCGTTATTGAAAGAACCTCGAACATTAAAAGCAACAGCATTAGCTAATTTTCCTTTTAAACCAACGTAAACATCATATTTATTATCTGTTGGCGCTACAAACATTGTTGGTGAAACAAATGGATTTTCGTCAACAAAATTAGCATACGAATTTTGGTTTAATCCTCCTTCAGCTCCAGCGTAACCTACTAATAAATCACCAACGATTCTATAAGAAGCTTTTACATTTGGATAAATGAATAACTTGCTATCACTTGTTTCATTAAACTTTCCAGTGGTATAAAAAATTCCTGCTCCTAATTGTACTGATAAGTCGTCTTTTTGGTATAAAATACTGGGTTTAGTTCCAAAAATCACATTGCTATATTTCAATTCTTCGTTAACTTCAAGTTGTCTGTCAAACGAACCGCCTACATAATCTACAATAAAATCTGCATTAATTTTTTGTTCCAAAACATTGATGTCAAAAGCGGGTTGGATTGAAAATCTATTTTCCCCCGAACCAAAAGCATCAGAAAAACGTTTGAACAAAATAGTTCCTTCGTTAAAAAGTCCGTTTTTTGTACTCATTTTGGCTCCTAGAGAGATGGTATTATAACTTTGTTGCGCATCGATTCCTGCAATTGTAGGATCATCAAATAGAATATTTTGCGTGGGTAATCCGTACCAATTTATTATTTGATTTTTCACTCCTAAATCTACATTCCAATTCATATCGCGATCACGAACTCCGTAAGTAACGTCTAAGCTTGTATTATAAAATTTATCATCTAAAACCACCTCATTAATGCCGCCTTGTGAAGATAGATGGCGAAGCATTCCGCCCACATAACTGTTACGGTTGATGTTTTCGGTAATGAAAAGTTCGGCGTTTACAGTTCCATAATTTCCAAAACCTAGAGTGGCATAATTTTTATATAGTTTTTCACGTTCTTGTTTGTCTACTCCTGCCGCTTTCCCTTTGCTTGGTGTAAAAGTTGACGCTACTGGAAAAGAAAAAATATTGTATTGAATAGTTTCTTTTTTCGCGTTATCATTATCATCTAAAACGGGTGTTTCTTTTACTTTAAAAGCGTCAGAGATGGTTGGTGTATAAGGTTTCACAATGTTTACCACTTCGGAACCAATGTTTTCATCTTTTTTTTGTGCAAAAGCAATTTGGCTTAGCAATAACAAGGATACAATTGGGAAATATATAGTTAGTTTTTTCATGATTATAAATTTTAAGATGCTGAAATAAATTCAGCATGACAAAATAATACGTTATTAATTAGTAATTGATGAATTACGTTTTGCTTCTTCAGATTTGATGAAATCTAATTCGGTTTGTGCTTCTTGAATTACTTCTGGAAATTCTGTGAAATTTTTAATTACACTTTCCAAAATATAAGTTGCTTGGAAGCTATCTTTCAAACCGTAGAAATTTTTTGCCATGAGTACTAACCCTTTGGCTCCAAAAAATTTATATCCTGAATAATCTTTGGCTAACTTTTGTACGGCACTGTTTGAAGCTTCAAACTTTCCTTCTTTGTTTTTGAAATAAGCATCATAATATAGTGCTTCGGCGGCTAATTCTCCTTTTGCTATTTTTTGTAATTCGGCATAAGCTTGTTTGGCTTTAGCCTCATTATTGGTTTTGATGGCTGCACGAGCCACAATAATTTGGGCGTCACTTTTAATTCTATCGTCAACTTTTGTATTGGCTAAAACTAAACTGGCATAAGCTTCGGCATTTGTATAATCCGCTTGTTCGTAATATGCTTTCATTAAATTTGATTGCGCATACGTTTTATTTTGAGGAAAATCAGCTTCGGTTTCCAAACGTTTTAACATTGGAATAGCTTTGGAATAATCTTTTGCTTTCAAGTGAATTTGGCATAAACGTGCTAGCGATTGCTCTGTGAATTCGCTTCTAGATTTTGCAATTACAAATTCATAATGTTTTACTGCATTGCTTTCTAGTCCATCAGCAAAATACAATTGGGCTAAATAGAAATTCGATTTTAAAGCGTGTAAACCGTTTGGAAATTTCGCTAAATAGCTGGTAAATCCTGAAATGGCTTGTTTGGTATTGTTCATTAAAAATTGTTTCTCTGCTGACTCATACATGGTATTGTCTAATTCAGAATCTGAAACCTCAACAAATGATAGTGTTTTTACCCAATTAGCGTATTCTTCTACTCTTCCGTTATCAACATAAATCAAACGAGCAGTTGCAACGGCTTCTAATGATTCGGGAGAATTTGGAAATTCTGCAGCTACTTTTTTAAATTTTCCTAAAGCAGGCTCACTTTTATTGTTGTTATAATATATTAATCCTTGTTTTAAAATGGATTTTGCTACATACGAACTTGTTTTGTAATTGGCAATTAATTTATCGTAAGTTGCTACTGCTTTTTGTTCGTTGTTTTGGTTTACATAAGTATTTCCAAGTTCGTACAAGGCATCATCAGCGTATTGTGAATTAGGATATGTGGAAGCAAATTTTTCTAAATCTTCAATTTTTCTGTCATTTCTTCCAACGAAACCATAACTAATTCCTTTTTGATAAGCCGCATAATCTGAATTGACACTTTTCAATTCAATTGTTTTGTTGTAGGCATCCATGGCTGGCCAATATTTTGCCGAAATAAAATTACAGTCACCCAAACGCAAAAAGGCATCGGTTAAACGTACTTTGTCGTCTTTACCAACGGAAATAAAATCTGTAAAATGTTTGATGGCATTTTCGTAGTCTTTCAATTTGAAATAGCTATACCCTAAATTGTAATGTACATTTTTAAATTCTGGAGTAGTTGAGGCTTCGTTTGTATTTAAAAACTGCTTGAAACTCAACATAGCTTCGTTGTATTGGTCTAAATTGTATTCGGTTTCTGCTTTCCAGAAAGTTGCTCTTGCTGAAAACTTAGCGTCTTTGTTTTCGGCAATTGATTTTTTAAATAAACTGTAAGCTTCTTGGAAATTACCATCAGTATATAATTCCAAACCTCTGTAAAAAGTTACTTTTTGGTATGCCAATCGATTTTCTGGTGCTTTATTTTTTTCCAATAACACTAGCGCTTCTTTATAATTTTTTGAACTGATGTATGAATCAATCAATAAGTTATTAATTTCTTGCTTGAAAGGTGAATTTGGATATTTATTCAAATAACCATTCAGAATTGATGGCACCGACTGGTAAGGATTTCCAATTTCGTAGCTTAATTTGGCATAATTCAAATAGGCATCTTCTTGGATTTTTTTCTCAAATTCCATTTCAGAAGCAGTTTTGAATGCGTTTAACGCTTGTTGCTTTCTATCGAGTTTCAAATAGCATTCTCCTAAATGATAGTAGGCGTTTTGAGCTACTTGATCTTTACCGTCTATAATTTTGTTGAATTGAGCAATTGCATTTTCAAAATCGTTTTGTTTGTAATACGCATAACCCAACTGATAAAAATCTGTATTATTCCATTTTCCTTTTTTCCCTTTGTAGGCTTGCAAATACGGTAAAGCTTTATCGTATTGGTTAAGATTAAAATAACTTTCACCAATGATTTTTGACAATTCACTTTTTTCTTCGGCGTTTGATTTCGGTAATTGTTCTAAGCCTAAATCAATGGCTTTTTGGAAATTTCCCAATTTAAAATTCATATCGGCTTGGAAATAGCCCATTTTTTCTTTGTACTTGTCTTTGTCTTGTACCTGGTCAAAATACTGGTTAGCACTTGTGTAATCATCCGTTTCATAAGACATGTAACCCAAATAATATTTTGCCTGACTGCCAAAAGTGGGCGAGTTCAACACTAAATTGAAGTGTTTTTTTGCCTCTTTATTATTTTTTGCAGTAAAATAAGCATATCCTTTTTGAAAATTATATTTTTCTTTATCAGCGGCCGACATTGCATTAGTATTTGCTTTATCAAACCATTGCAAAGCTTGCGGATAATTTCCTTGATCGAAATAGTAATGTGCTACTTCAATAAAGGCTTGATTTTGTTTGGTACTTGTAGGGTAATCTTCAACAAATTTTTCTACCAAAGCATCTGCGCCCATTTGATTCAGGCGAATGGCACAATTAGCAATATAATACGCACAATCTGACAGAACTTCTTGGTTTGTAGCATTCGATTTTACTTTATCGAATAAAATTTGAGCAGATTGGTATTGTTTGTCTTTATATAATGTAATTGCTCTGTCAAATTCTTTTAAATCGTGGGTGTAAATAGCTGTTTGTTGGGCGCTAACATATACTGTGCTAGCGAATAGCATACAAACGGAATAACTTACTATTTTTATCATAGTTTTTTGAAGTTTATTTTGACTCAAAGGTACGTTTTACATATCTAAATAACGAAACAAAATACTGATTTATTGCGCTTATTTGTGAACAAAGTTTTCAACGAAAAATAAAAACTTGATTGATTTTACACTTAAATTTTGAAAGCGTTTATTAAGTTATTACTTTTACAACATCAATTTAGCATTTTAAATATGTCAACATCTATTCTAACTTTACAAAACGTAACTATATATCAAGAGAATAACCCTGTTTTAACCCAAGTAAATTTGGAAGTAAATAGAGGTGAATTTATTTATTTAATTGGTAAAACGGGTTCTGGTAAGAGTAGTTTTTTAAAAACTTTATATGCAGATTTACCCTTAACGGATGGTGAAGGCGTTATAGTTGATTATGATTTAAAAGCTTTAAAAGAGAAAGATATTCCTTATTTGAGAAGGAAATTAGGTGTTGTTTTTCAGGATTTTAAATTGCTGCCTGATCGAAATGTGAAAGAAAATCTTGAATTTGTTTTAAAAGCAACAGGATGGACTGTTAAAGAAGAAATGGAGGTTAAAATTGATGAAGTTTTAGATAAAGTGGGAATGAAAAATTACCAAACTAAAATGCCGCATCAACTTTCTGGTGGTGAACAACAACGTATTGCTATTGCAAGAGCATTATTGAATGACCCAGAATTAATTTTAGCCGATGAACCTACAGGAAATCTTGACCCTCAAACTAGTGTGGAAGTTATGGATGTTTTACGCAAAATTAATGAAAATGGTAAAACGGTTTTAATGGCAACACACGATTATGCTTTGTTGTTAAAATTCCCTTCCAAAACACTAAAATTTGATGAAGGAAAAGTGTTTGAAGTGGTTCAAAGAACGGTTTAAATGCTTTCTATTTTAATTCCAACATACAATTACAATGTATATCCGTTAGTTTTGGAATTAAAAAAACAAGCGGATTGTTTATCTATTGCTTATGAAATTTTAGTTCAAGATGATGCCAGTACAATTTATGTAAATGAAAATAGAGCAATTAATCAGTTAACTAATTGTTCTTACCAACAAAATCAAGAGAATTTAGGACGAGGTAACAACATAAATTCACTCAATTTTAGAGCGAAATTTGACTATGTGCTCATTATGGAAGCCGATGCATTTCCAGAAAAAGAAACTTATTTGCAAGATTTAATTACCTCAATTCATTCTGAAACTCAAGTAGTTTTTGGTGGCGTAACTTATCTTGAGCAACAACCTGAAAAAGACAACATACTTCGCTGGAAATACGGAAAAAAAAGGGAAAGTATTCCATTATTAGAACGGTTAAAAAAGCCTTATCATTTTGTTTTTACTTGGAATCTACTAGCCAAAAAAGAAATACTTTCTAACTATCGTTTTCCAAACCATGTGAAAGATTATGGATATGAAGATGTAGTTTTTATCAAGCAATTAAAAGAAAACAAGATTGACATTCAACATATTGAAAATAGATTAATTCATTTGAATTCAGAGTCAAGTGCAATATTTATAGGAAAAACTGAAAAAGCGGTTACAACACTCCATCAATTAATTAATAGTAATACACTAGATATAAATGATACCAAAATAGGTCAAGCTTATCAAGCAATTCAGTCTTTGTATTTGAGTAATTTGATAACTTTTCTGTTTAAAATACTTAAAAAACGAATGTTTGCCAATTTAATAGGTTCCAATCCAAATTTAATGGTTTTAGATTTTTATAAATTAGGTTACTTTTGTTTTCTCAACCAAAAAAAGCATGTATAATTTTTTAAAAAATAGTGTAACCTTATTTGTTCCAAAAAAAATCCTTTTTAGAATAGAACCTATTTTACGAAACTTTTTTGCATTATCTAAACGTGGAACTCATCACGAATGTGCAATTTGTAATTTCAAAAATTCACAATGGATTCTATTAACAAATACCGATAAATTGTGTCCAAAATGTGGCAGTCTTTCAAGAGACCGAAGATTATGGCAGCTTTTGAAAGAACAATATATCAAACCTAAAATTCATGTTTTAGACTTTTCGCCGTCACGAGCCTTATTTCGAAAGTGGAAAAAAGAACACAATATGTACTATAAAGCCTCTGATTTATCTGGAGATTTTATAGCTGATGTAACTTATGATATTACACAAATACCTGAAAAAGACAACACTTTTGACATAATTACATGTTACCATGTATTAGAACACGTGATTGATGATGTAAAAGCAATGAGTGAATTATTCAGAGTTTTAAAACCAAATGGAACCGTTTTTATACAAACGCCTTTTAAAGAAGGTGACATTTATGAGGATTATACAATAACATCTGAATCTGAAAGACTGAAACATTTTGGACAAGAAGATCATGTTAGAGTATATTCAGTTAACGGCTTAAAAAAACGATTAGAGTCTGTTGGGTTTACTATAACCGTAAGAGAATTTGAAAAAAACGATTATTTAGGTTTTTCAGCTAATGAAATACTACTAATAGCTACAAAATAATTATGCCAAAAATTAGCGTTGTCATCCCATTATACAATAAAGAAAATTTCATTAAAGAAACTTTAGAATCAGTTTTAAACCAAACTTTTACTGATTTTGAAGTTATTCTTGTTAATGATGGTTCAACGGATAAAAGTGGTGAAATAGTTGCTCAATTTAAGGATGAAAGAATTCGATTTTTTGAACAAGAAAACTCTGGAGTTTCTAAAACAAGAAATAATGGAATCTACAAAGCTTCAAGTGAGTTAATTGCATTTTTAGATGCAGATGATTATTGGTACCCGAATCATTTGGAAGAAATAATGGATTTGTATGAAACATTTCCAAATTGTGGTATGTATGGCAGTAGATATTACATGAAAATATCTGATGATTTTTCTTTACAAACCAGTTATTCACCAACTGTTACTGATGATTTTAAAGGTATTTTACCAGACTATTTTTTGTCAAGTATGCACTATCGTGTTGGTTTAACTTCAGCGGTTGCTATTCCAAAAAAAATACTGCTTCAATATTCTTGTTTTAACACCTCATTAAATGGTCATGAAGATTTAGAATTGTTTACCAAAATTGCGATAGAAAATCCAGTTGCAGTTACTAATAACTTTACGGTACAATACAATTTTGCAGTTGAAAATCAGTTATCTAAAATTCAATTTATACAAAAGAAAATCATTAATTTAGACCAATTTATAAGTTACGAAAAAGCAAATTCAAGTTTAAAAAAATTCATTGATCTTTATCGTTTAGAATATGCTATTCAATATAGAATTATTGGAGAGAATCAAGAATCTAATCGCTTGTTTAATCAAATTGCAACAAAAATACCTTTCAAAACAAGAATTTTATTAAAGTTGCCATCTTTTCTGTTGCGATTTCTATTGAAAACAAAGCGATATTTAAGAAAAAACGGAATTGATTTTACAATTTATCACTAATTTTAGACTTCACAAAATCGTCATAATCTCTAATGTAATCGTCTTCAATATAAACATCTGAGGCAACTACTAAACAAACGGCGCCTGAAGAGAAATTTTTAAGTTCTCGCCAAATACCATTGGTAATTAATAGTCCTTCGAAAGGTTTGTTTAATGTAACTTTTTTTTCAATTTTACCATCATTTAAAATAACATCAAAACTTCCTGAAAGCGCTACTAAAAATTCTTGTTGTTCTACATGTGAATGACCACCACGCTCGGCTCCACTTGGAACATCATACAAATAGTAAACACGTTTTATTTCATAAGGAATTACATCATTTTCAATAACTGATAAATTTCCTCTTGGATCTTCTATTTTTGGAATTGGTATAATTTTAATTTCCATTGTTTATTATTTTCATCCATTGCTTTAAAATTTCACTTTCTTGAAATTTCATTACACTCGCAATGCTATTTTCTTTACATTTATTATACAAAACAGTGTCTTCAACAAAGGTATTCATTTTGTGAATTAATTCCTCAAAATTCTGATTTTCTACTAAAATTCCATTGCTATTGTTTTGAATAATCTCGTTTGGACCATTTTCACAATCAAAAGAAATTACTGGTGTTCCTATACTAAGAGCCTCTAAAAGAACTAACGGAAAACCTTCATATTTACTTGATAGCACCAAATAATGAGCATTGGAAATAAAACAAAATGGATTCTCTTTATAACCAACTAAATGCACAAAATCATTGATTTGCTTTTCGTTAATTTGTTTATTAAGATGGTTATATTCTGGACCGTCACCAACAATAACTAAATGAAATCCTTTTTGAGCTAATTCAGACTTGGAATAACAATCAATTAGTTTGTCAATTTGCTTTTCTTGCACTAATCTTCCTACTGAAACAATAAATTTATAGGGAATTTCACAAGTTTCATGCGCTAATTTTGGAATGGAATTATAAATTACTTCTGACGAATAACAATTGTATTTTTTTTCAATGTTTTCCTGAATTCCTCGAGAAACTGCTATGATTTTATTTTTCAATATCTGTTTAGCAATCCATTTATTTGAGGTAAAATAATCTTCAACTTTACTTAAATGAACTGTGTAAATTAAATGCTTATTAGCAAAAATATAGTGTAAAAAAAAGAACTCCATAATTGGATTAATTCGGTAACGAAAATCAATAATAGTATCAATTTTATTTCTATTCAAATACGATTTTAATTTAAAATATTTTATGAATTTTGAATAATTACCTAAAACTAACAACTTTCCCGAAAACCTATATGATATTTTACTTTCTAAAACAATGGTATGCACTTCTACTCCATTTTCATCTAGTAGATTAGTTAGATTAGCAAAAACACGTTCTAAACCACCATCAGCTAATTTATAACCTATAATAGCAACTTTTGATGGTTTTTTTGGATCGTTTTTCATTTCGGTCAAAATTGTTTATTAATTTAGCATAAAAATAGATTTAAAAACCCAATATGCAAAATTTTCCACTAGTAAGTATCATTTGTTTATCCTACAACCATGAAAACTATGTGGTGGAGGCATTAAATTCAGTAATAAATCAAACGTATCCAAATATTGAATTACTTATAGCCGATGATTGCAGTAATGATTCTTCTGTTAGTGTGATACAAAACTGGTTAAAACAATATCCTGAAGTTTATTTTCAAGCAAACCAAAAAAATTTAGGAAATACCAAAACCTTTAACCAATTAGCCAAAAAAGCAAAAGGTGATTATATAATTGATTTGGCTGCAGATGATGTGTTGTTTCCCGAATGTGTAAGCAAACAAATTAGCACTTTTCAAAATACCAAATTCAAAAAACTTGGAATTGTTTATGGAAATTCATTGGAAATAAATGAAAACGGTGATACATTAACCAACTATTACTTGCCTCATGAAAATCCGCAAAGTGGAAACATCTATGAAATGGTAATTAGTCATTCCACAAAAATTTGTTCGGTTTCCTCATTGGTTAAGAGAGAAGTTTTTGAAAATGTGGGCTATTACAACGAAGCACTATTTTTTGAAGATTTAGATTTATGGGTGAAAGCATCTAGAATTTATGATTTTGAATACATACCAGAAAATTTAATAAAAAAAAGAGTGTTGCCAAATTCACTAGGAGCTCATTTTTACAAAAAAAAGAACGATAAAACCAAAAAACTTCATAAATCATCATTGGCAATTCTAAAACACGCTTATCATTTAAATCGTACAAAAAAAGAACACAATGCTTTACTAGGAAGAATTAAGTATGAATTTAGGATGTTTTTAAAATCAAGGGAATATCAATTACTTCTTCAACTAATTATCTTAGGAATTAAAACAAAATGGAAATCATTGGTTTAAATTCAAACCTTACTTTTTATTCGCTTTTTAATCAACAAAAGAGAATAAAGTGCTGAAAAAACAAATAATATTCCTAAGATAAAATATTGGAATTTACTATTAAAAATCATTTTTGAACCAAAAGCAAGTATTCCTAAAGTAAGGCATATAAAAATTACTTTTTTCACACTATAATTGAATTGAAAGGCATAAGCTCTTTTTGCAAAAATCAATAAATAAACCAGAAATACTAGAGTGTTTAAAACTAACGCAATGCCAATACCCTGAAGCCCAAAGAGTGAATAAAACAAAATGGTTAGTAAAATATTCAATCCGTCAGACATGACATTTTGTTTAAAATATTCTCTATTATTTCCTTTAGCAAGAGCTATAAATCCAAGCGGCCAAGCAATTGCTCTCAAAATTAATGAAAAGAGAGAAATCTTTAATATCTCAATTACGGGTAAAAACTTATCTGAATATAAAATTTTAATAATATAAACATCTGCTAAATACATGAAAATTATGGCTGGAGTTACAATCAAAATAGCTATTTCAACCTGATCATTAACTAATTTTACAAATTCATTTTGCTCATCAATAATAGCTGTTAAGCTTGGATAATAATCATTAGACATTGCAGAAAAAACCATTCCTAAATAAGCAACTAACAGCACATTATTTGTTTCATAAAAACCTAATGTTTCATTTGAAGCATCAGCAAAATTCAAAAAAACTCTGATTATGTAAAAACAAACTTGGCCAAAAATAACATTGATTGATAGAAGAAAACCTAGTTTAATTAAACGTTGACCTTTTAAAAAAGCTGTTCTAAATGAAATACTATATTGGGATTTTGCAAGGGTTCTGGTTACAGCAATATTAACAACAAAAGTGATAAAGGATGACACTAATAAAACATAAACAATAGCATCAATCCGATAGAAATAATAAAGCGTTAAACTAGAAATTGCAATAAAAAAAGAAGCAATAATGTTAGAAATAACAATTAATTTTAATTTCCTTTTTCCTTGCAAAATTGCAGCTCTAGTTGATGAAAATGCTGAGAAAAAAAAACTAACTGAAAGTAACATAAATAAGTAATACTTATCTGAACTTCCAAATACTAGAATACTTAAAAACCCCGAAAATAAAACAGTCACAATTGCACCAAAAAAACCTAAAATTATTGACCATTTATTCAATACTGCAATTATTTCTGCTTCTTGCTCAGGATTATTTTCTGCTAATGCTACTTCTCTCACCCCAGTAGTACTAATACCTAAACTTGTCAATGAAGAAATCAATAAAATAGTATTTTCAAACAAACCAATTAATCCTATTCCACTTGGTCCTAAAAAAAGAGAAATAAACTTGTTCGATACAATTCGAATCACCAAACGCAACACTTGCACAAAACCAAAAATGGATGTGGATTTTACAATATTTTTATGGTTAGAAATTGTATTCATTTTTAAATATTACAGCCCAAAGTGACAAATTGATTCCTAAAATCATTTTTCCATTGTATCCAATGATCATTACTAATTTTCGGATTGTTGTTAGCTACTAAAAAACCCGAAATGGTTGCTTCACATAAATCACTTTCTAAGTTTTGAGTCACTTCTAGTTCATTTTCATACCATTTTTCATTTAACAAATCGTTAAAAAGCATCATATCAAATGAATAACCTTGATTTTTTTTGTATAAATTAGTTGCCGATGACAAAAAACTTGTTTTCAAAAGTTCCTTTTGTGATCTAATAAAAATTCCTTGATTGTGCTTTAAATAATGTAAGGCATTATATATTTGAAGATATTCGTTTACAAGACTGTTGTGATTTTTCCAAAGTTTCAAAAAATAATCTTTCGAATAAATTATTCCTGCAACAGAATAAACACTGTAATAAGGCAATAAATTTTGATAGGAATTAATCTTCAACTTCCGAAAAAAATTCGAAATTCCCGTTTTATGTGAATTAAAAACTAATTTAAAAAAAAGAGGATTTTTTGTCAATAAAACAGGTAAATACAACAGAAACTGATGACTTGAACGTAGCTCCTTTGATTGAATTATTTTTTCATTGTTTAGCCAAAACATTTTGAACATTGTAAAATTAGCATTAGAAAAAGCTTCTAAATCTTTAATATCAAGTGTTTCAATAAACCAAATATCGTCTTCTAAAAGTAGAAATTTATCAGAAACATTAGAAACTACAGAAAGCCACGAGTCAATGGGGATTTCAGGAATTTGTTTTCCAGTTTTATTGATTATTTCATCCGATTTTTGTTCGTAGAAATCTGTTTTTACAATAGTAACTTCTGGATATTTGTCTTGAATTTTATCTAAATACTTCTTTGGCGTTCCATCATCAATAACAATAATTGTTCCTTCACTGTTTATGAAATGCTTTTGAATACTGAACAAACATCTGTCTAAATAATACGGTCGATTAAACGATTTAATTACAATATCAACTTTCATAACTAATCGAATTAATTACAACCGCCGGATTGCCAGCAATAACAACGTTTGAAGGAAAAGATTTAGTAACTAAACTTCCGTTACCAATTACTGAGTTTTCTCCAATGGTAACTCCTTTTAAAACCGTTACATTATCACCAATAAAAACATTATTTCCAATGTAAATTGGTGCTGATTTTGGATTGTTATTATTTCTCTCCAACGGATTTAAATCATGTCCGTCATTATCTAAAAACTTACAATTTACTCCAACCAAAACATCCTCTCCAAATTCAATAGATTCAAGCGCTTCAACCGAACAATTATTATTAAAAAACGTATTCGAACCAAATTTTATTTTGGATTTTTTTCCTCTAGCTTCAATGTAAGTGTAATGCGAATAAAAGTAAGGAGAATCTTTATATCCAAATTTACAATTGGTCCCAAATAAAATTTTTCCCTCTCCATTTAAAAGAACAGGATGATATAAAACAGGTGTTCCAATAGTTGAGGCGCTTGACAACAATTGGTATTTCCAAATTCTTAATTTGATAAATAGAAAATTCAATATTTTATTCTTTAAACTCATTTAATACTGATTTAAAACCGTTATTATATGCTGAATTTCTTCATCATTCAACCCAGAATTCAGTGGAATACTCAAAACTTCATCATGAATTTTCTCCGTAATTGGAAATGATAATTGATTCCAATTTACCAAAGCCTTTTGTTTGTGAGGCGGAATGGGATAATGAATCATGGTTTCAATTCCGTTCTCTTTCAAATAGTTTTGTAACTCCAATCGATTATTCGTTCGAACAACAAACAAATGAAAGACATGATTTTGAGAAAAATCCCAAATTGGCAATACTATTTTATCATTTTTAATTTCAGAAATATAGCGTTTTGCAATTGTTCTTCTTGATTCATTCTCAGCATCTAGAGAGTGTAATTTAATATTCAAAAATGCGGCTTGCAATTCGTCTAATCTTGAATTCACACCCATAATTTCATTTTCATATTTCACTTTTGAACCATAATTTCGGAGCGAAAATAACACTTCGGCGAGTTCATCATCATTGGTTGTAATGGCACCTGCATCGCCAAGCGCTCCTAAATTTTTTCCCGGATAAAAGCTGTAAGCTCTTGGGTAATGGGTCATGGATGATGGGGTTTGAGATGCTGAAACAAGTTCAGCATGACAATTTGTGTTTGACTGAACACTATGAACTGAACACTGAACACTATTATCTGAACACTGAACACTAAACCTCGCTCCATGTGCTTGTGCAGCATCTTCAATGACCAATAAATTATACTTTTTTGCAATTGCATCAATTGTATCCATTTCGCACAATTGTCCGTATAAGTGAACGGGTAAAATGGCTTTGGCTTTCGATGTAATTTTAGCTTCAATTTCTTCCGGATTGATAGTGTAAGTTTGTATTCTTGGTTCAACTAAAACTGGAATTAAATCGGCTTCTAAAACTGCCAAAATACTAGCAATATAAGTATTTGCTGGAACAATAACTTCATCGCCTTTTTCAAGTTTTCCCAAATGAATATAAGCCTTGAAAATCAATACCAAAGCATCTAAGCCATTTCCCACACCAATGCAGTGTTTTGTTCCGCAATAAGCTGCAAAATCAGCTTCAAATTGCTTGACTTCATTTCCTAAAATATACCAACCACTTTCTAGAAAAAGCTTCATTTTTTCTTGAAAAGCAGTTTCAAAAGGTTGGTTCAATTTTTTTAAATTTAGAAATGGAATCATAATTTATTAATTTCTCTTAGTTGTTGAACATCTAATAAATCTTTAGGTCTTCCTGCTTTAATTTTACTTGTAATTAAGTCTTCTAATGATAAAACTCGCCACTTTAAAAATTCAATTTCTTTAATTTCAACAAGTTCACTTTCTAAAAATGCTTCTTCAAAAGTTTTATTTACAGAAAAACGAGTAATCAACTCAATATTTAAACTTTCTGGAGAAAACTTTAAAGATATGTTTTGTATTTGGTTTTTTACTTCCATAGGAAAATCTTCAATATCATAACCCATTTCCTTAAAAACGTGAATTAAATTTTGAAAATTTTCATTTGTGGTCTCTATCCAAAAATCAACATCTGCAGAATGCCTTTGATAACCATGAAAATTAACTGCACCTCCGCCAACCATTAACATTCGAACATGATGTTTAGCAGCTAATATTAAAAATTCCGTTATTTCTTTATCCCAGTTTTCCATTCTTTCTAATTGAAAAGTCTATTATAAAATTATTGTTTTTACTTAATTTAGATTTTGAAGGGAAAACATTTATTTTTTTTGATAATTCAATAAATACAAAGAATCTCATGGGTTTCGATAATTTCAGAAAATCTACAACTTGCTGAATATTACTTTGTTCTTTTGTTTGAAATTGTATTTGCATTTGAATTAAATTAAAATTTCATCTAATTTACTAAATTTACTAGTTTCAATCTCATAAAAATCTTGTGTAATCGTTCTTGCACCAAAACTTTCTTTCCAATACAATAAACCTTCGTTAATGTTTTTGCCTTGATTTTCATTGGAAATTCCAAAATCGAAATATTTTTTATCTTTAAAAACGATTGAAATTAGAAAATCGTGTAAAAAATCTAAACTTCCTAATTCATTTTTATCAGAATTACCCGAAATATACTGCGAATGCGCGACTAAACTAGTTTCAAAAATAGTGGTTCCGGCAACAATTTTATTGTTTTGGTATACATTAAATTGACGAATATTATTTGGAAATTTACTTTTTAGCAACTGAATTTCTTCCAAGGTATGAACGGGTTTTGCTTGGTGTTTTTCAGCTAAATTTGGAATTAAAATTTCGTTCCAAAAAGGAGAAAAATCAGTGGTTTCTTCCACCATTAAATTGTGTTTTGAGCCACGTTTAATGCCATTTTTTCTATCGCGAGAAAAAGTAATAGTATTTGTCAACTCTACAACCGATAAAACATCTCTTCTTACTAAATTTCCTTGTAAAACAAACAGAATATACTGCATTTCATTGGAAGGAAATTGATGATAAATAACGGGTAATTCTTTGAAAGTTGCTTTTTGAATTCCAAAACTATTCCAATATTCCAAAACGGATTTCACAATAAAAATAAAATCGGAAAGTCTTGTTTTTTGGTGAACAATTAACCCGCCATAAGTCAACCCTTGATGCGAAAAAACCTGACGATTAGCAACATTGGCAGGAACAACAGCTTGTAATTCCTGATTGTCATCAAATACTAATAACGAAAAATCTTCAAATCTATCTTGATGGTATTCCATGAAATCTCGGTGAAATAAAAAAGTAGCATTTTTAGCTTTGGCTACAAATTCATTCCAAGTCAAATAGTTAGAGGAATCGTATTTTACAACTTGATACGTCATGAAATCGTTAGTATTTTTTTGGAAAATTACTAATTTTAGCAAACTAATTCGAATTATTTGTCAAAAATTATTAAATTTTAGTACTTTAGAGGTTTGTTTCCCCAAATAATGAAAAAATATTACCTGTTTTTATTAAATTTTTTCTTGTATTTGACTGCTTTTACGAGCTTCAGTCAAGAGGTAACTTTGTACGAACAACTGAATGGAAGATACGATTTCACCTTTGTGGGAAACACCATGAATATTGCCGAAAATAACCCATCAAATTTTTTAGTAACATTTCCTAGTTCGTCGGCTAATCTGACACTTTTACCCAATCAAAGTCTGCTAAAAGCTTATCTCTATTGGGCTGGAAGCGGTGATGGGGATTTTGAAGTAAAACTAAACGGAAATGATATTTTGCCAGATAGAACCTTTTCGCACGTGGTGAATCACACTTTTCCAGAGGTACTAACCTTAACCTATTTTAGTGCTTTTAAAGACATTACAGAATATGTACAATCGTTTGGGAATGGCACTTATACACTTTCAGACTTAGATATTTCTCCTTTTGTATTAGCGCATTATTCCAGGAAAACTAATTTCGCAGGTTGGGCCATTCTTCTTATTTATGAAGACCCAGATTTACCGCTAAATCAAATTAATATATACGATGGTTTACAAGGTGTTCCCAATGCTTTAACTATTAATCTAGATAATTTGAATATTCTTGATAATAGTGGTGCAAAAGCAGGATTTATTGCTTGGGAAGGCGATAAACAATTAGCTACCGAGACTTTTTTGATCAACAACCAAGTGTTGAGCAACGCTTTAAATCCGGCGAATAATGTTTTTAATGGAACAAACTCAGTTACTGGTTCTACTACACTACACAACATGGATTTAGATATTTATGACATTGAAGATTATATAGCTGTTGGAAATACTAATGCGGTAATAGAACTTACTTCTAGCCAGGATTTTATCATGATAAATACTGTAGTTACCAAATTAAATAGCCAACTTCCAGATGCTACAATTCAAATTACGGATTATGAAACTACTTGCGAATCTAATGAGGTTACCGTTTATTTTACTGTTTCAAATAACAACAGTACGGATGTTTTGCCTGTAAATACCCCGATTGGCTTTTTCATTGGTGACCAACTCATTGGAACTACTGCTACACAATCCGAATTACCAATTAACGCTAGTGAAAATGGTACAATTGTATTGTCAATTCCAAATGGAATACCTGAAATATTTCAACTTACAGCAATTGTAGATTACAACAATCAAATTACAGAGTTAATCGAAACTAACAATTCTTTTACTTTTGAAATAACACAATTATTTATTCCCAATTTTAATGATTTGGAAGACATTATCAACTGTAATTTAGGAAACACTACCGGACTTTTTGATTTTTCTACCTACGAAACCGAAGTATTAGTTAATCCAGATGATGTAGTAAGTTTTCACCCAACATTTGAAGACGCGATTACCAACGAAAATGCCATTTTCAATACATCAAATTATCAAATCACAACAACTACTGAAGAAATTTTTGTTAGAATAACAGCTGCGAACGGTTGCTTTGTTACAACTTCTTTTCTATTGAAAATTAGAAATTGTGCACCAATAATTTATAACGGAGTTTCAGCAAACAATGACGGCTTAAATGATACCTTTTTTATTGATGGTTTACGAGATATTTTTGTGAATTTTGAGTTATTGATTTACAACCGATGGGGAAAACATATTTGGACAGGAAATCATAATACTTCAGACTGGGATGGCTTTGTAAAAGAAGGCATTGGTTCAAAAAACGCTCCAGAAGGAACTTATTTTTATATTCTGAAACTAAACGACCCTGAATATCCTAATCCTTATACAGGTTATTTGTATTTAACAAGGTAGAAGCTGGAAGCTGGAAGTAAAAAGCATTACCTATAAACAACAAACTATAAACGATAAACTATACCCCATCAAAAACCTACATATTTTGTGTATAAAAGTTGTAATCTTTCAAAAGTGTTCGAATAAAATCGTGGTCGTTTCCAGATTGATTTTTTATTCCTGTAACTTGAATAATTTTCTCTCGTAATTTAATCAATGTAGCATAATCTCTAGAGGCTACCGCTGCCTCAAAAGTTTCTTTGATGATTCTTACATCGTTATCTGACAATTTGATAACTAATGGATAGACAGGAACATAATCTTCATTCACTTCTTGTAAAATAGTATGATTGATGTTGATGTTATTTTTTAAAGTAATTACTGCTGTTCCCGCGGCCATATCACCTAAACGCTGGCTATTTTTACTGGAAATAATTGCAATTAGACCAATAATTCCACTACCAATTGAGATTTCTATAATACGAAACATCCATCGGATTAGATAATCCCCAAAACTTGCTTGATAACCATCTAGTTTAATAACTTTCATTTTCATGAGTTTCTTCCCAATGGTTTGTCCTTCCCATAAACTTTCTTGAACTAACGTATAAAACATATAAGGCAAGCCAATCAATGAAAAAACACCCATAACTGACCATCGATCCATTTTGTCAAGATATCGCTCTAAATCAAAAAAATTAATAATAACAATTACAACAATAACATATGCAATTTTAACCAGTAAATCAATAAGTTGCGCTAAAATTCGATCGCCAACAGAAGCTGCTGTAAAATTTATGTTTACATTTTGTGTAGTATTTATGGATAATTGTGTCATATTTTATATTTTAGCATTTCATGAGAGAAATAGCATTTATAAAGCAAAATAAAGAAAAATGGCTTGAATTTGAACAAGCTATTTTTGGTAAAACTAAAAAAAATCCTGATGATTTAGCTAATTTGTACATACATTTAGTTAATGATTTGTCGTATGCGCAAACGTATTACCCTAAAAGCAAGACGGTTGTGTACTTAAATTATCTGGCATCACAAACCTACCAAAAAATTTATAAAACCAAAAGAACCGATACTAACCGATTGGTTTATTTTTTCAAAACAGAAGTTCCTTTACTTGTTTATGAATACCGAAGATATGTTTTATACGCCTTTTTAGTTTTTGGTTTATTAACAGCAATTGGTGTGGTTTCAGCTCATAATGATGAAAGTTTTGTCAGACTCATTTTGGGCGATGGTTATGTAAACATGACATTACAAAATATTGAAGATGGCAATCCTGTAGCGGTTTATAAAAGCGGTAGCAACTGGGGAAGCTTCATCGGAATTACACTTAATAACCTAAAAGTAGGCGCAATGGCTTACTTTTTTGGAATTTTCCTCGGTTTAGGAACCTTATACATTTTGCTTCAAAATTGCATCATGCTGGGTTCATTTCAATATTTCTTTTACCAACATGGCGTTTTTTGGGAAAGTGTTCGTGGGATTTGGATTCACGGCTCTATGGAAATTTTTGCAATAGTTATTGAAGCAGCCGCTGGATTTATTCTTGGTGCAAGCATCTTGTTTCCCAAAACTTATTCTAGATTTCAATCGTTTAAAATTGGATTTAAAAACAGCTTTAAAATTTTATTAAGTACCATGCCTTTTACATTTGCAGCTGGCTTTTTAGAAGGTTATATTACAAGATATTCTAAAGAAATGTCTAATTATTTAAGCGTAGGCATCATATTAATTACCTTATTTTTAATTAGTTATTACTATTTAATTTATCCATTTATTGTTCACAAAAAAGTAAAAAATCATGTTTCAACTATATAAAAAAAGAGATTTTAGTCAGTTAGTAAGCGATACTTTTACCTTTTTCAAAATGGAAGGAAAATCGTATTTCAAAAACTATTTCATTATAAATGGTGGTATATTATTGCTATTGGTAGTTGTCCTTTATTTCTTCATGAAAACTTTTATTGACGGCACTTTTTCAGCAGCACAAACTGGAAATCCAGATTTTATGACAGATATGGTTTATGCCAATACACTTTCATACATTGGTTTTGGAGCGTTGTTTGTAATTTTAATTTCATTGGCAAGTTTAATCAATTACTCCTATCCTATTCTTTTTATGAAATTAATGGAAGACAAAAAAGAACGTTCCACCGAAAACATCTTCAGTTTACTAAAAAAGAAATTTGGCAGAGCTATTCTATTTTATCTGATTTCTCTATTTATTTTAGTTCCATTATTTATTTTAGTTTTCGGAATAACCGTACTTTTAATTTTTGTAATTGTAGGAATTCCCATTTTACTTGTTTTAATGCCTGCTTTTATGAGTTGGGTCACTCTTTCTTATTACCAATTCACCACTTCAAACGACGATTATTTTAGAGCCTTAGGCAAAGCATTTGAAATGCTAAAATCAAAATTTTGGTCAATAGTAGGAAGCACATTAGTTATGTACATTATTATTCAAGTTATTTTAGGCGTTTTAACTATGATACCCTATTTCATTGGTATTGCGTCGATGATGACTGATTTAGAAAACATAAACGAAGATCCAGACGGCTATATTTCTGGAATTTCAATTCTAATGACGGGTATTTTTATCATTTCCATTTTATTCAACTACATTTTACAAAACTTACTTCTTGTAAATCAAGGCATTATTTTTTACAGTATCAAAGAAGCTGAAGAAAACATCAGTATAATTTCTGAAATAGACACTATTGGCAACCATGAAGAATAAACTTTTAGTACTTTTTTTATTATGTTTCAATGTTTTTTGGAGCCAAATTCCTCTAGATTCTATTCCGTTTGAAGAAAGAAGTTTTAGCGAGAATGTTCAAGAAAAATACTCTGGCAGCGATTTTAACTACGAAATGAAAGTTGCTGTAGAAGATATGAACGCTTGGGATCGTTTTTGGGCAGCAGTAAAACGTTTTTTTGAATCCTTATTCAATTTTGGTGGCTCAGGAGCAACAATGAGTGTTTTTGAAATTATAATGAAAATTATAGCAATTGTTATTGTACTTTTTGTTGTCTATTTGATTGTAAAAGTTATCATCAATAAAGAAGGTGGCTGGATTTTTAGCAAAGCATCAAAAAACACAATTCCTGTGAAAGAATGGGAAGAAAATATTCACCAACTCGACTTTCAATCTTTAATATTAAGTGCAAAAAAAAACAATAACAACAGATTAGTTATTCGCTATTATTACTTATGGTTACTTAAATCATTATCTGACAGAAACACCATTGAATGGGATATCGAAAAAACAAATAGCGACTACATTAGAGAAATTAAAGACCAAAATCTTAAACAAGATTTTCAATTTGTTTCTTATATATTCGAATACAGTTGGTACGGCGAATTTGACCTGAAAGAAACTGACTTTTCTAAAGCCGAAAATGCCTTCCTAAAACTAATTTCTAAAGCCTAATATGCCAAAAAGTATAAAAATATATTTGTCTCTTTTACTCCTGATTTTCATTGGAATAATCGCTATTGATGCCAATAGAGACAAACCTATTGATTGGACGCCTACATTTGCCATTAAAGATAAAATCCCTTTTGGAATGTATGTTTTTGACCAAGAAAGCGAAGCTTTATTTCAAGACCAAAAAATAACCAAATTTGGAAAATCTCCTTTTGAATTTTTTGACGAATACTACAATTATGCCGATTCTAGCTATGAAATTTCTGGAAGCGTACTGTTTATTAATGAAAAAATGACCATTGATCCAACATCTGTTGATGAACTTTTCTATTTTACCGGTCATGGTAATCATACTTTTTTAAGTTGTTCTAATTTTCCAGAAGCCATACTTGATTCCCTAGAAATTAGCATCGAATATAATGTCAAATTTAGAGATTCTATCCAATTAAATACAGGAAATAAAAAATTCAAACCTTATTACAACAAAGGAATTTCAAGTGCTTATTTTGATGAAATTAACGAAAACACCACAACCATCTTAGGAACTCAAAAATCAAGCTCTGGTGCCGAGAATACCAATTATATTAGAGTCGCTTACAAAAACGGATTTTTTTATTTGCATCTGCAACCCATAGCTTTTACTAATTATTATTTGCTTAAAAATAACGGTGATTATGCCGCTCATGCTCTCGGATTTTTACCAAAAACAGAAAATGTCTATTGGAAAATCAAACGCTACGAAACAACTACTGAATCCTCAACTCCATTACGTTATATTTTAAGTCAACCCGCTTTAAAATGGGCTTTTCATTTGGCATTACTTGCGCTTTTTGTGTTTATGATTTTCAATGCCAAACGAAGACAACGCATCATTCCAATTGAAGAGCCATTAAAAAATACTACTATTGATTTCACAAAAACCATTGGAAATTTGTACTTCCAAGAGAAAAATCATTTACTAATTGCCGAAAAGAAAATCCAATTTCTACTTGAAAAAATTAGAAACGAATATTACATTGATACCTTTAATCTAGACGACACTTTCATCAATCGTATGCACCAAAAAACCAATCGTAATAAAGAAGATATAATAAAATTGGTAACCCAAATTAAATTTTTAAGAAACCAAAACAACATCACAGAAAAACAACTCATCGATTTTAACGCTTTAATTGAAAAGCTCAACTTATAATTAGAAAACTATGGAAAATACATTCGAAAACACCAACGAAAACAACGAGATTATTCCAAATACTAATGGTAATGAAACCGTTGCAACCAATGAAACTAACGAAAATCAATCAACAACTGAAAATGTAAGTTTTGAAACACGTTTGAACTTACAACCGTTACAAACTCAAATTCAGCAAATCAAACAAGAAATTGCCAAAGTAATCGTGGGTCAAGAAAAAATGATTGATCAATTATTAGTAGCTATTTTATCAAATGGTCACGTGCTTTTAGAAGGTGTTCCTGGTGTAGCAAAAACCATCAGTGCAAAATTATTGGCAAAAACCTTGTCGCTAGATTTCAGTAGAATTCAATTTACACCAGATTTAATGCCATCGGATATCATTGGAACTTCTGTATTCGATTTGTCAAAGTCGACATTTGAGTTCAAAAAAGGACCAATTTTTTCCAATTTCGTACTTATCGATGAAATCAATCGTGCACCAGCCAAAACCCAAGCTGCTTTATTCGAAGTAATGGAAGAACGCCAAATTACCGCTGATGGAACAACTTATGTTTTAGACAAACCGTTTTTGGTAATCGCTACGCAAAACCCAATCGAACAAGAAGGAACCTATCGTTTGCCAGAAGCACAATTAGACCGATTTTTATTCAAAATCAATATCGATTATCCTAATTTAAGTGAAGAAATCACCATTATCCAAAAAGAAAACGAATTACAAAGTCAGGATAAATTAGGCGCAATTGCAACCATTATTTCAAAAAGTGATATTGGTGCGTTCCAAAGTTTGGTAAAGCAAGTGCTAATCGAACAAAACTTAATTGAATATATTGCAAAAATTGTAATGAATACGCGTGAAAACGCCTTTTTGTATTTAGGTGCTTCGCCAAGAGCTTCTATTGCTATTTTGAACGCTGCCAAAGGTTTTGCCGCACTAAAAGGAAGAGATTTTGTTACACCAGATGATATTAAAGAAGCCGCAGTTCCAGTAATGCAACACCGAGTTGTAGTAACACCAGAGCGCGAAATGGAAGGCATTACAAGCGCAGCCATCATCAAACAAATCATCGATTCAGTAGAAATTCCGAGATAAGAACAACCAATTTCAGCCGAAAATGAAACAAATCTTCAAGCAATTGTACCTCAACAACCTATTTTTCTATATTTTCATGGGAATCATATTGCTATTCATCATAGCGTATTTTTTTCCAGTGTTGTACAATGCCACTTGGTATTTGTTCTATATTTTTCTGAGTTTCACAGTAATTGATGTGGCACTGCTTTTCATTGGAAATAAAAAAGTCATTGGAATAAGAAACACACCCGAAAAACTTTCAAATGGTGATGAAAACGAAATGACAATTACGTTAAACAATCAATTCACCTTTCCAGTGCAATTAACCGTTATTGACGAAATTCCATTTCAATTCCAAGAACGTAATTTTGAAGTCAAAAGAAAACTAAAAGCTCAAGGAAAAGACAATTTCAATTACTATTTACGACCCACAAAACGCGGTGAATACTTCTTCGGTAATTTGAACGTTTTTGTGAAATCACCTTTGCAATTAGTAAGCCGAAGATTTACTTATGATAACGGAAAAATGGTGCCAACATATCCATCTTTCATCCAATTGAGAAAGTACGATTTAATGGCTTTTTCCAATAATTTATTCCAATATGGTTTGAAAAAAATCAGACGCATTGGCCACACCATGGAATTTGAACAAATCAAAGAATACGTGCAAGGAGACGATTTAAGAACCATCAACTGGAAAGCTACGGCAAAGAAAAACCAATTAATGGTGAACCAATTCCAAGACGAAAAATCGCAAAACGTGTACATGATTATCGACAAAGGAAGAGTCATGAAAATGCCTTTTAATGGTTTGAGTTTATTGGATTATGCTATCAATGCTACTTTGGTTTTATCCAATGTAATTCTAAAAAAACAAGATAAAGCGGGAATGTTTACTTTTTCCAAAAAAGTAGAAAATCGAGTGGTTGCTGAAAAACGTCAAAGTCAGATGCAACAAATCATGGAAAACCTCTACAACATCAAAACCGACTTCTTTGAAAGTGATTTCAGTCGCTTATATGTAGATGTAAAGAAAAACATCAACCAACGCAGTTTAATCATGTTGTATACCAATTTTGAAACGGTCGATGGTTTGTATCGCCAACTTCCCTATTTAAAAGGAATTGCAAAAAATCATTTATTGGTAGTAGTATTTTTCAACAATACCGAACTAAACGATTTAATTCACAAAAAAGCAACTAATGTTCAAGAAATTTACGACAAAGTTATCGCCGAAAAATTTGCCTTCGAAAAACGATTAATTGTAAACGAATTAAGAAAATATGGCATCTATTCCGTTTTAACGCAACCCGAAGAACTTACGTTAGATACCATAAATAAATATCTAGAAATTAAAGCTAGAGGGATTTTGTAGTTATGACAATTTATCATTTTGTGCAATATTGTTTTTTTGGCTTTGGTGTTTATAATTTAGCGTTCATTGTTTTAAAAAAAAGTAAAAGATTACAAGAAAAAATTAAGTTTTCAGAAATTGATAAAGCAGCAATTACAACTGTTTTAATTTGTGGTGCTATCTATTTAATAAACTGGACATACGATTGGATCATAATACTAAATAATAGAGACTCTGAAAGTAGTATTGCCGTTTTTGAGCGTCTAAATGGTCCTTACGGTTTTTCAGTTTATTTTCAACAAGTATTGTATTTTTCAGCTTGCTTCTTTTTCCTGTTAAAATTCGTTAGAAAATACCTTATACTACGTTTCTTTATTGGATTTCTTTTCTTATTTAATTTTGAAAGATTTGTAATAATAATTACTTCTTTACATAGAGATTATCTTCCAAGTTCTTGGACTATGTATCAAAATGAGTATTATTGGTTAATCATTGATTGGTTAGTTAAAACAGTAATTTTCATCAGTTTTACTACAATAACATATTTCATTCAAAACCAAAGCAAACGTTAAAAAAAACCAAAAATCATTTTCGCTGTGTAAATACTAGAGATAATTTTTATCTTTAACCTTTACTAAACCAAATAAACTATGAGATACTTTTCATTAGTGATGGTATTCTTTTTGTCGCTATTTTCACAAGCGCAAGAATACTTTCCAAAAAATGATGGCGTAAAGCAAAGTTTCAAAAACTTTACAGCAATTCAAAATGCTACTATTTACGTTTCGGCAACGCAGAAAATTGAAAATGCCACGTTGCTAATCAAAGAAAACAAAATTATTGATGTTGGAACATCAGTAACTATTCCAAAAGGCGCTCAAATCATTGATGCCAAAGGAAAAACCATCTATCCATCATTCGTAGAATTATACAGCGAATTTGGAATTAACAAACCTACGCCGAGACCAAGCGGCAACTTCACACCACAGTACGAATCGAGTCGTGAAGGCTATTACTGGAACGACCACGTTAAACCAGAATACAACGCTTATGAAAACTTAAGCTACGATACAAAAGCTGCAGGAAGTTTAAGAGAAGCTGGCTTTGGAACCGTTTTAAGTCACCATAGTGATGGCGTAATCGCTGGAACTGGTTTACTTTGGACATTAAACGACTTCGGAACTAATGCCGATAGAATGTTGAAAGACAAAGTTTCCCAACATTTTACATTCAACAGAAGTAGATTTACCAAACAAACGTATCCATCTTCATTAATGGGAAGTATGGCGTTAATTCGTCAAGTGTATCACGATGCCAAATGGTATGGTCAAGGAAATGCTTCAAACAAAGATTTATCATTGGAAGCTTTTAATACCAATAAAAATTTAATCCAAATCTTCAATGCTGGCGATAAACTAAATGCTTTAAGAGCTGCAAAAATTGGAGATGAATTTGGTGTGAAATACCTAATTAAAGGAAGTGGAAATGAATTTGAATTGGTTAACGAAATCAAAAAAACGGGAGCAACTTTCATTATTCCATTGAATTTTCCTGATGCTTATGATGTTTCAGATCCCTATTTAGCGCAGCAAGTGAGTTTGAGCGATATGAAATTTTGGAATCAAGCACCATTCAACTTAAAAATTCTGGCTGAAAATAACGTTCCATTTGTACTATCAACTGCTGATTTAAAAGAAACCAAATCGTTTTTATCCAATTTAAGAAAAGCAGTAACTTATGGTTTACCAAAAGACAAAGCTTTACTAGCATTAACAGAAACTCCAGCGAAATTAGTCAACCAATTTGATAAAGTAGGTTCTATTGCCAAAGGAAAACTAGCGAATTTTATCATTGTTTCAGGCGATATTTTTGAAGACAAAAGCAATATCCTAGAAAACTGGGTACAAGGAAACAGAAATATAATCGATAAAATCAATCCAACCGATATTAGAGGAACTTACGATTTAACTTTCGACAACCATAAATTCGAATTGAAAATCGAAGGTGAAACTTCTAAATTTGAAGCAAAAGCAGTTAAAGATAGCGTTAACTTTGGTACAAAAATCCAATTTAATGATCCTTGGGTGAATTTGGTTATCAAAAATCAAGATACTACCAAAGCGAATTTCGTGAGACTATCTGGAACTTTTGTAAAAGATATGATGCAAGGAAAAGCGGTTTTAGAAAACGGAAACGAAACCACTTGGACAGCAACTAAAAGAACAACAGAAACTATAGAAGATAAAAAGAAAGACGACAAAAAAGACGAACCAAAAGTGCCTTCAATGTATGCCGTAACTTTCCCAAATATCTCTTTTGGAACTGCTGAAAAACCAAAACAAGAAACCATTTTAATAAAGAATACAACGGTTTGGACAGGAGAAAAAGACGGAATTTTAAAAGAAACTGATGTTTTAATCCAAAACGGAAAAATTGCAAAAATTGGTAAAAACTTACCTTCAACCGGAGCAAAAGTAGTTGACGGAACAGGCAAACACTTAACCGCTGGAATCATTGATGAACATTCACACATTGCTATTTCAAACGGTGTAAACGAAGGCGGACAAAATTCATCAGCAGAAGTTACTATTGAAGATGTAGTAAATTCAGATGATATCAATATTTACAGAAATTTAGCTGGTGGAGTTACTTCGGCTAACTTGTTGCATGGTTCTGCAAATCCAATTGGTGGTCGTGCGGCATTCATCAAATTAAAATGGGGTTATTCTCCAGATGAAATGTTGGTTAATGATGCGCCAAAATACATCAAATTTGCTTTGGGAGAAAACGTAAAACAATCGAATTGGGGAGATTTTTCAAGAAACCGTTTCCCACAATCTCGTATGGGTGTGGAACAAGTGTATGAAGACTATTTCACCAGAGCCATTGAATACAAAAACGAATGGGATGCCTACAAATCAAGTAAAGGAAAAAACAAAGTAATGCCAAGATTTGATATTGAATTGGAAGTTATTGGTGAAATTTTAGCTAAAAAACGTTTCATTACTTGTCACTCGTATGTACAATCGGAAATAAATATGTTGATGAAATTGGCAGAGCGTTATAATTTCAAAATTCAAACGTTTACACATATTTTGGAAGGATATAAATTGGCAGATAAAATGTCGGCTCATGGTGTAGCAGGTTCAACATTTGCGGATTGGTGGGCTTACAAATATGAAGTTAACGATGCCATTCCATATAATGCGGCTATTATGATGAACGAAGGTGTTCAAGTATCCATCAATTCTGATGATGCTGAAATGTCTAGACGTTTGAATCAAGAAGCAGCAAAAACGGTTAAATACGGAAACGTAACAGAAGAAGAAGCTTGGAATTTTGTAACCTTAAATCCAGCAAAAATTCTTCAAGTTGATAATAAAGTAGGAAGTATTAAAGTAGGAAAAGATGCCGATGTAGTACTTTGGTCAGATAGTCCACTATCAATTTACACCAGAGCTGAAAAAACATTGGTAGATGGAATTATTTTCTACGATTTAGAAAAAGAAGCGGAGACTTTAGCCTTAATTCAAAAAGAACGTGCAGAGCTAATCAATTTAATGTTAGACGCTAAAAACAAAGGAATGAAAACGCAATTACCTAAGAAAAAAGAAAACGGTCACTACCACTGTGATACTTTGGGAGAATATTGCAAAGAGTCTCACTATAAATACAACTAAAAAAAAAAGAATAATTTCTAACGAAAACGTAAAACAATAGATTTCAATCGAACAATTGTCCCCTTGAGGGGACTTTAGGGGTGTTAAAAGTTCATGAAAAACAAAATCATACCATATAAGTCATACTTGAAAGATTTCGCAAGAGAACTAAGAAAAAACAGTACTTTAAGTGAAGTGATTCTTTGGCAAAATATAAAAATGAAAGGATTTGATTTTCAATTTCACAGACAAGTCCCAATGTTAGATTATATTGTTGATTTTTATTGTCATGAGTTAATGTTAGCTATTGAAATTGATGGCGATAGTCATCTTTATAAATACGAATACGATTCATTTAGACAAGGTGAATTAGAAAAATTAGGTGTTCATTTTTTAAGATTTAGCGATACTGATGTGAGGCAAAACTTATTTTCCGTTTTACTATCATTGGAACAAGAAATTGAAAGATTAAAAACACCCCTAAAGTCCCCTCAAGGGGACAATCCTACTAATTAAATTTAATGCTATATTTAGTTAGTTTGAATATTTTGAATAAAAATTTAATAGATAAATAAATGAAAAAATTAACATTCCTTCTTTGTTTCATTTCTTTGTTCGGTTTTGCCCAACAAACACCAGCGTCAAAACAAACAAAGAGTATATTAATCTTAGGTGCCAAAGCGCATTTAGGAAACGGAAAAGTAATCGAGAATAGTTTAATTTCGATTATTGATGGAAAAATTGCAACCATTGGCGATGCAACCGTAATGAAACCTGCCAAACACGACATTATGATTGAAGCCAATGGAAAACACGTTTATCCTGGTTTTATTGCACCAAATTCAACTTTAGGTTTAGTTGAAATTGACGCCGTAAGAGCTTCAGATGACGAAAGTGAAATTGGCGAATTCAATCCACACGTGAGAAGTATTATTGCTTACAATGCGGAATCTAAATTGGTAGAAACAACACGTCCAAACGGTGTTTTATTAGCGCAAATTACTCCTAGAGGTGGCAGAATTCCTGGAACTTCATCTATTGTTCAATTAGATGCTTGGAATTGGGAAGACGCTTCAATTAAAACCGATGATGGTATTCACTTAAACTGGCCAAGAAGTTATTCTAGAGCCGGTTGGTGGGCAGAACCGGGTGGAATTGAAATGAACAAAAACTACGATCCTCAAGTAAAAGCCATTCAAGAATATTTTGATAATGCATTTGCTTATTTGGGAAGTAAAAATGCTAAAAAAGACATTCCTTACGAAGCGATGAAAGGTTTACAATCAGGTGAAAAAACTTTGTATATCAACGCGAATGGTGAAAAAGAAATCATCGATGCCGTTTTATTCAAAAAGAAAAATGACATCAAAAAAATGGTAATAGTTGGCGGATTCTATGCTTTCAAAGTTGCATCCTTACTAAAAGAAAATAATGTTGCAGTTTTATTAAATCGTGTGCACAGTTTGCCATTATTAGAAGATCAAGACGTGAATTTACCTTATAAAAACGCAAAACTTTTAGTTGATGCAGGTGTTCTAGTAGCATTACAAAATGCAGGCGACATGGAACGTATGCAAACCAGAAACCTTCCTTTTTATGCTGGAACTTGTGCGGCTTGGGGATTAACCAAAGAACAAGCATTGCAATTAATTACAGGAAATTCAGCTAAAATTCTTGGCATTGACAAACAATATGGAACGTTAGAAACTGGTAAAAGTGCTACCTTATTTATTTCAGAAGGTGATGCTTTAGATATGAAATCGAATGTAATTTCATTAGCATTTATCGATGGAAGACAAATCAGTTTAGATAGCCACCATACTGAATTGTACCAACGTTACAAAGGGAAATTCGAACAACAAAAAAAATAATTTTTTAAAACAAAAACTCTAAGCCACAAAGCAATTAAAACTTTGTGGCTTTTTTTATAAGTTGATTATAAAACAAAACTATATCTTTGCAAAAACTTTGCTCCTTTGCGTCTTAGTGGCAAGAAAAAATTAGCGTCTTCAAAACATGAAACAAATCACTTCAGTTCAAAATCCGTTTATTAAATCGTTAGTGCAATTGCAGGAAAAAGCAAAAGTTCGTAAGCAAACGGGCACATTTTTAATTGAAGGAAAACGCGAAATTGAATTGGCGCTAAAAGGCAGCTATGAATTAGAAACGATTCTATTTTTACCAGAAATCATTTCAGAAAGAGAAATAAAAAATCTTGTCAAATCGAGCGAAATTGAGCTAATTGAAATTTCAAAAGAAGTTTATCAAAAACTAGCGTATCGCGATACTACTGAAGGCATTTTAGCTATTGCCAAAACCAAATCCTTAGCTTTATCCGATTTAAAACTCTCTAAAAATCCATTGATTTTAGTTAGTGAATCATTGGAAAAACCAGGAAACGTTGGTGCAATTTTAAGAACCGCTGATGCCGCAAATATTGACGCTGTCATTATAGCTAATCCAAAAAGCGATTTATACAATCCAAATATCGTACGTTCAAGTGTTGGTTGTTTGTTTACCCGACAAATTGCTGTTGGAACTACGGAAGAAGTAATTGCTTATTTAAAAACAAATAATATCAATATTTATTCGGCTACTTTACAAGATTCAACGGAATATCACACGCAAAACTACACTACTCCAACCGCATTAGTCGTAGGAACAGAAGCCACAGGTTTATCTGAAAAATGGCGAACAGAAAGCACTAAAAATATCATTATTCCCATGCAAGGTGAAATTGACTCCATGAATGTTTCGGTAGCAGCTGCTATTTTATTATTTGAAGCGAAAAGACAAAGACAGTTTGAAAATAAATCCCAAAAATAAAATTCCAAATTCCAATTTTTGATCATTATTTTTGAAGTAAAACACAACTCAATTAAAACTTAATTTCAGCATGATTAAATGTTGGAATTTGGAATTTTTTTTATTGATTTTTTGTGTTAATTACATTTGCATATTTAGAAAAAAATCCCTACTTTTAGGAATTAAAGATAATGTATGACAGAGATTGAATTAGAAGCAGAAAATAAAGCCATTGCTCAAGAATACAAAGAATTACTCCGTATAAGTTACCAAACGCTTACAGAAGATGATAAAAAAATCATTCGAAAAGCGTTTGACGTGGCTGTTGATGCTCATAAAGACCAAAGAAGAAAATCGGGAGAAGCTTATATCTTCCATCCAATAGCTGTGGCTAAAATTGTAGCTCGAGACATTGGTTTGGGCGCTACTTCTATCGCTGCCGCTTTGATGCACGATGTAGTTGAAGATACTGATATAACCGTGCAAGACATCGAAAAAATGTTCAATCCCAAAATTGCACAATTAGTTGAAGGGTTGACCAAAATTGCCAAAGTTAAAACGGACCAAGAAATATCTGTTCAGGCAGAAAATTTCCGTAAAATGCTATTGACTTTAAACGATGATGTTAGAGTAATTCTAATTAAAATTGCAGATAGGTTACACAATATGCAAACTATGGAAAGCATGGCAGATTACAAACAAGCCAAAATTGCTTCTGAAACCTTGTATATTTATGCACCATTAGCACACCGATTAGGACTTTACAATATCAAAACTCAACTTGAAGATTTAGGTTTAAAATATACTGAGCCCGAAGTTTACAATGATATTGTGAGTAAAATCAAAGAAACTAAGGAAGAACAAGATGCTTACATCAAATTCATTTCGGATGTTTTAAGTCAGTCGCTTCAAAATGAAGGTGTGGAATTTACAATAAAAGGTAGACCAAAGTCGATATATTCCATCAGAAGAAAAATGAAAGTTCAAAATGTAACTTTTGACGAAGTATACGATAAATTTGCCTTAAGAATAATTTACAAAGCAACTCCTAGCGAAGAGAAATTTTTAGCTTGGAAGATCTATTCTGTAGTAACGGATCATTATCGTCCTTCTCCAAGTAGATTACGAGATTGGATTTCTTCACCAAAATCAACAGGCTACGAAGCATTACATATTACCGTAATGGGGCCAAAAGGTCGCTGGGTAGAAATTCAAGTGCGAAGCGAACGCATGGACGAAATTGCTGAAAAAGGATATGCCGCTCATTACAAATACAAAAACGGCACTACCGAAGAACACGGCTTAGAAATTTGGCTCAATCAATTAAAAGAGGCTTTAGAAAATTCTGCAAGTAATGCAGTTGATTTTGTTGAAGATTTTAAATTGAATTTGTATGCCAAAGAAATCTACGTTTTTACTCCAAAAGGTGAAATTAAATCATTACCAAAAGGAGCCACTTCATTAGATTTTGCATTTAGTATTCACTCTGAAATTGGGGTTAAAACCCGTGGAACAAGAGTAAATGGAAAATTAGTTCCATTAAATTATGTCTTAAACAGCGGAGATCAAGTAGAAATCATTACTTCTGCCAATCAAAAACCTACTTCGCAATGGCTGGACTATGTAACAACGTCTAGAGCAAAAAACAAAATTAAAAATGTTCTAAACGAAAATACAAAAAAAATTGCCGAAGAAGGAAAAGAACTTTTGGAAAGAAAACTACGCCATTTGAAAATTACTTTAAATGAAACTACTGTAAATGAATTAGTAAATTATTTCAAACTTCAAACGAGTCTAGACTTATTTTACCGCGCTGGAATTGGTACTATTGAGAATCAAAAATTAAAAGAATTCGCTGCTCAAAAAAGTAACACTTTAGTAAACTTCTTTAAAAAAACTATCAAAAGATCACCATCAACTATTTCAAATGAACAAATCAACAAAAATGAAATTAGCAAAAAGTACGATTTATTAGTTTTTGGTGCCGAACAAAATAAATTAGATTATAAATTATCCAATTGTTGTAACCCAATTCCCGGTGATGATGTTTTTGGATTTGTAACAATTAACGAAGGAATTAAAGTACACAAAAAAGATTGTCCAAACGCCATAAGTCTTCAATCTAACTACGCTTATCGTATCATTTTAGCCAAATGGATTGACTCTTCTCAAGAAGAATTCAAAGCCATTTTAAACATCAAAGGAATGGACACTTTAGGCTTAACAAACGAATTAACCAAAGTTATTTCCAATGAAATGCACGTAAATATACAAAGCATTTCACTTAGTAGTGAAGCCGGAATATTCAATGGCCAAGTAGCGGTGGTTGTTCAAAACAATACTATTTTAAAAAAATTAATAGAAAACATAAAAAAAGTAGATGGAATTGATAAAGTTACCCGTGTTTATAACAATTAAACGCTATTAATAACTCTGTTGAAAAAAATAAAAACTTACCATCAGTAACCTATAACTTTCATTATCTTTGCAACTTTATTAGTCCAACAACTATGGAAAACAACAATCAAGAAATTGTAAAAAATGTATTTACAAAATACCTAGAAGAAAAAGCGCACCGAAAAACCCCGGAGCGCTATGCCATTCTTCAAGAAATATACAATTCTACCGAACATTTTGATATTGAATCGCTCTATATTAAAATGAAAAACAAAAACTATCGTGTAAGTAGAGCAACACTTTACAATACCATTGAATTACTTCTTGAGTGTGGATTAGTGCGTCGTCATCAATTTGGTCAAAATCAAGCTCACTACGAAAAATCGTATTTCGACAAACAACATGACCACATTATTTTAACCGACACTGGCGAAGTAATCGAATTTTGCGACCCAAGAATCCAACAAATCAAACAAACCATGGAAGAAATTTTTGGCGTTGAAATTCAAAATCATTCCCTTTATTTTTACGGAACTAAAAAACAACAATAGATTATATTAATACGAACAGACGTTGCAATGTAACGTCTCAACAACAAACAACACAACACAATGACTGTAGATTTACTACTTGGATTACAATGGGGCGACGAAGGAAAAGGAAAAATCGTTGACGTTCTAACCTCAAAATACGACATTATTGCAAGATTTCAAGGTGGACCAAATGCCGGACACACTTTAGAATTTGACGGAATCAAACACGTTTTAAGAACAATCCCATCTGGAATTTTCCACAAAAACGCTATCAATATCATTGGAAATGGCGTTGTAATTGACCCAGTAGTTTTTCAAAAAGAAATTGAAGGTTTAGCTAAATTCAACATGGATGTAACTGCTAAATTATTTATTTCTAGAAAAGCACATTTAATTTTACCAACACACCGTTTACTAGATGCGGCTTCTGAAGCATCAAAAGGAAAAGCAAAAATCGGTTCTACATTAAAAGGTATTGGACCAACATACATGGACAAAACGGGTAGAAATGGTTTACGTGTTGGTGATGTAGAATTAGAAGATTTCGAGACTCGATACAGAGCATTAGCTGACAAACATGAAGCTATGATTGCTTTTTATGATGTAGATTTACAATACAACCTTAAAGAGATGGAAGACGAATTTTTCGCTGCCATTGAAGACTTGAAAAAATTAACTTTCATAGATAGTGAAGCGTATTTAAACAAAGCCCTAAAAGAAGGTAAATCAATCTTAGCCGAAGGTGCTCAAGGCTCATTGTTAGATGTGGATTTTGGAACCTATCCATTTGTAACTTCTTCCAATACTACAGCAGCAGGAGCTTGTACTGGTTTAGGAATTGCTCCTAATCGAGTAAAAGATGTTTTCGGAATTTTTAAAGCATACACAACAAGAGTAGGAAGTGGCCCATTCCCAACAGAAGATTTCAACGAAGCAGGACAAACCATGGCAAAAGTAGGTAACGAATTTGGTTCGGTTACTGGTCGCGCGCGTCGTTGTGGTTGGTTAGATTTAGTAGCTTTAAAATATGCCGTTGAAGTGAATGGCGTAACACAATTATACATGATGAAAGGCGATGTTCTTTCAGGATTTGACAGCTTACAAGTTTGTACGGCTTATAAATACAAAGGAGAAACTATCAAACATTTACCTTACAACATTGAACCAGAAAATGTAACACCAATTTTCACGGAAATGAAAGGTTGGAAAGCCGATTTAACTGGAATGACATCCTACGAAGAATTACCACAAGAATTGAAAGAATACATCGAATTCATTGAAAAAGAAGTAGAAGTTCCAATCAAAGTAATTTCTGTTGGCCCTGATAGAAAACAAACAATTATAAAATAATTACTTAAAACGCTTTTCAATTAAAGCGTTTTTTTTTATTTTTATTAAATATTTAATTGACAGATGAAAAAAATAATTTTACTCTTAATTGTTACATTGCTATCTTCATGCACGTCAGATGAAGAAATTATTGAAACAGTTGATAACAACAGAAAGCTAACTCTTTTGAAAGTTGATTATGAAAATCATGTTTTATTAGGAGGCAATCAATTTGAATTCGAAAACGTACCTATGTCTGCTACTATACCATTAGATGAAACATATATTGCTCCATCAGATTTTGGAAATTATAGTTTAACTTATACTCCCACAAATCAAGTTATTTTCGATAGACCAATCGCCTGGTTGGGTGGAAATTTTGAATATGTTACCACCATTTCACCTAATCAATTCGTAACTACTCCCACAGCAGCTGAGATTAATTTTGACGAAATTCAATATTTTATGCCTACTCAAAACATATTAGCTGAAGAAGGTGTAACAACTTTTGACTTCAATGCTGTTTGGAATGCCGTAAAAAATTTAGAAATTAGTAATCAATGCGTAAATTCAAATGGAAAAATTGGATTCTTGCTATACACACCGGGTGTTGGATTGTTTCAACCTCAAAATGCAATTTGGGTTGTTATTTTGTACCAATAAAATCAAGAAACTGATAAAATAATCATAATTTAGAACGGCATTTCTAGTTTTTACTTAAATTTGACTCAAATTTATTAGAGTTGAAAAAAACACACTTATATATTACCTTATTCATCCTTGCTTTCACACTGTCATTTGCTCAAGAAAACAAGAATATAGCAATAAAAAATTCACCACAAGATGGTAAAAAAATTGTGGTTGAAAACTCGGATTTTGTTGATATGAATCAGAACGAAATTCCAGGAGCTATTGTGTTTACTGGAAATGTTCAGGTTTTGCATAATGGAACACGAATCAATTGCAACAAAGCTTACCATTTTACAGACGAAAATTACGTAAAAGCTTTTGGTAATGTAATTATCAATCAAGGCGATTCCATTTTCATGAACAGTCGCTATGCTGAATACAACGGGGCAACAGAATTTGCTTTTGCCACTGGCGATGTTTATTTGCGCTCTCCTGAATCTACACTAACTACTGATACAATATATTTCGATAAAAAGAAACAAATTGCTTTTTATAACAGTTTCGGAACAATAGTTAATAAAGAAAATACATTAAAAAGTAAGTCGGGTCGTTATTTTATTGACCAAAAAAAATACCAATTTAAAACAGCTGTAACAGTTACCAATCCTGAAAGTGTAATCAAAACCAATCATTTAGATTTCTACGAAAATTCGGGTCATGCTTATGTTTTTGGACCATCAACTATTACCAATAAAGACAATGTCATTTACACTGAAAATGGTTTTTACGATACCAAAAATAACATAGGAAAATTAAAGAAAAATTCCAAAATCACTTACGATAATAAAGTAATTGAAGGCGATGATTTGTTTTATGACCAAGCCAAAAACTTCTCAAAAGCAGTAAACAATGTAAAAATTACCGATACCATCAACAATATGGTTGCTAAAGGACATTATGCTGAAATGTATAGAAATACCCAAACCCGAAATGATTCCATAATTTTAACCAAAAGAGCAGTCGTAATTACCAAAGTAGAAAACGATTCGCTATATATGCACGGAAAAAAAATTGTGGTAAACGGTCCGCCTGAAGACAGAATTGTGCGTGCGTTTAACAACGTTCGTTTTTACAAAATCGATATGAGTGGAAAATGTGATTCATTACATTCAAGTAATAAAACAGGAATCACAAAACTTATTGGAAAACCAGTTCTTTGGAATAATGAAAACCAAATGACTGGCGATTTAATACATTTAATTGGCAACAACCAAACCGAAAAACTAGATTCATTAAAAGTTCTAAATAACGCATTTTTAATCCAAAAAGATACGCTCAGTACAAATGGCTATAACCAAATTAAAGGCCAAAATCTTTACGGAAAATTTATTGACAACAAACTAAGTGAGGTTGATATAGTCAAAAACTCAGAAGTAATTTACTATATGTATAACGATCAAAATGAATTAGTTGGCATTGACAAAAAAGTTTGTAGCAACTTACATTTAGAAATTGAAGACAATAAAATTCAAACGGTTACTTCTTTTAATAATGTTGATAGCTTCACCTATCCTGATGCTGAATTCCCTGAAAATGCAAGAAGATTAAGAGGATTCATTTGGCGGGGCGACGAAAGAATAAAATCTAAAGATGATATTTTTCCTGATGAAGAAAACGAAATTCATGAGAAAATTCTAATCGAAAGTAAGAAAAAAGCAGATGAAGAAGACAAACCAATGGAAACTTTAAAAGAAACTTTGGATTACGATAAAAATGAAGCAAAATCTAACTCAAAAACTTCAGAAAAAAAGCCAACTCAAGTAAAAAAGGAAAAAAAATAACTTTGGAAAATAATTTCATCCAAAATGTCCCAAAACATGTTAACTGATTTTTTTAAATACCAAGCACAAACTACAGAACATCCTTTGGCAATGGAAGTTTCTCATGCTAAGGGTTCTTATATCTACGATACCAAAGGAAAAAAATATTTAGATTTCGTGGCTGGCGTTTCTGCCAATACTTTGGGTCACCAACCTAAACGCGTGAATGATGCAATCAAAAAACAATTAGACACCTATTCGCATGTTATGGTTTATGGCGAATATGCCCAACATCCAGCTACCGAATTCTGCCGTTTGTTAGCCGAGCACCTTCCCTATCCACTTACCAAAACGTATTTGGTAAATTCAGGAACGGAAGCCATTGAAGGCGCTCTAAAACTAGCCCGAAGAGTTACTGGAAGAAGTCAGTTGATATCTTGTCATAATGCGTATCATGGCAATACAATGGGAAGCATGAGCGTCATGGGATTTGAAGAAAGAAAGCAAATTTTTCGTCCATTAATTCCTGATGTAGATTTTATCACCTTCAATAATGAAGCGGATTTAGAAAAAATAACCACCAAAACTGCTGGCGTTCTATTAGAAACTATTCAAGGTGGCGCTGGTTTCATACAACCTGAAAATGATTTTCTTAAAAAAGTACGTCAACGCTGTACTGATGTGGGTGCCATTATGATTTTGGATGAAATCCAACCTGGTTTTGGACGAACAGGAAAATTATTTGGTTTCCAAAATTACGATATCGTTCCTGATGTTGTGGTTATGGGAAAAGGAATGGGCGGCGGAATGCCTGTTGGTGCTTTCACTGCTTCACCCGAAATGATGGATTTATTGAGTCACGATCCTAAATTAGGACATATTACTACTTTTGGCGGTCATCCAGTAATTGCAGCGGCGTCATTAGCTACATTACAAGAACTAACAGAAACCAATATAATGCAAGAAGCTTTGGAAAAAGAACAATTGTTCCGAAGTTTATTGGTTCATCCGCTAATCAAAGAAATCAGAGGCAAAGGATTAATGCTAGCCGCCATGACAGAAAGTCCAGAAATTACCAATGAAGTCATTCTCAAATGCCAAGATCGAGGGTTAATCTTATTTTGGTTACTCTTCGAAGGATGCGCCATTCGTATCACACCGCCACTTACCATTTCTAATGAGGAAATTAAAGAAGGTTGTGGCATTATTCTTGAGGTGATGAATGAAGTGTTAGGAAATAGAGGTTAGAAAATAGAGGTTAGACATTTGATTTTGAGATTTTTCATTTTTTGCTCGCAAAGACGCAATGTCGCAAAGATTTTAAAATTTTTTAAATCCGTGTTCCAAAATTTTGTTTCAGGTTTAAAGTTTGAATTTTGAACTTGATTTTTTGCTCGCAAAGACGCAAAGTCGCAAAGATTTTTAAAATTTTTCATATTTCTTAAATCTGTGTTCCAAAATTTTGTTTCAGGTTTAAAGTTTGAAATTGATTTTTGAACTTGAATTTGATTTTTGATTTTGATTTTTGAAATTGTTAATTAAATTGTTCAAAACAAATACAAGTAGAAACGAAGCGCCCCAATTAATTCCTTATTTTTATATAAGGACAAAACCATAAAAAGAAAAGCTATGAGATTGAGTCACGATGAAGAAGAAAGCAACCGTTCCTTATCTAAATTTGAGTCGATGTTGAAGACCAACAAGGTTTTCTTTTTCGATTCGGAGGAGTTTGAAGATATTATTCTTCATTACATGGATACAGGACGAATGAACCTAGCAAAGAAAGCTTTAAAATTAGGTTTGGAACAACATCCAAAATCTACTGGCTTGCAATTGGTTCAAGTAGAAATGCTAGTTTACGAAGATAAATTGGACATAGCTGAAAAAATTCTAAATGAATTATTCGCTATTGAGCCTACCAACGAAGAAATTTACATCCAAAAAGCCAATATTTTATCGAAACGCGATCAACACGAAAAAGCTGTTGAGCAACTTCAAATTGCTTTGACTTTCACTGATGATTTAGCAGATGTCTATTCGATGATTGGAATGGAATATTTGTTCATGGATGATTTAGAACAAGCCAAAACGTATTTCATCAAATGTTTGGAAAGTGATACCGAAGATTATTCCGCCTTATACAATGTAGTGTATTGTTTCGATTTCTTGGACCAAAACGAAGAAGCTGTTGCCTATTTAGAGCAATTCATTGATAAAAATCCGTATAGTGAAGTCGCTTGGCATCAATTAGGTCGCCAATTCTATTCATTAAAAAACTATGAAAAAGCGGTTTGGGCTTACGATTATGCCACATTAATTGATGAAAGTTTCTTAGGTGCATATTTGGAAAAAGCAAAGTCTTTGGAAAAATTAAAAAAATACCAAGAAGCCATTGATTGCTATAAAACCACTATGGAGTTAGACGACGCTACTTCTTTTGCTTTATTGCGCGTGGGAAAATGCTACGAAAAACTTGGCAATATTGAATTAGCATTGAAATATTATCACAAAACCGTTCATGAAGATCCGTTATTAGACAAGGCTTGGATTGCTATTACCGATTTTTATATTCGTCAAAAAAACTACCAAAAAGCCTTGTACTATGCGAATAAAGCTTTAGGCATTGATGGTGATAACAGTGATTATTGGAAACGATATGCCGTAATTAATGAAGCTTTACATCATTTTGAAGAAGCGGAATTAGGGTACAAAAAATCTTTTGAACATGGTGATATCAATTTAGATACTTTTTTACTGTGGACCAATATGCTCCAAGTTATTGGCGAAAATGAAGAAGCTATCGAGATTTTATTGCAAGCAACAGAAGTTTTTCCTGATGAATATGAAATTGAATATCGTTTAGCGGGATTGTATTATTTAAATGGGCAAACCAAAAAAGGGAATTTCCATTTGAATAACGGATTACGTATGAATTTCAAAAATCACACGTTGATTCAAGAACTTTTTCCAAGCATTTGGAATAAAAAATCAATACAAAATATCATAAAAAAATATAGCGAATAAACTTAAAATAATAAAATCATTCCTTTTGAAAACCAAGTGTTTTTAATTTGAATGATTTTTCATAAATGCCATGAGAAAACTTTTCCCAGATTACTTATTAATTGCGCTGAAAGGAATTGCTATGGGCGCTGCCGATGTGGTTCCTGGAGTTTCAGGCGGAACTATTGCTTTCATTTCAGGAATTTACCAAGAACTTATTGATAGCATTAATAAAATTGACTTAAAAACTATTCTTTCCATAAGGAAAAATGGCTTCAAAGCAACTTGGACAGCTTTAAATGGTAGTTTTTTATTGGCATTAATTAGCGGAATTTTCATAAGTATTCTTACTTTCTCAAAAGTGATTACCTTTTTATTAGATAATCATCCTATTTTGGTTTGGTCATTTTTCTTCGGATTGGTATTGGCAAGTATTGTATTGATTTGGAAACAAATTACGCACTGGAAATACTACTCGCTATTGGCTTTACTACTAGGAACTTTCGTTTCTTATTACATCACTATTGCTAAACCAGTAGCTTCGCCTGATAGTTTACCTTATTTATTTTTATCCGGATTTGTAGCCATTATTGCTATGATTTTACCTGGTGTTTCCGGTGCTTTCATTTTGCTTTTAATGGGTTCGTACCAAACTGTAATTGGAACAATTAACCAATTTAGAGAAGGAATTGCATCGTTTAACATGGAAATTTTAGGTCAAGCCATGATTAAATTAATGACTTTCGCAGTTGGAGCCGTTTTGGGATTAAAATTATTCTCAAAAGTTTTGCATTGGATGTTCGCGCATCACAAAAACACCACTTTAGCCGTTTTAATTGGATTCATGATAGGTTCGTTAAATAAAATTTGGCCTTGGAAGCAAGTGTTGGAAACCCGTTTAAATAGTCATGGAGAAGAAGTTCCATTTTTAGAAAAAAGTATATTACCACAGTATTTTGAGGGAAATCCACAAATCATTGGAGCTATTATAATGGTGTTATTCGGATTTGTTTTAATTGTTGGACTAGAAAAAATAGCAGCAAAATTAGGTAAAAACTAATGAAATATGGCAAAGAAAAAGAAAGACAAAAAGCAAGTGAAATACGGATTAATTGGGAAAAACATCAGTCATTCGTTTTCCAAAAAATATTTCACTGAGAAATTCAAGGTGTTACATTTTGACAATTGCGAATACTTGAATTTTGATATCGATTCCATCAAAAAATTTCCTGAAATCTTTGCCGAAACTAAAGGTTTACGCGGTTTAAATGTGACCATTCCTTACAAAGAAGAAATCATTCCTTATTTAGACGAATTATCCAAAAACGCTGAAAAAATTGGTGCTGTAAACGCCATTGCAATTTCCAAAAACAAAAAATTAAAAGGCTACAATACCGATCATTACGGTTTTAAAAAAGCATTGTTGCCATTATTGGAAGAACACCATAAAAAAGCACTAATTTTAGGAACCGGGGGTGCTAGTAAAGCCGTTGCATTTGCCTTGCGAAAACTTAAAATTGAATTTGATTTTGTCTCTCGAAATCCAACTGAATTTGAGTTGAGTTATGAAGAACTTACCCAAGAAGTTTTTGAGGATTATCAAATCATCATCAATACAACACCATTAGGAACACATCCAAATGTAGAAACTTATCCAGAATTAGATTATAGTTTATTTACAACTAAACATTTAGCCTTTGATTTGGTTTACAATCCAGAAGAAACTGAATTTTTAAAACGAGCCAAAGAAAATGGCGCTTCAACAAAGAATGGCTATGAAATGCTAGTTTTTCAAGCAGAGAAAGCGTGGCGCATTTGGAATAAAAAAAGTAAATAATATTGATTTTTTGGGCGTTCCTGTTTGCTTCGTGCCTTGCAATGACAGGTCGGGCTATCCGCACTCGCTTTTTATAAAAAACTTTTAGAAGTTTTTCATAAAAGAGCTCAAACAATGCTCCTATCCCTAACGC
>Ga0209278_1000078_pt1 | contig 157261 bp, 156 predicted proteins | sample JI81BgreenDNA_FD_187504 | JGI IMG/M metagenome (GOLD analysis project Ga0209278, IMG submission 187504) | Wastewater effluent complex algal communities from Wisconsin, to seasonally profile nutrient transformation and Carbon sequestration -... | ecosystem: Engineered > WWTP > Effluent > Algae... | reverse complement strand
ATGCCAGCTTCCTGCTCCTTCAAGATCGCAATGATCTGCTCTTCGTTGAACCTGCTTCGCTTCATATCGTCCGACTCCTTGCGTCAGACTCTACCAAAAAGCGGTCACATTTCAGGGGAGCACGTCAGCAACAGCGACGAACCGCCCTGATTAAGCGCCCTCTGGCTGGTTATGCCATTGACATTCCACGCGTTAGGCCGTGGGTTTGTTAAGTACATAATCGCCTAGAAAAGGGCATCATCGAAAAATAGCGATTCGCCCAGGCGGCGCTCCCCAGCGGAGTGCCGCCTGTTTCGTTTGCGCGACAGGAGAGCCCCTATGGCCAAGCCACCCGGCAAGCGTATCGCCATCCGCCCATCCCTCAAGGAAGGTGAAGGCGGACGCATCAACAACAACTGGCGCCGCCTGTTTCTCGATCACCTCGCCGAAAGCTCGAATGTCAGCGCCTCTGCCGAAAAGGCCGGGATCAGCGCCAGCCGCGCCTACAAGGTACGGCGCGAGGAAACCGAGTTCGCCCGGCTGTGGCAGGAGGCGCTGGCCGAGGGCTATCTCCACCTTGAAATGGAGGTGCTGCGCCGCCTTCGCGCTGGCGATGGCAAGACAAGCGATGACGGCAAGTTCGACTTTGCCAACGCCATCCGCCTGCTCGCCGCCCATCGCGACAGTGTCGCGCGCGGTGCAGGCGAGGTGCGCGATGTCACCGCCGCCGAAGTGCGCGCCTCGATCGACCGCAAGATCGAGGACATCCGGCGGCGCATCGCCCGCCAGAAGGCCGCCGCCGAAAGCAAACCGGCATGAACGGCCCCTATGATGAGATGATGGCTGACAGCACCGAAGATGGTGACAGGCTCCGGCGCGAACTCAGCGAAGCACTCGATCGGAACGAACGCAACGGCTTCGATTACCTTTGGGAATATCAAGCGCGCGACGAACAGCTCCCCCCACCGGGCGACTGGCGAATCTGGATGATCATGGCCGGGCGCGGCTTCGGCAAGACCCGCGCCGGGGCCGAGTGGGTGCGGATGATCGCCGACAGCAATCCGGATGCGCGGATCGCGCTGATATCGTCCTCGCTCGCCGAAGCGCGCGCGGTGATGGTGGAAGGCGAAAGCGGGCTGCTGGCGATCTGCCGCCCCGGCCACAAGCCGCATTTCGAACCCTCGCTGCACCGCCTCCGCTTTGCCAGCGGGGCACAGGCGCAGCTGTTCTCCGCCGCCGAGCCGGAAAGCCTGCGCGGCCCGCAGCACAGCCACGCCTGGTGCGATGAGATCGGCAAGTGGCCGCTGGCGCACGAACGGGCGACGCGCTGCTGGGATAACCTGCTGCTCGGCCTGCGGCTGGGGAAAGATCCGCGCATCGCTGTCACCACCACCCCGCGCGCGGTGCCGCTGGTTAAGCGGCTGGTGGCGCAGGCGTCCAGCGGCGAGGTGGCGATCACCCGCGGCTCGACCATCGACAACACCGAGCATCTCGCTGCGCGCTTCATGCAGGCCATCACCAGCGAATTCGCCGACACCCAGCTTGCCCGGCAGGAAGTGGGCGGCGAATTGCTGGAGGATATCGAAGGCGCGCTGTGGACCCGCGCATTGCTGGAAGAGACGCGCGAACACGGCCCGGTGCCTGAACATGCGCGCGTCGTAATCGCGGTCGATCCGCCCGCCAGCGCCGGGGGTGACGAATGCGGAATCGTGGTCGTCGCGCTGGGCGTGGACGGGATTGCCCGCGTGCTCGCCGATTGCTCGGTGGCCGGGGCTGCGCCTGACGTATGGGCGACGAAGGTCGCGGAAGCCGCGCAGCAGTGGAACGCCGACCGGGTGGTGGCCGAAGCCAACCAGGGCGGCGCGATGGTCGAAAGCGTGTTGCGCGCGGCCGATCATGCACTGCCGCTGCGACTGGTGCACGCCACCCGCGGCAAGGTCGCCCGGGCCGAGCCGGTGGCCGCGCTCTATGCCGCCGGGCGGGTGCGCCACGCCGGCCTGTTCGCGCGATTGGAGGATCAGCTGTGCGGCCTGCTGGTCGGCGGCACCTACGCCGGACCGGGGCGCAGCCCCGACCGCGCCGACGCGCTGGTCTGGGCGCTCACCGAGCTGATGCTCGGCCGCAGCAGCCAGCCGCGGCTGGTGCGGTTCGACTAGCAGGCGCTGGATAACCGCCTGACCAAAGGCGCCAAACCAAAGGAATTCCCATGGCATTGCTCGACATCTTCCGCTCCGCCTTCAAGGGCGGGGCGCCATCCCGCGTGCCCCTTGCCCAAGGCATGATGGCAGGCTGGATCCCCGCCTTCGATGGCGGCTTCGGCGCGGACGGCTATGATTACGCCCGCGCGGTCGAGGACAGCTTTCTTGCCAACCCGATCGCCCAGCGCTCGATCCGGATCGTCGCCGAGGGGGTCGGGCAGGCACCGCTCGCCTGCACCGATCCGCGCCTTGCCGCGCTGGTGAATGCGACCAGCGCCGGGCAGTCGCTGATCGAAACGCTGGCGGCGCACCTGCTGCTGCACGGCAATGGCTATGTCCAGATCATCAAGGACGCCGCCGGGGTGCCGGTCGAGCTGTTTGCGCTGCGCCCGGAGCGGGTGAGCGTCGTCACTGGCCCCGACGGCTGGCCTTGCGCTTACGACTACACCGTGCAGGGCAACCGGACGCGCATTGCGGTGATGGACGAGGACGGCTGGCCCGGCATCATCCCGATCCGCGCGATGCATCCGCTCGACGATCATCGCGGGGCGGGTGCGCTAGAGGCGGCGCATCAGGCGGTGACGATCCACAATGCGGCCACGCGCTGGAACCGCGCGCTGCTGGAGAATTCGGCGCGGCCTTCCGGCGCGCTGGTCTACGAGGCCGGTGACGGCATGGCGCTGGCCCACGAACAGTTCGAGCGGCTGAAGCGCGAGCTTGAAATCGCTTTTTCGGGCGCGGCCCATGCCGGGCGGCCGATGCTGCTGGATGGCGGGTTGAAATGGCAGAGCATGGCGCTCTCGCCCGCCGACATGGACTTCGCCACGCTCAAGAGCGCCGCCGCGCGCGACATTGCGCTCGCCTTCGGGGTGCCGCCGATGCTGCTCGGGCTGCCGGGCGACAACACCTATTCGAACTACCGCGAGGCCAACCGCGCGCTGTGGCGGCTGACGCTGCTGCCGCTGGCCGAGAAGCTGTTTGCCGCCCTGCGCGAAGGCCTCGCCCCGTGGTTCCCGGATGCCGGCCTCGGGATCGATCTCGATCGCGTCACCGCGCTGTCCGAAGACCGCGAGCGATTGTGGTCGCAGGTGTCCGACGCCGATTTCCTGACCCGCGCCGAAAAGCGCCAGATGCTGGGCCTGAGCCCCGAGGAGACTGCCCCATGAGCCGCGAAGACATCCTCGCCAGCCTTATGGCCCAAGCGCGCGAGGAGGGGGCCGAACTGGTCACCTTGCGCGCGATCGTGGAGGAAGCGAGCGTGCTCGCCACCGACCGCGTGCTCGAACGCCTCGGTCTCGGCGACGCGGGGGCCGAGGGCGACCTCATGGAGCTGCGCGAGCTGCTGCGCGCCTGGCGCGATGCCAAGACCAGCGCGTGGAAGGCGCTGGTCGACTGGGTCGTGCGCGGGGCGCTGGCGCTGCTGCTGGTCGGGATCGCAGTGCGGCTCGGCGCGTGGAACCGGCTGTGAGCGCGCCGCTTCGATTTGCCGGCTATGCGGCGCTATTCGACATCGCCGATGCCGGGCGCGACACGATCAGACGCGGGGCCTTTGCCCGCACCCTCGCCGAGCGCACGGCGCCGCTGCCGCTCTACTGGCAGCACCGCCCCGACCAGCCGATCGGCGTGATCGAACAGGTGGCCGAGGACGCCCGCGGCCTGAAGGTGGTGGCGCGCATCGACCGGCCCGGTAGCCGCGCCGCGCTGCTGCTGGCGAGGGGCGAGGTAAGCGGCCTCAGCTTCGGCTTCCGCACCCGCGAAGCCCGCCAGACCCGGCAGGGGCGCGAACTGCTCGCTATCGACCTGTTCGAGGTGAGCCTCGTCACCCACCCCCTCCAGCATGGTGCGCGGGTGCATTTCCTGACTTAGCCTCAAGCGCCGGCAGCCGCATCCGCGGCTTTGGCTTTCCTCGCTCCCTCCGGTCGCTGCGGGCGGCCGGTTGGCCTTGCGGTCGCTAGCGCGACCGAATCCCGCACACTCTCACCACCTCCGCTTGGCCGCCACTGGGGCGGCCTTTTTTCTGCCCAACCGAAAGGCCCTTGCCCTATGGAGAATACCCCCACGACTACCCCCGTCGCCGCCGTCGATCCGCTGGAGGCCAGCTTCGACATCGTCACCCGTCAGGACCGCGCCGAGGCCGAAATCGCGAGCCTGCGCGGCGATGTCGACGAAGTGAAGTCGCGCCTCGACAAGGTTGCCCGCGCCGCCTCGCGCCCCGTCATCGGCGGCGGGCAGGCGAGCGACAGCCCCGAAGTCAAAGGCTTCGTTGACGGCTATCTGCGCCGTGGCCGCGAGACCGAGATCAAGTCGATCAGCGCTGCCACCGCCGCCGATGGCGGTTTTGCCGTGCCGCGCCAGATTGACGCGCTGATCGCCCGCCAGCTGCTCGACATCAGCCCGATCCGCGCCATCGCGCAGGTCGTCCAGACCGGCTCTGCGGGCTATCGCAAGCTGGTCGCCACCGGCGGCACCGCTTCGGGCTGGGTCAGCGACAATGCGCCGCGCCCGGAAACGGCCACCACCAAGTTCGCCGAAATCGCGCCGCCCGCGGGCGATCTCTACGCCAATCCGGCGGCGAGTCAGGCGATGCTCGATGATGCCGCGTTCGATATCGAGACCTGGCTGGCGAACGAGATCGCGCTGGAATTCGCCCGCGCCGAAGGCACCGCCTTCGTCAAGGGCACCGGCACCAACCAGCCCGAAGGCTTCCTGACCGGCGCAAAGGGCACGGCGGAAGACGGGGTGCGCGCGTTCGGCACGCTGCAATATGTCGGCACCGGCAGCGCCACCGGCCTCGGCACCGCGCTCGATGCCAAGCTGATCGACCTGATCCATGCGCTCAAGTCGGGCCACCGGCAGGGCGCCAGCTTCGTGATGAACTCGACCACGCTCGCCAGCGTCCGCAAGCTCAAGACCGCCGACGGCGCGTTCGTGTGGCAGCCGGGCCTGGTGGAAGGCCAGCCCGACCGGCTGCTCGGCTATCCGGTGATCGAGGCCGAGGACATGCCCGATGTCGCGGGCGGGGCCTTCCCGATTGCGTTCGGCAACTTCCGCCATGGCTATCTGATCGCCGAACACAGCGCCACGCGGGTGCTGCGCGATCCCTTCACCAACAAGCCGTTCGTGCATTTCTACGCGACACGGCGGATCGGCGGGAAGGTGCTCGATTCGAACGCCATCAAGCTGCTGAAGATCGAAGCCTAGGCCCCGGTCAGGCTTCGCTGCCCCGGCCCGGTCGAGCGCCCCCTGCTCCCGCGCCGGTATCTCGCGCCCGCATCGCTTCAGGCGATCCCCCGCCTGACCCGGCGATGCGGGCGCACTTCGTTTTGAACAGAATGTGGGAGAACCCGCGATGCAGCGGACAATCGTGCAGCCTCCGGTGATCGGCAATGCTGCGCTGGCGGAGCTGAAGCACTGGCTCGCCATCAGCCGGTCCGACGATGATGCCGCGCTCACGCGGCTCCTCGAAACCAGCGTAACCATTTGCGAGGCTTTCACCGGCCAATCGCCCCTGCGCCAGACGGTCGAGGAAATCGTCCCGGTCGCGTCCGGGTGGCAGGAACTGACGGCGCGCCCGGTGCAGGCGCTGGTGGCCGCGGCGACTATCGCCGAAGATGGCACCCGGACGCCTCTCGCCGCGCCCGAATACGTGATCGAGCTCCATGCCGCGGGCAGCGCCTGTGTCCGTCTCATCCAGCCGCTTGAAGGCCGGGCCGTGGCGCTGCGGCTCAATGTCGGGATCGCGGCTGAGTGGGCGGCCCTGCCGCCGCCGCTGGCGCAGGGCATCATCCGCCTTGCCGCGCACCATTACCGTGATCGCGACACCAAGGGTAGCGCCGTGCCGCCCGCCGCCGTGACCGCGCTGTGGCGCCCGTGGCGGCAGGTGCGGCTCGGATGATCCGGGTCAGCGTTCCCGGCGCGGGGCTGGTCAGGCGTCTGCAACTGCGCGCCCAGCGCCTTGCCGACCGCCACCTGCGCGCGGCCCGCCGCCGCAACCGTTCGCGCTGGCATTCGCCCGAGGCGCTGTGGCCCGACTTCATCGACGATAACCCGGGGAGCTGAGCGCCATGGAAAACGACTTGCGCGCAGCCCTGATCGCATGGCTGCGCTCCGACCCTGCCCTCGCCGGGATCAACACCATCGCCGAAGAAGCGCCGCTCAGCACCAGCCCGCCGTGGCTGGGCATCGCCGCGAGCGCTTCGATCGACTGGGGCACCAAGGACCGGCCGGGCCGCGAGACGCGGATCGCGCTGGAGCTGGAGACCCGCACCGATCTGACCGCCGCCGACGCAGCGCTGCTCGGCGCGATCGAGCGCCGGGTGCTGGCCCTGCCGCCGTTCCAGCCCGGGTTCGAGCTCGCCTCGATCCGCTTCCTGCGTTCGCGCAGCGAGGCCCGCGACGACAATCGCCGGGGCGCGCTGCTTGAATACCGCTTCCGCATTCTCGCCCCCATCACGGAGTAAGCTCATGCCCGCACAATCAGGCTCCGCCTTCCTGCTCAAGATCAGCAACGGCGCCACGCCCCCTGCCTACCAGACCGTCGCCGGCCTCAGGACCACGCAGATGACGATCAACGGCGATACCGTCGTCATCACCCACAAGGGCTCGGGCGGCTGGCGCGACCTGCTCTCGGGCGCTGGCACCCGCTCGGTTTCGGTCAGCGCGGCGGGGATCTTCCTCGGCAGCACTGCCGAAAGCGCGGTGCGCGCCCATGCGCTGGCCGGAACGCTCGACAATTACGAGCTCTCGTTCGAGGACGGCGAGCGGCTGCGCGGGCGGTTCATCGTCCAGCGGCTCGATTATGCCGGGGATTTCAACGGCGAGCGCAGTTACACGCTCCAGCTGGAAAGCTCCGGGCCGGTGATCCCGGCATGAGCGCCGCCGCCAATCCGCTGCGGGGCGAGTGCGACATCGTCATCGCCGGCAAGCCTTGCGTGCTGCGGCCGGGGTTCGAGAGCCTCGTCCTTGCAGAAGCCGAGCTGGGATCGCTGTTCGCGCTGGTCGAGCGGGCGTCGCAAGGCGCGCTTACGCTGGCGGAGATTGCCGCGCTGCTGTGGCACTGCCTGCCGCCCGACAACCGGCCCGATCGCGCCATCGTCGGCCAGGCGGTGGTCGCCATGGGGCTCGTCAATGCCACCCGGCCGGTGCGCGCGATCCTCGCCCAGGTGCTTCAGGGCGAGGTGTGAGCGCGACCTTCGCCGATGCGGCCCGGCGGTGCTGCGCGCTGTCTGCAAGGCTGCTGGGCTGGCGTCCGGGCGAATTCTGGGCGGCGACCCCGGCCGAACTCGCAATGGCGCTGGCCGACCCTGCCGATCCTGCCGCCCCGCCCCTGCCGACCCGCGACCTGATCGCCCGCATGATGGAGTGCAACCCCGATGGATGACAATTTCGATGCGCTGGTAATCGACGTGCGCGCCAGCACCGACGGCTTTGCCGCCGACGTGGAGACGATGCGCCGCTCGCTCGACACCTCGCTGCTCGACGGGTTCGGGCGGGCGGGCAATGTGCTGGAAAACGGCCTGCTGTCCGCCTTGCGGCGCGGCAGTCTCGGGTTCGACGATCTCAAGCGGGTGGCGTTTCGCGCGCTCGACGAGATTGCCTCTCACGCGCTGCAATCGGGCCTTGCCAACCTGTTCGGCGGCTCCGGCACCGGCGGCATGGGCGGGCTGATCGGCCAATCGCTCGGCGCGCTGCTCGGCCTGCCGGGCCGCGCGACCGGCGGGCCGGTGTCGCCGGGACGCGCCTATCTGGTGGGCGAAAACGGCCCCGAAGTGTTCCTGCCCACCGCCTCGGGCCGGATCGAACGCGGCGTCATTGGCGACGGCGCGCAGGGACGCGCGGTCAATGTCGCGATCCAGCTGGCCGTGCCGCGCGGCACCGCCGCCCCCACCGCGATGCGCCGCTCCTCGCGCCAGATCGCCAGCGCGGTCCGCCGCACCCTCCAGCAGGTCTGACAGAGGAACACACGATGGCATTCTGGCTCGCCCGCGAACGCCGCGCACAGGAAAGCGGCTTCATCCAGCGCTTCGATCCGCGCTTCTGGACCGTCAATTTTCCGCGCCCGGCAATGGGCTCGGTGGTGACGCTCGGCCCGGATGCCCTGCGGGTGGATGTCGAACTCCACCATGCGGGCGAGCTGGTGGGGCTGATCTGGGAGAGCGCGGACACGCTCGATCATCCGTTGCTCGCCTACCAGACCGATCGGGACTATTCACACACCACGCTCAGCTTCCGCTGGCAGTCAGACGGGGTAATCCCGCTCGACCAGCCCAACGGGCCGACGCTGACCATTGAAGGCCGCGATGCCGCCGGGGTGCCGCACACCTGGTATGTGCGGCTCTGGAACTATGCCGAAGGCACGCCGACCGATGCGCGGGTGACACTGCCGTTCTCGGCGCTGGAAAGCGGCTATGGCCTGCCCGGAGAGCCGGTGCATCCTGACGATATCGACCGCATGTTCATCTCGCTGGTGGCACCGGGCTATGCCGCGGGCAGCGCGGCGCCTCTGCCTGCGCGGTTCAACGGCTCGGTCACGCTGAGCGAGATTGCCACCGATGGCGGGCGCGGGATGCTGGAGATCGGCGATGTGCTGCTGCCGCCGCATGGCGAGCGCATGGCGACCGCCTATGACGATGCCTATAACCAGACCCCGGCGCGGCTGATCCGGGCGATTACCGGCCTCGGCTATCGCGACGATCTGGTGCACTATGTCGGCATGAGCCACTTCATGCGGCTCGAACGGCAGGCGGGCGGCGGCCTGCTGGTGCCTGCATCGGGCGCGCTGTGCGAACCGGCGCTGGCATGGCACCGCAGCTTTCTCGAACTGGCGCGCGCCGCCGACCTCGAAGTAATCGCCTCGCTCTCCTACGAGCTGTTCGATGCCTATTGCCCGGCGGCGTGGAAACAGCGGACCGCCAGCGGCGCTCCGGCGCTGACGGCATGGGTGCCGCCCTCCTCGCTGCTGTCCCCCGCGAACACGGCGGCGATGGCGTGGCTGGCGGATTGCGCCGAGGCATTTGTGGCGCTGCTGGGCGAGGCCGGACTGCCGGTGCGCTTCCAGATCGGCGAGCCGTGGTGGTGGGTCACAGCGGCGGGCGAGATCTGCCTTTATGACGATGCCGCGCGCGCTGCCTTCGGAGGCCAGCCGCCGGTGATCGCGAACCTGCGCGCGCCGCTCGATGCGCCAGCCAAGGCCCTGCTCGATGCGGCCGGCGCATTGCTCGCCCAGTCGACCGCCAATCTCACCGCCGCGATTAGAGGCGCGAGTCCGGGCGGGGCCGAGGTGCTGCTGCTGGCCTTTACACCGACCATCCTCGATGGCGCGATGCCCGAGCTTTACCGCGCCAACCTGCCCGCAGGCTGGGCCGCCCCGGTGTTCGACCGGTTGCAGCTGGAGGATTACGACTGGCTGACCGCCGGTGCCGATGCTGCGCGGCGCAAAGCCTATGCCATGGTCGACAACCGCCTCGGCTATCCCGCCGCCGATCAGGACTATCTCGCCGGTTTCGTACTCGACCCGGCCGATGCCGAGCTGTTCTGGACCCGCATCGACCGTGGACTCGATGAAGCCGCCCAGCGCGGCATCGCCCGTCGCTACGTCTGGGCGCTGCCGCAGGTCAATCGCGACGGATACACCCGCCTCCCCCCGTTCCCGGAGCCAGTCATGGATGCCTTCGACGATGTCCTTTATCCCTTCGCCCTGGGCCGCAACACCGCCGTCGCGCCCGAATTTTCGACGTCGATTGCGGTCACCGCGTCGGGGCATGAACAGCGCAATGCCCTGTGGTCGGATGCGCGGGTGCATTTCGATGTCGGGCCGGGCATCCGCTCGGAGGCCGAGCTATCGGAACTGCTCGCCTTTTTCCGCGCCCGCCGCGGACCGGCGCGGGGCTTCCGGATCATGGATCCGTTCGATCACAGCTCCAACGGCATGACTGGTATTCCGTCCATGTCCGATCAGCTAATCGGCATCGGCGACGGGCTGCGGGCGGATTTCCAGCTGACCAAGTCCTATGGCGTCGGCACGGATCCGCAAGTCCGCCCGATCACCCGCCCGCGCCCCGATACGCTGCTGGTGAGCGTCGGCGATGTCGCGACCACGGGATGGACGCTGCGTCCGGGCGGGGTGCTCAGCTTCCTCGCGCCGCCACCGCCGGGAGCGAAGATCAGGGCCGGGTTCCTGTTCGATGTGCCGGTGCGCTTTGCCGAGGACCGGATCGATATCTCGGCGGTGAACTTCGCGGCGGGCGAGGCGCCCTCGATCCCGCTGATCGAACTGCGCGAGGTGGTATGATGCGGGTGTTCTTCGATCGCGAGCTTGATACGGTCGCGACCTTCTGGCGGGTCTATCGCCGCGACGGGGTGATGCTGGCCTTCACCAGCCATGACCGCGATCTGGCGTTTGGCGGGATCAACCATCGCGCCGCGCCGGGCATGGTGCCCGCCGCAATCCGCCTTAGTGCCGACATCGCCAACGACAGCGCCGAAGCCGAAGGCGCGCTCAGCCACGCCTCGATCCGCGAGGCCGATCTGGCCGCGGGCCTGTTCGATGCCGCCGCGATAGAGATCGGCGCGGTCGACTGGGAAACGCGCGAGCATCATGTGCTCTACACCGGCGAGATCGGCCGGATCGAGGATGACCAGTCGCAATTCTCGGCCGAGCTGCGATCCGGCAAGCAACTGCTCGAACAGGATCTGGTGCCGCGCACCAGCCCGACCTGCCGGGCCGAGTTCTGCGGCCCCGGCTGCGGGCTGTCAGCGGCGCGGTTTACCACTGTCCATGCGCTGGCCGCGATTGATATGGATCGCAACCGGGTGCGGTTCGCGGGTGCCAACCCGGCTCACCATATCGACGGACGCTTGCGGTTTCAGGCCGGATCGCAGACCGGCATCCGCTTCGACATCATCGATGCCGACGGCGACTGGCTGCTGCTCGACCGCCCGCTCGCGCCCGGAACGCTCCCCGGCACCAGATCAGAGCTGACCGAGGGCTGCGATCATACCATCGCCACCTGCGCCGCGCGGTTCGGCAATGCCGCCAATTTCCGGGGCGAACCGTTTCTGCCCGGGAACGACCTGCTCTCGCGCTACGGCCAGCCATGACGGGCGCGGCATTGACCCTCGGAGCAGCCGCAGCAGGGCTCGTTGGCTGCCGATTCCGGCTGCATGGCCTCGACCCGGTAACCGGGCTCGATTGTGTCGGCCTCGTCCATGCCAGCCTTGTCGCGCTCGGGCGGCGCCCGGTCCCGCCGCGGGGCTACGGGCTGCGCAATATTGCGATCGACCAGTGGCTCGAATTCGCTGCCAGATCCGGTCTTGCACCGGCGCTCGGGGCGTCCGGCAATGACGAAGTGCTGCTCGCCAGTCTTGGCTACGGCCAGCATCACCTGATGATTACCACCGGCACCAACGCGGTGATCCACGCCCATGCCGGACTGGGCCGGGTGGTCCGGCAACCGCGCGATCCCGCCATGTGCATCCTTGCCCGCTGGCAAGTGCAACCAACCGCAGAAAGCTAGACTGATGGCGACACTCGTCCTTACCGCGCTCGGCACGGCCATCGGAGGCCCCATCGGCGGCGCGATCGGTGCGCTGATCGGGCAGCAGGCCGATGCGATGATCTTCGCGAGCGGAGGCCGCCAGGGCCCGCGTCTGCGCGAGCTGAGCGTCAGCAGTTCGAGCTATGGCCAGCCGATCCCGCGCCATTTCGGACGGATGCGAGTGCCCGGCGCGGTGATCTGGTCGACCGATCTGATCGAGAGCAAGCGCAAGCAGAAGGGCCGCAAGGGCCAGCCGTCGACCACGGTCTATTCCTACTCCGCCTCCTTCGCCATCGCCCTGTCAAGCACGCCGGTTGCAAGGCTGGGGCGGATCTGGGCAGATGGCAATCTTCTGCGCGGGGCGCAGGATGATCTGAAAGTCGGCGGCAAGCTGCGCTTCTATCCGGGCTTCGGCGATGATCCGGTTGATCCGCTGATTGCCGGTGACAAGGGGGCAAGCGCGCCCGCCTTCCGCGATTGCGCCTATGTCGTGTTCGAGGAACTCGAACTGGGCGACTTCGGCAACCGCATCCCCGCGCTCAGTTTCGAGCTGTTCGCGCATGGCGGGGATAGCAGCGTCTCACTCGCCCGCATGGTGCCCGGCGCGCTGTCGGACACCGACGCGACCATCACCCATGCCCGCGGCTTTGCAGACGAAGGGGGCGCGCTGGCCTCGACCCTCGCTGCGATCGACGAAGTGATCCCGCTGGTCTGCACCTCCGGTAAGGACGGACTGCGCATCACTCCCCGCACGGTCGGCGCTGCGCCTGTACTGACGCTTCCTCCGCAGCTTTCATGGCGCGAGCGCGCGCAGGAGGAAGGCCGCCACAAGCAGCGCGCCGGTGTGCCCGCGCGTGAACCGGCCGCCTTGCGCTACTATGACGAGGAACGCGACTATCAGCCCGGCGTGCAACGCGCGCTCGGCTCGCGGCGGTTCGGGCGCGAGTTGATGCTGGAACTGCCAGCGACGATGGTGGCCGGCGCGGCCCGGCAACTCGCCAATGACCGCGCCAACCGCGCGCGCTGGCAGCACGAAACCATCCAGTGGCGCATCGGCGAGCTCGATCCGCGCTTGCAGCCGGGTGATGTGGTGCGCGTGCCCGATACTCCCGGCATGTGGTTCGTCCGCAGCTGGGAATGGATGGACCGGGGCGTGGAATTGGTGCTCGAACGGGTTCCGCCGAGCCTCATGGCGCAGCCGCCGGGCGATCCGGGCACGGCCAATCCTCCGTCGGACCAGACCTTGCCGCAGACCAGCCTCGCCGCCTTCGAGGTGCCGGCCGATTCCGGAGCGGGCGTATCGACCCCGCTGCTCTTCGCCGCCGCATCGGCTGCGAACAGCGCCTGGCGCGGAGCCGCGCTCTACCGGGTGCAGGGCAGCACGCTGATCCCGTTGGGCACCTCGGGCACCGTCCGGGCGATCATGGGTGCGCTGGCCGAGCCGCTCGGCCCGTCGCCTGCACTGGTGTTCGAGGCCGATGCCAGCCTGACGATCGATCTGGTGGCGGATGATCTGTCTTTCACCGACACCGACATCGAGGGGCTGGCGCTGGGCGCCAACCGGCTGCTGGTGGGCGGGGAGGCGATACAGTTCGCCCAAGCCGAGCCGCTTGGCGAGGGTCGCTGGCAATTGCGCGGATTGCTGCGCGGGCGGGGCGGGACCGAGCCGGAGGCCGCAGCCGGGCACCCGGCGCAGACGGCGGTGGTTCTGCTGGATGACAGCCTCGTCCCGCTTGATCCCGCCGATGTCCCGCCGATCGCCTCAACTCGCATCGCGGCGATCGGAACCGGCGATGCCGATGCGGTGATTGCGCCACTGGCCAACCCCGGATTGTCGCGCAGGCCGCTGACGCCGGTGCATCCGCGACGCCATATCAATGCGGCAGGTGACTGGGAGCTAAGCTGGACCCGCCGCGCGCGCGGGCATTGGCGCTGGGACGATGGCGTCGATGTGCCGCTGGTCGAGGAGCAGGAGGCCTATGTGGCCGGTTACGGACCAACGGCGGCACCGTTTATCGCATGGTCGCTCGGCGAGGCGCGGCTGCGCCTGTCGCAGGCCGAGCGCGCCTCTCTGCTCGCCGCCCACGGGCCTGCCGCGATCTGGGTGAAGCAGGTCGGCACCTTCGATCACTCGCACACCCTGTGCCTCGCCGAAATCAGCTGAAACAAGGAAGCCAGAGATGTCCGAACCGATCGCCTTTCCCGCAGGCACACCGAATGCCGGCCTGCCCCTGCTGTTTGCCGGACAGGCGCAGAAGGAGTTCTTCGTCAACCAGTCGCTGGCGATCCTCGACGCGCTCGCGCCGCGGACCGTGGTCGCAACGCTGGCCGAACCGCCCGCCTTGCCGGAGGACGGCGCGTGCTATCTGGTGGCGCCTTCCCCGTCGGGCAACTGGAGTACCAGAGCCAGTCACCTCGCGCTGGCGATCGGGGGCAGCTGGCACTTCATTATACCTGCCGAAGGGATGCTGATGTTCGACCGGAATGCCGGAAACTGGCTGTGCTTCCGTGATGGCTGGCACAGCGCCGGGGTGCCAGCCGCACCCAGTGGCGGGAGCGTGATCGATAGCGAGGCCCGCGCCGCGCTGACCCAGCTGGTCGAGTCACTCCAGACGCTCGGGCTGATCCCTACCCCTCCGCTCTGAAGGTCACCCGAATGGCGCAATTGCGCGCTTCCCGAGCGCTCCAGGCGCTTGTCTTTTTCTTCACAACCTGCCGATAGAGGCTTTCTTGCAACACAAGGTCGCTATTGACCGCTTGCCTCTTGAATGTGGAAAAGATAGAGACCTCGGGTGCCTCAAGTAGATAACAAAGGGGAAATTTGAATGCGCAAACTCGTCATTGGTATGGCGATGGCTTCGACCGCGCTGACCACGCCCGCCATGGCCCGTGAAGGCCAGTGGTACATTCAGGGCGATGGCGGTGTCATGGTTGTCGAAGACCAGAGCATTGGCGTGAACGGTGTCGATAATGATGCCGGCGCCGATTACGACACGGATTATGATTTCGGTGCAGCTGTCGGTTACGACTTCGGTGCCTTCCGTCTGGAAGCCGAAGCCAGCTACCGTGCCGCCGATCTCGAAAGCGTCAGCGCCGGTTCGCAGGGCCTCGCCCTCAACCCGTCGGTGAACGCTCCCGGCGGCTTCAACCGCTTCAGCGACACCCGTGATGCGCTTGGCGAAGTCAACGCCCTCAGCTTCATGCTGAACGGTCTGTTCGACTTCGGCAAGGACGATGGCCTGCAGGCTTTCGCCGGCGGTGGTATCGGTGTTGCTCGCGTCGACATGGACGGTCGCGTGAACACCAACGGCCCGGGCGTGTGGAACGATTCGGACACCGGTCTGGCGTGGCAGTTGCTCGCCGGTCTGCGCGCTCCGATCAGCGACTCGTGGGACGTCGGCCTGAAGTATCGCTACTTCAACGCGCCGGACGTCAACCTGGTTGATCCGCTGGGTCGTACACTCGACACCAAGCTGAGCACCCACTCGCTGCTGGGTTCGATCACCTACAACTTCGGTGGTGAAGAAGCTCCGCCGCCGCCGCCGCCGGCCCCGCCGCCGCCGCCGGCTCCGCCGCCGCCGCCCCCGCCGCCCCCGCCGCCGCCGCCGAAGGCGCCGTGCAACACGGGTCCGTACATCGTGTTCTTCGACTTCGATAAGTCGGACATCACGGCTGAAGCGGCGACCATTCTCAACAACGCGGTCACGGCCTATGCCAACTGCGGCACTGCCAGCGTCATGCTGGCCGGCCACACCGACCGTGCGGGTACCGTCAAGTACAACATCGGCCTGGCCGAGCGTCGTAACGCGTCGGTGCGCAGCTACCTGAGCGGACGCGGCATCCCCGATGGTCGCATCTCGAGCGAAGCCTTCGGTGAATCGCAGCCGCGCGTCCCGACTGCCGATGGTGTGCGCGAAGCGCAGAACCGTCGCGTGGAAGTGACCTACGGTCCGGGCTCGGGCATGTAAGCCCAAGCCTAAGGCGACAATAAAACGAGGGGCCGGAGCGATCCGGCCCCTTTTTTGTTGCCCGCAGATCAGGCCGCAAGCGCCAGAGAACCGGCACACAGACGACAGCTGAGCACGCCCGGAGTGAGGGCGCTGTGATGTCTGGAAAAGGGAAGGTGGCCCTGCCTGCGTGGCTCAAACAGGTACGCGCTCCACTCTGGCCAACGCAAACCATAACGGCAGCATCACCCGACCAGGGAGGTGCAGAAAATCTTGAGAGAAGCACCCAGGCCGAGCGGAGCAAGCCCCGCCCGGTTGGTACCGCAGCGATCCTAACCCGCTGCCGCTGCCTCGGCCCGCTCGGCGATCGTCGCTTCGGCCTTGGGCAGCGTGCGATAGGCATAGACCAGCAGCGCGAAGGAAATCGGGGCAACCCCAATCAGCGACAGTACCCCGGTCCGCAGGCTGCCAGTGAGATCGGAGATCGCTCCGACCATGAACGGCCCCAGCCCCAGCCCGACCAGCGTCGTCGCCAGGAAGAACGAGGCCGTCGCAGTCCCCCGCATCCGCGGCAAGACCAGATCCTGCGTCGTCGCCGCCGCCGCCCCCAGCGCGGTTGCCGCAAACATCCCGGCGAGGAAGTTCATCACGTAGAACAGCACCGCGCTCTCGGTCGTGAAACCGATCCAGATCGGGATGACCGGCGCGAGAATCCCGAACATCACGACGAGAATGCGCCCCGAAGGATTGCGCGAGCGCAGCCAGTCGGACATCCGCCCGCCCAGAATCACACCGAGGAAGCCCGACGCCGCCCCCGAACCGCCGAGCCAGAAAGCCAGCTCGCTCTTGGGCAGCCCCAGCACAGTCTCGCCATAGGCTGCCGACCAGAACGCCAGCGCATAGGCGCCAAGCGACACCAGCCCGTAACCAAGCGCCGTGCAGATGAACGCCGGGGTGCCCCAGATCAGCTGGAAGGTCGGAGGATCGTGGCGCCGCAAGGTCGAGGCCCACGAGAACACGGCATAGTAGCCGAATGCAATTGCGCCCCATTGCTGCGGGTTCTTGGTAATCTTGATCATCAGCAGCGCGAACGCAATCATCGCCCCGGCCATGGCAAGATTGACCAGCACCGCCTTCGCACCGCGTCGGAACGCGTGGTAGACGGTAAACGGCGGGAGCAGCATCGACAGGTCGACGAAGAAATCGATCAAGGGATGGCGATCACCGGTGGCCGCGTCGGGCTGACGCGCGGGCTCGCGCAGCGATGCCACCCAGATGGCCAGCAGCACCCCCGGCAGGCCCACGGCGACAAAGGCAGCCTGCCAGCCAACCAAGCCGCCCAGCCCGCCTCCCGGATAAGCTGCATCCCACCACTTGGAGATGTTGGCGCCGATCAGCAACGACACCCCGCCGCCGATGTACAGCCCCGAAGAATAGACCGCCAGCGCGGTTGCGCGCTGACGCGAGGGGAAATAGTCGGAGATCAGCGAATAGGCGGTGGGGCTCGCCGTCGCCTCGCCCACGCCCACGCCCATGCGCGCCAGCGACAGCGTGACGAAGTTGCGCGCAAATCCCGACAAGGCGGTCATCGTCGACCACAGCAGCAGGCCGATGGTGAGCAGCCGCACCCGGTTCCAGCGATCCGCCAATCGCCCGAGCGGCACGCCGAACAGCGCGTAAAACACCGCAAAGGCCGCGCCGCCGAGAAAGCCCAAATCCCCGTCAGTCAGTCCAAGGTCGCGCTTGATGTCGACCGCCAGGATCGCAAGGATCTGCCGGTCGATGAAGTTGAGGATGTAGACCACGACCAGCACGCCCAGCACATACCAGCTGTAGGCAGACGCAGGTGCCTCGCTGCGGACTGGCGCCGCCGTGGTATCCTCGCTCAAAGTCGATCCCCTATCCCGGTTGGTTGTCCCGCCGTGCGCCACGCAGGCCGTCAGGCGTTATAGCGCGTGCTATCGACAATCCCCGCTTCGGCAAAACCCTTTTTCCTCAAGCGACAGGAATCGCACAGCCCGCAGGCTGACCCGTCAGGGGCGGGATCGTAGCATGACCAGCTCCACGCCGGATCCAGCCCCAGCCGCGCACATTCGCGGGCGATGTCGGCCTTCGTCATGTGCTGCAAGGGCGCATGGATCGTGAAGGGCGCACCCTCAACCCCGGCCTTGGTGCCGAGCCGGGCGGTCTCGGCAAAGCTGGCGATGAATTCGGGGCGGCAGTCGGGATAGCCCGAATAGTCGAGCGCATTGACTCCGATGAACACATCGCGCGCCCCCGCCGCCTCGGCGCAGGCCGTGGTCAGCGCCAGGAACACCAGATTGCGCGCCGGGACATAGGTCACCGGAATATCGTCGCCCACCCCGCCCTTGGGCACATCGATCGCATCAGTGAGCGCAGACCCACCGAAGGACCGCAGATCGAGCGCGATCTCGGTGTGGCGAGCCAGCCGGAGCTGCTCGGCGATCCGGCGCGCAGATTCCAGCTCCAGCCGGTGCCGCTGGCCGTAATCCACGCTCAAGGCATGAACGGCAAAGCCCTGCTCTTTGGCGAGGGCCGCTGTGACCATTGAATCAAGCCCGCCCGAGAGCAGGACAACCGCGATCGGCTGGGATGAAAGATGGTCCGGAGCAGTCATGCCGCGGCCCTATCACGCCCGCAGACAAAGGCAATCCGCCCCTCAGCAGCTGCCGGTGCGACGCGCCTCGGCGATGAACTGGAACGGCAACCCGCCCTCGATCCCCTGACTTTCCAGCTGGACCAGCGCCGGGGTTTCCCGCCGAATGCTGGTGCGGCCATAGCCGTTGCCGGAACAGGTGTATTGCACCGTCACCTTAGTCGCCGCGTCCTCCACGACGAAGCGGTTGCAGCCGCTCTCCCGGTGGCGCAGTTGGATCAGCTCCTGCCCGCTGCGCACGCAGATCTTGCGGTCGGGCGCGCCGTCCCGATACTTGATCGTCCACTCGCCCTTGGTCAGCGTGCCCAGCATCGCGAGCCCGTTGCCCTGGGCAAGCCCGGGGAAAGCGGCCAGGCCGATCAGGCCTGCCACAGCCGCGCCAACCCCGATAGCGCGCATCTGGCTGATGGAAACGTGTCTCATGGCCGCCTTCATGCCTGCCTTTTGCCTGCTTGGCTTGGTGAAATTGTCAGACTTGCCGCGCGGGCCGGACAATTTTCGACGAAAGGTCAAACCGCCAGCTCGAACAGACGCGAACAGAACGCACAGTCGACCACGACCACCCCGTCCTCGTTCCGCATCGCCGCCTGTTCCTCGGGCGGAAAGCGCGCAATGATCGTCGCATAGTGCTCGGCGCTGCAGCGGCATCCGCGCGACAGCGCCGCGCCGGATTGCACCCGCACTTCAGCTTCCTCGTGAAACAGCCGCCATGCGATCGCTTCAAGCGAAAGGTCCGCGTCGAGCAGTTCGTCATGGCTGATCGAGCCGGCCATCACCGCAACATGCTCCCAGTCGGGATGATCCAGCCGCACATGCAGGCGTTCGCGGCCTTCCTCGCCATCGGGCAGGTGCTGCACCAGCAGGCCCGCCGCCGCGCGGCCGCTGCTACCGGCGCGGCTGGCGACGCGGATCAGCGTCGGGATCTGCTCGGACTGGCTGAAATAGGCCTGACAGGCCTCGGCCAGACTGTCCCCTTCCAGCGGCACGATGCCCTGATAGCGCTGCCGCCCTTCGGTCTCGAAGGTGATCGCGAGATAACCCTCCCCGAACAGCGCCGAGAGCGAGGGATTGGCGCCAAGCCTCGCAAGCCGCTCGGCATCGAAATCGCAATAGCCGCGCACCGCGCCCGCGCGATAGTCGCACACCAGCAGGCTGACGATCCCGCCATTGGTCTGCGCCTGCATGGTCATCTGCGCGTGCTCGCCCTTGAGCAGCCCGCCCATCAGTGCGCCCAGCACCAGCGCTTCGCTCAGAAGGTGGGTGATCGGCGCGGGGTAATCATGCGCCGACAGCACTTCGTCCAGCACGCCATCAAGCCGCACCACACGCCCGCGCGCATTGCGACCGGGCAGGGTGAAGCCCATCAGCTTGTCGGAAAAGGTCTCGATCGTTTCAGCCATGCGCCGTCATATGGGGAGTGAGTGTGGCAGGCGAAAGACCCCTTGCGCCTGCCCGCCCGTGTCCGGTCAGGAACCGAGCAGCCCGAAGCTCCAAAGCAGCACCGATTTCTGCGCGTGGATGCGGTTTTCCGCCTCGTCGAACACCACCGACTGCGGGCCTTCGAACACATCCTCGCTGACTTCATCGCCGACGTGCGCGGGCAGGCAGTGGAGGAACACGGCATCGGGCTTGGCCTCAGCGATCAGCGCGGCGTTGACCTGATAGGGCGCCATTGCCGCCTTCTTGTCGGCCGCGTCCGCCTGACCCATCGAAATCCACGTGTCAGTGACAAGCACGTCCGCCCCGCGCGCAGCCGCTTGGGCATCCTGCGTCAGCGTCACCGTTGCCCCGCCTGCGCGCGCCAGTGTGACGAAGGCCGGATCGGGCTCGTAACCCGCAGGCACCGCCACGCGGACGTTGAACTTGAACAGTCCGGCCGCTTCAAGGATCGAGTGCAGCACGTTGTTACCATCCCCGAACCACGCGACCTCAAGCCCGGGCAGCGACTTGCCGTGCTCGATCACGGTCAGCAGATCGGCGACGATCTGGCACGGATGCGACTTGTCGGTCAGGCCGTTGATCACCGGCACCGTCGCGTGGCGCGCCATTTCTTCGATCTTGGCGTGATCGTCGGTCCGCAGCATGATGCCGTCGACCATGCGGCTCAGCACCCGCGCGGTGTCGGCAATAGTCTCCCCCCGCCCGAGCTGGCTTGAGTCCGAATCGAGGATCAGCACGCTACCGCCGAGTTGCCGCATGGCGATGTCGAAGCTGACGCGCGTGCGGGTGGAATTCTTCTCGAACACCAGCGCCAGCACGCGGCCCGCCAGCGGCGCGTCGGAATCGGGCGCGCCCTTGGGCAAAGCGGCGCGGGCGGCCTTGCGGTCGATCGCGTCATTGATCATCGCCGCGATATCGTCGCCCCCGGCATCGCTCAGGTCGAGGAAGTGCCGGAACTCTGCCGCCGCGGTCATGCCGCCTCGGGCACCTTGAAGCTCGCGGCACCGGCCGACAGCTTGTCGAAGAACTCGTCCATCTCGGCATCGCCGATCACCAGCGGCGGGATGATGCGGATGGTGTTGTCGCCCGCCGCCACCGTCAGCAACTGATGGTGATCGCGCAGGTGAACGTAGAACGGGCGGCTCTCCATCTTCATCTTGAGGCCGAGCATCAGGCCCTTGCCCCGCACCAGTTCGAACAGCTCGGGATAGTTGCCGATAAACTGTTCCAGCCGCGCGCGCAGGCGCTCGCCCTTTTCGGCGACTTCGCCGAGGAATTCGTCGTTGGCCACGGCTTCCATCACCGCCGTCCCCGCAGCCATCGCCAGCGGGTTGCCGCCATAGGTCGATCCGTGGGTGCCGAAGGTCATGCCGCGCGCCGCCTTTTCGGTGGCGATGCACGCGCCGAGCGGGAAGCCGCCGCCGATGCCCTTGGCGGTCGCCATGATGTCGGGCTCGATCCCGTAGTGCTCGTAGGCATAGAGCTTGCCCGTGCGAGCGACGCCGCACTGCACCTCGTCGAGAATCAGCATCAGATCATGTTCGTCGCACAGCGCGCGCAGACCCGCCATGAACTCCTGCGAGGCCGGACGAATCCCGCCCTCGCCCTGGATCGGCTCGACCAGAATGCCCGCCGTCTTCGGCCCGATCAGCGCCTTGGCCGCTTCGAGATCGTCGAACGGCGCGTATTTGAACCCGTCGAGCAGCGGCGAGAAGCCGTGGTGCATCTTGGTCTGGTTCGAGGCGCTGATGGTCGCCATCGTGCGGCCGTGGAAGGCGTTGTGGAAGGTAATGATCTCGAACCGGCTGGCATCGCCTGCGTCACCGGCATTCTGGTGATAGGCGCGCGCCGTCTTGATCGCGCACTCGACCGCCTCGGCCCCGGAATTGGTGAAGAACACCGTGTCGCCGAAAGTCGCGTCGACCAGCATTTGCGCCAGCTTCTCGCCCTGCGGGCTGCCGTAGAGGTTCGACACGTGCATCAGCGTCGCCGCCTGCCGCTGGATCGCCGAAATCAGCCCCGCGTGCGAATGGCCGAGCAGGTTCACTGCAATGCCGCTGGCGAAATCGAGGTAGCGGGTGCCGTCCTCGTCGATCAGATGGCAATGCTCGCCGCGCACGGGCCGCACGCCGCAACGCGGATAGACGGGCATGAGCGCAGATATAGACATCGGCAGATTCCTGATTCGTGAACGCTAAGGGGAAAACGCAAATGGCGGCCCCGAAACAGAGCCGCCACCCGCTATTTATTAGGCCTCCCGCACCCGCGCGTCAAACCGCGCAGGGACAGGAAAGGCGTTGTCAGCCCTCGACCGGGACGAGGTTGACCGCCGAGTACTTGCCTCGTCGATCGACTTCGAGATCGAATTCGTAACGCTCACCCTCGTTGAGAGCGGTAAGGCCCGAACGCTCGACCGCGCTGATGTGCACGAAGGCATCCGGCTGGCCATCATCGCGCACGAGGAAGCCGAAGCCCTTCATCGCGTTGAAGAACTTGACCGTGCCCTTGGTGCGCTCACCCGTCAGCTCGCGCTGCGGAGCGGCGGCCTTTTGCGGGGCTGCGATCACGTCACCGACGATCTGGAGATCCTGCGCCGACACCTTGCCGCCGCGATCGACCAGATTGTACTGGAGCTCCTGCCCTTCAGCCAGGCCTTCAAGGCCGGCCCGCTCAACCGCGCTGATGTGGACGAAGACGTCTTCGCCGCCACCTTCCTGCTGGATGAAGCCGAAGCCTTTCTGGGCGTTGAAGAACTTCACGATGCCCTTGCCGGTGCCGACGACCTGTGCGGGCATACGGCTGAAACCGCCGCCACCTGCACCGCCACCACCACCGCCGCCACGCGGGCCGCCGCCACCACCGCCGCGCGGACCACCGCCGCCGCCGCCGTAGCGATCACCGCCACCACCGCCGCCGAACCGGTCACCACCGCCAAAGCGGTCACCACCGAATTCGCGCGGGGGCGAGTAACCGTCATTCCCGCCGCCGAACGGATCGAAGCCTTCTTCGCCGAAACCGTCGCGCTTGTCGCGGCCGCGCCGGCGTCCCCTATCGTAACCCATATATCAGAACGTACCTTGCCACACTGCCCGTCCTCCAATGTTCCGATGGCGTGGACAGTGAGCCGCACCGGACACAGACGCGCCGGATTTTTCGGCCGGAGCGCGCTTAGCGTCTAACCATAGCGCACAACGAGTTGCTTTGCGAACGATTTTACCGAGGGCTTCCAGAAGCCCGCAAGTCGCCTGGCAAGAGTTCGCTGCGAATGCTTGTGCGATGCTGCCGGGTTGGGCATGACGCGGGATATATTACCCCCCGACGGCAGGATTTGGACATGAGCGGATTTCGCAAACTCACGGAAAATGTGTTGGTCAGCCCGCAACTTGCGCTCGAAGACGTGGCCGCCGCAGCGGCTGCGGGCGTCGCGGTGATCGTCAACAACCGCCCCGACGGGGAAGAGCCGGACGCGCCGCAGGGCGACGCAATCGAGGCAGCGGCAGCAGCGGCCGGGCTCAATTACGTCGCCATCCCGATCGGCCATGCCGGCTTTTCCGAACCGCAGGTCGACGCCATGATCGCCGCGCTGGAACAGGCCGAGGGCCCGATTCTCGCCTATTGCCGCTCGGGCACCCGATCGACCTTCCTGTGGGCGCTGGCCGCCGCCAAGCAGGGGCAAGACCCGGACACCATCGCCCGCACCGCAATGCAGGCGGGCTATGACGTCAGCCCGATCCGGGCGATGATCGACATGCTGGCCGCGCGCTGAGGCGTTCGCGCCGTGTCCCTGCTGATCCAGACCGCCGGGTCGCTGGTAGCGATTCTCGCGCTGGCGGGCATTGCATGGTGGCTGAAGCTGGGCGGCGCGCCGCTGCTTGATAGCGACGAGGCGGTGCGGCGCGCTGCGGGCGAAGTCGAGGACGGCTTTACTCCTGTCGCCACCGCCCACGACAGTGCCACCGCCCTCGCCCGCGATGCCGCGGGGCGAATCATGGTGATCAAACGCCACGGCAACCGCTTTGCCGGCCGGGTGCTCGGCCCCGGCAGCATGGCGCGGCTGGCTACGGGCAGGCTCGAAGTCGATCCGGGCGAGGCGCGCTTCGGCACAGTGCTGCTCGATCTGCCCGATGCGGAGGCTTGGGCAGAGGCCATCAATCGGTTACACCTGTCGCACGATGCCTGACTTCAACCCCACCCAATATGCCGTGCCGCTGTTCGTGGTGCTGGTGCTGGCCGAGATGCTCTGGGCGAAGTTCCGCGCGCCGGAAGCCTATGAGCCGAAGGACACGCTCGTCAGCCTGTCGTTCGGGCTCGGCTCGACCATCGCAGGCGCGCTATTGGGCGGGTTCGCGCTGTGGCTGATGTTCCTCGCCTATGACTGGCGGGTGTTCGACTTCGGCGCCGAATGGTGGACCGTGTGGTGGGCGTGGCCGCTGTGCTTCGTGCTCGATGATCTGGCCTATTACTGGTCGCACCGCGCCGGGCACCGCATCCGCTGGATGTGGGCCGCGCATGTGAACCACCACTCCAGCCAGCACTACAACCTTTCCACCGCGCTGCGGCAGACGTGGACCGGCAATCTCACCATTGGCATCCTGTTTACCCTGCCCGTGGTGCTGCTCGGCTTCCATCCGGTGATGATCGCGATCTGCGGCGGGTTCAATCTCATCTACCAGTTCTGGATCCACACCGAGGCGATCAAGCGGATGCCGCGCTGGTTCGAGGCGGTGATGAACACCCCCAGCCACCACCGCGTCCACCACGCCACCAACCCGCGCTATCTCGATCGCAATTACGCGGGCGTGTTCATCATCTGGGACCGGATGTTCGGCACCTTCGAACCCGAGGTGGATGACGAGCCGATCCGCTACGGCATCGTCAAGCAGCTCGGCAGCTTCAACCTGCTGTGGGCGGTGTTCCACGAATGGATCGGGATGCTGAGCGACATCTGGCGCGCACCGTGGAAGCACAAGCTGTCCTACCTGTTGCGCGAGCCCGGCTGGAGCCATGACGGCAGCCGCGAGACTAGCGACATGATCCGTGCCCGTTGGCAGGAGCGGGTGGGACAGGGCGACTTGCCAACATCAATGTCAGTAGCTGATCGAAACCCGATTGCGGCCAGCGGCGAAGCTGCTTAATCTCACTCGCAAAGGGAGAGATCATGGAAAGTTTCGACTACATCGTCATCGGCGGTGGCAGCGCGGGCAGCGCGGTGGCCGGGCGGCTCGCGGTAGACGGCACGCGCCGGGTGTGCCTGCTGGAAGCGGGCGGGCGCAACGACAATGTCTGGATCACGACGCCGGGCTTCATGCCCTTCATCCCGCAAAAGTCGAACTACCGCTACGAAACGGTGCCGCAGAAGGGCCTGAATGGGCGCACCGGATACCAACCGCGCGGGAAGGGACTCGGCGGTTCCTCGGCGATCAACGCGATGGTCTATATCCGCGGCGGGCGCTGGGATTACGACAATTGGGCGGCGATGGGCTGCACCGGCTGGGCCTATGACGACGTGCTCCCCTACTTCAAGCGCGCCGAAGCCAACGAGCGCGGGGGCGATGATTATCACGGCGCAGGCGGCCCGCTGTTCGTGTCTGACCAGACCGCCGCCAACCCCACCAGCCACGCCTTCGTCGAGGCCGCCGCAGCGCTCCAGCTGCGCACCAATAACGACTTCAACGGCGAGCGGCAGGACGGCTTCGGCCTCTATCAGGTGACCCAGCGCAAGGGCGAACGCTGGTCCGCCGCGCGGGCTTACGTGGAGCCGATCCGCGATCAGGGCAATTTCGCGATCCGCACCGACACGCTGGTCGAAAAGCTGGTGATCGAGGGCGGACGGGTGACGGGCGTGCAGGTTCGTCGGGGGGGCGTAAGCCAGTCATTGCTGGCCCGTCGCGGGGTCATCCTGTCGGCAGGGGCGTTCAATAGCCCGCAGATCCTGATGCTCTCCGGCATCGGCCCGGCCGATCACCTGAAGGCCCACGGCATCGACGTGGTGCTGGACCGCGCCGATGTGGGCGGCAACCTGCAGGACCATATCGACTACGTCTCCGGCTGGGAGACGGAAAGCGACGCGCCGATCGGCAGCACCTTGAAGGGCACGCTGCGGATGGCCGCGGCTATTGTCGAACACCGCCGCAAGCGCACCGGGGTGATGACCACCCCCTATGCCGAAGCGGGCGGGTTCTGGACGGTGATGCCCGATAGCCCCGCCCCCGATGTGCAGTGGCACTTCGTCCCGGCGGTGCTGGAAGATCACGGGCGCGAGAAGGTGAAGGGGCATGGTTTCTCGCTCCACGCCTGCGTGCTGCGTCCCGAGAGCCGGGGAACGGTGAGGCTGGGCAGCAATGACGCTGCCGCCGCGCCGGTGATCGATCCCAACTTCCTCGCTGACGAGCGCGACATGGCCGTACTGCGCGCCGGTGTGCGCCTGTCGCACCGCATCGCCGAGGCCCCGCCGTTGCAGGCCTTCGGACCGAAGGATCGCCATCCGGTCGATCTCAATAACGACGCCGCACTCGACGCCCTGATCCGCACGCGCGCCGACACGGTCTACCACCCGGTCGGCACCTGCCGCATGGGGAGCGATGCGGATGCGGTGGTCGATCCGACGCTGAAGCTCAACGGTCTGGAAGGCCTGTGGGTGGCAGACGCGAGCGTGATGCCCAAGATCGTCAGCGGCAACACCAACGCGCCGAGCATCATGATCGGCGAAAGGTGCGCCGACTTCGTGATGGCGAGTGAATAGTTTGCGCCCTCAAGCGCCGGGCGCAGCGCGTCCGCGCTGCTTGGCTTTCGCGCCATAAGGCGCGGCGGCCGTTCGGCCTTGCGGTCGCTTCGCGCCCGAATCAGCACTGACCCACAGCGGAGTCGCTGAGCCGGCCCGCCGAAGGACGGGCCGCGAGCGCACGCGCGCGAGCCGCAGGTGCCCGGAGCGAAGCGGAGGAACAGCGCCGAGGACGACCCCGCGGAGGCGGGGTCGCAAAACAAAAAAAGGCCGGAGGGTTTGCACCACTCCGGCCATATTCAGTTTGTTCGTTCGCAGGAGGAACAAGGTGAGGCGGGGGAAGGGGAGAGGGAGAGAGAGGTCCTCCCCCCGCCAAGCTGGTAGAGGGGCGCTTAGTTGTAGGCGCGCTCCCCGTGTTCGGAGATATCGAGGCCGTTGACTTCGCTCTCTTCATCGACCCGCAGACCGGTGATGGCCTTGGCGATGTACATGGCGATGGCGGTGCCGACGGCGGAGATGACGATGGTGGCAGCAACCGCGGAGATCTGGGTCACAAGCTGTGCGCCCATCGCGAAGTCGTCGCCGCCCGGACCGCCCAAAGCGGGCGAGAACACGATGCCGGTGCCGATTGCGCCAACGATACCGCCCACCCCGTGGATGCCGAAAGCGTCGAGCGCATCGTCATAGCCGAGCGCCGGCTTCACCTTGGCAACGAAGAAGTAGCAGATCACCGAGGCCACCGCGCCGAGCAGGATCGCGCCGAAGGGGCCGGAGTTGCCCGCCGCGGGGGTGACGGCGACCAGACCGGCGATGACACCCGAGCAGAAGCCCAGCGCCGAACCCTTGTGGCCCATGGCCCGCTCGGTCAGCATCCAGAACAGCCCGCCCGCAGCCGTGGCGACGAAGGTGTTGATCATGGCGAGCGCCGCAGAGCCATTGGCTTCGAGCGCCGAGCCGGCGTTGAAGCCGAACCAGCCCACCCACAGCAGACCGGTGCCGACCATCGTCAGCGTCAGGCTGTGCGGCATCATCGGCTCGGTCGGGTAACCCTTGCGCTTGCCGAGGATGTAGGCGGCAACCAGTGCCGAGACACCGGCGTTGATGTGCACCACGGTGCCGCCGGCAAAGTCGAGCGCGCCCATCACGAAGAACACGCCGCGCGCTTCCCACACCATATGGGCAATCGGGAAGTAGACGATCGTCAGCCACACCAGCGTGAACACCATCGTGGCCGAGAACTTCATGCGCTCCACCACCGATCCCAGCACCAGCGCGGCGGTGATCGCGGCGAAGGTCATCTGGAAGCTGATGAAGATATATTCGCTGATCACCTCGTCGGTGAAGGTCGCCGCGGTGGAGTCGGGCGTCACACCGGCCAGGAAGAACTTGCCCCAGCTGATGAATTCGTTGCCCTCCGGCCCGAAGGCGAGGCCGTAGCCGTACATCACCCACACCAGCATCGCGAGCGAGGCCGCCGCGCCGATCTGGGTCATGGTGGACAGCATGTTCTTCGAACGGGTCAGGCCGCCGTAGAACAGCGCAAGGCCCGGGATGATCATCAGCAGGACGAGGACGGTGGCCGTCATCATGAAGCCGTTATTGCCCGGATTGGGAACGGCGGGCGCGGCCTCGACCACTTCGGTCACAACGGCGGCAGCTTCCGCCACCGGGGCGGCGAGCGCAGGCGCGGCAAGCAGCACCGCCCCCGTCACCAGCGCCGCACCCTTGAAGAGAATGGATTTCATCGATTGGATCCCCTTACAGCGCGGTTTCGCCGGACTCGCCGGTGCGGATGCGGGTGGCCGATGCGAGATCGAGCACGAAAATCTTGCCGTCCCCGATCGCGCCGGTGTTGGCCGTCTGCTGGATTGTCTCGACCACCTGCGCTGCGATTTCGTCGCTGGCGGCGATCTCGAGCTTCACCTTGGGAAGCATGTTGGTGGAATACTCGGCGCCGCGATAAATCTCGGTCTGGCCCTTCTGGCGGCCAAATCCCTTGACCTCGATGACGGTCATGCCAGCGATGCCCATATTGCTGAGCGCCTGACGAACCTCATCGAGCTTGAACGGTTTGATGATGGCGATGATGAACTTCATCGAAGCCCCCTGTTGCACCGGATCTGCCCGGCAACAGGAGTAAAGCAACGAGCGTGCCAAAGTCGCAAAACGCACGCGCAGCAGCGGAATCCGCGAGATTCTTCGCAACTGCGGCAGAAAATCTGCCTAGGCTTTAATCACATGTTCAAATTTTTAGCAGTTTTTGCGACGAACTGTGCCCGAAGCGCCTGTGCTCAGAGAAAATCGCGCAAGGTCGCGATGAAGCGGTCGAACTGGTCATGGTGGAGCCAGTGGCCGGCCTGCTCGAACTCGATCACGCTCGCGGTCTTGAAGTGGGCGATGCGCCCGTCCTTCTCGGGGTTCGAGGCCCAGCTGTCCGCGCCGTAGAGCAGCAGCGTCGGGCAGGTAATCGCGCCCCACAACTGCTCGACGAATTCGTCGCCGATATCCTCGACCGGCCAGACGTTGAGGTGCGGATCGAACTTCCAGCTATAGGTGCCGTCCTCGTTGCGGTTGACCCCGTGGACCGTCAGATGCCGCGCCTGTTCCTCGGTGAGGTAGGCGTTCTCCTCGATCATGCGGGCGAAGGCGGCTTCGATGCTCTCATATTTGCGCGGGCTACGCCCGGCGGCCTTGCGCTTCTTCTCGATCCATTCGGCGAGACGTTCGGGATATGGCACGGCGCGTTGTTTCGCCCGGTATTCGGGGGACGGCCCCAGCCCCTCGATGGCGACGAGCTTCGTCACCATATCGGGGAAAGCGCCCGCATAGCGCAGCGCGACATTGCCGCCCATCGAATGCGCCACCATCCGCACCGGACCGACGCCCAGTTGGTGGATCAGCTGCGCCAGATCATAGACCATGTCGGCAGCGGAATAGACCCCGTCCGACACCCAGTCGGAATCGCCATGCCCGCGGTGGTCCATCGCGATGACATGGTAATCCTCGCGCAGCGCCTCCGCCGTCCAGTCCCACGAACGGGCATGATCGCGCCCGCCATGCACCAGCACCAGCGGCGGTTTACCCCTGCCACCCCAATCGAGGTAGTTCAGGCGAAGGCGCTGCGAGATGAAGGTCTGCGAAGTCGGGCCGGTGTCGTGCATGGGGGAAAGCTTTGCCGCGAAGCCCGCTTCCTCGCAAGCCTAGCGTTCCTTGGTCGCCGAGAAGGTCAGCTGCGGGTTCTTTTCAACCTGATAGCTGACGTCCCACGGGCTCTTGGCCATGAACACCAGATCGCCATCGCGGTCCTTGGCGAGGTTCGCGCGGTTGAAGCTGGCGAATTCGTCCAGCGCCTTGTCGTCGCCCTTGATCCAGCGCGCGGTGGCGAAGGGCGAAGGTTCGAGCGCGGCTTCGACCTTGTATTCCGCCTCCAGCCGCGAAATCAGCACTTCGAGCTGAAGCTGGCCGACGACGCCGACAATATGAGCCGAGCCGATCTCGGGATAGAACACCTGGATCACGCCCTCTTCCGACAGGTCGTCCAGCGCCTTGCGCAGCTGCTTGGTCTTGGTCGGATCCTTCAACTGCACCCGGCGCAGGATTTCGGGCGCGAAGTTGGGCAGGCCGGTGAAGCGCACCTGATTGCGCTCCGACAAGGTATCGCCGACCCGCAAGGTGCCATGGTTGGGGATGCCGATGATGTCGCCCGCTTCCGCCGTATCGGCCAGTTCGCGGTCCTGCGCGAAGAACAGGATCGGCGAGTGCACGGCAATCGGCTTGCCCAGGCCACTGGGGGTCAGCTTCATGCCGCGTTTGAACGTGCCCGACACCTGCCGCATGAAGGCAATGCGGTCACGGTGGTTGGGGTCCATGTTGGCCTGCACCTTGAAGATGAAGCCGGTAACCTCGTCGCGGCCCGGCTCGATCAGCTCCTCGCCCGCGGGCTGGGGGCGCGGCGGCGGGGCGTAGCGGGCGATGGCGTCGATCAGTTCCTCGACCCCGAAATTCTTGAGCGCCGAGCCGAAATAGACCGGCGTCAGATCGCCGTGGCGGAAGGCTTCAAGGTCGAATTCCGGATAGCCCCCGCGCGCCAGCTCGATCTCGTCGGCGAAGCGCTGGGGAATGGCGGCGGTGTCGCGGGTGCCGAGGAATTCGCGGCTCGGGCCTTCGGGGCGGCTGATGGTGCCGGTGCGGAAGTCGAGCAGACCCTCAAACTCGCCGCCCATCCCGATCGGCCACATCTGGGGGGAAACGTCGAGCGCCAGCATGTCGGCAACTTCGTCCAGCGTCTCGAACGGATCGCGGCCTTCGCGGTCAACCTTGTTGACGAAGGTGATGATCGGGACGGAGCGCAACCGGCAGACCTCGAACAGCTTGCGGGTCTGCGGCTCGATGCCCTTGGCCGCGTCGATCACCATCACCGCCGAGTCCACCGCGGTCAGCGTGCGGTAGGTGTCTTCCGAGAAATCCTCGTGGCCCGGCGTGTCGAGCAGGTTGAAGACGATCCCGTCCTTCTGGAACGTCATCACCGAGGAGGTGACCGAGATCCCGCGTTGCTGCTCGATCTTCATCCAGTCAGACCGCGCCCGCCGGGCAGCCCCGCGCGCCTTGACCTCGCCCGCAAGGTGAATCGCGCCGCCTTGCAGCAGCAGCTTTTCAGTCAGCGTGGTCTTACCAGCGTCAGGGTGCGAGATAATCGCGAAGGTGCGGCGCGAATTTGCAGTCATCGGCGAGCCGATAAGCTGCTATGCTCGCCTCGTCCACAGGCGAAGGGGGGGCTTTGATGCACAAAATGCTGATCGGGATGGCTGCGGCTTTGGTGGCGACGGGCGTTTGCGTCCCTGCCGCTGCACAGGATGTGCGCGATGCCGAACGGCAGCTGCAACAGCTGGAAAGACAACTCGGCAGTCTTGAGCGCTCCACCGAAAAGAGCGCGCGCGAGCTGGAAAGGCTGCGCCGTCAGATCAAGAGCGAACAGGCCGATATCGAAAAGGCGCGCCAGAAACTCGCCCGCGATGAAAAACGCCTCGCGCAAAAGCAGCGCAAGCTCGAAACCGACACGCGGCGCAGTGTGACGCAGCAGCGGGAGCTCGAACAGTTGCGCAGCCGCGCCGCCGCGCTGACGCGGGAAATCACCGAAGCTGCCGAGGAAGCAGAAGATGCGGACGAAGCGCCGGAGGGGCAGGAGTAATCCCTCCCGCCTTACCTCCGCGCGCGTCGGCTATTGCGGATCGCGCGCCACCCGGAAGCCCGCGAAGTCCTGATTGACCGGCATCAGCTCGATCCGGTTGATGTTGAGATGCGGCGGCAGACTGGCGATCCAGCCGATCGTGTCGGCAATGTCCTCGCCCGTCATCGGATTGACGCCCGCATAGAGGCTGTCGGAGGCTTCCTGACTGCCGGTGCGCACCAGCGTGAATTCGGTCTCGACCATCCCCGGCTCGATGCTGGTGACGCGCACGCCGGTGCCGTGGAGGTCAGCCCGCAGAGCGAGCGTGAAGTGGTTCACGAAGGCCTTGGAACCCGCATAGACATTGCCGCCCGGATAGAGATAGGTCCCTGCGACCGAGCCGATGGCGATGATCGCGCCCTTGCGTTCGATCAGCTTGGGCAGCAGCTTGCGGGTCAACACCACCATTGCGGTGACGTTGGTGTCGATCATGGTCTGCCAATCATCGAGATTGGCGTTCTGCGCAGGGCTGAGGCCTTGGGCGAGGCCGGCATTGTTCACCAGCAGGTCGATCTCGCGGAACCCCTCGGGCAGCGAGGCCAGCGCGGCATCGAGCGCGGCGGTGTCGCGCACGTCGAAGCACACCGCGTGGACCTTGTCCGCGCCCAGTTCGGCAACCAGCGCGTCAAGCCGCTCCTGCCGGCGCCCGGTGGCAACGCAGCGCCAGCCGTCCTTGACCAGACGGCGCACCGTGGCGAGGCCGATTCCGGCAGTGGCGCCAGTGACGAAAGCCGTTTTCATCCGCGCAACTCCCCGCCCAGCTTGGCCGCGGCGGCTACCACCTTCTCGGCAATCGCCTTCAGTTCAGCATCCTTGAACGAGGCCTCGCCCGGCTGGAGCGTGACTTCGACCGCGATGGACTTGTGGCCTTCCGGCACCCCCTGCCCCGCAAACACATCGAACACGCGCACGCCGGAGATGAACGCCTTGTCCGCGCCCTGGACGGCGCGCACCAGATCGCCCGCCGCCAGCGAGGCGGGGACGAGGAAGGCGAAGTCGCGGGTCACGGCTTGCAGCGCGGGGGGCGTGAAGCCGGGACGGGCGAAAGCCGCGCCTTTCTTGGCAGGGATCGCGTCGAGGAACAGCTCAACCGCCGCAATCGGGCCATCAGCATCGAAGGCCTTGAGCGTTGCCGGATGCACCATCCCGAGGCGAGCCAGTACCACCTTGGGGCCGAGGCGCAGGGTCGCGGACTGGCCGGGGTGGAACTGCGGGCCTGCCTCCCCCATCACCATCAGGTTGGCAACCGGCGCACCCGCTGCCTCCAGCAACTGGAGCGCGAGCGCCTTGGCGTCATAGGCGTCGAACGGCTTGGCCTTGCCCGATTGCCAGCCGCGCGGGGTCTTCTCGCCCGCCAGCACGATACCGAGGGTCGGCTTCTCGTCGCTGAGGCCGTCGGCTGCGCGGAAATAGCGCCGTCCGATCTCGAACAGGCGCGAGGACGCCGCGCCGCGATCGGCGTTGCGCTTGGCCGCCATCAGCAGGCCGGGGAGCAGCGCGGGGCGCATCGCCTTCAGGTCTTCGCTGATCGGATTGGCGAGCACCCACAGGGGCTGGTCGCTGGCGAAGTGCTCCGCCGCCCATTCGGGCAGGAAGCTCCACGTCACCGCCTCGTTCAGCCCGCTCGCCGCAGCGGCACGGCGCAGGCCACGCTCCAGCTTCTGCTGCGGCGTGGCGGTGGAGCGGGCGACCCCCTCTGCGCGGGGGAGCGCAACGCTGGCGACCTTGTCGAGACCGTGGATGCGGACCACTTCCTCGACCAGATCGGCCGGGCCTTCGATATCGTGGCGGCGCAGCGGGCAGGTGATCTGCCACGGCTGGATGAGCTTCTGAATTAGGACGTTATCGGACACCCAGTTAGGGTTGTCGCACATGAAACCCAGCTTCGCCAGAATATCGCGTTGCTCGCCTAGGGAAATGTCGATCCCGCCGATCTTCTTGGTTAGACTAGGATCGAAGGCGACAACCTTAGCATCGCTCGGCGGCGAACCGGCGTGCACCGCCTCGCTGGGCTGGCCACCTGCCAGATCGACGATCAGGCCGGTCAGCAGATCGAGGCCGCCGTCCAGAAACTCCGGGTCCACACCACGCTCGAACCGCATGCGCGCGTCGGACGACAGCCCCAGCTTGCGACCCGTCGCACCGATGCGGGCCGGATCGAAATAGGCGATTTCGAGCAGCACATCGGTGGTGGTTTCCGACACGCCCGAATGTTCGCCGCCCATGATGCCCGCGATGTCATGCACGCCCGCATCATCCGCGATCACGACCATCTCGCTGTCGAGCGTGTAGGACTTCTCGTTGAGCGCCAGCACTTCCTCGCCGTCCTTCGCGCGCCGCGCGACGACCGCGCCCGAAAGCTTGGCAAGGTCATAGGCGTGCGCCGGACGGCCGAAGCCGAGCATCAGGTAGTTCGTCAAATCGACCAGCAGCGAGATCGGGCGCTGGCCTGCGCTCTTCAGCCGCGCTTGCAGCCAATCGGGCGAGGGACCGTTCTTCACACCCTTCACCACGCGGCCATAGAACGCCGGGCAACCCTCGGGATCGTCGGTGCGGATTTCGACCGGACACGCGCCGCTCGCCTTGAAGGCAGGCATGGCGATCGGCTTCAGCGTCCCCAGCCCCTTGGCCGCCAGATCGCGGGCGATGCCATAGACGCCCATGCAGTCGGGGCGGTTGGGGGTCACGGCGACTTCGATCACCGGATCGGAGCCGTGATAGTCGGCAAAGGCGGTGCCGACCGGCGCGTCATCAGGCAGTTCGATGATCCCGTCGTGATCCTCGCCCAGCTCCAGCTCGCGGGTCGAGCACATCATGCCGTTCGATTCGACGCCCCGGATCGCGCTCTTGCGCAGCACCATCCCGTTGGCGGGCACAGTCGCGCCCGGAAGCCCAAGCACGCCCTTCATCCCGGCGCGCGCATTGGGCGCGCCGCACACGACTTGCAGCGGCTGGCCGTCACCCGTGTCGACAGTGAGCACCTGCAGCTTGTCGGCATCGGGGTGGCGCGCAGCGGTCAGCACGTGGGCGATGCGGAAACCGGCGAGCTTTTCCGCCGGGTCTTCCACGCCTTCGACCTCAAGCCCGATGGCATTGAGCGCGTCGCAGATTTCCGAAACGGTGGCAGTCGTCTCAAGGTAATCCTTGAGCCAGGTCAGCGAGAATTTCATGCCTTTGCTCCCACGCCGGCGGAAAGGGTCGGCTGATCGAACGGCGAGAAGCCGTAATGCGCCAGCCAGCGCGGATCACCGTCGAAGAAGGCGCGCAGGTCGTTCATTCCGTATTTGAGCATGGCGATGCGATCGATCCCGAGGCCGAAGGCGAAGCCCTGATATTCGCGCGGATCAACGCCAGCGAATTCGAGCACGCGGGCGTTGACCATCCCGCTGCCGCCGATTTCCATCCAAGCATGGCCGGGCGTATCGCCGTGGCCGCCAACGACGCGGCGGCCGCCTTCGGTGGAGTAGCCCACGTCCACCTCGACGCTCGGTTCGGTGAAGGGGAAGTAGCTCGGACGCAGGCGCAGGGTAATGTCCTCGCGCTCGAAGAAGGCCTTGAAGAAAGTCTCCAGCGTCCACTTGAGGTGACCCAAGTGAATGTCCTTGTCGATCACCAGCCCTTCGACCTGATGGAACATCGGCGTGTGCGTCGCGTCGCTGTCCGACCGGTAAACGCGGCCCGGCGCAATGATGCGGATCGGCGCGCCTTGCGCCAGCATCGAGCGGATCTGCACCGGCGAGGTGTGGGTGCGCAGCAGCACGTCCTTCCCATCGGAGGTCTTGTCCGGGAAGTAGAACGTATCATGCATCGCCCGCGCCGGGTGCGTCTCGTCCATGTTGAGCGCGGTGAAGTTGTGCCAGTCGTCCTCGATCTCGGGGCCGGTGGCGACGGCAAAGCCAAGGTCGGCGAAGATTTCCGCCAGTTCGTCCATCACCTGGCTGACCGGATGCACCGAACCCTTGGGGGCGGCCACGGCGGGCAGCGTCAGGTCCACAGTCTCGCGCGCCAGCTGTTCTTCCAGCGCGGCAGCCTCAAGCGCGGCTTTCTTCGCATCGAGCGCCTCGGCAATGCTCGCGCGGGCGGACTGGATCGCGGGGGCGGCAGCCGTGCGCTCTTCGGGGCTCATGCCGCCCAAAGTCTTGAGGGCAAGGCTGACCCAGCCCTTCTTGCCAAGCGTGTCGAGCCGCTGCGTCTCAAGCGTGTCGAGGGTGTCGGCCCCTGCAATCGCGGCAAGCGCGGCCTCGGTCTGGGATGTGATGTCGGTCATGGTGTGTGAATGTTCTTCCCGCGGGGAATTCGCCGCCGCCCGCTAGCGGCAAATCGCGGGATTTGCAAAGCGCCAGTGGCGCGTTCAGCCCGCCGGACGATGCAGCCCCTGCACCGCTTCCCCGGCAATCGCCATGCGCGCCCGCGCCGCCGCCACCAGAAACGGCTTGTCGAGATGGGCATAGGCCGACGGGCTCATCCCCATGAAGCGCCGGAAGTCGCGCACGAAATGCGACTGGTCGTGATAATGCGCATCAAGCGTGCCGAGCCACTTGAGCGAGGGATCAAGCATGAAGCGCGACAGACTGCGCAGGAACCGCTGGCGGCGCAGCAGCAGCTTGGGCGGGAAGCCGAAGGCGCGGCGCGACAGCCGTTCGAGCGAGCGCACGTTCATGCCGAGCCGCTCCGCCAGCTCCACCACCGACACCAGTTCCGGATCGAGCAGCGCCGCTGTCATGGCGTCGATCGCCGGATCGACCGGGTGAGCGGCGGCGAACAGGGTTGCCATGTGCTGCTCGATCAAGGCAAGTTCGGCGGCGTAATCGCCATCGCTGACCGCCAGCGCGCGGGCCAGCGGAGCAAAGGCGGCGAAGGCCGGATCGGCCAGGCCGTCAACGGAGCGGTCGGCATAATCGCCCGCCTGCGCCGGAAACAGCGCCGCCCAGCCCGAAGGCAGCAGCCCGATCCCCCAGTTGCGCCCCGAACGCAGGCGGAACCGCGCGGCGAGGCTGGTCGGGCCGGTCACCACTAAATCGGGACAGCGCACCGGCTCGCCCGGGCCGATCACCGAATGCGCCTCGCAATGCGACAGGAACCGCAGGTTGGCCCATTCGGGCAGGAGATAGTCCTCCAGCCACGGCTCGTGCGGGGAACAGACTGCATCGGTGTGGTAATAGGTGGTCACAAAGGGGCGCAACGGTTCGGCCGGCAGCGCAAAGCGCAGATTGACCGAATTGCCGGAAGCGGCGTGCATATCTCTACTCTACCCCCGAAAGCGAGCCCCGCAGCATAATGCGCCGTCAGGCGGCCTGCTTGCAATCCCCTGCCGGAAGCGAGCGGGGGTTAACGGGCCAGCAGCCCGCTCCCCTCTCACGCCGGGTCGAGCGGCGGATCGAGGGTTTGGGCCGCGCTCCCCCAGATCCGCGCGCGGGCTTCCATGAACGACGTCAGGATCGGGTGATCCAGCGCGGCATATTCGCTAGGGTTCATGGTCATGAATTCGCGGAACTCGCGGGTGAACTGGGCCTGATCGTGATAGTGATCGTCCATCGCCTCGGTCCAGCGGCGGCCGCGCTGGAGCATGAAGCTGGTGAGGCTGCGCATGAAGCGCTGGCGGCGCATCAGCAGCTTGGGCGAAAACCCGAAATAGCGCATGCACACCCGCTCCAGCGTGCGGATGCTCATCGCGCAGGCATCGGCCAGATCGTGCACCGCGGCGTGCCCCCCGCTCACCAGCGCGGCGTGGACGCGCATGATCCGCGCATCGTCGCGGGTGGGGCGCATCGCGTGCGTCATGGCGGCGACGATTGCGGCATATTGTTCATCCAGCGTCGCTTCGGGATCGCACAGCACATCGGTGAGGCCGGAAAAGCGCGCGAAGGCAGGGTGCTCCGCCCCGTCGCAGATGATGTTGGCGCAGGCGCTGGCATCGGCCTCGAAGAACCGCGCCCAGCCGAGCGGCAGAAAGCCCACGCCCCACATTCTGACCGGCCCGAGATTGAAGCGGCACGGCAGCGAGCTTGGCCCGGTGCCGACAAACCGCGCCCCTGTGACCCGCGTGGCGCCGATTTCCGCCTCGGGCGCGCCTCCACAGAAGAAGCGGATATTGGCCCATTCCGGCTGGAGATAGTCGGTCAGCCGCGCGCCTTCCTGAGGCATGTCGAGCGTGAGGTGATAGAATGTGGTGAAGCAGCCGTCGAAAGCCGCCGGGGCTTCGCGGAACTCCGCTGTCAGCCGGTATGGCACCGGCGACGCCGCGCCCTGCCGCTTGTCGATCCGTTCATCCCCCATGCGCCTTGTCATGACGCAAATGGCGGATTTCTACAAGGTTCGTGGCGTTTTCCTACAAAGAGCCAAGAAAAAGGGCGGGCGCCCGCAGGCACCCGCCCTTCGATTTCGTGCCGGGGGCGAACCCCGAAACCGCCTTAGGCCGGAAGAGCAGCCTTCGCCTGAGCGATCACGGCCTTGAAGGCGCCGCCTTCGTTCATGGCGAGATCGGCCATCGCCTTGCGGTCAAGCTCGATGCCGGCCAGCTTGATGCCGTGCATGAACTGCGAATAGGTCAGGCCTTCCACGCGGACGGCAGCGTTAATGCGCTGGATCCAGAGAGCACGGAAGGTCCGCTTCTTCACCTTGCGGTCGCGGTAAGCGTACTGGCCGGCCTTTTCGACCGCCTGGCGGGCGATGCGGATGGTGTTCTTGCGGCGACCGCGATAGCCCTTGGCCTGGTCCAGAATCCGCTTGTGCTTGGCGCGGGTGGTAACACCGCGTTTGATGCGAGGCATATCAGTATATCCTTATCTTGAGGACGCGTGGGCCGAAGCCCGCTCGCATCAATCCAGCCCGTAGGGCGCCCACTTCTTGATCGTCGGCGTATCATGCGACGACAGAACCGAGGTGCCGCGGTTGGTGCGGATATACTTCGCGTTGTGGCTGATCAGGCGGTGGCGCTTGCCAGCGACCCCGTGCTTGACCTTGCCGGTGGCGGTGAGCTTGAAGCGCTTCTTCACACCGCTCTTCGTCTTCAGCTTGGGCATTTTCATCTCCTGTTCGAGACACGTCGGAACCGGCCATGGCAGCCCTTGTCGCCAGGCTGGCTGATTGATTCGTGTCGGTGAAGTGCGGGCGCTTAGGCGGCAGAGGGGCGAAAGGCAAGCGATTTGGGGCCAGGCACGCGCCGCCCGGATCATCGAAAATCCGCATCACAGTGATTACGACAAGCCGTTTTCCCGACGACAGGCACCCCGCTATCTGGCACCCCGCGCGGGGGTGCGCCGTCTGCCTGACGCTGGCCGGTGACGGCCCCCCGTCCGAAATGTGACCAGAACAACAAGGCTCGATCATGACCATCAGAACCAAGGCACTCCTGCTTCTCTCCTCCGCGCTGCTCGCGGCCGGGCCTGCCGCCGCTACCCCGCCGGGCTTCAACGAGCCGGGCATGGGCCGCGCCGCCATGCCGCAGACCGAGGCCGCCCCGCGCAATGTGCAGGGCTGGTGGCCGAACGTCGTCGACCTCACCCGTCTGCGCCAGAACGAATACAACCCCGATCCCAATGGCGAGCAATTCGATTACGCCAAGGAATTCGCCAAGCTCGATCTGAAGGCGGTCAAGGCCGACATCAACGCCGCGCTGACTGATTCGCAGGAGTGGTGGCCGGCCGACTACGGCAATTACGCCGGCCTGTTCATCCGCCTCGCCTGGCACTCGGCGGGCACCTATCGTTCGGGTGACGGGCGCGGTGGTTCGGACGGCGGGCAGATCCGCTTCGAGCCGCTGAATAGCTGGCCCGACAACGGCAACCTCGACAAGGCCCGCCGCGTGCTGTGGCCGGTCAAGCAGAAGTATGGCGCGGCGCTTTCGTGGGCTGACCTCATCATCCTGTCGGGCAATGTCGCGCTGGAGAACACCGGCTTCAAGACCTTCGGCTTTGCCGGTGGCCGCGCCGATGCGTGGGAGCCGGAGCTGGTCTATTGGGGCCCGGAAACCAAGTTCCTGACCTCCGAGCGTAACGCGGAAGGCGAAAGCCTCGACAACCCGCTCGGCGCGACCGAGATGGGCCTCATCTACGTCAACCCCGAAGGGCCGGGCGGCAACCCGGACATCCTCGCGGCGGCCAAGCAGATCCGCACCACCTTTGGCCGGATGGGCATGAATGACGAGGAAACCGTGGCGCTGATCGTCGGCGGGCACACGATCGGCAAGATGCACGGCGCGCGCAAGGCGGCGGACTGCGTCGGCAAGGAACCGGCAGCCGAAGGCGTCGAAGCGCAGGGGCTTGGCTGGAAGAACAGCTGCGGCACGGGCGTCGGCAAGAATGCGACCACCAGCGGCCTCGAAGGCGCGTGGACGGCAACGCCCGTCACGTGGAGCAGCAACTACCTCGACAACCTCTATGCCTTCGAATGGAAGCTCACCACTAGCCCAGCGGGCGCCAAGCAGTGGGAGCCGGTCAACGCCGATCAGGTGAAGTTCGTGCCCGACGCGCATGATCCCAACGTCACCCACGCCCCGGTGATGCTCACCACCGACCTGGCGCTGCGTTACGACCCGGCTTACGGCGCGATCACCAGCCGCTGGGTCAAGGATCCCAAGGCGATGGACGAAGCCTTCGCCCGCGCGTGGTTCAAGCTGACCCACCGCGACATGGGCCCCAAGGCACGCTACGTCGGTGCGGAAGTCCCGGCGGAAGACCTGATCTGGCAGGATCCGCTGCCCAAGGCCGATTACGCCATGATCGAGGCGGGCGATGTCACCGCGCTCAAGGATGCGATCCGCAAGACCGGCCTGTCGCGTTCGGATCTGGTGCGCACGGCATGGGCCTCGGCTGTCACCTTCCGCGATACCGACATGCGCGGCGGTGCCAACGGCGCGCGCATCCGGCTCGCTCCGCAGAAGGACTGGGGCGTGAACGATCCGGCAACCATCGCCAAGGTGGTGAAGGCGCTGGAAGGCGTGGCGGCGGGCTTCAACGGCAAGTCGGGCGCGAAGAAGGTGTCGATCGCCGATCTCGTGGTGCTCGGCGGCGTGGTGGCAATCGAGGACGCGGCCAAGGCGGCCGGTCACACCGTCACTGTGCCCTTCACCCCGGGCCGGGTTGATGCAACCGCAGCGCACACCGATGCCAAGAGCTTCGAACAGCTGCGTCCGGTGGCTGATGCCTTCCGCAACTTCTACAGCGATCAGGCCCGCCTGACCCCGACGCAGATGATGGTCGATCAGGCCGACACGCTGAGCCTGACGGTGCCGGAAATGACGGTGCTGCTGGCGGGGATGCGGATGCTCGATGCCAACACCGGCGGGGCCAAGCACGGCGTCCTCACCGACACGCCCGGCACGCTCAGCAACGACTTCTTCGTCAACCTGCTTGACATGGGCAATGCGTGGAAGCCGGCCGAGACCAAGGGGCTGTACGAAGGCCGCGACCGCAAGACCGGCGCGCTCAAGTGGACCGCGACCGAGGTTGATCTGGTATTCGGCTCCAACTCGGAACTGCGCGCCGTCGCGGAAACCTATGCCATGAAGGGCGGTGAGGAAAAGTTCGTCGCCGACTTCGCAGCGGCGTGGAACAAGGTGATGATGCTCGATCGCTTCGAGCTGAAGTAAGCCTGCCCTTGGCCGGGGCGCCGGATTTCCTGTCCGGCGCCCCGGTTGACAGCCCGCCGCCGCTCGCCCGATAGGCGCGGGTTCTGAATGACTTGGGAGAGCGGGACGCAGATGGCCGTCGGATATCTCGTGCTGGCACTGGTGCTGGCGCTGACGCTGAACGCACAGGCGCGCTGGCTGCGGGTTGGCGGAACCCTGATTGCGGCAATGGGCCTGTTCATGATGGTCTATTCGATCATCCTCGCCGATCTCGATGGCACCTTCGCCGCGATTGCGCCCGACGCACCGCTGATCCACCGCGCCGCGCCCGTGATCCTCAATGTGCAGGCGGTGATCGCTTCGGTCGCGATCCTGTTTCTGCTGTGGTCGGCCTGGATGCAGGCCCGCCGCCCTGTCACCACTCGCCTGCCCCTGCGGAACAATCCGGCGCAATTCGGCGCAGCCTCGCGCGGGTTTCACTGGGTGATCGGGGTGATGATGCTGGTGCTGGTGCCGCTTGGCATGTTCATGGCGATCCTGCCACCGGACTACCTTGGCTACAGCGATTTCGTGACCGCGCACCAGTCGCTCGGCTTGAGCGTCCTGGTGCTGGTGGCAGGCCGCCTCGCATGGCTGCTGGTCAGCCCGCCGCCCGCACCGCTTTCACCCGCAGGCACGCTGGAACACCGTCTTGCGCGGCTGGTGCATGTCGGGCTTTACCTTGCCCTGCTGACCTTCCCCGTCACCGGCTACCTGATCGATCAGGGGGCGAGCGTCGATTTCTACGGCTGGGCCGTGCCGCGCCCCGATTGGCCCGCTACCGATGCTGCGGCGCGGCTGATTCATGCATGGGTGCTGCCGCTGCTGTTTTACGCCACGCTGGCGGCGCACCTTGCGGCGGTGCTGAAGCGCCACTTTGCCGAGCGCGACACGGCGGCGGTGCGGCGGATGCTGCGCTGAGGCGCGCCGCCTCAGCCCATCGCCTCCAACACATCCTCCAGCCGCGCCGGATCGCCGATGGCGATCACCGTGCCGTCGCTGCCAGCATCGAGCGGGTTGCCCTGCCAGTCGCTCATCATGCCGCCCGCGCCCTCGACCACCGGCACCAGCGCGGCGTAATCATAGAGCTTCAGACCGGCCTCGATCACCACGTCGATATGGCCGCTGGCGACAAGGCCGTAATTGTAGCAGTCCCCGCCAAACACGATCTTCTTCTCGGCCACCGTCTTGGCGACTGACATGAAGGCGTCGGCTTCTTCATTGGTGAACAGGTGCGGGCTGGTGGTGGCAAGCACGGCGTCGCTCAGTTCCTTCAGAGGCCGGGCCGTCGCGGGCTGGCCGTTGAACAGTGTCGGCTGTCCGATCCGCCCCACCCAGCGCTCGCCCGCCACCGGCTGGTCGATGATGCCGAGCACCGGCCAGCCATCCTGCAACAGCGCAATCAGCGTGCCGAAGATCGGGCGACCGGCAATGAAGCTGGTGGTGCCGTCGATCGGATCGAGCACCCACTGCCGCCCTGCGCCTTCGTTTCGGGTGCCATATTCCTCGCCGATGATGCCGTCGGCGGGGAAGGCGTCCTCGATCAGCTTTCGCATCGCGGCCTCGGCAGCGCGGTCAGCCTCGGTCACGAAGGAACGATCATCCTTGCGCTCGTGGCTCCACTGCCCCCGGAACAGCGGCCGGATCGCCGCCCCCGCCGCATCGGCGAGGCGCAGGGCGAGGGCGAGATCTTTATCGGTCATGGGATGAATTCCAGATAGGGGGCGAGATAGGAGTCAGGGATGGCCGGATCGCTCGCCATGACAGCCACGAACCCGGCGGCAAGGCCAGTGCCGAGCGTGGCGACAAGCAGCGGCACCGCCGCACTCCGCATCCGCCACGCCAGCGCGCAGGCCCCGTGCACGAACAGCGCGGCGACGCCCAGGAAATAGTACGGGACGAAGAACCCCGCCAGACCGGCATGGAAACCGGCGGCGGCGAAGTGGTAATTGGTGTCCAGCCCCAGCAACAGCCTGCCCGTCCATACCGCCCCGACGTGGTTGAGCACGAACAGCGCCAGCACCACGCCCGAAATCGCCTGAACCCGCGCCCACCCTGTCCGCGGCTCGGCGCGCGTGCGCCAGATCATCGTCAGCCCCGTGCCGAGCTGGAAGGCCAACGCCGCCATCAGCAGAGTTTCCGCCGCCACGTTGCGATAGAACGGGCGCAGCGTCTCCATCAGCGCGATATGCGCCGCCTGCCCTGCGAACATGGCGATATGGTTGCCGAGGTGCAGCACCACAAAGACCGCAATCACCGTGCCGCTGGCCAGATGCAGGCCGCGCAGACGCCGGTTGCGGTCAGGCCGGGCGCTCACCGGGCGGCGGATCAATCGAACAGCGAGCTGACCGAGCTTTCGTCCGCAATCCGGCGGATCGCCTCGCCCACCAGAGGAGCGATGGTCAGGACGCGGATCCGGTCGGAGGCTTCGGTCGCTTCGGTCGGGCGGATCGAATCGGTGATCACCAGTTCCTTCAGCGCCGAGCCGTTGATGCGCGCCACCGCCCCGCCCGACAACACGCCGTGGGTGATGTAGGCGGCAACCGACTTCGCGCCGTTGGCCAGCAGCGCCTCGGCTGCGTTGCACAGCGTGCCGCCCGAATCGATGATGTCGTCGATCAGGATGCAGTGACGGCCCGAAACGTCGCCGATGATGTTCATCACCTCGGATTCGCCCGGACGGTCACGGCGCTTGTCGACGATGGCGAGCGGAGCGTTGTCGAGCCGCTTCGCCAGTGCGCGGGCGCGCACCACGCCGCCGACGTCGGGGGAAACGACCATCAGATCCTGATCGCCGTAACGCGCCTGAATATCGGCGGCCATCACGGGGGCGGCATAGAGGTTGTCGGTCGGGATATCGAAGAAGCCCTGGATCTGCCCGGCGTGCAGGTCCACCGCCAGCACGCGGTCAGCACCCGCCTGCGTAATCAGATTCGCCACCAGCTTGGCCGAAATCGGCGTGCGCGGGCCGGGTTTGCGATCCTGCCGGGCATAGCCGAAATAGGGCACCACCGCGGTAATCCGCTTGGCCGAAGCGCGCCGCAGCGCGTCGACGCAGATCAGCAGCTCCATCAGGTTGTCGTTCGCCGGGAAGCTGGTCGGCTGGACGACGAACACGTCCTCGCCGCGGACATTCTCGTGGATCTCGACGAACACTTCCTCATCGGCAAAGCGTCGGACGCTCGCATCGGTGAGCGGGATTTCGAGATAGGCCGCAATGGCCCGGGCAAGCGGCAGGTTCGAATTGCCGGACATGATCTTCATGGCGCGCGAATCCCCGAAGGCAGGTGGTAAGGCTCGCCTAGCGCCGCGTCATGGGATTGCAACAGACGAGGGCAGATTGTCGTCAGCCGCGCGGTGTGCAGGGGAGGGCGGACTGGGGAAAAACCTTGTCGCAAATGTCACACGAATGACACTTACCGAACATAGAGGCCGCCCCAGCCGGACCATTCCCGGACCGGAACGACCCAGGCGAACTGTCATGACCTCTACTGCCGGTGGCTCGGCCATCGCCCTTCTCGCCGCCGCCCTGCTGGCCGGCACCAGCACTCCGGCGCTTGCCCAGTCGAGCGCCCCCTCCGGTGCCGAAACCGGTGACGAGAGCGCGACCATCGCCGATCTCCAGCGCCAGATCGACGAGCTTAAGGCGATGGTGAGCGCGTTGCAGGCGGTCCAGACCGCCCCTGCTCCGGCCGCGCCGCCCGCCGCCGTCCCTGTGACGATGCAGGCCGCCGCCTCAACTGGCGCGCCGGTTCCGGTGGTCACGGCCATGCCCGGGGCCGCGCAGCCCGCCCCGCAGGTCGCGGTCGCCGATGCTCCGAAGAAGAGCAAGTCGTGGTACGACAAGCTGCGCATTCGCGGCTACACCCAGATGCGCTTCAACCAGATCGTCTCGGGCGATGCCGATGCGCCCGCGGGCGTTTCCCGCTTGCGCTCGATGCACGACGGCGATCTGCGCGCCGACAACAATTTCAGCTTCCGCCGGATGCGCCTGATCATTCAGGGCGATCTCAACGAGCATGTCTCGCTCTACTTCCAGCCCGATTTCGCCGCCGCCGTTTCGAACCAGTCGGTCGGCGAGCGGCGCGAAGGCTCGGTCTCGCTGCGCGACATGTATGCCGACATCTTCCCCTTCGAGGACAAGTCCTTCCGCGTGCGCCTCGGCCAGTCCAAGGTGCCCTATGGCTGGGAGAACATGCAGTCCTCGTCCAATCGCCTCGCGCTGGATCGTACCGACGGCATCAACAGCGCCGCCCCGGGCGAGCGTGACCTCGGGATCGTCGCCTATTACACTCCGCCGCGCGTGCAGAAGATCTGGGATCGCCTCGCCGCCGACGGGCAAAAGCTTTTCGGCAATTACGGCGCGTTCGGTTTTGGCGTGTTCAACGGTCAGGGCCTTAACCGCACCGAGACCGATAACGACGTGATGCTGGTGGGCCTTGCGACCATGCCGTTCGAACTGGACGGCATCGGGCTCGACGGGCAGGTGTTCGAAATCGGCGGCGCGATCATGCGCAACACCGTGCGTCCCGAAGTGCGCACCGGCGGCGTCAGTCCGGTCGGCTTCAAGGACAACCGCGTCGGCGTCCACGCGATCCTCTATCCCCAGCCGTTCGGCATTCAGGGCGAATGGAACTGGGGCACCGGCCCCGAATTCGATCCCGCCACCGGCCGCATCGAGGAACGCCCGCTCAACGGCGGCTATATCCAGACGATGGCCAAGATCGACAAATCGCCGATCGGCCCGTTCTATCCCTTCGCCCGCTGGCAATATTACCGCGGCGGCCTGAAGACCGCGATCAACGCCCCGCGGCTGGAGACCGAGGAGCTGGAGGTGGGCTTCGAATTCCAGCTCGATCCGGCGCTGGAGATCACCGCGACCTACGGCTGGGCCTCGCGCAAGGAAGCCGACGAGCGCCGCTTCGGACAGGCCGAAGGGCAGGTCGTGCGCGTGCAGGCGCAGTGGAACTATTGATCTAGGGTTGAGCAAGCAGGCGGGCCGGAACACCTCCGGCCCGCCTGCCCGCAATTACGCGATGCGGTGTTCGCCGCGAATCCAGCGCACGCCTTTGTTAGCGGGTGCGTGAACCCTTGCGACGGGTGCAGGAACAGCGCTTTCCTGCGATCATGCGATGCGGTGTTCGCCGCGAATCCAGCGCACCGTGCCCGACGAAGCGCGCATCACCACGCTCTCGGTAGTCATGAAGACTTCGCCGGTCGGCTTGCGGCGGCGCTTCACCCCGTCGAGCAGCGAGCCGCTGGTCACGCCGGTTGCCGCAAAGATGCAGTCGCCCTTGGCGAGGTCTTCAAGCTTGTAGATGCGGTCGAGATCGGTGATCCCCCACTTGCGCGCGCGGGCCTTTTCGTCCTCGTTGCGGAACACCAGCCGCCCGTTGAACTGCCCGCCGACGCAGCGCAGCGCGGCTGCTGCCAGCACGCCTTCGGGCGCGCCGCCCTGGCCCATGTAGAGATCGACCGTGGTTTCCTCGTCGGTCACCGCAATCACGCCCGCCACGTCGCCGTCGCCGATCAGCACCACCCCGCAACCCAGCGTCCGCAGCTCGGCGATCAGCTCGGCATGGCGCGGGCGATCGAGCACGCAGACATTGATCTGCGAGGGATCGACACCCTTGGCCGCGGCCACCGCCTTGACGTTTTCGGTCGGCGATTTGGCGAGGTCGATGATGCCCTCGGGATAGCCCGGGCCGACCGCGATCTTGTCCATGTAAGTATCGGGCGCGTTCAGCAGGCAGCCTTCTTCCGCCGCCGCCAGCACGGCGAGCGCATTCGGCCCGGCCTTGGCGGTGATGGTGGTGCCTTCGAGCGGATCGAGCGCAATATCGATCTTCGGGCCTTTGCCCATGCCCACCTTCTCGCCGATATAGAGCATCGGCGCCTCGTCGCGCTCGCCCTCGCCGATCACCACGGTGCCGTCGATGTAGAGGTTGTCGAAGGCCTTGCGCATCGCCTCCACCGCCGCTGCGTCAGCCGCCTTTTCATCGCCGCGCCCGATCAGCTGCGCCGCGGCAATCGCCGCCGCTTCGGTGACGCGCACCATCTCCAGCACCAGCACGCGCTGGATGGCATTGTCCGCGGCGGCTTGCTTGGCGGTGTCGGCGGCGGTATCGGTTGACGAGTTCATGCAGAATTCAGCCCCTTATCGTTCTGGTGCCCCCGACGGGCGCAGCCAGACCATGTATCGCCCCGGCGCTTAAGCGGATGGAGACGGGTTTGTCGAGCAATGCCGTGCCCGCAATGTCGGGTTTTCGTACCGTCCTGTCGGCTCTGGCGCTGGTCGCCGGGGTGCCTTTGGCGGCGCAGAATGACACCTCAGCGACAGGAACGGGCACATCGCCGCCGCCGGTCGATCCGCCCGCCACATTGGAAGTGCCGCCCCGCCCGCGCATCAACGTGATGGTCACGGTGCCGCGCGGCGAGGTCAATCAGGCGCAGGCCAAGGAATGCGTCGACCGCGCCGATGCCGGCACGATCAGCGGCGAAATCGTGGTTTGCCGCGAAGTTGGCGTGGATAATTCCGCGCTGACCGGCGACCGGGCCGCAACCCAAAAGCGGTACGCGCAGGAAACCGCCTTCAAGGGCGCGCCGCCGCCGCCCGACATGTTCGGCATCCCCGACAACGGCAAGGGCATCGGCATTGGCGGTGTCCCGCCCCCAGCGGTGTTCATCGACGTCGAGGCCTTGCCCAAGGCCCCCGCCGGCTCCGACGCTGACCGCATCGCCCGCGGCCTGCCCCCGCTGGGCGCAGAAGGCGAGCTGTCCGAGGAAGAGGAAAAGGCGCGGCGCGAGGCGGCGGGGATCAAGACCGTGCTGCCCCCGCGCCCCGACAAGAAGAAGAAGGGCGGTTAAAGCGGGAGAATGGGCAGCACCAGCGGCTCGCCGCTGAGGCTCTCTGAACCCTCCAGCAGCGCCAGCGCGCGGGTGACATTGGCTTCGGGGCCTTCGTGCGTCACCATCGCCACCATCACTTCGCCCCCGCTCTGTGATCGGCCCTGCTGGATCAGGCTTTCGATCGAGACGTCTCCGTCGCGCAGGGCGGCGGTAATCTCGGCCAGCACACCGGGGCGGTCTTTCACCATGAAGCGGATATAGGTGCGCGCAGGCCGGTGGCCCGGCTCGGCAGGCGGCAGGGCGGCCAGCTGCGCCGAGGGGATCGAGAACGGCGCGCCCACTTCGTCGCGGGCAATGTCGATCAGGTCCGCCGCAACCGCGCTCGCCGTTGGGCCGTCGCCCGCGCCTGCCCCCTGAAACAGCAGGCGGCCGGAGAAATTGCCCTCGGCCACCACGGCGTTGGTCGGGCCGTCGACCGCGCTCAGCGGGTGACCCCTGGCGACCAGACAGGGCCGCACGCGCTGGAGCAGGCGCGCACCATCGGCGGTTTCCTCGACATCGGCCTCCCCGATCAGCCGGATCACGAAGCCGAGCGCATCGGCCTGCGCAATATCGGCGGCGCGCACCTGCGTGATGCCATTGATCCGCACGCCCGCGAAATCGACCCGCGTGCCGAAGCCGATGGCGGCGAGGATCGCCAGCTTGTGCGCCGCGTCCACGCCCTCGATATCGAACGCCGGATCAGCCTCGGCAAAGCCCAATCGCTGCGCCTCGGCCAGCACGTCGGCAAAGTCTGCGCCGGTGCGCTCCATCGTCGAGAGGATGTAATTGCAGGTGCCGTTGAGGATGCCGTAAACCTTGGTCAGCGCATTGGCCGAGGTGCCTTCGCGCAGCCCCTTGATGACAGGAATGCCGCCTGCCACCGCCGCCTCGAACTTGAGCGCGGCGTTGTTGGCTTCGGCGATCTGCGCCAGCTCCAGCCCGTGATGCGCGATCATCGCCTTGTTGGCGGTGACGAGGCCCTTGCCCGCCGAGAGTGCCGCACGCGAGAGCGCCAGCGCGGGGCCGTCCGAGCCGCCAACCAGCTCCACCACCACGTCCACATCGTCGCGCCGCGCCAGCGCGGTCATGTCGTCTTCCCAGGCGAAGCGCGTGATGTCGACTCCGCGATCCTTGCCACGATCGCGCGCGGCCACCGCCACCACCTCGATTCGCCGCCCTGCGCGCGCGGCGATCAGGCCCGCGTTGGTGTCCAGCAGCCGGATCACGCCCGCGCCGACCGTGCCGAGACCGGCAATAGCGATACGCAGCGGTTGAGTGGCAGGTGTGATCAAGCGGGCCTCCATCAGTGATGGAGACGGCGCTTAACCCTCAGCGCCGCGCGGTCAAGCGCCCGCAGTTATCCGCCGCTCGCACGGGCCGAGCTGCTCCAGCATGAAGGCATAGTCGCCCGCCGCCAGCCGCCGCGCCGCCGGATCACGGGCGAGGTTGGCATTGCTCGGCAGCTGCGCGGGCAAGGCGCAGGCGAGGCGATACCAGCGCAGGGTTTCCGGCTGCGGCGGACGCGCGGACGAATCGATGATCTCGCCCCACGACACGCCCCACGCCGGACGCTGGCCCGGACGGCGCAGAATGGTGATCGACACCGGCGAGCGATCCTCGGTGGCGAGGAATATCTGGGTCTCCGATTCGCCCGCCAGCGTGCCCGGCACCGCCAGCGCGTCGCTGATGCCGGTGATACGCGCCGGAGCATCGGGGCTGTAAAGCTCGGTCAGGATCGGGCGCAGGCGCGCTTCAAGCTCGGGGGTGAAATCGAGCTGCGCGCCCGGCGCCACCAGCTGCACCTCGCCCGGCCGCCCCGCCACCGCGTCAGCGAACAGCACCATCTCGCGCTTCTTGAGCTTGGGCACCTTGCCCTTCGCATCCAGCGGCACATCCACCAGATAGGCCACCCCTGCGCCCAGCGCGCTGCGCCCGGCAATCAGCGCCACCGTATCGGCCTGCACATAAAGCCGCGCGAATCCGGGGGCGAGGCCCGGCGCACGATCGGGCTTGAGGACGGTTGCCTTGCGAATCCTCACATTTATGACAAGGTCGGAAGCATCCGAGAGGGTCGCCAGATCGGCATAGGTCGGCCCCGAAGGCGCGATCGCGGCGGGTGTCGGAAGCACTTGCCCCATAACGGGAAACGCGCCCGTGGCGAGCCCGGCAGCCGTCACCGCCGTCATCATCAGGCGGTTGAAAAAAGGTCTTAATTTTCGATTAAGCTGTTGCTGCATCACACCCTTCACCTGACCGGATATTGCCCATTCTCTAGCAGCCCTGAAAGGACATTGCGCGCAGTGAATTGGCGCTGAACCGATAAAGCGTTTGATTGGGTAGGGGTTGCCCGTTAAAGCCCCGAGGACTGGCCGGACGGGATTGGGGACACTTCCCGTGCGGGCAGATAGGTTGTGCTCTGCGCAGATGTCGCTTTTGCGAATCATGTTCAGGGCTTGCCAGTCGGGGGTTGGGCAATCGCGTTGGGTGCTTGCACCTGTCGTCCGATCTCCCGGCGTGGGAGGACCGAAATTCTAGGGATCTGTTCGCCGAAGCGCTAGCTCGGCGGGCGGGAATTGTGCCGGGTGGCTAAACCCGTCCGGCTCGCAATTGGAGAGAAAGCGCTGGATGTCCTACGCTAGCCAACAACAAGGATTGACCGGCACCAAGCTCGTCGCACTGATTATCGCGCTTGCGATCGTCGGTGGCATCGGGGTGGTCATGGTCGTCGGCCTTGCGATCAACGCCATCAAGAAAGAGATCGAGCGGGTCACCACCGTCGACATCGAAGAGCCGCCGCCGCCGGAAGAACCGGATGAGCCGCCGCCACCTCAGGAGAACACGGCCCCGCCGCCTCCGGTTGCCCCGCCGCCGCCGATCTCGATCGCGCCGGCTCCGCCGCCGATCCAGACGCAGCCGACGATTCCGCCGCCGTCTCCGCCGGCGCTGCGGATTCCGCCGCCGGCTCCGGCTGGCCCGCCGCCCGCTCCGCCGGCGCCTTCCAAGGCCCGTGGTGCGCGCACCAAGAACGAACGCAGCTGGGCCGCCCGCATTCAGGAAAACTATCCTGCGCGTGCTCTGCGCGAAGAAATCGAGGGCACCGTCGGCGTGCGCGTTACCGTCACTGCCGATGGCCGCGCCACCGGTTGTTCGGTCACCGCGTCGAGCGGTTCGGACATTCTCGATGCGGCCGCCTGTGCGGGTATGGAGCGTTACGCCCGGTTCGAACCGGCGCTTGACGATGCCGGTAACCCGACTTCGGGCAGCTACTCGACGCGCATCACCTATCGTTTGAACTGACGGATCAATCCGGCCGCGGCCTTGTCGTCAGGGCCGTGACCTCCAGAACATTCTTTCAAGAGGACTACTCGCAATGAACCTTTACATCCTTGCCGCCGCCGCTGGCGAAGCGCCCAAGAACCAGTTCGGCTTCATGGAAGCCATGAAGGAAGGCGGCCCGGTTGCGTGGTCGATCCTTGCCGTCATGATCATCATGTCGGTCGGCACCTTCTACATCATGTTCACGAAGATCTTCGAGCAGAACAAGATCATGAAGCAGTACAAGACCGTGCAGTCCTCGTTCTGGCGCGCTGCCAGCCTCAAGGAAGGCGCTGCCAAGCTCGAAAAGGACGGCGCATGGCGCCAGCTGGCCGACGACGCTGTCAAGGCCCAGGAAGACCACGGCAAGATGACCGACGCGCTCGAATCGCATGACTACATGCACGGCACGCTGCAGCGTTCGGAAGATTCGATCAACTCGGTGCTCGCGAGCGGTCTGTCGTTCCTCGCCACCGTCGGTGCGACCTCGCCGTTCATCGGTCTGCTCGGTACCGTGATCGGGATCTACCGCGCGCTGATCAACATCGGCATCGAAGGTTCGGCCTCGATCGACAAGGTCGCCGGCCCGGTCGGTGAAGCGCTGATCATGACCGCGATCGGTCTGCTCGTCGCGGTGCCCGCGGTGCTCGCGTTCAACTGGCTGCAGTCGCGCAACCGTCGCATCTCGGAACTGCTGGGCGGTTTCTCGACCGACATTCTCGCCTACATCAATTCGAACGGTGCGGTGAAGCCGGCTGTGACCGCGGCTCCGGCTGCCAAGCCTGCTGCCAAGCCGGCCAACGCACCGGCCACCAAGGCCTGATCGCCATCACGGGTGCACGGCGGGAACGGCTGGAAACAGCGCTCCCGCCGCTCCCCGGCCTCGCACGCCGCTGAAGCGGAATGCACAGCCGGGGCCGCCCCCGGGCGGACATCTGAAGTCAATGTTTTGACAAGGTAGGAATTCACAATGGCGATTTCGACGGGAGGCGGGGCTGATACCCCTATGTCCGACATCAACACCACGCCGCTGGTGGACGTGATGCTGGTGCTCCTGATCATCTTCCTCATCGCGGTTCCGGTGGCGATCCAGACGATCGAAAAGCTGAAGATCCCCGTGTTCGAATCGGTAGAATCGAAGAACAAGGTGGAGAACCTGCTGCTGACCGTCAGCACCACCGACGCCGCCGGTCGCAGCGCCGGAGAACCGGGCTTCGAAGGTGCCACGCGTGGCGGGGAATGCCGGGTCTACTTCAACAACATCACCCCCGTTTCCTCGGAAGAGCTTTACGATCAGGCGTTCAACCGCCTCGATGCGATCGTGAAGAAAGCGGGCGGCGTTGAAGCGATCATGGCCGATCCCGAGCAGATCCCGCAGGTCCACATCCGTGCCGACGTGAACGCCCCGTGGCGCTGCGTTGCCGGGACGATCTACAACGTGCAGGCCGCCGGCTATCCGACCGTCGGGTTCATCTCGAACCCGGTCGAGCCCGGCATCTGAGCCTGAGGAAGAGGAGTAACTGACATGGGTATGTCCGGAGGCAAACTCGACGGCGAACCGATGATGGACATGAACATGACGCCGTTGATCGACGTCTTGCTCGTGCTGCTGATCATGTTCATCATCACCATCCCGGTGGCGACCCACTCGGTCGACATCGATCTTCCGCAGGGCAACCCGCCGCCGCAGGACATTGTGGTCGATCCGGTCAAGAACAAGCTTGTTCTGAGCCAGGCCGACCAGATCCTGTGGAACGGCACGCCGGTGGATTCGGGCCAGCTGGTCACTCTGCTGGCGGAAACGACCCGCATGTCGGTGGAGCCGGAACTGCAGTTCGAGCCGGAAGCGCTGGCGAGCTATGACATCACCGCCAAGGTGCTGCAGATCATCAAGAGCTCGGGCGTGACGAAGTTCGGCTTCGTCGGCAACGAACGCTATCGCGTCTTCACCAAGTAGGCGCGGCTGCGGCCCGCCACGGGCTGCAATGCGAGAGAAACGGGGCGCTGCGAGCAATCGCGGCGCCCTTTTTCGTTGGGGCCCGCACTTCCCTCCCGCCAGCGGGAGGGGCTGGGGGTGGGCCTTGACCTGCACGATCATCCCAAACCGGTTTCACTCCCCATACCGGTACGCGTTAGGCAACCTCTTGTTTATGGGTTAGAAATGGCGTCGCAGCGGGCGCGGCCCCTTCGCACCCCTGCACAAGGAGACGCGACCATGCCCCATGCCGTGACCCGCAAGAACCTCTACGCCCCCCGCCCCCGCGCGATGGGCGACATGAATGTCACCCCCTTCATCGACGTGCTGCTGGTGCTGCTGATCATGCTGATCATCGCCATGCCCGCCCCGGTTCACATCACCCTCGTCGATCTGCCGGGCGACCGCGCCAAGCCGGTGCTGCCCGTGCTGGCCGAGAACGCAATCACTATCGACGCGGCCGACCGGCTGTTCTGGAACGGCGCACCAGTGACGCCCGCAACCCTGCGCGCCCAGGTCGCTGCCGCCAGCGCGCTCGATGAGGAGCCGCTGCTGCGTTTCGCCCCCGCAGCTCAGGCCAGCTACGATAATGCCGCGCGAACCATCGCGCTGATCAAGGAAGAAGGCGCGACCCGCTTCGCCTTCGTCGGCAACGAGCAGCACCGCGACTTCGGCGGCTGAGACCGGTGGCGGCCCGTTGGCAGGTCATTGACGGGTCATCGGGCAGTCATTGCCAGCCGTATAGAGGGCGCTGCGGCGGCGCTGCGCCCTCGTTCCGGTCAATGTTTCACGTGGAACATGCCGCTGGCGTCAGTCGCCTTCCGGCGGCTCATCGGTCCGCATCGCGGTGGCAATCAGCCCCTCGGCCTCCAGCAGCAATTCGTCATCCACCGCACCCTGCGGCACCGCCTCGCGGCCGATCATCGTCATCACCGGCACCGCCAGCGGCGAGACCCGCTCCAGCTCGACATGCACCAGCTCCCGCGCCGAACGTTCGAGCAGATCGGCCAATCTCCCCACGTCGGTCATCCGCGCCCGGGCATCGGCCCAGGCGGCCTCGATCAGCACGTGATCGGGCTCGTATTTTCGCAGCACATCGTAGATCAGATCGGTCGAGAACGTGACCTGCTTGCCGGTCTTGCGCTGGCCGGGATGCTGGCGCTCGACAAGGCCGGAGATCACCGCGACCTCGCGGAAAGCACGGCGCAGCAGGTGGCTCTCCGTCACCCATTCGACGAACTCGCCGGTGAGAATATCGGGCGACAGCAAGGGCGCAGGGTCGGTGACAGGCCGCAATCCCCACACCGCGAGGCAATAGTCATTCGCCACAAACCCGCCCGGCAGTAGGCCCCGGCCCTCCATCCGCCGGGTAATCAGCATCCCCAGCGACTGGTTCGCATTCCAGCCCTCGAAGGTGTAATAGGCGGTGTAGTGCTTGCCCCCATGCGGGAAGCTTTCGACCAGCAGTTCGCCCGGCGCCGGAAGCCGCGAGCGGTAATCCTGCATCTCCAGCCATTCGCGCACATCATCGGGAAAGCGCCCCCACCCCGCGCGGTCAGCCAGCATCGCCTGCACCCGGGCGGAAAGGTGCGTCGTGAGCGGCATCCTGAGGCCGCCATAGCTCGGGATCGTGGCCGATTTCTTCGCGGCGCGGACCACCACGTCCATGTCCTTCACGCCCTCGACCTCAAGGCTCATGCCGGCAAAGAAGAAGGTATCGCCGGGGGAAAGCTGCGCCGCGAACCGCTCCTCGACCTTGCCCAGACTACGGCCATTCCTGAACCGCACGGTGAGCATCTCGGAATCGACGATGATCCCCGCATTCATCCGGTGGCGCTGTGCCTGACTGGGGTGCGCGAGGCGCCAGACGCCTGATTTGTCGCGTACAATCCGCTGGAACCGGTCATAGGCCCTGAGCGCATAGCCGCCGTTGGAGACGAACCCCAGCACGCGCGCAAAGGTGGCGGCATCCACCCAGCTATAGGCCAAGCTGGTGCGTACCTCGGCCAGCAGCGCGTCCTCGTGGAACGGACCCGCACAGGCGCAGGCCATCACGTGCTGGGCAAGCACATCGAGGCTGCCGGGACGAAAGGCCTCGCCATCGCGCTGGCCTTCGTCGACCGCGTCCTTGGCTGCCATCGCCTCCAGAAACTCGAAGCGGTTGCCCGGCACCAGCACCGCACGGCTCGGCACGTCGAGCCGGTGGCCTGCGCGCCCGATCCGCTGCAACAGGCGCGAAGAACCCTTGGGCGCGCCCATCTGCACCACCAGATCAATGTCGCCCCAGTCGATCCCCAGATCGAGGCTGGCGGTGCACACCAGCGCCCGCAATTCCCCGCGCGCCATCGCCTCTTCCACCTTGCGCCGCGCCTCGGTGGAGAGGCTGCCGTGGTGGATGCCGATCGGCAGGTTGCCGTCGTTCTCCTCCCACAGGCACTGGAAGATGAACTCGGCGAGGAAGCGCGTGTTGGTGAAGATCAGCGTGGTGCGGTTGGCCTTGATCGCCTGCATCAGCTGCGGGACGGCCCAGCGCCCGGCGTGCCCGCCCCAGGGGACGCGCTCTTCGTTTGGGAGCAGGATTTCGACCTCGGGCTCGGCCCCCTCCTCTCCGATGACCAGATCTGCGGCGGCGATTTCGCCCGCCTCGCCCGTTTGGGGCGCGAGCCATTCCTGAAAGTCGAGCGGGTTCGCCAGCGTCGCCGACAGCGCCACCCTTTGCGCCTGCGGGGCGAGTGTGTGCAGGCGCGCGAGCGACAGCGCCAGCAGATCGCCGCGCTTGTCGGTGGCAAAGGCGTGGACCTCGTCGATCACCACCCGCTTCAAACCGCCAAACAGATCGGCGCTTTCGGGATAGGACAGCAGCAACGAGAGGCTCTCGGGCGTGGTCAGCAGGATATGCGGCGGGCGTTCGCGCTGGCGTTTCTTGCGGTCGGAGGGGGTATCTCCGCTGCGCGTCTCGACCCGGATGGGCAGCCCGATTTCCTCGATCGGGGTCAGCAGGTTGCGCTTCACATCCTGCGCCAGGGCCTTCAGCGGCGAGACGTAGAGAGTGTGCAAGCCGTCAGGCGGCACGGCTCCACCCGCAAAGTCGCACAGCGTCGGCAGGAACCCCGACAGCGTCTTGCCCGCGCCGGTATCGGCCACGAGCAGCGCATCGCGGCCTTCCCGCGCCTTGGCGAGCATCTCCCACTGGTGCCGCCGGACACGCCAGCCGCGCTGCGCGAACCAGTCGGCGATTTGGGACGGCAGCTGAGGTGTAGCGAGATCGGCGGCGTTCACATCAATCCGTCTGCGGCGGCACTGCCAGCGGCATTTCCACGGTCATCACCTCCTCGTCGGCCCGTACGAGGTCTTCGACCGAACGCCCCGTCAGCTTTGCCACGCGCTCGCGTTCCTTGGGGCTGAGATCGGCGAAACGGCGCGGTTCGGGCAAGTCGGCCATGCGCTTCTTAATGCGCCCTTCCATGTCGGCAATGCTGGCGAATACGGCCGGCAGCACCTCCATGCTCGCTGACATCAGACGCGGATCACTCGTCATCGAGAGCGATTCGCGGGCATATTTCATCCCCGCCTCGGTGGCGAAGAAGGCCTCGATCGCGGCGAGTTCGGTGCCGGTGAAGCGGATCGCGTAAAGCTCGGCCATGGCCTTGCGCATGGGCGGCTCCATCACGTTCATCATGTCGCCCATCATGCTCGAGACGAGGCCCTGCATCACGCCCTCGCGCTCTTTCCAGGCGGGATCGAGCAGGCTGGCCAGCTCGTTCGCATCCTCATCGCTCACGTCCTGAAGGTCGGCCGGATCCATACCCAACGCATCGGCCACGGCAAAGCGCGGGCCGCGCGGCATCGCATCGCCGAGCCCGCCGAACCCGCCGAGGAGCCCGCCGAACATCTGCTGCGACGTCTCGGCCATCGCGCCGGGGGGCATGATGCGGGCAATGATCGCCTCGGCCTGCGGCAGGCGGGCCTGCTGCTCAGGGGTGAGCGGATCGACCTTCATCGCCCCGCCCATCATCCCGGCGAGCGCGACCATCGCCTGCACATCACCGGACGGTTCCGTGCCCTCGTCCCCGGCGGGCACCTCGACGACCGTGACCGGCGGGGGAGCATCCTGTGCGGCGAGCGACGGCGCGGCAAATGCAAGCGCGGCCAGCGCCGTGGTGGCGGCAAAAACCCGGCGACGAATCATGGCGATACTCCCCTGTTGATCGGGGAGAACTAATGCCCGACGCTCTCGCCCCGTTCCAGCCCCGATGCAGCAAGCTGCGCGTCGATCTGGGCGAGCAGGCGTTCGAGGCCTTCCTCGGTATCGCTTTCGGCGCGGGCGACCAGCACGTCCTGCGTGTTCGAGGCGCGCAGCAGCCACCAGCCATCGGCGGTGTTCACGCGCACGCCGTCGGTGGTATCGACACTTTCCACCTCCGGCCCGGGATTGTCCGCGAGCCGCCCGGCAATTTCCGCCATCGCGGCGAATTTGCGGACCTCGTCCACCTGAAAGCGCAGTTCCGGCGTGTTGAGCATCGGCGGCATCGCCTCGCGCAGCGCCGTCACCGACCGGCCCAGCCGCGCGCTCGCGGCGAGCAGGCGAATCCCGGCATAGAGCGCGTCATCATAGCCGTAGTAATCATCGGCAAAGAACACGTGCCCGCTCATCTCGCCAGCCAGCGGCGCGCCGGTTTCCTTCATTTTGGACTTGATCAGCGAGTGGCCGGTCTTCCACATCAGCGGCTCTCCGCCCAGCTCTGCCACCCGGTCGAACAGTGCGCGGCTGGCCTTCACATCGGCGATAACCGTCGCACCGGGGCGGGTTTCCAGCACATCCTCGGCATAGATCATCAGCAGCTGATCGCCCCAGATCACGCGGCCAGTGCCGTCAATCGCGCCGATCCGGTCCCCGTCCCCGTCAAAAGCCACTCCGAAATCGAGCTGCTTGTCCGCGACGAGCCTGCGCAAATCGGCGAGATTGGCCTCCACAGTCGGATCAGGATGGTGGTTGGGAAAATGTCCGTCAACTTCGGTAAACAGCAGATGGTGTTCCCCGGGCAGGCGGGCAGCCAGCGCTTCGAGCGCGGGACCAGCCGCGCCGTTGCCGGCATCCCAGCCGACGCGCAGCCCTTCGAGCTTGGCGGGATCAACGCCAACCAGACCCTGGAGCAGGCGCTCGACATACTCGCCCATGATGTCGCGCGTGGTGACTTCGCCATTGCCGCTGGCGAACGCCCCGTCTGCTGCCAGTTTCCCGAGCTTCTGGATATCGGCGCCGAAGAACGGCCGGCCCCGAAATACCATCTTGAAGCCATTGTAATTGGGGGGATTGTGGCTGCCAGTTATCTGAATGCCGCCATCCACCTGTTCGGCTGACGCCTCGGCGTAATACAGCATCGGGGTCGCCCCCAGCCCGATCCGCACGACGTCGCAGCCGCTGCCGGTGAGGCCTTCGACCAGCGCATGCTCCAGCATCGGCGAACTGACGCGCCCGTCATAGCCGACCGCGACCACCTTGCCCCCCGCCTCGCGCAGCAGCGTGCCGAATGCCCGCCCGATGGCGCGCGCATCATCCGCGCCCAGCGTTTCGCCGATAATCCCGCGAATGTCGTATTCGCGCAGCACGGTGGGGTGGAAATGGTGTTGCATGATGCGCGCTTCTCCTATGCCGCTATCCGGACGGTTCCTGCCCGCTGGACTAGCGCCCATTCCCCTGAAACGGTTGAAAAAGCGCATCCATTCCTGCGCCTTTACCGTCCCCTGCCGAGAAACCCGTGCCGCGCGATTGTGTCAATCCCGCGATGCCCCGGATGCGCTCAATCGCCCTCGCCGCCCGATGCCGGGGGAAGCTGGGCAAGCAGCAGATCGCGCGCGGCATTGGCCTCCTGCATCGCCTCCTTGGAGCCGCCGCGGTCGGGATGCACCATCGCCGTCAGACGACGATGGGCGGAAACGATCTCCTCGCGGCTCGCCCCCGCCTCCACCCCGAGCAAGTTGCGCGCCCGGCGCAGGCCTTGCGCCCGCGCTGACGGGCCGCGCAGATAATCCCACGGCCACCGCCCCAGCGCCCAGCGGAACAGCAGGCTTCCCAGCAGGACAAGGACGAAAGCGCGCAGCAGCATGGCGGGCTCTAGGCCAGTTCCAGCTCGCTCTGCACGCGCGCGAAATCGGGCAAGGCCAGCGCCTTGACCAGCGCCCGCAATTCCTGCCGCGCGACCAGATGGCTGGTGCCGAGCTCGCCCAGATGACCCTTGTCGAGCAGCGTCAGGCCCGAGGGGAACAGCTCGCGGTAGATCACGCGCTCGGAAAGGCCCTGCGTCACCCGGAACCCGACCCGCTTGGCCATTTCCGTCAGCGCTTTTTGCAGACGCGCCATGTTACGCGCCTCGACGTGGCCGGTGCGGTTGCGCACGACGATCCAGTCCATCTCCGGGCGCTGCTGCTCGATCGTCATGCGGCTCCGTTTGAGGCGCGCTTCCCAGATCAGCTCGGCGAAGAACGACAGTTTGCGCACCTTGAAGGTCTCGGCATCAACCTGGCCGATGAGGTCGAAATCGACGAAGCTGTCGTTCATCGGCGTCACCAGCGTATCGGCGTTCTCCACCGCGGTGCGGGCGAAGGGGTCGTCGCGGCCGGGATTGTCGATGATGAGGAAGTCGCAGGTCGCCTCCAGCCGGCTGATCGCGGCGAGCAGTTCCTCCTGCGTCTCCCCGCGGAACACCTCGCAGTCCGGGGTCGGCAAGGTCAGCTGGCGCTTTTCGAGGGTCGAGAGGCGGTTCTCGATATAGCGGTGCATGGTGCGCTGGCGCGGATCGAGATCGAGCGAGGCAACCCGCGCGCCAAGATAGGCCAGCGCCACGGCGACATGGACGGCGGTGGTCGATTTGCCGGTGCCGCCCTTCTCGTTGGCGAAGACGATGCGATGGGCCTTGCCGGGGATCCGCCGCGGGGGGGCAGTGGTGGCCATGATGAATGAAAACCTCTTGTTCGTGTGGCCGCATGGCAGCGCGCTTTGACAAGCGCGAACGCACGGCTAGGGATGCGCGCGGTTCTATCGGCAGGGGAAGGCCCGTGCAAATTGCGACGACGCGCGATGTGTTGAGAAATGCGGTGACGGCGCTGCGCCGGGAGGGGCCTGCGCGGATTGCGCTGGTGCCGACCATGGGCGCGCTGCACGAAGGCCACCTGACGCTGGTGCGCCGCGCGCGCGAGGCGGCGGATCACGTGGTCGCCTCGATCTTCGTCAATCCCAAGCAGTTCGGCCCGAACGAGGATCTGGACGCCTATCCTCGCCAGCTGGCCGAGGATGCCGCGATGCTGCAGGCCGAGGGCGTGGCGCTGCTGTGGGCGCCGACTGTCGCCGAGATGTATCCGGCGGGCTTCGTCACCAACATCGCCGTCGCAGGCGTGAGCGAAGGGCTGTGCGGCGCAGCCCGCCCGGGCCATTTCGACGGCGTGGCGACGGTGGTGTGCAAGCTGTTCAATCAGGTGCAGCCCGACATGGCGTTCTTCGGCGAAAAGGATTTCCAGCAGCTTGCCGTGATCCGGACGATGGCGCGCGATCTCGATCTCGCTCTGCCCCATGTCGGCAATATCATCGGCGTGCCGACGGTGCGCGAGGCGGACGGGTTGGCGATGAGCAGCCGCAACCGCTACCTCTCGCCCGAGCAGCGCGGGCAGGCCGCAGGCCTACCGCGCGCGATGCAGGCCGCGATTGCCGCGATCGAGGGCGGCGCGGATGTCGCCGGAGTGCTGGCGGGATTGCAGGGGGAGATCATCGCCGCAGGGTTCACCAGCGTCGACTATGCCGTGCTGGCGGATGCAACCAGCCTCGCCCCGCTGGCAGCCCTCGGCGCGGCACCTGCGCGCCTGCTGGTGGCGGCGCGGATCGGCGGCACGCGGCTGATCGACAACATGGCGGTGAACGCAGCGCGCCAGTAGCGCAGCCAGAACGCGCCAGACATGTTGACGCACCGGCGCCTTCAATGGCATGGGCGGCATCCGAGCGGGCGGGTATAGCTTAGTGGTAAAGCTCCAGCCTTCCAAGCTGGCTATGCGGGTTCGATTCCCGCTACCCGCTCCATTCCCCTGTCCGCCAACGTCCGCATTTGACTGGACAGCCCCCCAAAATCCTTGGTATTCTGCGCTTTTCAGGCCGCGTGCGTCCGCCTTTGTCCATTCTCAGCCACCACGCGCTGGGGGTATAATTGGGGGGTATCTGCACGAGGCCATACGGATACCCCCAAGCGTGGGGGTATCCATTGGGGGTTGATCCCCGGAAGGGCAGGCGGGCAAATGGCGCTGACAGACGTGGCAATCCGGAACGCGAAGCCAGCCGCGAAGGCCTACAAGCTGACCGATGGCGCGGGCATGTTCCTGCTGGTGACACCCGCTGGGGGGAAGCTCTGGCGGCTGAAATACCGCATCGATGGAAAAGAGAAACTACTCGCCATCGGTTCCTATCCGGAAACAAGTCTTGGCGATGCCCGCAAGCGGCGCGAGGAAGCGCGGGCGCTGATAGCGCAGGGCAAAGACCCTTCCCGCGAAAAGCAGCGCGACAAGGTGCGCTCGCGTATACAGGCAACCGACACCTTCACCGCCATTGCCAACGAGTATTGCGCCAAGCGGAGGCGTGACGGGGAAAAGGGCTGGTCGCCCGCAACCGCTACCCGCAGTGAATATCTGCTGTCCCTCCTGAATGGCAGCATCGGGCGGCTGGCGATTGCCGACATAGAGCCTGCGGACGTGCTGACAGCGGTTCGAAAAATCGAAGCGAAGGGAAATTTGGAAAGCGCACGGCGCACCCTACAACTGGCCAGCATGGTGTTTCGCTATGCCGTGGCCACCGCCCGATTGCGGTCCGATCCTACCCGCGACCTGCGGGGCGCGCTGACTGCCCCTACCGTCACACACTACGGCGCAATCACGGATGCCAAGGGCGTGGGCGAGCTGTTGCGCGCCATTGATGGCTACGAAGGGCAAGGCCTGACAAAGCTCGCGCTGCAATTCGCTCCCCATGTTTTTGTCCGCCCCGGCGAGCTTCGCCATGCCGAATGGGAAGAGTTCGATCTGGACGCGGGCGTTTGGAATATCCCTGCGGGCAAAATGAAAATGGGCAAGGCGCACCATGTGCCGCTGTCGAAGCAGGCCATTACCATCCTAACGCAGCTGCACGCAGCTACGGGGCCGACTGGTTACGCCTTCCCGTCAATCCGAACGCGCACCCGCCCCATGAGCGAAAACACGCTCAACGCGGCTCTGAGGCGGCTGGGCTACACCAGCGGGGAAATGACTGCCCACGGCTTCCGCGCCATGGCTTCCACGCTCTTGAACGAAAGCGGCAAGTGGAACCCTGATGCCATTGAACGCGCCCTTGCCCATGCCGATAGCGACAAGGTCCGTGCCGCCTATCATCGCGGTGCACACTGGAAGGAACGCGTGGAAATGGCGCAATGGTGGAGCGACTACCTCGACCAGTTGCGCAAGGGAGCGGACATCGTGCCGTTTCCAGACAGAGAAGTGAGCTGATACAGTGAAAAGGGGGATAGGCAGGCCAGCCGAAAAGCGCGCTTCCCACGTGCTTCCCCACATCACCCTTGGGAGCCGCAAAGGGAAGCGGAATGGTGCGAAAGGACGAACGGGGCGTAGTGATCCCCGCCCCCCTTCAATTCAACGATAATGCTACAGCAGGCTTGCCAAGGCTCGACGATCCTCACCGTGGTCCAGCGGTGACCGACGCGTATGAACTATCGGGTTGTCGCATCGATCTGATGGAGCGGTCGAGAAGCTGGCAGCCCCCAGAGGAATTGCCCCAACACCTTCAGGACAAAGCAGCGCGCATTGGAAAGGATCGGCGCGCCGACTGGCTTCAGCTCCAATGGGCTTCGCAGGAGGTTACCCAAGCTATCGCGAATGCCATGCGCACAGGCGAATTGCCAATCTGGGTGGCCCCGATGGGAGAATCCGAACGGTTGGTCGCACCCGGCGCACTTGTCGAGGTAGACGAATCCACGATTGTCGCTGGGGTCTATTGCCCCCCAAATGATCGCGGGTGGCTTTATGGCAGGCCGCTTTTTGTGAAGCGTGACGATTGGGTCAAATTCGCCGCTCGGGTTGATTCCGCTAAAAAACCGGCGGCTGATAACGACCTTGTTCCCGCGAATCGCCAGCTCGACCACGCCAGCATTATTGAGAGAGCCGCGAGAATGTTGCGCGAACAACCGAATCTCTCGAAAGGCTCGGCAGCGGCATCGATAGTCGCTGATCTCCCTTCGAACCCAAGGACGAAAAGGCCCAGAGACACCAGACATATCGAACGTTTGATCGCTCATCTGTGGGAGGGGGAAAGCTGAGAATCCCCCCATAGTCCGCTTTCCCCCGATTCAAGGCCGACCGCACACGGTCTAATTGGCTGCCCCTCGAACGCTGGCATCCCGCCAGTAGAAAAGGGAGCAAGCCAAATGCACAGCAATTTCAATGATCCCCCCAAACTCGCCTTCAGCATCAAGGAAGCGTGCGCTGCCACCAGCTTGGGCCGCACCACGATCTATTCGCACATCGCGGCGGGCCGCCTGCTCGCACGGCGCATCGGCGGACGCACGATCATCCCGGCTGAGAGCCTCCACGCGTTCATCGTCGGGGAGGAGTAAGCGATGGTTGACCAGACCTTCTCCACCCACCGCGAGGCGGCGCTCTTCCTGCTGAACTCCGATGCCAAGCTGAGCCGCAAGGAAGGTGGCTTTCTCGGGCAGATTGCCGCCGATCCCTCTCCCCTGTCTGTGAAACAGGCCGAGTGGCTCGCCAAGCTGCTCGAACGAGCAGGACTGCCGCCGATGGCGAAAGGGGGTGCGCAGTGAGCGCCCCGACCCTGCGTTCTTGCGTCGATGCCAAGTGCCGCGAATGCGGCGGGGCGGACGGCGGCGCGCGCTTCTGGCGCGTGCATGTCTCGGCTTGCCCGGTGACCGATTGCCCGCTCTGGCCTGTCCGCCCCCTTGCCCGGCGCAACCTGCCGCCGTGGCTTGCCAGCCGCACTGTGGGCGATCTGCCTGCCGACTTCTGCGCACTGACGACCGAGGAGGCCGTCGCCCGCATTCGCAGCGCAGTCGCTCTGATGGACACCGAGACGGCTACCAACAGCGCGGCGAGCGCCTCTTCGGTGCCGATGGATGGGGGGCGTGCGTGATGGACAACATCTACCCCCATGCACCCGGCCACCGTGGCGTGGACACCTCCGTCGCAGCCGCCGATGACCTCAAGCCCAAGCTCGGACGGCTCCAGCGCATGGTGCTTGCCGCGATCCGCGACGCAGGCTGGATCGGTCTGACCGCCGACGAGATTGCGGACCGGCTGAAGATGGAGCGCTGGTCGGTCCAGCCGCGCACGAGCGAATTGAAGCTCAGGGGCCTGATCCGCGACAGCGGTGCCCGCAGGCCCAACATGACCGGCAAGCAGGCAATCGTGTGGGTGGCGGCATAACCGCCGCCGCCCACATAGCGCGATGCACTTCCCACGCGACCCTGACGGCAGTGATTTTGAAACTTCACCGATTCTCGGATTCGGTGAAGTTTCAAATGCATTGATCGCACGGCTTTCGGAGCGTTTTCAGCAAAGCGCGGCAGATGGCACAGAGGCTGCAATAGATACCATTACCTTAGGTGTTCCCGCCGATTCCGCGCCACGGTCGCGAAGGGGCGGCGCACACAACAGCGCCGCCCGACAGAGCCATGCTCTCAGCTCTGGCCAAATTGCCAACCTGATCGCTGCCGAGGCTCATGCGGCTCAGATTGGCCTCCCCTTCAACCGGATGATCACCATTCATTGGGAGGCTGCTGGCGTGCCCTTGGATGGCATAGCTAAGGCGACCGGAGGTTTCATCGATCTTCTGACAAAGGCGATCACCCGGCACGGCGGCAAGACGGCTTGGCTGTGGGTGCATGAGGGAGGCGAGCAAAAGGGTGGGCATTGCCATCTGCTGGCGCACGTCCCTGCCGATCTGGTGCCGACAATCTCGAAGTTGCAACTCGGCTGGCTTCGCCGGATCACAGGGCAACCTTACAAGGCGAGTGTCATACACAGCAAACCCATCGGCGGAAGGTTGGGATTGGAAGACAGCAACGCGCAGCTGCTGGCCGTCAACCGACAGGCTGCCCTCAACTACGTGGTCAAGGGAGGGGACGCTGAAGCGATCAAGGCTTTCGGCTTGGTCCGGTCCGAAGCGGGAGGCTTGGTGATAGGCAAGCGCTGCGGCACTTCGCAAAACATCGGCCCCAAGGCGCGGAAGAGCTGAGTTGGGAGAATTTCGCGCGGGCGCGCGCGAGTTTACTGTAAAATTATCCTGCGCGCGCGTGCGCGATGGCGAGGGAAACTGATGGACGCAAAAAATCTCGCGCGAGCGCGCATTATTGTAATGTAGCTGAAAAATTGTCGTTACGCTTATCCAAGAGTATGCCCTTGCATGGTCGAATAGTCGTGCGCCAGCACCAGATGGGGAGGAGTTGTGGCGGACCAGAAAAATGAGCCTGTGGGCGTTGGTGGCTGCTTAGGGTTCTTCGTCATTGGCTTGATTGTGATTGGGCCATTGTTCGGCTGGGTCTCCACAAGCACTGGCCTCAGAGATTCTGAGGCCGCGTTTCCGCAACTGGTCGGCACATCGGCTTGGGGCCAATATAAGCTGATCTCATGGGTGGCCTTTTTCACCCAAGCTATACTCTCAATCCATGCAGGTGTTCGGTTAAATCACGAGACCAAGCCGGGCGCTGTTCGCTATGCCATCTTCATTCTCTGGTTTTCCACCATCGGAATTAATGCTTTATTTTTCTTAGCACTTTTTACGATACCGGACTACGGTGCCGCCACAGCTGAAGCGTATACTCGCGACCCGGCATTTGTAGGTCAAATACTGGGGCAGGCGATAGCGGCTGGGGTCTGGACCGTCTATTTGCTTACGTCTCGGCGAGTAAGGAACACCTACTATGCTGGCCAATCGCCAAAATCAGTCGCGGCCTCAGACCCCGGCTCATACCCCTCCCCAGACCCGGAGGCAGTCAGCGCGAACACCGCACAGATAGCACCGGCAACAGAAGCACCAACAGTCGGCCAATCTGAGCAGCCAAATAGCGGCCCTGACGAGCAGTTCGTGCTCTACGATGAACGCTTTGATTGGTTGGCGATGTATCTCATTGCGCTGGTGCCGCTTTGGCTGGGCTATAGCTTCAAGGTCGGCCTGATCCTTCTCCCGGCATTCGCCTTGATAGCTGCGCTGAAACCGATGCGGTTGCGGCTTGGCTCTCTCACTTGGTCGGGTATCTTTGCGGCTGGCGCTAGCCTCCTGCTGTCACCGATTCTGCTGATGGCCGCCCAAGACGGTGGCTCCGATCTTTTCGATGACGTTTCTGTGAGTGACGAGGCGCTCAACGGTATCAGAGCCTTCGTTTATCCCGCTGCGGGTATAGCCATAATGGTCCACGCTTGGTCTCGTGCGCCACGCTTCAGGGATGCAAATGGATCGCTGCCGAAGCGGATAAGGTTCTGGCGATGGCTGGGCTTTGCAGTTGCTGGGCTGGTTCTGGCGGCCTTTGCTGCGGGGTCTTTGCTGCAAGCACATCAGGGACGCATGGAGTATGAAGCACATAAGAAATTAATAGAATTGGAGAAGCAGCGCAAACAGATCGCGAAGGCGATGCCTCTATCTCCTGTTACGAGGAAATGGCTAGTCGGCGAGTGGGAATGGAAAGCTTACGGTTCTTGTTACGACGGTCTGAATTTTCGAGCGTCCGGGACGTTTTCATCCGGGGAATACTCCGGAGAATTTAGTCTTTCCGGTGACGGAAGGACCCTGAAACAGCGATATACGAATTGTCTCTTGTGCTTGCCCGATCCAATAACGGGCCGACCTAACCTGCCGCCGCCTGAAACCTTGCGAGTTGGAAGGCGAGGTGAAAAGCTCATAATCGGGCAATCTGAATATCGACGATGCCCGTGAGCGATCCACAACCCGCTTGCGGTAACCGACTGCTCGCATGTTCGCGATCATTCAAATCTGGCTAGCCCAATCGCGCCATTGAACACCGAAAAATTCTGGTATTTCAATAGCACAACGTTCAGGCCAATCGAATCCGGATCACAGCTTCGTGCCAACTCATTTATGATTGAGAAGTTGCCACCTTTGGAAACCCTCGCAGTTCCGCCATTTTCAGCCGCGATTTGTCGCGTAGGGTGTGTAACCGTTTACCGCTTGCAGGGCTGGCACCGGCATGGGTGCCTGAATGATCATGGGAGGCATGATTCCTTCAGTTGAAGAGGTATCGAGGCCCGCGCACAACAAGCATTCAATCCTCATTGCGTTCGCATCCAGCCGCCCGCATCCGACGCGCTTGGGGGTATTTTTGGGGGTATGATTTGGCCGTCTAAAAATTTTCCATATTTCTTTCAGGGTTTTAAATAGCTTTAGCGATTCCCGCTACCTCGTCACACTCAGACTATCCCGAAACGGCTGAAAACCGTCACCCAGATCGGGAATCCAATCGAGCCTCAGGGCAATCTCCCGCTACCCGCTCCAATCTCCCGTTCGTACCAGCCCGATAGCGTCTGGACCGCCCCCGAAAATGCCTGATACATCACGCGTAACGGTTCGTGCGTGGTCGTATCCTTTCGTCCCCCGCCGCGGACAGCGCCGGTTAAGGCGGGTGGTGTTAACAGCGCGCTTGAAACGGGTTCGATTCATCGCGCCTGCGTTGCTAAGCTCGCCATATTCGCGCCGCGCGCGAGGGTGGCTTGCGGTTGCGGCGGACTTGGAATTGAAGGAACTGGCCATGTTTGAACGCCCCAGCGGATTGATGCCGCCGCGCTCTCGCGGGAAGGGCGCGCTTGCGATTGCTTGCGCCGGATTGGCGCTCGTGTCGGGCGCGGTGGCGGGGCCTGCCATCGCACAAAACTATGCCTATGCCCGCACCGGCGCGAATGAGCCCGGCGCCTGCGCAGCGGGCAAGGGACCGGCGGTTATGGTCGAGGTGCGCGGGCTGAAGTCGGCCGAGGGCAACCTGTTCGTGCGCGCCTATCCCGCCCGAAAGAGCGACTGGCTCAAGAGCAAGCGTTATCTCATCCGCATCGACGCCGCCCCGCGCACGGGGAAGGTGGATGTGTGCGTCCCGCTGCCTGCGCCGGGAGCCTATGCGATTGCAGTCCAGCACGACGTCAACGGCAACCGCAGCACCGACATTTCGACCGACGGCGCGGGGATGTCGAACAATCCCGGGTTCAAGACCTTCCTCGGCATTCCGCGCCCGCCTTCGGTGGAGAGCGTGCGCTTCGATGCCGGTAGCGGCGTTACCCGGATGACGATCCGGATGGTCTATCTGTAACGCGCCCGCGCCCGTTCAGGCGCGCTCGGCGAAGACATCGTAGTGGTGGCCGCGCCCGATCTTGGTGAGCCGGGTGAAGCCAGCCTGCTGCAACAGCGCCGCCATCTTGCCGGGATCGCTCCAACGCTCGTCGACTTCGTAGAACAGGCCTTCGATTGACGCCGCGAACGCGGTTTTCAGCAGCTCGGCGATGACGACGTCTTCCAGCCCCTCGACATCGATCTTGACGATGGCGGGGAGCGGGTTGGCGAGGATCCGGTCAAGCGCGGGGGCATCCACTGTGTCGATGCTGATGGTCGTGGCCGCGCCCGCCGCAGACCGGCCCGAGAGGCTCGCCGTGCCCGAATGGCCCGCGGCAAGCGAGATCTGCGCCTGCCCTGCCTCTGACGCAATCGCCAGCCGCTGCAGATTGGCCCGCGCCTCCAGCCCGTTGAGGGCAATGTTGCGGCTGAGCAGATCGAAGGTCGCCGGCACCGGCTCGAAGGCGACGATCAGCTCGCAATGCGGGTTCTGGCCCGCAATCAGGCTGTAGAGCCCCTGATTGGCGCCGATATCGATGAACTGGAAAGGACGACTGCGAGAGCGCAGCACATCGGCCAGATCCTCGCCATAGGTGCCGAAAATGCAGTAGCGGAAGGTGCGATCGCCCCAGTTGCCCGTCATCTGCACCCCGTAGCGCGAGCGGAACACGCCCGGCTGCTCGGGGGTGGAGCGCGATACCGCCGCAATCACCGGCGAGGCGACCGCAGCCACCAGCTTGCGCCAGCTCTTGATCACGCCGAAGCGGAGGAAATCAGCCAATTGTGACATGCGCGACCTTTCTTGCAGGCGCCCTTAGAGGATTGGCGGTTCGCAAGCCACCGCAGAAAGAAAGTCGCCGATAGCGTTCGCGGCGCGGACGGCCGAGGGCTGTTCCGAGACCGAGAACGTCTCCGCCAGCAATTCGCGCTGGCGCGCCTCGTATTGCGGGTGCGATGCGAAGGCGTGGTCGATGGCATCGAGCAGACCGTCGGCGCTGTCGATCACCGGCCCCGCCTGCCAGTGCAGGTAGTTGCGATCCTCCTGCCACGCCACGCCGTGGGAATTGAGGAACAGGCACGGGCGCGGCTGGCGCAGGAATTCGTACACCTGGCTGCTGACATCGCCGAGATAAAGATCGGCGGCATTGGTGTAGGACATGTCGCTGCTGGCCGGACTGCCAAGATCGACATGGATGCGCGGGCTCGCCAGCACGCGGTCTGACGGCATCTTGACCTTGGCGATGGCCGGCGGATCGAGCGTGATGGTCCAGCGCCGCTCGAACAGCATGACGTGCGGCGCGAACACCAAATTGTAGCGATCCTGATCGACGAAGGCCTCAAGCACGTCATGGCCATGCGGCCCCCAGCTCGACAGCCGCGGCGAGGGGTGCGGATTGTAGAGCACCAGCGGCAATGCGGGATTGGCGAAAGTCCCGACAAAGCGGTTGTTCGCGCACAGATCGAACTTCGGATAGCCGCAAATCGCGATCTGTTCGGGCGACAGTCCGGCATCGGTAATCAGCCGGTCGCGGATCTTGGGGCCGGATACCAGCACCAGATCGAACAGGCGGCTCTGCCGGTTGAACCCGATCGCCCGATCCCCCGCCCCGTGGCGCGTGTGGATCAGCTTCACGTTGTCGAGGCCATAACGCGTCTTGAGCAGCAGCGAGGTCTTTTCCGACACCACAATCGCATCGAAACTGCGGAAGAAATCGAGATTGTCGCGGTACAGCAACGCCTTGGTCGCCGGGGCCAGCTTGTCGAGCGTCACCGCCAGCACGCGTGACGCGGGCGATTTGAGCCGCAGGTGGACCATCTGCGCCTTGCTCGCCAGCGGCCCGGCGAGCCGCTTGAGCTCGGCCCCGATGGCGGGGGCGGAATAGGCCAGCATAACCTCGTGCTCCCCGCGCTCAAGCATTGCCAGCGCGATGGGAAGACTGTGGCCGAGTTGGTGCGTCTGGTCGTGATTGAAGAGGAAGCAGACTCTTTTCACGTCAGCGCGGATCCCATGCAGCACATGTGTCGTTCAGGCCGGGCTGGCGCATGGCGCGCCCGGTCACGGCCCCCAATGCACGTGCTTCCAGTCACCTGAGGGCTTGGCGAAGTCGCCTACCAGAATTCCCTCGTCGGCAAACTGCAAAATCGGCGCGTCGCTCGGGTGATCGGTGTAGGCGACAAGCTCGCACGCGTCCCGCGCGAAACCGGCTTCGGCGAGCCACGCCGCGACCCGCCTGACCTTTTCCGCGCCGTAATTGTTCTCGCCCGCGATGGTGGCCAGCAAGTCGCCATTGGCCGCGCGCTGGTGGCGGGTCGCGACGCAGGCCGCGATCCCCAACTGGCGGGCGATGCTCTCGGCGTAGATTTCGGGCGCGGCGGTGACAATGACGGGCAGTGCTCCCGCGGCGCGATCCGCGCGGATCTGTTGCAGCGCGCCGGGACGGATGTTGCGCGCGATCTGGCGGCTTACGAAGTCGTCGATGGCCGGTTGCAGCCGCGCGCTCCGCACCGTCCGGCCCACCAGCACGGTCAACCCGAAGGTCTTCAAGGGCCTGCGCCCGTACAGCCCGAGCTTGTAGCCGATCATCGCCATGATCCACACCGGCAGGGCGATCAGCCGCCAGCCGCCCTGCCGCAGCGCCATGTGCACCAGAAAGGGCGTGAAGGTGGGCCGGATGGTGATCGTGCGGTCGAGATCGTAGAGGATGATCCGGGTCTTGCCCTGCCCCGCGCCGGACGGATCATCCGTCATGCTGACCGGCTTCCGCAGCGGCTGCCAGCAATTGTTCAACCAGAACGTGATCGGCGACCTTGTCCACGTCCACCCCCGCCTTGCCGTCGGACAGCAGCACCGGGCGCACCTTGACGCCAAGCTTGCTCCCCGCCCGCGCCAGCGCCTCGGCCAGCGTCAGGCGCTTGGTCAGGATCAGCAGCAGCAGCGCGGGGCCAAAGCGGGCGGCCAGTTTCCACGGCGACTTGCGATCCTGCTCGACCCTCGCCCAGAATTCGAGCACCCGCAGCGCGGCGGGAGAGCGGAACAGGAACAGGTTCGCGCCGGTAAACTCTCCGTCGCGGAAGCGCAGCCAGGTGCGCGAACTCGGCCCGCATGCCGCCTCCAGCCGTGATCTTTCGACAAAGCCGACCGCCACATCGTGATCGCCCTCGGCAGCGAGCATCTCGCCGACCAGCTGCGCGGAAATGAAGACATTGTCGGCGGTGGTGAGCAGCACCGGCCAGTCCGGACGGGTGGCGGCCAGCGCATCGAGCACCGAGCCGCTGATGGTCCGCCCGGACACCCACGCGGTCACCCGGCCCGTCTCGCGCAGCCACGCCAGCTCCTTGTTCGCCAGCTGCCATTCGATATCCTGCGCCAGCAGCAACAGCCCGCGAACCGCCGGTGTCCCGAGCAAAGTCCGGGCAACCCGCGCCAGCATGGCTTCGCCGCCGACCTTGACGAGCGACTTGCTGGTCAGGCCGAAATGCTCCGCGACCGGATCAACGCCCGGACGCTGGCCGGCCAGCACAAATGCCATGCACTGGGGCACGGTTTGCGGCGACCCGGAATCGTAGTTTTCGGAAATGGCGCGCGGGTCCCGGTCTGACATTTTGGCCCTTTGGACCGCATTCCTGGCGGCGGCGTGATAGAGACATTTGCCTCGGCAAATCGGCGGCGAACCGTTAGCCGCTCTGCCATATGGTGGCAAGGCTGGCCGTCATAGCGCAGCAGCGCGCGGCGGGGGATTACGATCCGGTGGGGATGGCCGGAGTGTTCCAGAACAGCGCCACTTCCTCGTCCGCGCCGGTCATCTCGTAACGGATCAGCGCGATCGGCAGCTGGCCTGCGGCGAGAAACTCATCGTGAAAGGCACGCAGCGAAAAATCCTCGCCCATTTGCAAGGAGCGGTCGGCCAGCAGCGCGTCCATCTGCAGCTTGCCGATGGTGTAGGCGATGCCATAGCCCGGCGGGCGGCGCAGATAGATCTCGGCATCGACGCGGGCGACGTCTTCATCCAGCCACGGGGTGCGCTGGCGCATGAACTCAACCGCCTCGCTCACGGAAGACCGGTTGTGCTGCATGGCGATATCGGCGGGAACCCGCGCCGCGCGGAAGATGCCGAACAGCTGCATGAACTCGTCGGCGCGCGGCCTGTCGCGGGTGGCCCCGGCCAGCATCAACGCCTCTTCGAGATAGGTCGCCCAGCCCTCGGCCCGCCCGCCGTCGCTGTAACGGCTGCGGATCGGGCGAGTGTCACGCTCGGCCAGCACGGCGTCGAAACGGTGGCCGGGGATGACGGCGTGCAAGTGATCGGGGATGGGATCGCGGAACTGGATCTGCTCCCAGAAATTGGGGCCGCCCGGGCGCTGGATATAGGGGGTGTTGCTGCCGAGATCGCCGATATCGCCGGGGATGGTGACGATGTCCTCCTCGGTCAGGAACCGGCGCACCGCGCGGTCGGTGGCGGCGATCTTGGCTTCCTGTTCGGCGGCGCTTTGCGACAGCGTGACTTCGGGCAGATTGCGGTTGCGATGGCGCAGCAGCGCGAGCGCGGCGCGCATCCGTTCGTATTCGCGCTCGGCCAGCGTCAGCATTTCGGCGGCGGTGAGCGGGATCATCCGGACATGACGGATGTACCAGTCGTAACGCTCCGCCCCGACACCGGCCGGCGCATTCATGCGCGGACGTTCGGTCTCCAGCCATTCGCGGAACTGGACGACAGCCGTGCGCGCGGCTTCAACATCCGCAATCAGATCGGGTCGCGAGGCGCGGCTGCGGGCCAGCAGATCGTCATACCAGCCGATAATCCCGGCGGGCGGTACGCTGCGGTAGGGGTGGTAGTGGTTGACCCCGTCGCTGTTCTCCAGATTGTGGAGCGCCAGATCGGCAAAATCGCCCGCCACGTCGGTGAGGTTGCCGCGCGCCGAGGCCAGCAGCGGCGGCACCATCCGCAGCCGCTCGCGCAACCGGGCGATGTCCGCCTCGCTCCCCGACACCTCGGTGAAGGCAATGCCGAGCAGCGGATCGAGATAGAAGCCGGGATCGCGCTTCCACGGGCGCAGCACCTCGAGATTGAAGCGATAGCCGTTGAGGATCGACTTGACCGCGAGGTAATCGACTTGCCCCGTCCGCGACCAGCCGCGCACCGGCAAGGCCGTCAGCCGCCGCTCGAAATCTTCGAGCCCCGCAAGCTTCTGCGCCATCAGCGCATCGCCATAGACATCGCCGATGCGTGCGCCGGAGTCCATCACCACATCGGCGGTGAACCCGGGCAGCATATATTCGCGCAGCTCCTCGTGGAGCGTCACCAGCCGGTCGTAATCCTGATCCGGCTGCTGCGCGTGCAGCCCGCCCGTCCACAGCAGCACCAGCCCGAGAAATCCGAGGATCAGCCGCATCTTCATTCCCCCTTGGTCAAAGCCCTGCGCGTCAGGCAGGCAGCGCGAGGTGCTTGGCGCCGAACACCGACTGCCAGCTCTCGATCTCGTCCACCACCGCCTCGTCCAGAGCGTGCATCAGGTCGGCGGCGGCGGCATAGGTCAGCGCGCTTTCTGCCCCCGACAGCAGCAGCGTCATGCGCGCCTCGATATCGCGCAGCTTCTCCGCCGCCACCCGCGAAATCGCGCCGAAACGCTCGAAATCGCCGAAATAGCGGATGCCCGAAAGGTTCGCGCCGAGCGTCGGGAAGGCCACACCGAGGAAGGTGAACAGCGGCGACAGATTGGCCGCCAGCCCCTTCGGCAGCACCCCCGCCGCCCCGCCGATCTTGCAGGTCAGGTAGCCCAGCACCGAAGCGACCGCGAGCGCGAAACAGGTCTCGGCAGTCTTGTCGAGCCGGTGATGGACTCTCTCCAGCTTGTGCGCCTTGGCCTCGTGATAGGCGGCCTGCGCGGTGATGTGCGGCAGCACCACGCCGCTCAGCCCCGCGCGCAGATAGGCGCGGGTGAGCCGGGCGCGCGGCAGGCCGACAGCGCGCAGGGCATGGCGCGCAACATGCTCGGGCCACTCGGCGCTCGTCCGGCCTCCACCCGTTCGCGGCCAACGACCGGTGGGGCGGGCAACGCCGAGCAGCAGCAGCCCGGGCGCATGGCGCAGATATTCGGCCACGCGCCGCAGCTCGAACCAGCGCCGGTGCCACCCGAGCCGCGATCCGGCGGCGGTCAGCGCGAGAATCCCGAGCAGCAGCAGCAATTCGACCGCGGCAAAGGCCCATTTGATCTCGCCAAGGCCCGCAGGCAGGTAGGCCAGCCCGACCATCACCGCGAGCGCGGCGAGCACGAAATTGACGCACATCCCGCTGCGATAGGCATCGGCCAGGCGGCTGGCGATGCCGTCGGCCCAGGCGAGCATCGGCAGCATGTCCTCGCGCAGCTTGGCGGAAACACGGGGATCGCCGCCCGGCATAGCGTCCGCCGCAGCCAGCAAACCAGCAGCGCTGCCGGAAGCAATCGCGCCGGGCGCCTCGTAATCGACCCGCAGCGATCCGAACGCGCCGCCGCCGCTGAACAGCCGCTCGATCCGGCGGTAAAACCCGAAGGCGCGGCTGGAGCGGCCACGCCAGACTTCGCGTTCGAGCAGCGCCGGTTGCCACCCCTCGGCCACCACGGCGGCGCGGATAATCGCTTCGAGCCGGGCAAGATCGGGCGCGGCATCCGGCGCGCGGGCGGCGAGATGGCCGAGCTCCTCGGGGCGGGTCAGGATCGACCAGCCCTCGGGCGCGGCGGGATCGATCAGCAGCACCGGCGTGCCCATCGCCAGCGCGGTGGTGACGGTGTGGCCGGTGCCGCCCGGCAGGTTGGCGACCTTTCCGTCCCAAACCGCGACCACCAGATCGGTGCGCTCGATCATCACCCGCCCGGCGAGCGCGACAGAATCGGAGGCGAGCGCCTCGAAGGCGCGGGCGGCGGCGGCATTGCCGGGATCGGCCAGACTGGCGAGCCACAGCGCCTCGATCTCGGCATCGTGATCGGCGAGTTCGAACAGATGCGCGCGCGCAGTGATCTCGCGGATCGCGGCGGCACGCGCTTCGACCGCAGGGTCAGCCGCGGCACCCCCGCGGCACAGCGCGGCAGCATCAGCGGGCGTGGCCGGATGGGCGTTGATTGCGAGATTGAGCTCCGCCCCGAACGGCAGCGGCACCACCAGTTCCCACCCGCGCTCCAGCCCCAGCCGCGCGGCGAGCTGATCGGTGCCGTCGACCAGCAGGCTGTGGAGCTGCAATGCCCCGCGCTCACCCGGCAAAGCGGCGGTAATCGCGTCGATCCGCGCGAACAGCCGGTCAAGCGCCGCCCCAATCGCATCGGCATGGGCAGAGAAGGAAGGATTGGTGGCGCGGTGGCCGGTAATCCCGAGCGCCAGATGCGGCTGCCAGCTGGCCGCGCCGGGCAGGAAATCGGGGGCCGCATCGGGCATGGAGGGCATGGGCAGATTGTCTCCTCGCCGGCGCGGGGCCGCATTCGCGCAAGTGTCTAACGCCTCGGCGCGGCTGCTTACAAGCGCCGATGCAAGAGTTTGACGCTCCACAGGGAAAAGCGCATTGTCGCGGGCCGGGGATGCTGGCTGGGGAGCAGGTCGATGCCGGGTCGGATTGCCGTGTGGCTGGGCATGGTGCTGGGACTGGCGCTGATGGTGCCCGCTGCGGCGCAGGTGCCGATCCCCTATGCCTATGATGAACAGCCCGACGGCGATCTGAAACCGGCCCCGCGTGACAAGCCCGCCGCCCGGATCGCTTCCGAACAGGCCGCCGCTGACAGGGCCGAGGCCGCCTGCGACACCGGCGATCTGGCAGGCTGCGCGGCGCTTGGGCAGGCGTTCATGCTGGGCGAAGGCCGCCCGCAGAACCGCCCGGTCGCCGAATTGCTGCTGCGGCAAGCGTGCGACGGGGCCGAGGCGGCGGGGTGCCTTGCGCTGGGCCAGTTGTTCCGCTCGACCACGGAGCCGGAAGTGCTGGCGGCAGGCACGCTGGCACTGGGCCGCGCCTGCCGGCTCGGCAATCTCGACGCCTGCGCCGCAGAGGCCGAGGCGGTAGACGAGGGCAACAACCGCGCCGACGGCAACCACCATGCCGCCATCGCACTGCGCCGCACCGCCTGCGACCGGCGCAGCACAGACGCGTGCCTCGCGCTGGGATCAGCGCTGGCGGGGAGCGATGATGCGGCACCCCGCGCCGAGGGGCTGCGCCTGCTCGAAAGGCTGTGCCGCGCCGGTGAGGGACAGGCCTGCGGGCGAATACTCGCGCCGCTGCGGAAGGAAAATCCCCCGCGCAGCGCGCTGGCGCAGGAGATGATCGCGCTCGGCTGCAAGGCCGGAACGCCCTATCTCTGCAACGATCTGGGCGTATTGCTGTTCGAACAGGCGAGCGGCCCGCCCGAGACGCGCACAGCGGCGCTCGCCGCGTTTGATCGTGCCTGCGCGCTCAGCGATGTGTTCTGCGGCCTGCCCGCCACGATCCGTTCGCATCCGGCGCTGGTCGCAGGCTGCAACCGCGGGGCAAAGGCCGATTGCCTCGCGCTGGGGCGGCTCTACGCCTCCGAATCCTCGCTGCTCTATTCACCCGCCGAGGCGGTGCGCCTGCTCGGCGGGGCGTGCGAAGCGGGAGAGGCCACGGCCTGCCGCCCGGCTGCCGAAGCGCTCGCACCATCCTCGCCCGAACAGACCGCGCAGGCGATGCACTGGCTCGATCTGGGCTGCACCGGCGGGGTCGACGATGATTGTCAGACGCTCGGCAAGGATTTGCTGACCGGGGAATATTTCCAGCCCGACAAGGCGCGCGGCTATGCCCTGCTGGCACTCGCCTGCGAGCGCGGGGGGGGCGCGGCATGTGACACGTTCGACCGCTATGCGATGGACGATCCCGATGCCCCGCTGGTGCCCGCCGACGCCCGCTTCGGCCCGCCGCTCTCGCCCGAGGAGGAAGCCGAGCGCGAACGGCTCGAACGCGAGGCCGAGGAGGCGGCGGAGGCGCGCCGCTGCCGGACGTCCGACGTGCTGTTCCGCGGCGTGGTCTACCGTGACACCATCTGCGAGTTCAGAGTGGTGGCAATCACCGGCGGCCGCCTCGCCCGCGCGGGCGAAGCGCCGTGGCAGGCGCTGCTATGGCGACCGGAGCGGATGCAGGGGCGCGCCCTGACTTTCGGCGAGCGGGTGGAATGCGGCGGCGCGCTAATCCGTGACGGCTGGATCCTTACCGCCGCGCATTGCGTGATCGACAAGAAGCGCCGCATGACCCTGACGCCGGACCATCGGTTCCGCCTCGGCGTGCTCGATGCCAAGGCGCCTGACGGCCTCAGCTTCAGCATCCGGCGGGTCTACGCCCACCCGCGCTATCACGAGGGCAGCCGCACCTTCGACATCGCGCTGGTGGAGCTGGAAACGCGCCGCCGCCTGCGGGTCGGCACGCCGCACGCGATCAAGCCGATCGCCTTCGAGGGCACCACCATCAGCCAGCGCGCCCCGCAGGCCGGAGCGCCGGTCTATGTGTTCGGCTGGGGCCACACGGCCTTTGCAGGACAGGCCAGCGCGCGTCTGAAAACCGCCAAGCTGGCGCTGGAGAATGGCGCAGACTGCGAGAGCCGCAACCGCCTTTCCGGCTATCTGCTCGGCTCGCTGCTGTGCGCCAGTTCCGCCGACCGCTCGCAGGCCTGCGATGGCGACAGCGGCGGTCCGCTGGTGAGCTATCAGGGACGGCCGACGGTGATCGGAGTGGTCAGCGCCGGGACCGAATGCGGCCGCACCGACGTGCCGACCCGCTATACGCGGGTGTCGAAGATGGCCGATTGGATTAATGACGTGCTGGCGGGGCGGGTGGCCCCGATCGCCGCACGCTGAATGCAAGGCGGGCCCGGCAAAGGGCCGGGCCACACCCGCATGAGCCGGTTATTCGGCAGCCGGTGCTTCGGCCGGAGCCTCGGCGGCAGCCGGGCCGACCGGGTTGCTGTTCGGGTCGGTGCCCTCGGCCCCGGCGGTCGCCGCTTCGACGGCAGCGGCATCGTCAGCCGGAGCCGCTTCGGCAGCCGGTGCGGTTTCTTCGGCGGCCGGTTCGGCTTCAGGCTCGGGCGCGGTGTTGCCGCTGCAGGCGGCCAGCGACAGCGCGGCGGCAGCGAACACGCCGAAGGTCACAGTCTTCTTCATATGGATTTCCCCCTTCATAGCCCCGAATGGGCGCCGAACAGGTATCATGATGCCAGCCGGGAAAGCAATTCCCCAAGCTTGGGCTTGCCGCGCAGCGGATCGAGCATCGGATCATTGGGCGCCAGCAGCATCCCCGAATCCCGCTTGGCATAGGCCTCTTCCAGCCGCGCCAGCGCCTCGGAGGTGCGGCCGCGCTGGGCCAGCACCTGCGCCTGCTGATACAGCGCCGCCTCGCCGAAATCGGCGACCAGCTTGGCATAGGCGGCATCCGCCTCCGCCGCATCGCCCAGCCGGTCTGCCGCAATGGCCGTCATGGTTAGCGCGAATTGCGGCACCCGCTCGGCCTTGGCGGCGGTCAGCGCGCCTGCCGCATCGCCCTGCATCAGCCGCGCATTGGCAATCACGAACTGCGCGCTGGCAAGGCTCGGATTGATCTCCAGCGCGCGCTGCATCTGGCTGATCGCCGCCGAGTAATCCCGCGCGAACAGCGCAATGAACCCGGCCGAACGATAGGCCCGCGCATTAAGCGGATCGAGCTCGATCACCCGCGCGATCATCTGCGATGCGACGTCACGCTCGGTGCCGAAGGAATAGAAGGTCGCCACCTGCCGCAGCGCATCGGCATCGCCGGGGGCGAGCTTTTCGGCGGTGCGGTAATGCACCATCGCCTCGGCCCGCTTGAGCTCGCCGTTGTTGAGCGCGAAGCCGAGCGCGAGGTGGCCCTGCGCCAGCCGGTCCTCCAGCGCAATCGCGCGCTGGGCGGCGGCAATCGCCTGCGAATAGAGCATGCGGGCCTCCCCAGCGCTGCTCGCGGTGTTGGCAATCGCCGACAGCATCGTCGCCCGCATCGCATGGGCGGCGGCATAATCCGGATCGACTGCAATCGCCGCATCGAACTGTTCCAGCGCATCGCGATCAGTCTCGGCCCCGGCCGAAAGATCATAAAGCGCATGGCCGCGCAGGAACGCCTCGTAAGCGGCGATATCCTGCGTGCCGCCGATCGCCTGCTGCGCCTTCAGGCTGCTACGCGCCTCGGTTTCGCCGACAGTCTGAGCGACCAGCGAGAGGGCGACCGCCTCGGCAATTTCCGATTGCAGGGCGAACACGTCTTGCAGCGCGCGGTCATAGGTTTCGGCCCAGCGCAGCAGCCCGCCATCGATCTGCACCAGTTCCGCCGAGACGCGCACGTGGGTGTCGTCACGCTGCACCGAGCCGCGCAGGATGTGATCGACCCCGAGCTTGCGACCGATAGCGAATTCGTCCTCGTCCTCGATTGCGCCCGACGAGGTTGGCGCGGCGACCTTGAGCCGCGGATTGCGCACCAGCACCGAGCGCAGCTCGTTCGAGAGGCCTTTGGAGAACCATTCCTTGCTGACATCGCCGGTGAGGTTGGCGAAGGGCAGCACCACCATCGAAATCGCCTCGGCCTCGCCGCCGGAGAACAGGCCGGATCGCCAGCCGCCGATCAGCGCCGCGCCGCCAAGCAGCCCGGCACCGCCGAGCATCAGCGTGCGGCGCGACAGGGCAGGGCCTGCGGGTGACGGAGCAGGCGCGGCGGGCGGCGGCAAGGTGAAAGGCGCAGGCGACTCGTTGCCGGCGCTGCCCTGCCCCGTCCGCGCGCGCACCGCAGCAAGGATCCGCCCCGCCAGCGCATCGCCCGGATCGCCTGACCAGCCGGAAATGTCGAGCAGCTGGAACTGCCGGAAGCCGAGCGGGGCCATCGTCCCATCGAGCGACAGCGGCACCAGACACCCGCGCTCGCGCCCACGCTGCGCCTCGTCGCGTACCCAGTGCGAGGCGACCGACGTCTGCGACCACAGCACAGCCACGCAATCGGCGGATTCCAGCCGGTTTTCGGTGGTGGCGAGGTAATTCTCCCCGCCCTCCAGCATCCCGTCCCACCACAGGTCGATCCCGGCCCCTTCGAGCAGCGCGATAACCGGGCGGGCGCGTTCGAGATCGGTGCGCGAATAGCTCAGGAAAACCGACAGCTTGCGCCCTGCGGCAGCATCGCCGCCGTCTGTCCCCGTTGCGCCGTTTTCTTCGCCCATCCCGCACAGTTACATCGAAACCGCGCGCCCCGCAAAGGCGATTGCGCGGGGACGGCGCGCCTGCTTCAATCCTCCTTGAAGCAGCCGGGCGAGCCTTCGTGCGGAGATTCGTACGTGGCCCAGTCGCCCCCCGTTCCCGGCACGGCGGGAGAGCCGGCGGGTCCGGGTTCCTGCCCCAGCCGCAGCCGGTGCAAGTGCACCTTGGCAATCATGTTGGCGGTTACCGGCGCGGTGATGAACAGGAACAGCGACACCAGCAGTTCATGCGTGGTCCACTCGCCCTTGACCAGCTGGAACCACACGATCGAGCCGACCAGCATCGCCCCCAGCCCCAGCGTGCTGGCCTTGGTCGGCCCGTGCAGCCGCTCCATCAGCGACGGCAGGCGCACCAGCCCCCAGCTGCCGATCAGCGCAAAGCCCGCCCCCAGCACGATCAGCGCGCTGGCGGCCAGTTCGGCGAGAGAGACGCTGGCGCTCATTCGATGATGTCTCCGCGCAGCAGGAACTTGCAATAGGCGACCGTGCCGACGAACCCGACCAGCGCCAGCAGCATCGCGGCCTCGAACGAGGTGCCCGAGCCATCGGCAATCCCGCCGAGGACGATGATGCCGATCGCGTTGATCACCATCGTGTCGAGCGCGAGGATACGGTCGGCCACGTCCGGCCCCTTGAACAGCCGCCACAGGTTCATCGCCAGCGCAAGGCCGAGCGCGGTGAAAGCGATGCCGAGTGCCCATTCGATCATGCGAAGATCCTCTTCAACCGGGCCTCGTAACGCGCTTTGGCGCGGGCGATTTCGGCCGCAGGATCGGGCGCGTCGAGGGCGTGGACCAGCAGCCAGGTGCCGCAGGCCGAGACATCCACCGAAACGGTGCCGGGGGTGAGGCTGATCGTGCCTGCGAACACCGTGATCGCCTCTGGCGTGTCTAGCTCCAGCGGGATCGCCAGCCATGCCGGGCGCAGATCACGGTTGCGCCGGAACAGGATGATTGCGGCGACCTGGAAATTGGCGACGAGGATGTCCCACAGGACGAGACCGACATAGGCCACCCCCGCCGCATAGTTGATGCGCGGGCGATCGGGCCAGTAGGCGTCGGTGAACTTCGGCACCGCAAGGCCCACCACCAGCCCCAGAAACAGCGCGCCGAAGGTGACATCATTGACCATCACCACCCACATGATGACCAGCAGCGCCGACAGGCCCGGATGCGGGAGAATGCGTTGGATCATGGCGCGCCCTCCCCCAGCACGGCGCGGGCGGTGGCGGTGCGGTCAAACACCTGCGCGGCGGCGGCATCGCCATAGGCGGTGGCCCAGCCCGCCCCGGCCGAAAGCGCCGCGAGCAACGCCAGCGCGATGGCCGGTGCTATCATGTCGGAACGCGGCGGCGCAGCGGCGGCCGTATCGCCCTGCGTCACCTTCCAGAAAATCACGCTGCCCGCCCGTGCAAAGCCGATCACGCCAAACAGCGTGGTGACAAGGATCACGCCCCACGCCCAGCCCCAGTCGGGCAAGGCGGTGACAGACTTGAGGATCAGCAGCTTGCCGATGAAGCCCGACAGCGGCGGCAGGCCGGTAGCGGCAATAGCGGCGGCCATGAACATCAGGCCTACCCCCTGCCGCCCGGCGAAATCGGGGCCGGGACTGCAATTGTCCGCCGCACCCGCCCGCCGCCGCGTCACCACATCAGCCACCAGAAACAGCGCCGCCCCGGCAATGGTCGAATGGACGAGGTAATAGAGCGCCGCGCCAAGCATCGCCGTCTCCCACCCGGCGACGGCGATCAGCAGCGTGCCGGTGGAACCGATTATGGCATAGCTCGCCTGTTCCGACAGGCTACGCGCGGTGAACACCCCCGCAAAGCCGACCGCCGCTGTCACCAGCGCCGCGGGCATCAGGAACGGCGCCGGAGCCCAGGCCGCCGCCCCTGCCCCGTCGCCGAACACCTGCGGCACCACCCGGATTAGCGAATAGACGCCGACCTTGGTCATGATCGCAAACAGCCCCGCCACTGCCGGCGTCGCCACATCATAGGTGCGCGGCAGCCACAGGTGCAGCGGCACCACCGCCGCCTTGATCGCGAATACGCACGCCAGCAGCAGCGCGGCAATCCGCAGCAGGCCCTGATCAGCGGGAGCGATCTGCTCCACCCGCACCCCGAGGTCCGCCATGTTGAGCGTGCCGGTGAGCGCATAGAGCAGCGCCAGCGCAATCAGGAACAGCGAGGACCCGACGAGGTTCACCACCACATATTGCACACCGGCCTTCAGCCGCGCCGGTCCCTGCCCGTGCAACAGCAAGCCGTAGGAGGCGATCAGCAGCACCTCGAAAAACACGAACAGGTTGAACAGATCGCCCGTCAGGAACGCACCGTTCAGGCCCATCAGCTGGAACTGGAACAGCGGGTGGAAATGCCAGCCCTTGCGATCGATTCCGGTGAGGACGGCGTGGAGCAGCGCAATCAGCGCGAGGGCAGCCGCCAGCACCAGCATGATCGCCGCCAACCGGTCGGCCACCAGCACGATCCCGAACGGCGCAGGCCACTCGCCCAGCGCATAGACCGTAATCGCCCCGCCCGAGGCCTGCACCAGCAGCGCCAGCGCACAGGCCAGCATCGCCGCGCAGGAGGCAAAGGCGATGGCGATAGCCAGCCGCGGATAGCGGCGCATCGCCAGCAGCGTCAGCGGCGCGGCCAGCGCCGGGATCGCCACCGGCAGGATCGGCAGGTGATCGAGCACAGTCACTCGCCCTTCTCCTGCTGGCTATCGTCCGACGGCACATTGTCGCCATCGACATGATCGCTGCCGGTTTCAAGGAAGCTCCTGAGGGCAAGGATCACCACGAAGGCGGTCATGCCGAAGGTGATGACAATCGCGGTCAGCACCAGCGCCTGCGGCAGCGGATCGGTGTATTCGGTGACAGTCTTGTCCCAGATCGGCGGGCGGTTCAGCACCAGCCGCCCGCTCGCAAACAGGAACAGGTTGACCGCATAGGACAGCAGCGTGAGGCCCAGCACCACCTGAAAGGTGCGCGCCCGCAATGCGAGGAAGATCGCGCCCGCCACCAGCACGCCGATCGCGCTCGCCACGAGGAATTCGTAGGTCATGCGCCCGTATCCTCGCGTGCGGCGTGCGCGCGGGCAGCGCGGCGGGCGATCTGGCTCAATTGCGCCAGCGCCAGCATCACCGCGCCCAGCACCGTCAGGAATACGCCGGTATCAAACAGCATCGCGCTCGCCAGCTCGAACTTGCCGATCAGCGGGAGCGAGAAATAGTCGAACCACGAAGTCAGGAACGGCACGCCAAAAGCCATCGCGCCCAGCCCCGTCGCCATCGCCACCAGTACGCCCCAGGCGATCATCTGATGCTCGCCGATGCGCCGCCGCCGGTCGGTCCAGTCATAGCCCGCGGCGAGATATTGCAGCAGGAAGGCAATCGCCACCACCAGCGCGGCAATAAACCCGCCGCCCGGCTGGTTGTGGCCGCGCAGGAACAGGTAGATGCCCACCGTCAGGGTCAGCGGCAGGGCGATGCGGCTCGCCATAGCCAGCATCATCGGATGACGCTCGGGCGAATGCGGCATATCCTCCTGCCAGCGCGCCAGCCGCGCCGCGGCACTGCCGCGCGCGGCGCTATCGAGCAGCGCGAAAATCGCCAGCCCCGCAATCCCGAGCACGATAATCTCACCCAGCGTATCGAAGGCGCGGAAATCGACGAGGATGACGTTGACGATATTGGTGCCGCCGCCGCCGGACTTGGAATTGGCGATGTGATAGGCAGAGATCGCATTGCCCGGATCGCGGGTCAGCATCGCCCAGGCAATGCCGCCCATCAGCGTCCCCCCCGTCACCGCCAGCGCCCCGTCGCGCCATTTGCGCGCGGGGCGCGACAGCATCGGCGGGGCCTTGGGCAGCAGATTGAGCGCCAGCAGCAACAGCAGGATCGTCACCACCTCGACCGAAATCTGGGTCAGCGCGAGATCGGGCGCAGAAAAGCGCACGAAGGCGAGGCTGACGACGAGGCCGATGACGCTGATGTAGATCAGCACGCGGAAACGCTGGCGCGCCTCGATCACCACCGCCGCAGTCGCCGCGATCAGCAGGCCCCAGGCAATGATCGCCAGGGCCGAGGCCGGGATGCCGGGCCGGGTGCCGGTCAGCACGCCCCCGCCCGCCAGCGCGCCGTTGACTATCAGCACAACGATCACCGCGAAACTCGCCAGCACCATCCGCTGGAGCGAGGGGGTGTGCACCGCAACCACCGCCTTGCGCACCCAACGGTCGACAAAGGCGAGTGTGCGCTCGAACAGCTGCTTGGCATCGAGGTGCCGCACGCTCTCCCACCCGCGCAACAGGCCTGCGTGCCGCCACAGCAGCAGCGCCCCGCCCGCCACCGCGAGCAGGCTGAGCACCAGCGCGAGGTTCACGCCGTGCCACAGCGCCAGATCGAATTCGGGTGCGGGCGCTCCCGTCACGGCCGCCGTCACCGCGCCCACCAGCGGCGCGGCGAGGGTCATGGGGATGAGGCCGAGCAGTACTGCCAGCACCGCTAGCAGGGCCGGGGAGGCCCACATGCCAGCCGCCGGATCATGCGCGCGGGAGAAAGGTTCGGGATCGCGCGGTTGGCCGAAGAACAGATGCCCCGCCAGCCGCAGCGAATAGCCGACCGAGAAGGTCGCACCGATGGTTGCCAGCACCGGCACCAGCCAGGGCAGGCCGAACAGCGCCACCTTGGGCGTCTCGTAGAGCATCATCTCCTTCGAAATGAACCCGCCCAGTGGCGGCAGGCCCGCCATCGACGCGGCGGCGATGGTGGCGATGACGGCGGTCACCGGCATCGCCTTGGCCAGCCCGCCCAGCCGCCGGATGTCGCGCGTGCCGGTCTCGTGATCGACGATCCCTGCCGCCATGAACAGCGCGGCTTTGAAGGCTGCGTGGTTGAGAATGTGCAGCACGGCCGCCAGCGCCGCCATCTCCAGCGAAAAGCCGAGCAGCATCACCAGCAGGCCAAGCTGGCTGATCGTGGAATAGGCGAGGATGCTTTTCAGATCGTGCCGGAACAGCGCCACCACCGCCGCGAACACCATCGTCACAAGGCCGACGCTGGTGACGATCACGGTATAAACTTCCGTCCCCGCCAGCACCGGCCACAACCGCGCCAGCAGAAACACGCCCGCCTTCACCATCGTCGCGGAATGGAGATAGGCGCTCACCGGCGTCGGCGCGGCCATCGCATGGGGCAGCCAGAAGTGGAACGGGAACTGCGCCGACTTGGTGAAGCAGCCGATCAGGATCAGGCCGAGGATCACCGGATAGAGCGGCGAGGCCTGCACCTGTGCTCCGCGTTCAAGGATGATCGCCAGATCGAACGAGCCTGCCACCAGCCCGAGCAGCACCATGCCCCCGATCAGCGCCAGTCCCCCGCCGCCCGTCACCGCCAGCGCCATGCGTGCGCCCTGACGGCCTTCGGCCTTTTGCTGCCAGAAGCCGATCAGCAGGAAGGATGACAGGCTGGTAAGCTCCCAGAATACCAGTAACAACAGCACATTGCCCGCCAGCACGATGCCCAGCATCGCGCCCTGAAACAGCATCAGGCTGGCAAAGAACCGCGCGGTCGCCTCGCCTTGGTAAAGGTAGGAATGGGCGAAGATCACCACCAGCAGCCCGATGCCGAGGATCATGCCAGCGAACATCAGCCCCAGCCCGTCGATCATCAGCGACAGATCCAGCCCCAGCGACGGCACCCAGTTGATCATCGCCGAGGGCACTTCGCCGCCGATCACCGGTCCGGCAAGGCTCGCCAGCAGCGCCAAGCCGCCCGCGCTGGCCGCGCCGGCGATGCCCGCGTGCAGGCTGCGCGACGCGCCGGGAACCAGTGCGATCAGCAGCGCGGCAAGGAACGGCAGTGCGACCATCGTAAAGAGCGTCAAGGCATAGGCCATTGGCGGTTCCGGTGGCTCCTGTGCCAGAATTGGCGTTGCAACAGCGCCATTTGCGCCCGCCCCAGACCCTAGACGAGAGGCTTGCTAGAGGACAAGTCAAAGCGCCCCTTTCAGGCGACACGATGGCTCAGTCGCCTTCAAACTCCATCAGCGCGCGCACTTCGATGCCCGCCGCGCGCAGCCGCGCCGCGCCGCCAAGGTCGGGCAAGTCGATCACGAACAACGCATGCTCAATCACCGCGCCCGCCTTGCGCAGCAACTCGGCTGAGGCCAGCGCCGTGCCGCCGGTGGCGATCAAATCGTCGACGATCACCACCTTCTGCCCCGGCTCGATCGCGCCCGGGTCCATCTCCAGACGGTCGGTGCCGTATTCCAGCGCATAATCGATGCCGATGGTGTCGATGGGCAGCTTGCCCGGCTTGCGCACGGGCACAAAGCCCAGCCCGAGTTGCACCGCCACCGCCGCGCCGAAGATGAAACCACGCGCTTCCATCCCGGCGATCTTGTGCGCCCCGGCCTCTCCGGCGAGCCCGGCGAGGTGATGCACGCTTGCCGCCATGCCCTGATGGTGTCCGATCAGCGTGGTGATGTCGCGGAACTGGATGCCTGCTTTCGGGAAGTCCGGCACGGTGCGCACCAGCACTTTGAGGTCTTCGCGGGAGAGATGCGGCGTCATGGCGGTAACTGGCCCCTTTCCCGCCCTAGAAAGCAGAGCGCCCCGCCATCCGCAAGGGATGACGGGGCGCCTGTGTCTCGGGTTGGACGAAGCTTACTTCTTTTTCGGCTTCATGCCGGCCCAGATCTGCTTGTAGCTGAGGAACGCCAGCGCAGTTGCGAACAGCAGGAAGCCGAGCACCGCCCAACCGGTCTGCTTGCGGGCGACCAGCGAAGGCTCTGCCGTCCAGGTCAGGAAGGCGGCGACGTCTTCGGCCATCTGCGGGATGGTCGAGGCGGTGCCATCGGCATAAGTCACCTGCCCGTCGATCGCGAGCGGCGGAGCCATGGCGATGTTCACGTTGGGGAAGTGCTTGTTGAAGTAGAGGCCGGCCGGGGTTTCGAAGCCGAGCTTCTTGGCCTTCTCCGGATCCGCTTCGCCATAGCCGACCAGCAGCGAATAGACGTAGTTCGAACCGTCGTGACGCGCCTTGGTCATCAGCGAAAGATCGGGCGGAATGGCGTTGTTGTTGGCCGCCGCTGCCGCGATGGCGTTGGGGAACGGCATCGGGAACATGTCGGTCGGCTCACCCGGACGGGTGGTGGTCTCACCAGTGTTCGGGTCGATACCCGGCACGGTCCAGCTGGCCGCTTCGGCGTCAACTTCGGCTTCCGAATAGCCCAGCTCGCTGAGGTTACGGAAGGCGACGAACTTCAGGCTGTGGCAGGCCGAGCAAACTTCCTTGTAGACCTGGTAGCCGCGCTGCAGCTGGGCCGTGTCCCACGTGCCGAGCGGGCCATCGAACGAGAAGCCGCCCGCGGGGCCTTCGCCGTGCTCGTAGAACGCATAGGAAGCCTGCTTTTCCGGCGCGGGGCCGAAAGCATAGTTGTAGGCACCGGGCAGCAACGACCAGAGCACCAGCACTGCGGTGATGGCGAGGCCGAAGATGATGCCTCCGAGACGAATAGTCATGACCGAACTCTTTCTCGTTATCGGGTCAGATTGCGTGTGCGCTGTCCCGGCCGATTACTCGGCCGGTTGCAGCGAACCGTCGGGCGCAGCGCCGGTCTCACCAGCAGCGGTGGTGCCGGTGCGCGGCTCGGCGGCAGTATCCTTGCCGAGCACCGCTTCGGTGATCGAGAAGGGCAGCGGCTTGGGCACTTCGATCTGGCTGACAATCGGCAGGATCACGAGGAAGTGCAGGAAGTAGTACGCCGTGAAGATCTGGCTGAGCATGATGTACGGCTCTTCCGCATGGGCCCCGCCCAGGTAGAACAGCGCCGCCATGGTCGGGATCAGGCCGAACCAGAAGAACTTGTTGAACAACGGACGGTAGTGACCCGAGCGGACCGGGCTCTTGTCGAGCCAGGGCAGGAAGAACCACACCAGGATCGAGCCGAACATCGCGATCACACCAAGCAGCTTGGCGGGGATCAGCACGATACCAGTGAACGGAATGGTGAGGTCACCGGTGAAGGCACGCAGGATCGCATAGAACGGATAGAAATACCATTCCGGAACGATCAGCGCAGGGGTCGAGAGCGGGTTCGCCTCGATGTAGTTATCCGGGTGACCCAGCGCGTTCGGCAGGAAGAACACCATCGAGGCGAAGGCGATCAGGAACACGCCGAGGCCGAACCCGTCCTTCGCGGTGTAGTACGGGTGGAACGGCACGGTGTCGCTTTCGCTCTTCACTTCCACGCCGCTCGGGTTCGACGAGCCCGGGATGTGCAGCGCCCAGATATGGAGGATCACCACGCCGAGGATGACGAACGGTAGCAGGAAGTGCAGCGAGAAGAAGCGGTTCAGCGCGGCGTTATCCGGGGCAAAGCCGCCGAGGATCCAATGCTGGATCGGTTCACCGACCAGCGGGATGGCGCCGAACAGACCGGTGATCACCTGCGCACCCCAGAAGCTCATCTGGCCCCACGGCAGCACGTAGCCCATGAAAGCGGTCGCCATCATGAGCAGGAAGATCACCACGCCCAGCAGCCAGATCATCTCGCGCGGGGCCTTGTAGGACGAATAGAAGAACCCGCGGAAGATGTGCAGGTAAACGACGATGAAGAAGAAGCTCGCACCGTTGGCGTGGGCGTAACGCAGTGCCCAGCCCCAGTTGACGTTGCGCATGATGTGCTCGACCGTACCGAAGGCGACAGCCTGGTTGGCGGCATAATGCATCGCCAGCACGACGCCGGTGACGATCTGGATCATCAGGCAGAAGCCGGCGAGCACGCCGAAGTTCCACATGTAGTTGAGGTTGCGCGGCACCGGATACCCGGCCCCGACCGCATTGTAGACGAGCCGCGGCAACGGCAGCTTCTCGTCAAGCCACTTGGTCAGGGGGGTCTTCGGTTCGTATTGCTTGGCCCAGGCGAAACTCATGGCGTTCTCTCGGCTTGATCGAAGTTAGAAGGTCTGGTCGATTATGCTTATGCGTCAGTTACGTCGCATCAGCCCACGCGGATGACGGCATCCGAGGTGAACTCGTATTCCGGCACCGCGAGGTTGAGCGGCGCGGGGCCTTTGCGGATGCGGCCCGCGACGTCGTAGTGCGAACCGTGGCAGGGGCAGAAATATCCGCCGAATTCGCCCTTGTTCTCGCCTTCGGCCGCGCCCAGCGGCACGCAGCCGAGGTGCGTGCAGACGCCCATAGTGACGAGGATGTCTTCATGGCCGGCCTTGGTCCGCTCGGCGAGGGTCGCCGGATCGCGCATGGCGGCGGCGTCGTCCTTCTTGGCGGCGGCGATTTCTTCGGGGGTGAGGCGCTTCACGAACAGCGGCTGCTTGCGGAACACCGCCTTGATGCTCTGGCCGGGCTGGATCGCGCTGACATCGACTTCCGTCGTGCTCGCGGCGAGCACGTCTGCCGATGCCGACATCTGGCTGACCAGCGGGATCAGGAGCGATGCCCCGCCGACGCCGGCCGTGCTGAGCGCGGCGATGTGAATCCAGTCGCGGCGGCGGACGCCCTCTTCGGTGCCCGTTTCGCTGATTACGGCCGTGTCAGAAGCCATGTCGTAATACCCTGCTCGTCTTGCCGCGCCGGAATATCGGCCCCGCGCGGCGTGGTGTTCGAATGACGGGGCGGATGCCCCATTAGCGTTCCGTCGATTGATCCCCGCTTCGGCTCCGCGCGCCATTTTCACGCATCTGACCCGAAACTCGCGGGGGCAATTAACGGCAAACCTGCGAGATTCCAACCGTGTTTTAAGCAAGCCCTGTTCGCACCCGCGCAAGGCGATGTCAGGGCAGGGCGATCATGCTGATCTGTCTGCCATAATTCGCCTCGCACGCCTGCGTGGACCTGCGATGGGAATGGTAACGCTCGACATGTGAGAATGTATCCCGGCCGAGATCAGCAATTTTGCTAAGTCCCGCTCCGGCTAGCCGCGCCATGATGTAGCCGGGCAGGTCGAAGTGCCAGCGGGCCGTGCCGTCGCGCTCGGGCGCCGGGGCGAAAAAGCGCTCGTCGGCGGCGGCAAAGCGGGCGCGGAAGGGGGCGTCGACCTCGTAGCTGGCCTGCGCGATGGTCGGGCCGAGCACGGCGGCGATGTTGGCGCGGGCGGCGCCCAGCGCCTCCATCGCGGCGATGGTGTTTTCGAGCACGCCATCGGCGGCTCCGCGCCATCCGGCATGGGCCGCGCCCACCACTCCCGCCTCGCGGTCAGCGAACAGGATCGGGCCGCAATCGGCGGTGACGATGCCGAGCACGATGCCCGAAGTTGCCGTGACGACCGCGTCGGCGACCGGGCGGCCCTCGGCCCCGTCATCCCATGCCGCCGTGACTGTCACCACGTCGGGCGAATGCACCTGATGCGGCGCGGCCAGCCGTCCACCGGGCAGGATCGCGTCCGCGGCCCCGGCCCTGAGCATCCGCACCTCGGCCGGATCGCCCGGTCCGCCGAAGCCAAACTGGTGCGCGCCCCCGGCGCTGCCGAAAAAGCCGTGCGGCACGCCGTCAAGCAGCGCGTGTCGTTCGATCTGGAACTCCACGTCGTCAGTCTTCCAGACTGCGGCTGACCTGCTCGAAGGTATCGCGCGACAACCCTCCAGCCGCCATGATCCGTTCAAGCTCGCCCTTCATCAGCGCCGCGCGCACCGGCTCGATCCGCCGCCAGCGCCCCAGCGCCGGGACAAACCGCGCCGCTGTCTGCGGGTTGATCGGATCGAGCGCGAGGATGACATCGGCCGCCATCCGGTAGCCCTCACCGTCCGCCGCGTGGAAGCCCTTGGGATTGCCCGCAAAGGCCATGTGCAACGAACGCACGCGGTTGGGGTTCTTGAGCGTGAAGTCGGGATGCCCGGCCAGCTCGCGGACATGCGCGATCACATCCGGATGGAGCGACAGTGCCTGCAGCGTGAACCACTTGTCGATCACCAGCGCATTGTCCTTGTAGCGCTCGTAGAACGCCGCCAGCCGCTCGGCCCGCTCGGGACAATCAAGCCCGCACAGCACCATCAGCGCGCCCTGCCGGTCGGTCATGTTGTCGGCAGCGTCATATTGCTGCGCGGCGAGCGTGGCGGCGCGGGCGGGATTGGCGGCGGCGATGAACACAAGCGCCTGCGTCTTGACCTTGCGCGCCCCGCGCCCGGCCGGATCGTCCAGCGCCACACCCGAGGCCCGAGCATGCAGCGCATCCAGCTCGACCGCCAGCGCTGTGCCGATCGCGGCCTTCAACCCCTCGCGCGCGGCATGGATCGTGCCCGGATCGCCGAGCCGCTCGCCCGTGGCCATCACCTCGAACAGGTAGGCTTCGGACGGCAGCATCATCAGCTCGCCGCGCATCGCATCATCAAGGCGCGCGTCGGTGATGCTGGAGCGGAACGCGCCGATAATCGCCGCCTCGCCCGCTTGCCTGTCTTCCGCCGACAATGCGCCGCTGGCCGTGCCGACCAGATGGTTCACCGCCAGCTCCTGCAACGCCTCGTAACGGGCGAAAGGATCATCATCGTGCGCGGCGAGGAACACCAGATCCTCGCGCGCCAGATCGCGCTCGATCACCACCGGAGCGGTGAAGCCGCGGTTGATCGAGACCACCGGGTCCGGCCCCGCCAGCGGCAGGATGAAGGTCTGCTCGGCCTGCGCCAGCACCACCAGTTGCTCAGCGCCAAGCTGGCCGTCGCGCGAATGCACCGCAATCCGCAGCGGGATCGGCATCGGCGCCTTGTCGGGCTGGCCGGGGGTGGCGGGCACGGTCTGGCGCAAGGTCAGCACCAGCGAATCGCCGTGGACGTGCTGAGCAACGGCAATGCGCGGGGTGCCCGCTTGGCGATACCACAGGCGGAACTGGGTGAGGTCGAGCCCCGCCCCGTCCTCGATCGCCTTGACGAAATCCTCGCAGGTCGCCGCCTCGCCGTCGTGACGGTCGAAATAGAGGTCGGTGCCGGCCCGGAACCGCTCGACGCCCGCCATGCTCCGCATCATGCGGATCACCTCGGCGCCCTTGTTATAGACGGTGGCGGTGTAGAAGTTATTGATCTCGCGATAGGAATCCGGACGGATCGGGTGCGCCAGCGGCCCCGCATCCTCGGGGAACTGGGCCGCGCGCAGGATCCGCACATCCTCGATCCGCTTGACCGCCTCGCCCCGCATATCCTGCGAGAACAGCTGGTCGCGCAGGACGGTAAAGCCCTCCTTCAACGAAAGCTGGAACCAGTCGCGGCAGGTCACGCGGTTGCCCGACCAGTTGTGGAAGTATTCGTGCGCGATCACGCCTTCCACCGCGTCGAAGTCCGCATCGGTCGCGGTGTCGGCATCGGCCAGCACGTATTTGGTGTTGAAGACGTTGAGCCCCTTGTTCTCCATCGCCCCCATGTTGAAATCGCTGACCGCGACGATGTTGTAGAGATCGAGGTCGTATTCGCGCCCGAACACCTCCTCGTCCCACTGCATCGAACGGTGGAGCGATTCGACCGCGTGATCGGTGCGCGCGAGGTCCTCGACCCGGACCCAGACATTGCATTCGACCACCCGGCCAGAGCGGGTGGTGAAGGGCTTGGAATTGGCCACCAGATCGCCCGCCACCAGCGCGAACAGGTAGGACGGCTTGGGCCAGGGATCGTGCCATTCGGCCCAGTGCGTGCCATCCGGCCCCTCCCCCTCGGCCACCTTGTTGCCGTTGCACAGCAGGATCGGGAACGCCGCCTGCGGCCCCGCCATCCGTACGGTGTAGACCGACAGCACATCGGGCCGGTCGGGGAAGAAGGTGATGCGGCGGAAGCCTTCCGCCTCGCACTGGGTGCACAGCATCCCGCCCGAGGCATAGAGGCCCATCAGCTGGGTGTTGGCGCTGGGATCAATCTCGGTCTCGATGACGATCAGGTGGCTGTCCTCGCGCAGCGGGACGATGAGGTCGGCTCCGTCCATGCGCCAGTCAGCGGGCGCACCGTCGACCATCACCGATAGCGGGGTCAGGCTGTCGCCGTTGAGGCGGATAGTGTCGGCATGGTCAGCCCGCGCATTGCGCTGCACCGTGAGTTCGGCGCGCACGCGGGTGCGGGAGAGGCCGAGCTCGAAGTCGAGCTTCACCTCCGGCACCAGCCAGCCGAACGGGCGATAATCGTCGCGCAGGATCACCGGCGGCTGATGCGGGCTGGGCGCGGCATCGGCGAGTTCGGGGTTGCCTTCGGGGTTCGTCGGGGTGGTGGCGATGTCCATGCCCCGCTCCTTACCCGTTCGTGTCGAGCCCTTCGACAGGCAATTTCAGAAAATTGCCGCTCAGGGTGAACTTCACGGTGAAGCCGTGAAGTCGAGACACATAGCGCCAAGGCCTCTCGACTTCGCTCGAGGCGAACGGCAATGGTGGCGACATGGCGCATTTGCTGATCTTCGGGCTAGGCTACACCGCGGGACGCATTGCCGAGGCGATGCGGACGCGCGGCTGGCGGGTAGCGGCAACGGGTAGCGCGGGCGACATCGCCTTTGCCGACCGGGGCGCGGTGCTGGCAGCGCTGGGCGAGGCGACACACGTTCTCTCCTCCGTCCCGCCCGCACGCAGCAGCGGCGATCCGGTGCTGGATACCTATGGCGACGCGCTGGCGGGCAAGTCGCTGTTCTACCTCTCCTCCACCGGCGTCTATGGCGACCGCGCAGGCGCATGGGTGGACGAGGCGACGCCCACCATCGCGCAGTCAGGAGAGGGCCGCCGCAATGCCCGGGCAGAGGCTGACCTTGCATGGCTGGATCTGGGCGCGCGTGCGTTCCGCCTGCCGGGGATCTACGGCCCGGGGCGCAGCGCGCTTGACCGGGTGCGCGCCGGGCAGGCGCGGCGGATCGACCTGCCCGGGCAGGTGTTCAGCCGCGTCCATGTCGATGATATCGCCAGCGGGGTTGTGGCTGCGCTGGAGAGACACGCACCTGCCGGAGCCTATAATCTCGGCGATGATTACCCGTGCAGCGGCAATGAAGTGACCGAACACGCCTGCCGGTTGCTCGGCCTGCCTTTCCCGCCGCTGGAGTCGCTGGAGGACGCCAACCTCTCGGAGATGGCGCGCGGTTTCTACATGGAGAACCGCCGCGTCGCGAACGGCAAGGCCAAGCGGGTGCTGGGGTGGGCGCCGAAGTATCCGACATATGTGGAGGGGCTCGCCGGCCTCCTGTAACTCGTCATTGCGAGCGCAGCGAAGCAATCCATGAACCGATCTTGCACCATGATGCGAGGGCCGGTCATGGACTGCTTCGTCGCCTCCGGCTCCTCGCAATGACGAAGTTTACTTCTTCTGCTTGGCCCGAAGCGCCAGCCCCATGCCCAACAGCGCCAGCGCCGCGCCGCTCGCCGTCAGCAGGTTCCAGCGATAGCCTTCGAACAAGGTCGACAGCAGCATCGCCACGCACACCGTGACGATCCCGTTATAGGCCGTCTTCCCCGCCCCGATTTCGCGCACCAGATTGTAGTGCAGCGGGAAGGTCACCACCGAGCCGATGATCGCGAGATAGGCCGTACCCGCCCAGAACTGCCACCCGGTCGGCCACACCGGCGGGCCGACGGTCAGCAGCGCAAAGCCGAGGTCGAAGATCGTCCCGTACAGCATCGCCCAGGCGAGCAGGCTCACCATCGGCACCCCGCGCCCGGTGGGATTAGCCTGCACCACATTGGCAATCGAGGCCGCCAGCATCCCGCCCACCGCCAGCACGATCCCGAGGCCCACATTACCGCCCAGCGGCGCGGCGTTCCATTCGTGCACCAGCAGCATCGCCACGCCGACGATGGCCACCAGACTCCCGCCGACAAAGCCGCCCGCCACCTTCTCGCCGATGAAAATCTTGGCGAAAATCGCGTTGGGCACCATCAGCAGCGCGAACATCACCGCGACGATGCCGGAGGTGATGTGCTGTTCGGAATGATAGACGAACAGGAAATTGCCCGAAAACTGCGCGATCCCCACGCCCAGCGCCAGTAGATGCTCGGGCCGGTTCAGCTTCAGCCGGTTGCCCATCACCAGCGCCAGCGCGAACAGCGCCGGGGTCGCCAGCATGAAGCGGTAGAACACACCCCACGCAGCGGGCACATCGGCGATCTGGCCGGTGATGACGAACCAGGTCGAGCCCCAGATCGTGCCGGTCAGCATGAAGGGGATCAGCACTTTCGCGCTGAGCATCGACGGCGCGGGCGCGGTGCTCATAGGGCGGCAATCGCCTTGCCGAGCGCCGCTGCGTCTTCAGGGCGCGTGTTCCAGGCGGTGACGAAGCGCGCCGATTCCGCGCCCCAGTCGTAGAAGGCGAAATCCTGTGCCCGCAGCGCCGCGCGCTCGGCTTCGGTCAGGCGGACGAACAGCTCGTTCGCCTCGACCGGGTGGAGCAGCCGATCCGCGCATCCGGCGGCAACTTCCTGCGCGGCGGCATTGGCGTGGACGGCATTGGCCAGCCAGAGGCCATCGTCGAGCATCGCGAGGATCTGCGCGGCGAGATAACGCCCCTTGCATTGCAGGTGCCCGGCGCGCTTGCGGCGATAGCGCACCTGATGCGCGGCCTCGGGATCGAACAGCACGACCGCCTCCGCCCCCATCCCGCCATTCTTGATGAAGCCGAAGGCGAGGCTATCCACCGGCCCCGCCGCCGCGCGGGCCGCCGCCTCGGGCGAGCCGCCCAGAAACGCCGCCGCATTGCCGAACCGCGCCCCGTCCATATGCAGGCCGAGCCGCCGTTCCTTGGCGAAAGCACCGAGCGCCGCGAGTTCCTCCGGGCGATAGGTGCGGCCATATTCGCTGGCCTGCGTGATCGCGACAGCGTGCGGCTGCACCTGATGCACATCGTTGCGGATCGGATCGATCAGCGCGGCGATATCGGCGGGGGTGAGCTTCGCGCCCTCGCCTTCGGCCAGCATCAGCTTGGCGCCGTGCAGGAAGAACCCCGGCGCGCCGCCCTCGTCCACTTCGATATGCGCCTCGCGGTGGCACACCACCCCGCCGTGGGGGCTGCACATCGTCGCCAGCGCCAGACAATTCGCCGCCGTCCCCGTCGCCACCCACAGCGCGGCGCACTCGCGCCCGAACAGTGCGGAAAAGCGCGCGTCGAGCTCTTGCGACAGCGTATCGCCATCATAGGGGTTGTCCGGCCGGTCCGCCTCACGCATCGCCTCCCAAAGCTTGGGGTGGACGGCGGCGGCATTGTCGGAGAGAAAGGGCTTGGCGAGGGTCATCGTGAAACCGCCTCTAGCTGCACGCGCACGGTTGGCAAGCGGGGGGCGAGCGATTCGGCAAGCGGAAGGAGCGAGCATGGGTGACGGGCACAGCGCAGTCAGCATTACCCACCACGTCCAGGGGCAAGGCGGCTGCTATGTCGCGGTGCTGAGCGACGCCAAGGAGGAAGGCTACCTCAAGTGGGAGCCGGGCGGCATCAGGGACGGCAAGGAAGTGCGGATCGCCGCGCATACCGTGGTGCCGCGCGCCATCGGCGGGCGCGGCGTGGCGGCGCGGCTGGTTGAACGGCTGGTGGATGATGCCGCGCGGCTCGGCTTCCTGATCCGCCCGGATTGCTCCTATGTCGCGGCCAAGTTCGCCGAGAATCCGGACTGGGCACCGCTCAAGGCCTGATCCAGCGGCCCATCGAGCCGCGAATAATCGGTCGAAGCGATGGTTTCGAGCACGCTCGCGCGCAGCGCCCGCGCCTCGGCCAGCGGCACCCCGGCAATCGCGAAACTGCCGCCTGCCAGCCCGCAATGCACCGTCGCATAGCCACGCAGGCGCGCCAGCGGCCCCTGCGCGATCTCGACCGAATGGAGCTTCAGCCGCGTTGCGATGCGGGTTGTGGGTGACATAAATCCGCTGGTGGCAAAGATCTGCGCCTCGCCCAGCGCAAAGCGGCGGAACTCCCACGCGTAAAGATTGGCCGCCACCGCCACCACCGCCGCGCCGAGCGGAACAAGGAACAGCCCCGGCGGGCCGAACACACCGACCGGAATCGCCGCCAGCACAAACAGCGCCGAATCAAGCAGCGCCTTGTCGGTGCGGTGCCGCGTGCTGGCGCGCTGCCATGCAGTCGCATCGTCCGGCAGGCGGAACCCCGCCGCTGTTACGATCGGCGCAAGCTCGTCCATTTGCGCAAAGGGCGCGACCACATGGCTCTCGCTCTCGGCATCCTGCGCCAAGCTGACGAAGCTGAGCCCATGCCAGCCGAAGCGATAGCGGATGAGGCCGGTGCCGATCACCAGCCCCTGCACCCGGTGCACCGGCATCACCACATCGGTGCGGGTGAACAGGCCGCGCTGCCGCCGGAACCCGCGCGCCGAGCGGGTCAGGGTGAAGCCCCAATCGCGCAGGAAAGTGCGGACCACGCCCGTGGCAGAGCCGACGATCACCAGCCCGATCGCCCCCGCCACCACGCCCAGCGCCTGCGCATAGGGGCCGAGCGTCGCCACTGTGCTGCCCTGCTCCTTCAGCCAGCCCCACCACAGATCGACATTCCACACGTCGAGATCGGTGACGTTGTCGACATATTGCAACAAGCCACCCAGCACCGCGAACACCGCAAGCGAGAATTCGAACAGGCCAAAGGTAAGCAGCCGCCCCGGCCCCATCGCGAACAGCACATCGCCTTCGTCGGCTTGCGCTGCGGGCGCGGCGACAGCGCCGGGCTCCGCCTGCCCCGTCTGCTCGTCCTCGCGCCGTTCGCGCACCAGCTGGCGCAGGCGCTCGCCCTCGGCGGTCGAGAGGTATTGCAGGCTCAGATCATCAGCCCCGCCCGCGCCGGTCTCGAACTTCACCGCAACGAGGCCCAGCAAGCGCGGCAAGGGCTTGGCTTCCAGACTGACGTCCTGAATCCGTTCATACGGCACCGAGCGGGCCGAACGGCTCAGCACCCCGCTTTCGACGCGGATGTCCTCGGCCCCGATGGCATAGGTCAGCCGGTGCCATTTGAGCCACGCGCCGAAGGTGCCGATCGCCGCCGCCGCAGTCCCCACGCCAAGCGCGACCCAGAAGCGGTTGGCGTCGCCGATGCCGGAAAAGGCGATGGCGAGTCCGGTAATGATCGCGCTGCGGATACTGCCGAGCGCGCCGACCGCAACGCTCAGCGGGGCGGTGCGCCGAAGCTCGCTCACAGGCTCTCCCGGCGGATATGGGCGCGGATGTCCTCGCGCATCTCGCGCGCCAGATCTTCGCCGAGGCCGGGCAGCGAGACGCTGGCATTGTGATTGCCGGCGGTGTGGAGCGTCAGCGTGGCAATGCCGAAGAAGCGTTCAAGCGGGCCTTGATCGACGTCGATATGCTGCACCCGCCCGAACGGCACCACCGTGTCAGACCGCCACAGAAACCCGCGCACCACCCGCAGCCGGTCCGCCGATATCTGGTAGCCGCGCGCGTTGTAACGGCTTTGCGGAATGCGGATCACCAGCGCCAGCGCGATCAGCAGCACCGGCCCGGCAATCGCGCCCTGCGGCAGCAGCCCCTTGGCGATCTGCGCGAATTCGAGCCCCAGCGACACGGCGAGGAACGGGATCGCCCCGAGCACCGTCTGCACGCGCAGGGCGTGCGAATAGTTCGGGTGCAGCCGGGTCAGCGCGCCGTCATCATCGACAGGCAGGGCCGAAGCGCCAAGAGCGGGGGCATGATCCATAGTGCATTAGTGGCGCAATACAGCGCCCCCGCGCAAGCGCTTTCAATCGGCTAGCGGCGCTGATCGAACCTGCGGCCCACCAGCGCGGCGGCGATGTTGGTTTTCTGCACGTCGATGCTGCCCCCGGCGATGCCCCAGGCATAGGCATCGCGCAGGCGCTGCTCCATGCCGTAATCCTTGTGATAGCCGTAACCGCCCATCACCTGCATCCCCATCGCGGTGACTTCGCGCACGATCTCGTTGGCGAAGCACTTGGCGACCGAGCTTTCATAGACCGTCGGCAACCCGTCGGCCTGATTGGCGGCATTGGCGGCAGCGCGGTGGATCAGCAGGCGCGCGGCTTCGACCTTCATTGCCATTTCGGCGATCTTCAGCTGCACCGCCTGAAACTCGATGATCGGCTTGCCGAAGGCCTCGCGCTCCTGGACATATTGCGTCGCCGCCTCCAGCGCAGCCGCGGCCACGCCGAGGCTCTGGGTGGCATTACCGCAGCGTTCGAGGCCGAAGGCGCTCATCAGCTTGCCGAACCCGCCAGCGCCGATGATGACGTTTTCGGTCGGCACCCGCACATCCTCGATCGCGTAGTCGGCAGTGGCGATGCCGCGGAAGCCCATCAGCTCCTCGCGCTTGCCGAACTGCATCCCGGGCGCGTCCTTCTCCAGCAGGATCGCGCCGATGCCCTTGGCGCCAGGTTCATCGGTGAAGCGGCAATAGGTGACGTAATAGTCCGAATGACCGCCGCCAGAAGTCCAGCGCTTGTAGCCGTTGACCACGTAATGATTGCCGTCGAGCACCGCGCGGGTGGTGAGATCGGTCAGCGCGGTCCCGGCGTCAGGCTCGGACATCGAGACGGCCACCACCTTCTCGCCCCGGATTACCTCGGGCAGGATCTTCGCCTTCATCTCCAGCGAGCCGAAGCGTTCAATGGTGCGCACCGGCCCGGCCAGCGCCTCGAACACCGGAAAAGCGACCGCGTTGGAAATCTTCGCGAATTCCTCCAGCACGATCAGCGCCTCAAGGTGCCCCAGCCCCAGCCCGCCATATTCGGTCGGCAGGTTGACGCCGAGAAAGCCCATCTCGCCATAGACGCGCAGCATGTCGTGCGGGACGGGATAGTCTTTCGCCTCCATGTCGCGGGCCAGCGCCGGCAGTTCCTTCTGCGCGAATTTCCGCGCGGTGTCCTGCAGCTCGCGCTGCTCGTCGGTCAGGTGAAAGTCCATGCCCGCCTCAATCCCTTGTCGTTGGCCTTACGTCCCCTAGCGCATTTGTGAGGCTGGCGCGCAAGCCCCGCGCGGCATAGAAAATCGCTAGTTCAATCCCGGAGAGCACCACATGACCATCCTGCATTCCAGCCTCGGCCCCAACCCGCGCCTCGTGCGGATGTTCATGGTCGAGAAGGGGCTTGAAGAGGGCCCAAAAGGACAGGGGGATTTCACCCGCGTCCACTATGACATCATCACCGGCCAGAACCGGCAGGATGCGGGCTACATGGCCAAGAACCCGCAGGGCACCACCCCGACGCTGGAGCTGGATGACGGCACCTGCCTCACTGAAAGCTGGCCGATCTGCGAATATATCGAGGAGCTGCACCCGGCCCACAACCTGTTCGGGGAAACCCCGCTGGAACGCGCCGAGGTGCGCAAGTGGGTGCGCCTGTTCGATCAGGAAGTGGTGGTGCCGATGACGATGGGCTTCCGCGCCGGAGCCGGCCGCCCGATGTTCGAGCCGCGCATGAGCGTCGTCTCGGTGGAAGCGGGCGCGGAGCTCACCGCGATGGCCGATGCCAAGTGGCGGATGTTCGATGACCTGCTGGGCGGCAGCAACCACATCGCGCTGGGCCGCTTCACCTTTGCCGATCTGATCATCTTCGCCTTCGCCAATTTCGGCTTCACCATCGGCTGGAAGCTGCCCGAGGGCACCGATAATCTCGCCCGCTTCATCGACACCCACAACCAGCGCCCCTGCGCCGCGATCTGGCAGCAGGGCGAATAATGCCTGACCTCACCGGCAAAGTCGCAATCGTCACCGGCTGCGGCAGCGGCATCGGGGCGGCGACGGTGCGGCGGCTGCGCGCCGACGGGGCGCAAGTGCTCGGCACCGACATGAATGCCGAGGCCGGCGCGGCGCTGTGTGCCGAGGCAGGCGCGCTGTTCGCGCAGCAGGACGTGTCCGACCGCGCCGCATGGCCGCAGATCGTGGCGCGCGCGGTGGAGGCCTTCGGGCGGCTCGACATCCTCGTCAACAATGCCGGGATGGTCTCGGGCGCGGGCATCGGCGATCTTGATGACGAGGCGATGTTCGCCGCGTGGGACAAGGTGCTGGCGGTCAATCTCACCGGCACCATGGCAGGCTGCCGCGCGGCAATTGCGGCGATGCAGGCCAATCCCGGCGGGCCGAAAGGCGCAATCGTCAACATCGCCTCGACCACCGCAATTGCCCCCCTGCCGCATGATGTCGGCTATTCGGCGAGCAAGGCCGGGGTGCGGGTGATGTCGAAGTCGATTGCGACATGGTGCGCGCAAAAGGGCCTGCCGATCCGCTGCAACACCGTGCTTCCGGGGGCGACGCACACCGGCATTCTCGACGCCGCCGAACAGCAGACCCCCGGCCTGATCGCCGCAGTGGCGAAAACCTCGCCGATGAATCGCCTCGCCGATCCGGCCGAGACGGCGGCGGCGATTGCCTTCCTCGCCAGCGACGAATGCCCCTACATGACGGGCGCCGAAATGCTGGTCGACGGCGCAATGATGGCGATTCACCCGGGGTTTTGAACTCCCACCCTGCGTTCGTGTCGAGCGTAGTCGAGACACCTGTGACCGGGCCTCTCGACGACGCTCGAGGCAAACGGATTCTTTGGCCTAACCGCCCTTCATCTTCTCCAGATAACCGCTCGGCCCCATCTGCGCCGCGGTCCAGACGAAGATCGCGAGGCTCGCCACGCCCGATACGAGGCACACGCCGAACACCGCCACCGCCAGCGCGCCGTCGCCATGCGTGGCGGTCAGCCGGTCGCTGATCGCGCCGATCACGCCGAGGCCCAGCGTCTGGCCGATGATGTTGTTGAAGAACAGCGCAATCGCCACCGCGAAGCCCCGGCTCGCCGGTTCGACTGCGGCCTGAATGCCCGACAGGATGCCCGCCTGACTGGCGACATAGATCGCATAGGCCACCCCGAACCAGCCGAGGAACACATAGAAGCTGTCAGAACTCAGGCTCAGCGCCAGCGGCACCACGCAACCGAGGCTCACCAGCCCCGGCAGCCACGCCCGCCAGCGTTCGTCGCGCAAGGTCAGCCAGTGCGTGAGATAGCCACCGAGGATCGGCCCCGGAATGCCGCCGAGGAAGAAGGTGAAGCCGAGATACAGCCCCACATCCCCGGTCGAGATCGGGAAGGCGCGCAGCATCACCGCCGCCATCCAGAAGGCAAGGCCGTAGCCGATCATGATCTGCACCGCCCAGCCCAGCGCCAGCCCCATGAATACGCGGTTGGTCACGAGGCTGCGGATCGTCCGGCCGAGCGGCAGCTGCGCCATGTCGGTGCCCGCCGGAGCATAGCGCCCGCGCATCGGCTCGCGCACGGTGAGGTAGATGATCCCGCCCAGCAGCAGCCCCGGCAGGCCCATCAGCGCAAAGGCCCAGCGCCAGTCGAAGATCTCCGCCAGCTGCCCGCCGATGATAAGGCCGCCGGCCGTCCCCATGCTGGCACCGATGGTGAGATAGCCCATCGCCTTGGCCAACTCCCCGCGCGAGAAATAGTCCGCGACAAGGCTCTGGGACGAAGGGCCGGAACAGCCCTCGCCCACGCCCACGCCGGTGCGGGCGAGGAACAGCGTCCAGAACCCTGTCGCCATCCCGCATGCGGCTGTCATGAGGCTCCAGAACCCGATCGCGCAGGCGACGATGTTCTTGCGGGTCGAACGGTCGGCCAGCCGCGCGGCGGGGAACCCCGCCAGCACATAGACAAGGCTGAAGGCAAGCCCGCCGAGCAGGCCGAGTTCGAAATCGCTGAGCGCGAACTCGGCCTTGATGTCCTCTACCAGAATGCCGAACACCAGCCGGTCGGCGACGCTGAACGCGCTCGTCAGCGTCAGCAGGCCGAGGACATACCAGCGGTACGCCCCCGGTTTGTCGGCCCCCGCCTCAGTGGTGCGGTCGGGCGTAGAGGCCATTGTCCACCGGGATCGTCAGGCCATTAAGGAACCGCGCCTCGTCCGAGGCGAGGAACAGCACGCAGCCCGCCACATCCTTCGGGTGGCCGAGCGCATTGGCATCCAGCGGGCCTTCGGGGATTTCCAGCGGCGTGGTGCCGCCGCGCCCGGAAATGCCCATCACCATCGGCGTCTCGATCCCGCCCGGTGCGAGCGCGTTGACGCGGATGCCGTAGCCCCGGTCCTGAAAATCCACTGCGAGGCTGCGGGTCATGCCTGCAATCCCGGCCTTGGCCGCGGCATAGGCGGGAATGTTGCCATAGCCCATAAGCGCCGCGGTGGAGGCCATGTTGATGATCGACGAGCCGCCCCCGCCCACCTTCAGGTGACGGTGCTTCATCAGCGGCACGGCATATTTGCACCCCAGAAACGTGCCGACGACGTGAATGTCGAGGTGCAGCTTGAAGTGCGCGAGCGAGCAATCCTCGATGCTTTCAAAGATCACATTGCCCGCATTGTTCACCAGGATGTCGAGCCCGCCGTGGCGTTCCTCGACCGCGCGCATCACTTCGATCCACTGTTCTTCATTGGTGACATCGAGCGCCATCGCATCGCCGCCGATGGCATCGGCCACCTTGTGCGCCAGTTCGACCTCGCGGTCAGTGACGATCACCTTCGCGCCTTCACGCGCCAGCGCCTCGCAATCGGCCTTGCCCAGCCCCATTGCCCCGCCTGTCACGAGCGCAACCTTGCCCGCTACCCGTCCTGCCATCTGCTCTCTCCCAAAAGCTTTTCTCTTGGTTCCAGCCTATCGGGCGGGCGGGGCGGTGCCACTGTTTAAAGCGCGAGGGCACTGCGCGGCGATTGTCGGTGTATTGGCGACCCCGAGGGAGAGACGGCAATGATGGACGAAGCCGAAATCGCGCGGTTGAAGGCGCTGATGGAATGGGAGGGCACCCGCACCGCCCCGCCGCAGGGGTTTCCGGCGCTACCCGATATGCCCGCAGGCCGTTACACCAGCCCGGAATATTTCGCGCTCGAACAGCAACACATGTTCCGCAAGAGCTGGCTGTTCGCCGGGCACCTCGACGAAATCCCCGAACCCGGGTGCTATATGCGCTGGCACAATGCCGGTGATCCGATCGTTATCGTCCACGGCATGGACGGCGTGGTGCGCGCGTTCCACAACACCTGCCGCCACCGCGGCGCGCCGGTCGTCACCGAGGATCGCGGCAAATCCAGCCGCCTGATGTGCGGCTATCACAACTGGACCTACAAGACCGACGGCAGCCTGATCGGCGTGCCCGAAAAGCGCGATTTCCCGAAGGATTTCGACATGAGCTGCCGCGGCCTCCTGCCGGTGCGCTGCGAGCTGTTCGGCAAGGTCATCTATGTCAATTTCGACATGGAGGCGATGCCATTGCTCGACTGGCTCGGCCCGCTCGCGCGCGAATGGGAGGAGTTCGCCTTCGACCGCATCAAGCTTGCCGCGCGGCACAGCTTCGATCTCAAGTGCAACTGGAAGGTCGCGATGGAGGCCAACATGGAAGTCTACCATGTGCCCTTCATCCATCCCAACACGGTCGCGCCGCTGGTGGACAGCACGCGCAACTACAATACCATGTATCCCAACGGCCATGCCCGGATGCTGGCCCCGCCGCCGCGCACCACCAACCGCGAACATGTGCGAGCGATCGACTCGCCGCCGGGCTGGCAGCAGATCGAATCCGTGGGCGAACTGGGGCGCACCTGCACCCAGAGCTACACGCTGTTCCCCAACTGGGTCAGCCCGCTCTCAAACTACTTCGTGCCGCCGCTGGTGTTCTGGCCGACGTCGCTGAACACCACCCGGCTGGAGCTGGTGACGATGGCGCTCGATTGGGGTGATGCCCCCGCGCCCGATCTGTGGACGGTGCCCGACGCAAGCCAGCCCAATGGCCGCCAGATGAGCCCGATCATTCTCGAAGACACCCAGTTCGGCGAAGCGATCCAGAAGTCGGTCGAAGGCTCGGCCTTCCGCAGCGTGCCGCTGTCCTATCAGGAGGCGCGGATCTACTCGTTCCACCAGAGCCTCGACAAGATGATCGGGATCGACAACGTGCCTGCACATCTCAGGGTCGAACAGGTAATCGGATCCGAGTGGGTCTGGCCCAACGAACCGCGCCTCGCGCAGATGCAGCGCGACATAGGGCAGGCCGCCGAAGCGGCCGAATGACGTTACGACAATGGTGTTTTTGCAGGCCGTTGTGACGAAATTGTCGCACATTGCCGCATTCACTATCGCTTTTGCTGATAGCGTGTTCGGGTGTGTCACATACACCTGCACGCCATACCGATAGACGCTGCCAAACGCGTCACGGATTTGGGGAACCAGGGCGCGCAAGACTGCGGCCCGCAGGGGAGAGAGAGCCATGAACACACTTCGTGCCCGAGTTGTATCCGGCGCCCGCGCTCGCGGCGTGCGCGCCGCGCTGTTGTGCGGCGCTGCCGTCGGCGGCGCGCTGGCCTTGCCGAGCGCTGCCTACGCGCAGGACGCCGAGGGAGCGGAAACCGCGCCTGAGGATCGCGTGATCGTCGTCCAGGCCCGCCGCCAGAACGAAACCCTGCAGGAAGTGCCGGTTACCGTCACCGCGATCGGCGGCGACACGTTGCAGCGCTTCTCTGTCGATCAGGTGGCCGACATCACCAGCCGCGTCCCGACCCTCAATGTGCAGGTCGGCGGTTCGGGTTCGGGCGGCCAGCTCAGCTTGCGCGGCGTCGGCTCGTCGAACATCTCGGCGGCCTTCGACTCCGCGGTGGCGTTCGAATATGACGGCGTGGTCGTCTCGACCATGCGCATGGTGCAGGCCGGCTTCTTCGACGTCGAGCAGATCGACGTGCTGCGCGGCCCGCAGTCGCTGTTCTTCGGCAAGTCGGCCACCGCGGGCGTGCTGTCGCTGCGCTCGGCCAACCCCACCTCCGACTGGGAAGTGGGCATGCGCGCTTCCTATGAATTCGAGGAAAAGGGCTACCTGCTCTCGGGCTACATTTCCGGCCCGATCAGCGACACGCTGGGCGTGCGCGTCGCCGCGCAGTTCAACGATATCGACGAATTCATGCTGATGCAGGAAAACACCCCTGCGGTGAATCAGGAGCGCGGCCTTACCGACCTGATCGTCCGCACCACGCTCGACTGGCAGCCCTCGGATCGCTTCACTGCCAACCTCAAGGTGCAATACACCAAGAACGAGAACGACGGCGCGCTTGGCACCGGCGAAGTGTTCTGCGGCGCCAACGGGCGCGCCGACGAAGTTGCACTCCTGATCAATCCAGCCACGCTGACCTATGGCGTGACTTTGCCTGCTGGCTATGACTGCAACGTCTCCGACCAGCGCTACTACACCACCGATGCCGCCGGTCCGCTGGCTGGCGGCGTGCCGACCCCGTCGGCAGCTGCCGGACGCAACGGCGTGCCCTTCGGCGAAACCGAAATCTGGTTCGGCCGCCTGCAGTTCGAACTCGATCTGTCCGACACCCTGAGCCTGACCTCGGTCACCGGTCTGGTGAACATGAATGCGGTCGACTTCGAGCCCTATTCCTATGGCGGCTTCATTCCGGGTCCCAACGGCACCCGCCTGCCGGGCGGTGCCGGTTCGTCCGACCCGATCAACAAGCTGGAACAGTACACCCAGGAACTGCGCCTGGCTTCGGACTTCGACGGCGCGTTCAACTTCATGCTCGGCGCCTTCTACGAAGACCGCACGATCACCTTCGACACCTCGCAACAGGGCGTGAACATCTCGTTCGTCGCGCCTGACCCGGCGACCGGCTTCACCTATGACTGGGACAAGACCCACATCACCAAGACCGAGGCCCTGTCGTTCTTCGGCAGCGTGATGATCGACCTGACCGAAAAGCTGGAACTGTCAGGCGGCGTCCGCTGGACCGACGAGCAGAAGGTCCAGACCATCTCGGTGCCCTACATCCACACCTTCCTGCAAGGTCCGGGTTTCGTGCGGCCGGGCTTCTTCTCGGGTCCGATCCCGTTCAAGGACGACAACTTCTCGCCGGAAGTCACCCTGCGTTACCAGGCCAATGATGACTTCAACATCTTCGCCTCGTTCAAGACCGGTTTCAAATCGGGCGGGATCGACAACTCGGCGCTGCCGTCGAACAGCCTCAGCCAGGCGGCGACTTCGGGCGACTTCAGCTCGCTGATCTTCAAGTCGGAAGAAGCCATCGGCGGCGAAATCGGCTTCAAGTCGCAGTGGGCCGATCGCAGCGTGACGCTGAACATGACGGCCTACCAGTACGTGTTCAAGGATCTGCAGGTGCAGAACTTCAACGCACAGACGGTGCAGTTCATCACCAGCAATGCCGGTGAGCTGACCACCAAGGGCGTCGATCTCGAAGCCCGCTGGAACACCCCGGTCGATGGTCTGAGCTTCTCGTCCAACCTGTCCTACCTCGATGCAAAGTACACCGACGACTTCCTGCAGCCGGGCGGTCAGGGCGGCGTGATCAACCTCAAGGGCCGTCGCGGCAGCCAGGCTCCCGAATGGTCGGGCAACTTCGCGGCCGACTGGGCGATCCCGCTGAGCGACACTCTGGAGCTGTTCCTGTCGGGCAACGCCACCTACAATGATGGCTACATCACCGACGAAACCTCGCTGAACGACTATGTCCAGCCGAGCTTCTGGACGCTCGACAGCAACGTGTCGATCGGCCACCCGGACGGGAACTGGAAGCTTTCGCTGATCGCGACCAACCTGACCGACAAGATCTTCGCGATCACCTCGGGCGGGCGTCCTTTCTTGGCCATCCCCGGCAATGGCAACGGCCTACCGGCGGGCGACGACCTGATCCTGACCCAAAACCGCGGCCGTCAGGTGTTCGCCGAGATCAGCTTCCGCTTCTGATCGGATCGACAAGCTGAACACAAGGGGGCGGGCCGGCAACGGCTCGCCCTTTTTGTTTGGGCGCCCTTTGCTTCGGATCAATGGCAAGGTCGGCGGCTCTGCCAAAAGTGAGCATTGCCGCTGGCTCCGCGAAGGCGGATGCTCACCGAGAATAAAGCAGGCCCGGGAGAGGAAGCCATGTCACGCGAAGAACTGATCGCCATGACCCGCAATCTGGTGGCGCATGGCGCTGCCGACACAATGGAATACGCCGACGAGGTCGTGCGCATCCCCGCCAGCGCCTACACCGACGAGGCCCTGTTCGAGCGCGAGAAGAAACAGATCTTCCGCCGCCTGCCGCTGATGGTCGCGCCTTCGTGCGAACTGCCCAATCCAGGCGACTACAAGGCGATGGACATCTGCGGCGTGCCGCTGCTGCTCAGCCGCCAGAAGGACGGCAGCATGGGCGCCTTCCTCAACATGTGCACCCACCGCGGCAACCCGGTGGCGAGCGGCTGCGGCAATGCCAGCCGGTTCACCTGCGGCTATCACGGCTGGACCTTCAAGGCCGACGGCGACCTGATCGGGGTCGCCAGCCCGCAGGACTTCGGCAAGATCGACAAGGCCACCCACTGCCTCAAGCGCTTCCCGGTCTACGAGAACGCGGGGCTGATCTGGGTCACGCTCGATCCGGAATCCAAGCTGTCGATCGCCGATTACCTGTGCGGCTTCGACGAGCTCTTGAAGGCGTTCGAATTCGAAGGCTGGACGCTGTTCTCGCAGCGCACGCTGTCAGGCCCGAACTGGAAGACGGCGTACGACGGCTATCTCGATTTCTACCACCTGCCGGTGCTGCACGCGAACACCTTCGGCGCGGATTTCTACAACCGCGCCAATTACTTCGCCTATGGCCCGCACCAGCGCCTCTCCACCCCGTCGCAGTTCGCGATCAAGGTGCAGGGCGATGACGACCAGAAGATCGATATCCAGCAGATGGCGGATGACGAGATCCCGCAGGAAGTGCTGGTGCAGGGCGTGTGGACGATCTTCCCGCACATCTCGATCGCCAGCTTCTACGGCGGCGGTCAGCGCGGGGCGATGATCAGCCAGCTGTTCCCCGGCGCGACCGTGGGCGAGAGCTTCACCACCCAATATTACGTCATGGAAAACCAGCCCGAAACGCCCGAGCAGGTGCAGGCGGCGCATGACCAGTTCAACTTCCTCGAAATCGTGGTGCGCGACGAGGATTACGCCACCGGCAAGCGCCAGCATCAGGCGCTGCAATCGGGGCTGCTGAAGGAAGTGCTGTTCGGCCGCAACGAGAAGGGCGGGCAGGTCTTCCACCAATGGGCCGAACGCCTGACCAACGCCACCGACGAAGAGCTGGTGGAAATCTTCGCACAGGAGCAGCGGCAGGCGGCGGAGTAATTTCACTGGCGATCATGCCATAGCAAAAGGCCCGGGGCGCAAACCCCGGGCCTTTTTGTTCGTCCGACCTCGAAGGCGCCGGAACCATCGCGACGCTAATTGGCTGAGCCAGTTTCGGTCGCGTCAGCGACCGCAAAGCCGACTGGCCGCCCGCAGGGGCCCGTAGCGAAGCGAAGGAACAGCCCCGAGGACGGGAGCGCGGAGGCGCTCCCGCTACTCAAAAACAATCAACCGAACGCCGGGCGATAATTGCTCTCGCCCCACTCCTGACGCTTGGTCCACTGGCCCATCGTTTCCAGCTTGCCATCGAGTTCGGGGAAGCGTTCGTAGACGTGCTCCATGTCGACCGCGAAGGGCTTGGTCGGCGCGGTGTTGTTGTATTCGTAGAACGCCTGGATGCCCTTGGCGAACGGCTCGCGCGCTTCGACCGGCATGGTATCGCCCGCCGCCTCGACCAGATAGCGGCCGAATTCTTCCGGGGTGCAGGGATCATAGACGATGTCCTTGCCCAGCGCCTCGGAAAGGCACGCCGTCACCTGCTTGCCGACCAGCCGCTCCGGCCCGCCGATGTTGAGCCACGCGCCTTCCATATCGGGCCGCTCAAGGCTCGCCAGCATGAACTTCGCCACGTCGTCGAGGCTGATCCAGTTGGCTTCAAGGTTCGGGTTGTGCGGATAGACGTAGCGGCCTTCGTTGACGATGAAGGGCCGCGCCCAGTTGGTCAGCAGGTTGTCCATGAACAGCACCGAGCCGAACACCGTGCCCGGCGCGCCGCTGCGCCACAGGGCGTTGATGCCCTTGGTGTTCTCGCCATAGGTGAAGGGATCGCCCGGCTTGTCGGGGATCCAGCTCGAGGTGTTCCACACCACGCGCTTCACATCGAGCGCGGCGGCAGCCTTGCCGACTTCGCCGATCAGGTAGGCGCGATCGGCGCGGGCCTGCAGCGGGTGGGTGTAGAAGATGTAGTCGCTGCCTTCGAGCGCGTCCTTGAAGGTCGCGGTGTCATAAAGGTCCATCGGCCGCACCTCGACCCGCTCGATCCCCTCGACCGGCGCGCCCTCCAGCGCATCCGGGCGGCGCGAGATCGCGCGCACGTCGTAACCTGCGGCCAGCGCCTGACGCACCTGCGCGAGGCCCTGCCTCCCGCTTGCGCCGATAACCGTGATGAGTGCCATGAAGTTCTCTCCCCTTCTTGTGATTGGGGCGGAGACTAGGAAGCCCCCTCCCCCCACGCACCGCGCCAAAGTGATAGCCGCGCCGCCCTGCGCCCCTAGCGAAATGACGGGGTTGCCGTAGCGGCGCGCGGACCGGACACTGGCCCGATGACAAACCGCATCTGGCGCATCGAACGCCGCCCCGAAGGCATGGATTTCGCGAGCGCACTGGCGCTGGTCGAAGCCCCGCTGGCACCGCTGGCCGCAGGCGAGATCCGCATCCGCAACACCCACCTGTCGATGGATGCAGGCACCCGCATGTGGCTCACCGCGCGCGAAGACGGCTACCAGCCACCGCTGCCGGTAGGCGGGCCGATGACGGGGCTGGTGCTGGGCGAAGTGATCGAAAGTCGCGCCGAAGGGTTTGCTCCGGGCGATCTGGTGCGCGCCTTCGGGCAATGGGGCGATTTCAGCACGGTCGATGCGGTCATGTCGGGCGCAATCGTGCTCGATCCCTTGGTCGAGGACCGGCGCGCGTGGTTCGGCGCGCTCGGCATGAACGGGTGGACCGCGCTGTGGGGCGTGGAGCAAACCGGCGCGGCGAAACCCGGCGAAAAGGTGCTCGTCTCCGCCGCAGCGGGTGCAACCGGCATTCTCGCGGTGCAGATCGCCAAGCTGCTCGGCTGCGAGGCGTGGGGCATCGCCGGGGGCGCGGCCAAGTGCGCTTACCTGACGGACGAATTGGGGATTGCGGGCGCGATTGATTACAAGGCCGGAGACGTCGGCGCGCAATTGGACGCGGCGGGCGGCTTCGACGTCTATTTCGACAATGTCGGCGGGCCTATGCTGGATCAGGTGTTCACCCGCATGAACCACTATGGCCGGATCGCGGTGTGCGGGCTGGTGGCCGATTACACCGCCGGCACCCGCACTGCGCCGAAGGAATTCGATCAGGTGCTGATGCGGCGCCTCAGGATCGAGGGCTTCTTCTCGCCCGACTTCATGCATGAAGGCCCGAGCCTCACCCGGCGTCTGCGCGAATGGAGCGATGCGGGCAAGCTGGTCATGCCCTATGACGTGACGCACGGGCTGGAGAACACGCTGACTGCCTATGCCAAGCTGTTTACGGGCGCGAATATCGGCAAGGTGATGGTGGAATTGCAGCAATGACCGGCACAATCGAAGACCGCGAAGCCATCCGCGACATTCTCGCCGCCTATGCCCACGCCATCGACCGGCGGCGCTGGCAAATAATGGAGCGCCTGTTCCACCCGGACGCGATGTTCCGCTTCGGCGTGATCGAGGGCGACTGGCGCGGGTTCGTCGAACAGGCCCGCGCGGTGATCGACCCGTGCCTCGCCACCCAGCACCAGCTCGGCCAGACGATCTTCGGGTTCAAGAGCGACACGGTCTGCCATACCGAAACCTACATGACCGCGATGCACACCATCCCGCCGGGCTACCCGCTGGCGGCGGTGTTCCCGGACAAGGGGATGATCTACTCCGCCATCGTCGCGGGGCGTTACGTCGACCGGTTCGAGAAGCGTGGCGGCGAATGGCGCATCGCCCAGCGCACCGGGCTGTATGACTGGCGCGAGTTCCGGGTGGTGGAGGGCGTGGACCTTTCCAACACTCCCGAAGGCGCGTCAGGCTATCACGATGAACGCGATCCCTCGACCGCGGCTGTGAGGCAGTGGCTCGGCTAAGGCCGCTTGAAAGCAAACACCCCGCTCATCGTCGCGATCTGTTCTTCCCCGCGCCAGATCCCGCCCGAGGTATAGGCCGTGCGTCCGCCCAGCCGGTCGATCCGCACCCGCGCTTCCAGCCAGTCGCCCAGCCGTGCGCCCGCCAGATAGTTCACCGTCAGCGTCACGGTTGAAGGCGCCAGCCGTGGCCGCTCGGCATCATAGACCGCGTGGCTGAGCGCCACATCGGCGAAGGTCGAGATCACGCCGCCGTGCGCCGCGTCCTGATAATTGATGTGGTGCGGCATGATCCTGAGGCCCACGACACGCACCCCCTCCACCGCCGGGCCGAGCCAGTACGGCCCGCCATGATCGAGGAAGCCCGGCGTGAAACCGGCGGGTTCGAAGCCTGAGGGTATGTCCATCCCCCCAGCCTAACGCCGCGCCCCGCGAACGCCGCTATGAATTGTGCCAATGACAGCAGCGCGCACTGCGGGCTATCCCCTCGCCCTATGGGAGAAAACACCGAACTCGCCGCAGAGTCATTCTGCGATATCGTGCGCGAACATGCGCGCAATCAGGGCGATGTGATCGCCTTCACCTATGGCGACGAGGAACTCAGCTTCGCCGCGCTGGACGAGGGCGCAAACCGTGCCGCCAATGGCCTGCTCGCGCTCGGCGTAAAGCCAGGCGACCGCGTGGCCTTCCTCGGCAAGAACCACCCGCTCTATTTCGAGGCCTTTGTCGGCGCGGCGCGGATCGGGGCGGTGATGACCCCGGTCAACTGGCGCCTCGCCGCACCGGAAGTCGCCTATATCCTCGACAATTGCGGGGCGCAGGTGGTGTTCGTCGGCGAGGGCTTTGCCGCCATGATCGAGTCCGTGCGCGCCGATGTGCCGCACGTCACCCACATCATCGGCATCGACGCGCCCGAATTCTCCGGCCCCGATTACCGCAGCTGGCGCGACAGCTTCCCCGCTACGCCGCCCGCACACGTGGTGAAGGCCGAAGACGACGCGCTCCAGCTCTACACTTCCGGCACCACCGGCAAGCCCAAGGGCGCGGTGATGACCCACGGCTCGATCCTCTCCAGCCGCGACGCGATGGCAAGCGGCGAGGAAATGCGGAACTGGCAGGAGCCGATTCCGGGCGACGTCACCCTGCTCGCCATGCCGTGCTTCCACATCAGCGGCACCGGCACCGGCATCGGCACCATGGTTGCGGGCACCAATTCGATCGTGCTGCCCGAATATGATCCGACCAAGGCGCTCGATCTGATCGACAATTACAACATCTCGAAGATCTTCCTGGTGCCGGCAGCGATCCAGATCCTGCTCAATCACCCGCGCGTGAACGAGGTCGATTTCAGCCGGTTGAAATATGTCACCTACGGCGCCTCGCCGATCCCGCTCGAACTGATGCGTGAAGCGATGCGGGTGCTCGGCTGCGGCTTCGTGCAGATGTACGGCATGACCGAGACGAGCGGCACGATCGTTGCGCTCGATCCGGAAGATCACGTGCCCGAAGGCAGCCCCCGCATGCGCTCGGTCGGCAAGCCCCTGGCGGGCATCGAGATCAAGATCATCGACGAGGCGGGCAATGAAGTGCCCGCCGGCACCGTCGGCGAAATCGCCACGCGGTCTTCCAAGAACATGCGCGGCTACTGGAACAACCCTGATGCCACCGCCGCCACCATCGACGCGGAAGGCTGGCTGCGCACGGGCGACGCGGGCTATCTCGACGAGGACGGCTATCTCTACATCCACGACCGGGTGAAGGACATGATCATCTCCGGGGGCGAGAACGTCTACCCGGCCGAGGTTGAAAACGCGCTCTATTCGCACCCCAAGGTCGCCGATGTCGCGGTGATCGGCGTGCCCGATCCCAAGTGGGGCGAGGCAGTGAAGGCCTGTGTGGTGGTGAAGGACGGCGAGGAACTGACCGAAGCCGAACTGATCGCCCACGCGCGCACGCTGATCGCGGGCTACAAGTGCCCCAAGTCGGTCGACTTCATCCCCGCGCTGCCGCGCAATCCTTCGGGCAAGATCCTGCGGCGCGAGCTGCGCGCGCCCTACTGGGCCGGCAGGGACCGGGCGGTCAACTAAGATGCTGCCGGTTCGCCAGCTGGCCTACAAGGTCAATGACCTTGAGGCGGCGGCAGCGGCGCATCACCGGCGGTTCGGATCGGGGCCGTTCTTCGTGCTGCGGCATGTCGCCCTGTCCTCCTCGCACCATCGCGGGGTGGAGCGGCCATTCGATCATTCCAGCGCCTACGGCCAATGGGGCAGCGTGATGGTGGAGCTGGTGGTCCAGCACAACCCGGACGATTCCGCGCTGCACGAGATGTTCCCCCACGGCTCGGGCCGCGAGGGCCTGCATCATGCGGCGCTGTTCGTGGATGACTTGCAAGCGGAGATCGCGCGGTTCGAAGCCGAGGGCATCCCGCTGGCGCAACTGTCGGTGACCGAGAGCGGCACGGCCTTCGCCTTCGTCGATGCGCGGGCAAGCCTCGGGCACATACTGGAGCTCTACGAGCCGACGGAGCAGCTGACGGGGTTCTACGACTTCGTGGCCGAGGCGGCCAAGGGGTGGGACGGCAAGGATCTGATCCGGGAATTGGGATAAGCGACCCTCCCCGCGCCGGGCCTGACCCGGGGCCAAGCTTGCTTTCGATCGGGATATCGCCGCAGGTACGGAGCGGGGCCCCGGATCAAGTCCGGGGCGGGGCGGGGAATCAGGCCCCCGCCAATTCCGGCAGCCCCACCAGCGCCGCCCGGCACTCCGCATCGGCCAGCGCGGTCACCACCGAGAAGGCGACGAACCCCGGCTCGCCCAGATGCGCCACCACGGCGGCGGCCTCTGCGTTAGTGATCGCGGTATGCTCGAACGGGATCCGCCGGGCATAGGCGAGGCACACGCGGGTGCCTTCATCGAGCGCACTGTCGTCGACGGGCACCGCGTCAATGCCGTGGACGCTCGCCACCGCCTGCCGGATCAACGCCACCAGCCCCGCATCGAGCGCGCCTTCGGCCTTGGCGCGGAAATCGGCGAAATGCTGGCTGAGCACCGGATCGCCTGCGAGAGCTTCCTGAATCGCGCTCATTCCGCGGCCTCCAGCACGGCGGGCGTGGGCAGCACGGTGCGGTCCATCACCTCCGGCTCCAGCCCCATGGTGATCAGCGCCTTGGCGAGCGCGAGGAACAGGCTCACCCCAAGCCCCAATTCGGCAATCTGCGCCGGGGTGAGGTGGCGCTGCAAAGCCGCCCGGGCCTCGCCGTTCAGCAATGCGGGATCGTAAATCAGCGCATCGGTGAACTTGAGCACCGCCTTCTCGGTATCGGTGAGTTTGTCGGACGTCTCGTAGCCATCGGTGATGTCGTCCAACACCTCCTCGCCCAACCCCTGCGCCACCGCCTTGTCGAAGCGGACATTGCGGCAGAACCCGCACTCGGTGACGCGCGCATTTCGCATCCGCGCGACTTCCTTGATGCGCGCCGCCAGCACGTCCGAACCCCAGAACCGGCCATAGAGCGCGAAGAAGCTCTGCGCGATTTCGGGCTGATGCGCGAGCACCGAGCCGAAATGCGCCGGTTCGCCGGGAATGGCCGAGGATACGCGGGGAATGGTGGACATGAGGCTCTCTCCTTACATCACGCGATAATCAGAGTGCCCGCTGGCGATGATCTGGAGCACCGGCAGGGGGAAGTCGGGGTTGGGTTCGTTGGAGGGCTGATCCTCCAGCGGCAGCTTCCAATCCATGATGTATTTGCGCCGCGCGATGCGCCATTCCGCACCAGAGTCTGTGGCCCTTTTCTCGAATTCGTCGAGATAGCGCCCGCCATAAAGCCCGCCTGACCAGCTGCCATCCTCCTGCTCGCGGATTCCGGTCGCAAGGCCATAGGATTCGACGCTGGCCCGATCGGCGGAATGGAGCGCGATCGAGGGGGTGCTGAGGAAGTGCCAGCGCCGCTGGCTGGCGCGCTCGATCTGCATCACCACGGGGATGAAATCCGCCGCGCTGCCGGTGAAAAAGCCGTAGTCGATATGCGCATCGGGCCAGAAACAGCTCGCTTGGCCCGCGTCATCCAGCCAGTCCAACGTGCGCGAATAGCGCTGCAGCACCTCGGTGATGGCCTGCTTGTCGAGCAGCGCCTGAACCTGCGTTTCCATGGTCATGCGCGTGCTCCCCACCATGCGGGGATGGTCAGCGGGAAGCGTTCCTGCGCGATTTTCATTTCCTCGCTCGCATCATCGGGCAGCGCCGGATCGGTGGTGTGCGGCAGGCCTCCCCCTGCGCCCTCCACCGCGTCGATATATTCCAGCCGGATGCCCGCCAGCACGTCGGCGAAATCATGGCCTTCGTGATGCTCGGACATCTGGTGGTGATAGAACGCCCATTTGTCCTTGAAGCTGAGGAGGCAGTAATAGGCGTTCTCCTCGTACCCCTTCCAGTATTCGTAGCGCAGCACGCCTTCCTCGGTGCCGAAGGTCTCGCGCACCATGTCGTGCATGATTGCTTCCCACTTGGCCTCCTTGCCGGGCTTGATCTGGATATGGGCGAGCAGAGTGGCCATCAGCGTGTCTCCGTTGGCGTAAGGTTCAAAAACAGGCGGAAGATGCCGAGCATGATCCCGCCCTGATGGCGGAAATCATTGCCGGGCGCGTATTGCATGTCGGCAAAGGCATCGCAGAGCTTGTCCCACGCGATCATCTGTTCGAGCCGCGATATGTTGGAGCCCGGGCACGAGCGCGGCCCCTGACTGAAGGCGAGGTGACGGGTGGCGGCCTTGCGGGTGAGCTTCAATTCCAGCGGGTCGTCGAATTCGTCCGCGTCGATATTGGCCGCCGCCCAGCGCAGGTGGAGCATCGATCCGGCGGGGACTTCGACCCCCTGAAACACCTCGTCATGCTTGCAGATGCGCGTCGAAAGCCCCTGCGTGGGCGAGCGCAGCCGCATCCCTTCCTCGATAAAGGTGCGGATCGCGGTGCGGTCGCCGCGCAGCCCAGCGAACATGCCCGGCCGTTCGCACAGCAACTGCGCCTGTTCGGCCAGCGCATATTGCGTCGTCTCCAACCCGCCGATCACCATCGCATAGACCACGCCGTTGATCTCGTCGTCGGTGAGCTTGCGGCCCAGCGCCTGATATTCGACCTGCGTCAGGAAGCTGACCATGTCGTCTTGCGGGTGGCTGCGCTTCTGCCGCGTTTGCTCCGCGACATATTCCTTCATGCCGCCAAGCAGCCGGAATTTCTCGGCTGACTGTTCGGGGGTGAGGATGTTCCTGTGGGTCGTGCCGATCACATAGGACATGACCTGCGCGTTGCCCCATTGTTCAAGGCGGGGGATGTCGGCCTGCGGGAAGCCGAGCACGCTTGCCATCACCCGCTGCGGCAGGGGGCGGGCGAAATCGGCGACGAAGTCCACCGGCTCGCCCAGCTGCGCCTTCGCCACCATCCCGGCGATCAACTCGTCGACATGCCCCGTAATCATCGCGGCATGGCGCGTGCAGCCGGGGCCGACCCACGGATCGGTCAGCTCCTTGCGATGCGCGCGCCACAGCTCCGGATCGGGCCGCAGCGAGACGATGCTGGCGACCATCGCGTCGATATCGGGAATATGCGTCGGCATCTCGCCCGATTGCTGGATATGCGCCACCAGCAGCGACAGCGTCGGCGGGAAGCGGTCCCAGTCCATCACCACGCGCCGCACGTCTTCGTATTTGGTCAGCACGAAAGCGTCGCTACCCGGCGTCAGCCCCTCGCCCGCAAGGCGCTGCACCGGCGCCTCGGCATGGAGAATCGCATAGGCATCATACCAATGCTCCTGCGCGCCCGGAGCGAACAGATCGACATCCTCCAGACTGCGCGGTGCTTCCCGCTGCAATGCGCCTCTCCCCTTGCGCCGGCGCTTCGCTTAGCGAATCCGCCAATTGCTGATGCAGGGGTTGTCCCCCAGCCTCGCCCTTACGGAAACGGGCTAAAATGCCAGTGCCGAAAGGGGAGAGAGACCTGTGAGCCGCATCACCAAACTGGCGCCGGAACAATGGGATGAGCGGCTGGTGGCCGCGATCCAGCCGGACAATCTGACCGATCTGGAACAGGGCCTGACGCGGTTTTTCGCGCATTGTCCGGAACAGGCGCTGGGGCTGATGGGCTTCGGCGGGGCCTTGAAGCGCAACCGCACCCTGCCTGATCGGCTGGTGGAACTGGTGCGCCTGCGGGTCGCCTTTTTCAACCAGTGCCGTTCGTGCATGGCGATCCGCTATTCCGATGCGGTAGCCGACGGGGTGACGGAAGGGCTGGTGTGCTCGCTCGAACGCCCGCAGGAGGCCGAGAACCTCACAGCCGCGGAGAAAGCCGCGATCCGTTACGGCGAGCTGATGGCGACCGATCACCTGGCGATCGACGATGCGCTTTACGAGGAACTGCGCCAGCATTTCACCGAAGCGCAGATCGTCGAACTCGGCATGACAGTCGCTTTCTTCGTCGGCTTCGGGCGCTTGGCGGCGACCTATCACATGGTCGAGGAACTGCCCGAGGCCTTCCGCAAGGCAGAGAAAATCGCGCCCTGGGGTGCCGACAAGATCCAGGTGCGCTGATGAACCAGCCGCCCCAGATCAACCTGTTCGATCCCGCTCTCCAGCAGTGCCCGTGGGAGGCCTACAAAACCCTGCGCGACGAGGCGCCGGTCTACAATATTCCCGGCACGCAGATTTACGTCGTCAGCCGCTATGATCACGTGCGCGAGGTGCTGATGGACCCGCAGCGTTTCCCTTCGACGGCCCTAAGCGAGCTGATGCGCGCCGCGCCCACCGACATCGAGCGCGGGCGCAAGGTTGCCGAGCGGTTCAAGGAGAAAGGCTGGCTGCCCGCCCCCGCGCTGGCCGCGCGCGATGATCCCAATCACAAGCAGATGCGCGCCATGTTCAACGAGGCGTTCAAGCCCAGCCGCATCAAGGAAATCGACCCGCGCGTCGAAACCCTCGCCTACGAGCTGATCGACGAATTTCTGGACGATGGCCACTGCGACTGGGTGCGCCAGTTCTGCGTGCCGCTGCCCTTGTTCATCATCGGCGAGCAGATGGGCGCCAAGCGCGAGGACATGTGGAAGATCAAGGGCTGGACCGACGCCTTCTTCCACCGCATCTCGCTGATGCTGCCCGAGGACAAGCACCTCGAAATGGTCGACCGCGAGATCGAGGCGCAGCACTATTTCCAGCCGATCTTCGAGAAGCTGCGGGCCGAACCGGACGACAGCCTTATCAGCGTGCTGGTCAACACCGTCATCGAAGGCTGGGGCCGCCCGCTGAACGACAACGAACTTCACGCCGAGATGATGGCCGACACCTTCGTCGGCGGATCGGAAACCACCACCAATGCGCTCGCGGCGGGGATGAAGCTGCTGCTCGAGAACAAGGACGTGTGGCACCAGCTCAAGTCCGATCCCGACAAATACATGCGCACCTTTGTCGAGGAGGTGGTGCGGCTGGAAAGCCCGGTGCAAAGCCTGATGCGCTTCACCCATGCGGATGTGGAGCTGGACGGGGTGACGATCCCGGCCGGATCGGTGGTCAATGTGCGCTATGGCGCGGCCAACCGCGACGAGCGGTTCTTCGAATGCCCTGACAAGCTCGATCTCGACCGGCCCAAGGCGGGCGCGCATATGGGCTTCGGCTCGGGCACGCACCATTGCCTCGGCGCGCCGCTCGCCCGGCGCGAGCTGGCCTGGGGCTTTCAGGCGGTGGTCGACCGGTTCGAGGATATGCACTTCGCGGAAGGGCTGAACGACTTCACCTATCACCCGCATTTCCTGCTGCGCAGCCTCAAGCAACTGCACATCACCTTCGAACCCAAGAGGCGCTGACCATGGCAACCCAGCTGAAACCCGCGCCGACACGGATCGACGTCACCCCGCAGCCGATGCCGCCGCTGTCGGACAAGCCCATCGACGGCAGCCGCTACTGGAGCCATGAATTCATGGCACGCGAGTGGGACGGCATCTGGACCAAGGCGTGGCTGATCGGCGGCCTTGCGCAGCAGGTGGCCAAGCCCGGCGACTTCTTCACCTATGACATCGGGCGCGAGAGCATCCTCGTCACGCGGGGCGAGGACGAGCAGGTGCGCGCCTTCTACAACGTCTGCCCGCACCGCGGGAAACGGCTGGTGATGGAGGAAGAAGGCCATTCGAAACGCCTCGCCTGCTCCTATCACGGCTGGCGCTTCACCTCTGAAGGCGAACTCAACTTCGTCCCCTGCCCCGAGGATTTCGCGGGCGGCAATCCGTGCGGGAAGGTGCGGCTGGAGGAGGTCAGGTGCGAGGTGTTCGCGGGCTTCGTCTGGGTCAATCTCGATCCCGCTGCCACGCCGCTCGCCGATCACCTCGGCCCCGTCGCGCAGCAGATCGCAGGCTACCGGATGGAGCAGATGCACCGCACCCATTGGGTGACGCTGGAGGGCGACTGGAACTGGAAGTGCGTGCAGGACAATTTCAACGAGTCCTACCACCTGCCCTTCGTCCACCCGCAGACGCGTTTCGTGATGGAGCAGAGCTACAAGGACTGCCAGTTCGATCTCTACGCGCCGCACGGCCATGCGCGGATGTTCATGCCGGGATCGCGGCCGTCACGCTCCTTGCGCGGCCATACCGACACGGTGCTGGAGATGATGCGGACGGAGCTGACCTACTGGGGTCTCGACCCGGAGGATTTCCGCGACGATCCGCTCCGCACCCGCTCCGCGCTGCAGGCCGCAAAGCGCGAAAAGGGTGCGGACAAGGGCTATGATTTCAGTCACTTCCACGACGCGCAGCTGACCGATCACTTCCACTACACCATCTTCCCCAACATCAGCTTCAGCCTGAAGCCCGACGGCTGCATCTGGCTGCGCGCCGATCCGCACCCGACCGACCCGGAGCGGTGTTATTTCGACATGTGGTATTTCACGTGGTTCCCCGAAGGTGTGGATCGCTACTACGCCTATTCGATGGGGCAGGAGGTCGATCGCACCGTCCCCGTCCCGCACCAGCGCGGCGTGGTGGGCGAGCTTTCCTGCGGCCCCGGCATCGATCAGGACGTGAGCATCTGGAGCGAGCAGCAGAAGGGACTGCGCTCAAGGGGCTATCGCGGCGGGCACCTCGCCGGGCAGGAAGCGCGGGTGCGGTTCTTCCACGATACGATTGATCGCTGGTTGGGGGAATAGTCCTACCCCCACCCCCGTCATGCTGAACTCGTTTCAGCGTCCATCGTGCGTCACCGAACCGGCGGCGCGAGCGGAGAAATGGACCCTGGAAGCGAAGCTGTGCTTGCACAAACAAGTTCAGGGTGACGAAGGTTAGGAACTCAACCGTTCGCCAAAGCTGCCGTCCGCCCGGCGATATAGCCAAACGTCAGCGCCGGGCCGAGCGTCCCGCCCGCGCCGGCGTAAATCCCGCCCGTCGGGCAAGCGATGGCATTGCCCGCGCCCAGCAGGCCCGGAATCGGCTCCCCGTCATGCCCGAGGATGCGCGCCTGACCATCGGTGCGCGGCCCGCCATTGGTGCCGAGTAGCCCGGAGGCAATCTCCACCGCATAGAACGGCGCCTCGCGGATCGCGCCGAGCGTGACGGCGGTGCCTTCGCGCGAACGGTCGCCATAGAAGTGGTCATAGGCGCTGGTGCCGCGGCCGAAATCGGGGTCGTGGCCCTCGTCGGCGTGGACATTGAAGCGCGCCACCGTCTGCGTCAGCACCGCCGGATCGAGGCCGATCTGCTCCGCCAGCCCCTCCAGCGTGTCCGAGCGCTTGACCCAATCGGGGATCGGCTGCCCCGGCATCCGCGTGCCCAAGGGGTAGCGCTCGGCATATTGCGCGTCGAAGATCAGGTAGGCGGGCAGGTTGAGATAGTCGTAGCTGCGCGGATCGAACTGGTGGAACACGCCGCCGAGCGAGGAATAATTCGCCGCCTCGTTGCAGAACCGCTGGCCGGATCGGTTGACCATGATCGAATGCGGCACGGTGCGCTCGATCAGGATGATCTGCGCGCGCTGTTCGCCGCTCGCCCAGGGCGCGTCGGGGGTGACGAGCGTCGGCGCCCACCATGCGCTGGTCATGTTGCCGAGCTTCGCGCCTGCCGCCATCGCCAGCTTGAGGCCGCCGCCGGTGCCAGTCGGCGGGCTGGCGGGCGCGGTGACAGGGCCGCGCAGGAAAGTCTGGCGCAGTTCCTCGTCCCATTCGAACCCGCCGGTGGTAATGATCACGCCGCGCCTTGCGCTCATGGCGAAAGGCGCGCCGTCCTTGGTGCCTTCGATGCCGGTAATCCGCTCGCCGTCGCGCACCAGCCGCTTCGTCTCGACGCCGAGCACCGGCTCGATCCCGCGCACCAGACAGGCCTTGAGCAGCCGCGCCACCATCGCCTGACCGAAGCCGCATTGCCGCGCCGCCATACGTTCACCCAGCACTTCCATCGGCGGGGTCGAGGTCGCGCCGCCCAGCGGCGTCTCGCGCAGCATCAGCGGCTTGGGTTCCTCAATCGCATAGATCCGCTCGGCCCATTCGCCCAGTTCGTTGAGGCCGAACAGATCATGGTCGAGCGCGCGGCTGCCATGCGGTTTCGCGCCCGGCCGGTCGCCGTAATAATCGGGATAGCCCGGCAGCACCGCCACCTTGAGCGCATCGATCCGTTCGAGGAATTCGAGCGCTTCCGGCCCCTGATTGACGAAAGCCTCGATCGTGTCGTCCACCAGATCGCCGTGATCCAAGCTGCGGAAATAGGCGAGTGCATCCGCGCGGGAATCGGGCATCCCCGCCTCGCGCATGCGGGGATTGTCGGCCACCCAGATCACCCCGCCCGATATCGCCGAGGTGCCGCCGATGCGGTCCCATCGCTCGATCAGCGCAACCTCCGCGCCTGCTTCGTGTGCCGCAAGCGCAGCGGCCATGCCAGCCGCGCCCGTTCCCAGAATGATGACGTCCACTTCCCTCATGCCGCCATAGACGCCTGCGGGGGGCAGTCCGGCAACCCGTCATTTTGGCAAGGTGCGCTTCGCTCGCCCCTCCCCTACTCGTCATTGCGAGGAGCCGCAGGCGACGCGGCAATCCATAATCCGGGCTTTGCTGAACCGCGCCCGGTCGATGGATTGCTTCGCTACGCTCGCAATGACGAGGAAGGGTTGAACACTATGAAACTGGCAGGAAAAGTCGCGGCAATCACCGGGGGCACGGCAGGCATGGGGCGCGGCATTGCCGAGGCGTTTCTGGCCGAGGGCGCCAAGGTCGCGCTGTTCGCGCGCAATCCCGACAAGGGCGCGCAGGTGCTCGCAGAACTTGGGGCAGGCGAGAACGCGATCTTCATCGCCGGCGACGTGATGAGCCAGTCCGATCTCGAAGGCTTCGTGGATCAGGTGGTCGCGCATTTCGGCACGCTCGACATTCTGGTGAACAACGCGGGCGGCGCGGGCGATTTGCAGCCGCTGGTGAACCTGTCCGATCACGCCTTCGACGAGGCGATGAAGTGGAACGTCTATTCCACCTTCTGGGCCAGCCGCCGCGCCCTGCCGACGATGCTGGACAAGGGTGACGGGCGGATCATCAACATCTCCTCGATGGAGGGCAAGCACGGCAAGCCGGTGCTGACGGCCTACTCCGCCGCCAAGCACGCGGTGAACGGCATGACCAAAAGCCTCGCGCGCGAAGTCGGGGCGCAGGGCGTCACCGTCAACGCGATCTGCCCCGGCATCGTCATCACCGACATCATCAAGAACAACGGCCCCGCCACCGCCAAGGCGATGGGAATGGAGCTGGACGAGATGATCGCGATGTTCGCGGCCGACTCGGCGATCAAGCGGCCGAACACAGTCGAGGAAGTGGCGGCCGTCGCGGTGCTGCTCGCCAGCGAGGCGGGCGCAGGCATCACCGGCCAGCAGATCAGCGTCGACGGGGGCACCGCCCAATACTGACCGGCGCGTTGCGCGGTCATTGTGCAGTCATTGCCGGGTCATTGTCGCCCCCGCCGATGTTCCACGTGAAACATCGGCGGGGGCGAATTACCTAGCCCTGAAGCTTCGCCATCGCCGCGCCGACCGCCGCCGCAACATCGCCAGCCTGCGGGTTGCCGCGCATAATCAGCCCGCCATTGGGCTGGATATTCGCGCCCGTCACATAGGCATTGTCGGTGCTGAGCCACAGGCAGGCATGGGCGATATCGTCCACGGTGTTGAGCCGGCCGAGCGGATAGCGCGGCAGGAAGGCGTCGGTCAGGCCCGGCACCTGAAAGCTTTCATGCGTCATCGGGCTGTCGGTGAAGGCGGGGGAGACGGTGTTGGCCTTGATCCCCAAGTGCCCGTAATCATTCGCCACGCACTCGATCAGCGCCTCGCTGCCGCGCTTGGTGCCGATATAGGCGGCGTGGTTAGTGATGATCGCCTTGGTCGTGGCCGAGGACAGCGAAATCAGCGAGCCGCCGGTCGGCTGCTGCTGGCTCATCACCCGCACGAAGGCCTGCAGGAAGTGGTGCACGCCCTTGAATTGCAGGTCGACAATCTGGTCGAGCTGTTCGTCGGTGATCTCCTCCATGCTGGCAAGCAGGCCCCAGCCGGTGGTGTTGATAGCGATATCGACCCGCCCGAAGGTATCGCGCGCCTTGTCGGCCATCGCGTTCACCTCGGCCTTCTTGGAAATATCGCACAGCGCATATTCACCGCCGATTTCCTTGGCCAACGCGGCGAGCGGGGCTTCCTTGCGGCCCGCTACCATTACCTTCGCGCCTTCATGCGCGAACAGGCGGGCGATGGTCTGGCCCATGTTGCCCTCCGATGCTGCCCCCAGCACCACTGCCGTCTTGCCTTGCAATTGTCCCATCACGTGTCTCCTCTCGGGCGAAGCGAGTAACACGGCCCGACACGCGCCGCCCCTTCCCAAAAGTGTCCATTGTTCGCGCGGGGCATGGGCCTGATAGCCGCAGGCACACCGTGGGGAGAGCACGACAATGTTTACCGGACCGCTCGAGGATCGCGTCGCGATTGCCGAACTCAATGGCACCTATGCCGATGGCGTGGTGCGGATCGACGCCGAGACCTGGGCTACCGTCTGGGCCGATGATGCCGACTGGGATCTGATGGGCCACCAGACCAAGGGCAAGGACGCGATCGTCGCCTTCTGGAACGGCGCAATGAGCGGGCTGGAAGCGGTGAGCTTCCACTGCGTCCCCTGCATGATCGAAGTCACCGGCGACACCGCAAAGGCGCGCGTCCAGACGCAGGAAATTTTGAAGCCCAAGGACGGCAAGGCGCGCCATGTCGGCGGGCTTTATGAAGACACCTTGGCGAAGGTGGACGGGCAGTGGCGCTTTACCAGCCGCACCTTCCGCATCGTCGCCGAATTCGGAGTGGAAGGCTGAACATGGCAAAGATTGTTATCTCCGCGCAGATCGACCTTGATCCTGCCCAGCGCGAGGAGGCCCTGCGCCTGGCCCGCCCGCATATCGAAGCCGCACTCGCGGAAAAGGGCTGCATCCACTACGACTGGAGCGCCTGTTCGATGAACCCCGCGCGCGTCAACGTGTTCGAGGAATGGGAGAGCGAGGAAGATCTCGCCGCGCATTTCCGCGATCCGGCCTATACCGGCATGCGCGATCACATCGGCAATTTCGGCATCACCGCCGCGGTGAGCAAGAAGTACCGCGTGGATGCCGAAGGCCCGGTCTATAACGCCGAAGGTCAGGCAACCGAGGCGTTCGACTGATCCTGCTGGGCGCGATCCTCGCTGGCGGACAGGCGCGGCGGTTCGGCAGCGACAAGGCGCAGGCGTTGTATGAAGGCGAGCGGCTGATCGACCGGGTTGCCGCCGCGCTGCTGGCGCAGGCAGGCGGATTGGTGGTGTGCGGGCGCGAGGAGCCGGGGTTCCGCTGCATTCCCGATTGGCCCGAGGCAGGGCTCGGCCCATTGGGCGGCCTCGCCGCAGCTTTGCGCCATGCAGGCGAGCGGGGTTTTTCCCGCGTGCTTTCGGCTGGTGTCGACGCACCCGATCTGCCGCATGATCTTTGCGCGATGCTGGGGGGCGAAGGGGCGGCGATTGTCGAAAGCCAGCCGGTGGTGGGCTTGTGGCCTGCCGAGGCCGCGCCGGTGCTGGAGGCCTTCATCGCCAGCGGCGGCCGATCGCTTTACCGCTTCGCCGATCACATCGGCGCGCGGCGGGTGGAGCTGGCGGCTCCGCTGATGAATGTGAACCGGCCGGAGGATTTACACTAGCCTCGTCATTGCGAGGAGCGAAGCGACGCGGCAATCCATGGACCGGGTCAGGCCATGGATTGCTTCGCTTCGCTCGCAATGACGATGGTTACAGCTTCAGCAACTGCTTCCCGCGGTTCTGGCCCGAGAACAACCGCTGCAAGGTCTGCGGTGCGTTTTCGAAGCCGTGCTGGATGTCTTCCTGATACTTCAGGCTGCCGTCCTTGACGAAGCCTTCGAGCCGCTTGCGGAGGCCGGGGAATTCGCTCGCCCAGTCGAGCACGATGAAGCCCGCCATGGTGCCGCGCCGGAACACGAGGTTGAAGTAGTTCTCCGGCCCGGCGGGCAGGCTCCCGGTTTCGTAGCGGCTGATCCCGCCGCAAATCACCACCCGCGCGCCGGTGGCGATGCAGGCGAGCATGTCGTTCAAGATCTTGCCGCCGACATTGTCGTAAATCACATCGACCCCGCGCGGGCAGAGCTCGCGGATCTGCTGCTTCACGTTGCCGGCCTTGTAATCGATCGCGGCGTCATAGCCCGCCTCGCGCACCAGCCAGTCGCACTTGTCCTGACCGCCCGCGATGCCGACCACGCGGCACCCTGCGATTTTGGCAAGCTGGCCGACGATGCTCCCCGTCGCGCCCGCTGCACCGCTGACCAGCACGGTATCGCCCGCCACCGGCTTGCCGACCTTGAACAGCCCGCAATAGGCCGTCAGCCCCGTCGTCCCCAGCACCGAGAGCACGGCGGTGGGCGACAGATCGGTTTCGACCTTGGTCAGCTCCTTGCCGTCGGTGACGAGATATTCGGTCCAGCCGGTGGTGCCGAACACCACATCGCCCACCGCGAAACGCCCGTCGTTCGACGCGACCACTTCCGCAATCCCGCTGCCGCGCATCACATCGCCAATCGCCATCGGCGCGACGTAATCGGCGATGTTCTCCATCCAGCCCTTCTGCGCCGGATCGAAGCCGAGGTAATGCGTCTTCAGCAGCATCTCGCCCGGCCCCGGATCGGGCAGTTCGACGGTGGCGAGCTTGAAGTCGTTCTCGATCTCGATGCCGCGACCGCGCGGGTGTCCGTTCAAGAGCCATTGGCGGGTGGTGGTGGGCATGGGCATCTCCTGTCTATCCCTGCCCTATTGCGAGCGCGCGCGGCGCCTCTCCACGGACAAAAGTATCAGTCGAGTGCGCCGCCCCCTGTGGTAGTTTCCTCTTTCAAAGGGAGAACCAGGATGGGCGTAGAGACTCACAAGACCTTCTGCCGCTTCTGCCACGCCAATTGCGCGATGGAAGTCGATGTCGAGAACGGGAAGGTTATCGAAGTCCGCGGCGATCCCGATGATCCGGCCTATGGCGGCTACACCTGCGTCAAGGGGCGCGAGCTGCCGGATTCGCACAATTCGGAAAACCGCCTGCACCACAGCCTCGTGCGCAACGAAGCGGGCGAATTCGTCGAAACCGCGATGCCCGACGCGCTCAAGCATGTCGCAAGCGAACTGCGCCGCATCATCGACACCTATGGCCCGCATTCGGTGGCGGTGTTCATGGGGTCAGGCGGCTTCCAGAACTCTGCCGCGATGGCCGCCTCGCTGTCCTTCGCCAACGCTGTCGGCAGCCGCAATTTCTACACCTCGGTGACGCTCGATCAGCCGGCCAAGGTGTTCACCACCGCGCGCTACGGCAAGTGGATGGCGGGGCCGAACACGTTCAGCGAAAGCGACGTGGCGCTGTTCATCGGCAACAACCCGATCGTCTCGCACTATGCGCCCGTCGGCGGGGTGCCGCCGTTCAGCCCCTCGCGCCGCATCCGTGACAAGAAGGCGGAAGGGCTGAAGCTGATCGTCGCCGACCCGCGTGAAAGCGACGTGGCGCGGCTGGCCGATATCTACCTGCCGGTGAAGCCGGGCGAGGATCCGGCGATGCTGGCGGGCATGCTCAACGTGATCATCGCCGAAGGGCTGTATGATCGCAACTTCGTCGCCGCCCATGTCGACGGGTTCGACGAGTTGGCCGAGGCAGTGAAGGCCTTCCCACCCGAAGTCGCTGCCGAGCGTGCAGGCCTCGACAAGGACCAGCTGGTTGCCGCCGCGCGGATGTTCGCTGGCGGCACCAAGGGCTGCGCCACCACCGGCACCGGCCCGGAAATGGCGGGCAACGGGACGCTCACCGAATATCTCGTCACCTGCCTCAACACCATCTGCGCCCGCTTCAAGCAGGAAGGCGAGAAGGCCGCGATCCCGGGCGTGTTCAGCCCCTATCAGACCGCGCGCCGCGCGCAGGTGGCGCCTCCCGTGCCGATGTTCGGCGCGGAAGGGATGCCGAAATCGCGCTTCCGGGGCCTCGGGCACTTGGGCTGGGAAATGCCCTGCAACGTGCTCGCCGACGAAATCCTCACGCCGGGTGAAGGTCAGGTGCGCGCGCTGATTTCGGTCGGTGGCAATCCGGTGGTGGGCTTCCCCGATCAGGCCAAGATGGTCCGCGCGCTCGATGACCTTGAGCTGTTCGTGCAGATCGACCCGTGGATGAGCGCCAGCGCCAAGCGCGCCACGGTGGTGCTCGCCCCCTCGCAATGCCTTGAGCGCGAGGACATCACCAACCTCTCCGAATGGTGGCACGAGGAGCCCTATGCGCGCTACACCGAAGCGGTGGTGAAGGCGCCGGGCGACGTCATCGACGAATACGAGATGTTCTGGACGCTCGCCCATCATCTGGGGATCACGATGGTGCTGAACGGCGGCCCGCTGCCGATGGACCGCAAGCCGACGAAGCAGGAATTCCTCGACCTGATGGTCGCAGGCAGCCTCAAGAAGCCGTCGGACGTTCGGGCCGATTGTCAGGCTGCGGGCGGCGCGGCAGTGATCTATCCCGAAGCGCACCCCAAGGTAGAACCGCTCGACGAAAGCGAGTTCCACCGCTTCGATCTGGCGGTGGGGGCGATGCCGTCCGAGCTGCTCAAATATGCCGAGAACCGCGCGGCCAGGGAAGGCTTCGACTTCCGCCTGATCTCGCGCCGCTCCAAGACGCGGTTCAATTCGATCGGCCATCCGCTCAAGAAACTGCAGGCCAAGACCACCACCAACCCGGCCTATATCCACCCCGATGACATTGCCGCGCTGGGGCTGGAGGAAGGCGGGATCGTGGCGATCACCAGTCCGCACGCGACCATCCACGGCGTCGTCAAGGCGAGCGACAAGGTGCGGCGCGGAATCGTGTCGATGGCGCACGCCTATGGCGATGCCGATGCCACCAAGGAGGATGTGCGGACACGCGGCTCCTCCACCAACCGGCTGGTGAGCGAGGTGGTCGATTACGATCCGATCACCGGCCAGTCCCTGCAAAGCGCCATTCCGGTGAAGCTCGAACCGGCCTGATCCTCTTCGAAATTAAGGAAAACCATGCCCACCAACCGCCGCTTCCTGCTCCAGCGCCGCCCCGATGGCACGCCGGTGCCTGACGATTTCGCGCTCGTCACCGAGCCCACGCCCGAGCTGGCCGAGGGCCAGTTCCTGATCCGCAACCACTATGCCTCGCTCGATCCGGCGATGCGCGGCTGGATGGATGCGACAGGCAATTACATGCCGCCGATTCCCTTGGGCGATCCGGTGCGCGCCAGCACCATCGGCGTGGTCGAAGCCAGCCGCGCGGAAGGCTTCGAGCCCGGCCAGTGGGTGATGGGTTTGAACGCGTTGGAGGATTACTCGATCGGCGTTGCGGGCGGCTTCACCCAGCCGATCGACCCGAGCCTGGTGCCGAGCGTCACCAACTACCTGTCGATCTTCGGCGCGGTGGGGATGACGGCCTATTTCGGCTTCCTCGACGTGTGCGAGCCCAAGGCGGGCGAGACCGTGCTGGTGTCCGGTGCGGCGGGCGCGGTCGGCAGTCTTGTCGGCCAGCTCGCCAAGATCCACGGCTGCCGCGCAGTCGGCATCGCCGGCGGCCCGGCCAAGTGCGCGCGCCTGATCGAGAAATACGGCTTCGATGCCGCCATCGACTATCGCGGCAAGGATGAAGCCGCGCTCACCGCCGCCATCGCCGAAGCCTGCCCGGACGGGGTCGACGTGATCTTCGAGAATGTCGGCGGGATCATCCTCGATGCCGGGCTGATGAACTTGAACCTGCACGCCCGCGTGGGGCTGTGCGGCCTCATCAGCGAATACAACACCGAGCCGCGCGGCATCCGCAACCTGTGGCAGCTGATCGTCAAGCGCGCCCACATCCGCGGGCTGCTGGTGGCCGATTACGTCCCCCGCTTTGCCGAGGGCGCGGCGCAGATGGGCGTCTGGGCGTCGCAGGGCCGCCTCACCATTGATGAACACATCGACGAAGGGCTGGAGCACGCCTTCGACAGCTTCATGCGGTTGTTCGCGGGCACCAATGACGGCAAGATGATCCTCAAGATCGCCTGATGCGCTCCTTGCTGGTCCTGTCGGGCGGTCACCCTTACGAGGCCGGGCCGTTCGACGAACTGCTGGGCGCGCTGGGTAATTGGGAGGTCACCCACCTCGTCCACCCCGAAGGCGGAGAGGCCGACGCCGCCGCTGCCATCGCTGCGGCGGACGGCCTGCTGTTCTACGACATGGCGGGCTATACGTTCGGCGAGGGCAAGGTCACGACCAGAGCGCCCTCGCCCACCTTCCGCGAGGCCATCGCGGCGCGCTTTGCGAGCGGCAAGGGCGCGGTGGCGATGCACCATGCGCTGGCCGGATGGGCCGAGTGGCCGGAGTGGCACGAGTGGCTGGGGGGCATATTCCACTACCAGCCGGGGCCGCACGGACACGATTCCGGATACCGCCACGACATCACCTACGAGGCTCGCGTGGTCGCCGATCATCCGGTGACGCGCGGCCTGCCCGAGCGTTTCCCTGTCACCGACGAACTCTACCTCTGCCCGATCGACGAAAGCGCCTTCACCCCGCTCGTCCGCGCCGGGGGCTTCGCCTTCACGGCTGACAATTTCTACTCCGCCGCGCAGGCCGTGGCAGGCGCGATGTTCAGCAACGCAGGCTGGGCCCATCCGCCGGGCAGCAATTGCGTCGCATGGGAAAGTCGCACCTGCCCCGCGCCCCTCATCTACCTGCAATTCGGCGACGGTCCCGCGACCTACGCCAATCCGCATGTCCGGCAGATGCTGCGGCAGGCACTCGACTACACTTCAGGAGGAACCACCCCATGACGCCCCAGCAAACCGTCGAAGCCTTCATCGGCCACTGGAACGCCTGCGACATCGACGCGATGCTCGCCCTGTGTGCCGAGGATATCGTCTATCACAACATCCCGATGGAGCCGATTCACGGCACCACCGCGATGCGCGCGATGGTGGAAGGCTTCCTCGTCAACATCGCCTCATGCGACTGGCAGACCCACGCCATCGCCGCCAACGGCAATGTCGTCCTGACCGAGCGCACCGATGGCTTCAATTTCAAGGACGGGCGCAAGGCGGCGATCCGGGTGATGGGCACTTTCGATCTCGATGATGCCGGGCTGATTACCGGCTGGCGCGACTATTTCGACATGGGCGAATTCCAGCGCGAATTCGCGGGCGGATGAGAGGCTCGCGGCAATCCTAACACAAACGTGCATCGCATCGGGCGCGCAGTCATGGCTAGGCTTGGCGCCATAATCCGAGGGTCTGGAGCCTGCTCATATGAACAAGCCTGAAGGCAACGTCTTCGCGCCGGAAACGCTGATCGATCCGTTCGACTACTATCGTGCTGTGCACGATGCAGGGATCGCGATCGAGCATCTCGAAGGCATGAACACATGGGTCGTCTATTCCTACGACCTGTGCAGCGAAGCCAACACCAAGCCGGAAATCTTCTCGAACGATTTCACTGCGCTGATGGGGCGGGAACAGGACGAGGAGATTCAGGCGATTCTGGCAGAAGGCTGGCCCGATTTGCCGACGCTGCTGACGGCCGATCACCCGGTCCACACCCGCAACCGCAAGCTGGTGAACCTCGCCTTCTCGGCCCCGCGCGTCAACGCGATCGAGGCCGATATGCGGCAGAAGTCGATCGATCTGATCGAGGCTTTTGCCGACAAGGGCCATTGCGAATTCGTCGAGGAATTCGGCGTGCCGCTGCCGGTGGCAATGATCGCCGGGCAGATCGGCCTTGATGACGATCCCAAGCGCGTGAAGCGCTGGTCGGACGCGGCGGTGGACCGGTTCAGCCAGATGGTCGATCACCAGCGCAAGCTCGAATGCGTGCGCAGCCTCGTCGAATTCCAGCACTACATGAAAGGCCTGATCGATGATCGCCGCGCCAATGGCGGCAATGATCTGCTGACCGATCTGGTCGAAGCGCGGGTCGAGGGCGAAACCCCGCTGACCGATCCCGAAATCATGTCGCTGATGCAGCAGTTCATGGTGGCGGGGAACGAGACCACCACCTCGACGCTGGCCGGAGGCCTGCTCCAGCTGATCCGCAACCCCGATCAGATGGCCAAGGCCAAGGCGGCGGCTGGCGGGCGCGATCCCAAGGTTATCATGAACCTTGTCGAGGAAGCGCTGCGGTACGAAACGCCGACGGCGGGGATGTGGCGCATCGTCAAGGCCGACACCGAGCTGGGCGGGATGAAGATCCCCAACGGCGCGGTGGTGCAGCTGCGCTATGCCGCGGCCAACCGCGATCCGTCGAAGTTCGCCGATCCCGACAAGTTCGATATCGAGCGCACCAACGCCCGCACCCACCTCGCGTTTGGCAAGGGGCCGCATATGTGCGTCGGCAACATGCTCAGCCGCAAGGAAATGCTGGTCGCCTTCGACGAGCTGCTCGAACGGCTCGATAACTTCGCGGTGGCTGACGAGAACGCCATCCGCATCCTGCCCAACATCCTGCTGCGCGGTGTGACCCACCTGCCGATTACTTTCACGCGGAAAGCCTAAGCCTCATGAATTTCGATCTTTCCGAAGAACAGCAGATGTTCGTGACCTCGGTCGAGCGCTTTGCCGCGCCGGTCGATGTCGAGGCGCGGCGCAAGCTTCGCCTCTCGGCCACGGGCTATGATCGCGCGCGCTGGCAGCAACTGGCCGAGATGGGCCTGATCGCGCTGGCCGCGGGCGAGGATGCGGGCGGCATGGGCGGATCTGCGGTCGATCTGGCGCTGGTGCTCGAAGCCATCGGCAAGGCCAACGCGCCCGATCCGCTGCTCGAACACGGCATCCTGCCCGCGCTGCTGCTGGAACGCGGCGGTGCTGGCGATGTGCTTGACGGCGTGCTGGCGGGCGAGACCATCGCCACTCTCGCATGGACCGAACGCGGCCAGCGCTACTGCCTCAAGGCCAAGGGCATGAAGGCGGAAACCAGCGGAGACGGCTTCACGCTCTCGGGCGAAAAGACGATGGTGATGGGCGCGCTGCTTGCCGATCTGTTCATTGTCACCGCCGATCTGGGCGGAGAGACGGCCTGCTTCCTCGTGCCGCGCGATGCGCCGGGGCTGGAAGTGCGCGCCTATCGCCTGGCCGACGGCAGCATCGCGGGCGAGCTGAAGCTGACCCGCACGCCGTCTGCCACCAAGCTTTCGCTCGATGCCGCAGCGCTGGACGGAGTGATAGCCGATATCCGCCTGCTGGCCGCCGCCGAGATGGTCGGCCTCGGCCAGCGGCTGCTCGACGATACGCTCGCCTATGTGAAGGAGCGCGAGCAGTTCGGTGTCGCCATCGGCAGCTTTCAGGCACTCCAGCACCGGCTGGTCGATTGCTATGCGCGCGGGGAACAGAGCCGCTCGATGCTCTACCGCGCCGCGCTGACCGACCGCGCCGATGCCGCCAAGTGGCAGCGCGCCGCCGCTGGGGCCAAGGCCTATATCGGCGAGAATGTCGACGCCATCGCCCGCGAGGCGGTGCAGATGCACGGCGGCATGGGGATCACTGACGAACTCGCCATCGGCCATGCACTGAAGCGCGTGCTGTTGCTCGCGCGGCTGTTCGGCGATGTCGATACCGTGCTGGCAGAATACGCGCTCGCAGCGTGAAAGGGGCTGCCCGAGCGGCAGACCGAGGGGACAAATAATGGGACAGAAAATCGATCCGGACCTGTGGAGCGACGGCCCCGAGCCGCACCTCATGGGCGGGCGGCGGCCTTCGGGCGAGATCGTATTTCCGATGCCGACAGGCGACGCGGCCGAGGGCGTGGAGCCTTACAAGCTGTCGCGCCGCGGCAAGTTGTGGTCGTGGACGAGCCAAGGCTTTCTGCCGAAGGAGCCCTATGAAGGCCCCGGCTCCGCCCCCGGCGAAGGCCCGCCCGATTTCCAGCCCTACCTGATCGGCTATGTCGAACTGCCGGGCGAAGTGATCGTCGAAAGCCGCATCGTCGATGCGCGCCTCGAAGACCTGCACCTCGGCATGGACCTCGAATTCTGCATCGTGCCGTTCAACGCCGCGTATGACACCTTCGCCTTCCGTCCCCTCGCTGCCCAAGAAAGCAAAGCTGCATGAGCGAGAATGTCTACATCATCGGCGCGGGGATCCACCCGTTTGGCCGCACCGACAGCCGTTCGGGTCGCGAACAGGGTGTCTATGCCGTGCGCGAGGCGCTGGCCGATGCCGGGCTGGAATGGCCGGATATCGAATGCGCCTATGGCGGCAGCGCGGCAGCGGGCAATGCCGATATCATGGTCAACGAGCTGGGGCTGACCAGCCTGCCGTTCACCAATGTCGCCAATGGCTGCGCCACCGGGGGCAGCGCGCTGGCCGCATCGCAGCAGGCGATTGCGAGCGGAATGTATGACCTCGCGCTTGCCGTCGGTTTCGACAAGCACCCGCGCGGGGCGTTCAATGCCAAGCCCGCCGAATATGGCCTGCCCGAATGGTACGGCCAGACCGGGATGATGCTGACGACGCAGTTCTTTGCGCTCAAGATCCAGCGTTACATGCAGCTGCACGGCATCAGCCGCACGACGCTGGGGCGGGTGGCGGAAAAGGCGTTCCGCAACGGCACGATCACGCCGCACGCATGGCGGCGCAGCCCGGTCGATCTCGACACGATCATGAACGCGCCGATGATCAACGATCCGCTGACCAAATACATGTTCTGCTCGCCGGCAGAGGGCGCAGTGGCGCTGATCCTCGCTTCGGAAAAGAAGATGAAGGAACTCGGCGCGGACGGGGTGAAAATCCGCGCGGTTTCAGTGAAAACGCGCCCGCCTAACTCCTTCGAAGTGTTCCAGGCCGGGATCAGCATCGAGGAAGGCGGCAAGCCGACCGTGCTCGCCAGCAAGGCCGCATTCGAGAAGGCTGGAATCGGGCCGGAGGACATTTCCGTCGCCCAGCTTCAGGACACCGAGAGCGGCGCAGAAATCATGCACATGGCCGAAAACGGCTTCTGCAAGGACGGCGATCAGGAAGAATGGCTGGCCAATGGCTGGACCGAGATCGGTGGCGGCAAGCTGCCGGTCAACACCGATGGCGGGTGCCTCGCCTGCGGGGAGCCGATCGGGGCATCGGGCCTGCGTCAGGTCTACGAAAACGTGACGCAACTGCGCGGCCGCGCGGGTGAGCGGCAGGTGCCGGGCAAAGTCCGCTTCGGCTACTCCCACGTCTATGGCGCGCCGGGCCTTTCGGGCGTTGCCATTCTGGAGCGCGAATGACTCGGCCAGAAAACAAGGGACGCATGCACGGCAAGGTCGCGCTGGTCTCGGGCGGCGCGGAGGGCATCGGCGCGGCGGTCGCGCGGCTGATCGTGGCCGAAGGCGGCAGCGTGATGCTGGGCGATGTGCAGCTGGAAAAGGCGCAGGAACTTGCCGCCGAATTGGGTGCACAGGCAACTGCCTGCCAGCTCGATGTGCGCGATCTGCACCAGTGGGAAGCCGCCGTCTCCGCCACACGCGGGCGGTTCGGCAAGCTCACCGTGCTGTGCAACATCGCGGGCATTTCCGAGCCGGGCAATGTCCCCGACGGCGCGCTCGACGTGTGGGAACGCACCATCGACATCAACCTGCACGGCCCCTTCTACGGCATGCGCGCCGCGATCCCGGCGATGGAGGCGAGCGGTGAGCCCTGCGCCATCGTCAACATCGGCTCGATGATCGCAATGCGTCCGGCGGCCTTCGTCGCGGCCTATTCCGCCTCCAAGACGGGGTTGCGCGGGCTGACGCAATCGGTCGCGCTCGATCTCGCCGAACGCGGCCTGCCGATCCGCGTCAACATGGTGCACCCCGGCGCGATCCGCACGCCGATGTACAACCGCTACAAGTTCTCAGGGATCGACACGCCGGAGAATATCGAAACCAGTTTCGCCGCCACTCACCCGATGAACCGCATCGGCGAGCCCGAGGAAGTCGCCCGCGCGGTCGTCTTCCTCGCCAGCGACGAGGCGAGCTTTACCACCGGCTGCGATTTGACCGTCGACGGCGGCGGCAGCATCAGGAGCTGACATGGCAGAACAACCCGCCACCCGTATCGACGCGCATTTCATTGCCGCGGGCAAGTATCACGACATTGATTACCCGCGGCTCGAAATCCTCAAGCTGCTGGCCGAACACCCGCATATCCGCACCACTGTGGCGGCGGATTATTCGGGGCTGGAGCGGCTCGATCAGTGCCGTTTCCTCATCACCTATACCTGCGACCTGATGCCGACCCCGGAACAGGCCGCGCAGTTGAAGGCGTGGGTGGAAAAGGGCGGCAAATGGATGGCGCTCCACGGCACCAACTCGATCCTCGTGTTCACCGCCGACGGGCTGGTGGATGCGCCTGATGATCGCCCGGACGTGATGGAGATGCTCGGCACGCAGTTCGTGGCGCACCCGCCGATCGACAAGTTCCCGGTCGAGGTGGTCAACAAGGATCACGAACTGACCCGCGGCATCGAGGATTTCGAAGTGGTGGACGAGCTCTACCTCTCCAAGACGACGGCCCCCATCGAAACCCTGATGCAGACCACCTTCGAAGGCGAGGCGACCGGCTTTACGTGCAGCCAATGGCCCAAGACCACCGTACCTATCGTTTATACGAGGGATATTGGCGAGGGGCGGATCGTATACAACGCGCTGGGCCATTGCCGCGGTCATTATGACCTTCCCGGCATGGCCGATTTCTACCCGCACAAGGAAATGTGCGCCTGGAATTACGACGTCTATTATGACCTGCTGCGGCGTACGATCCGCTGGGCCATGCGAGACGGCGAATAGAGTTTACGAACGGGATCGACGACAATGGATATGGACTTCTCCCCCGAGGACATCGCCTTCCGCGAGGAAGTGCGCGCGTTCCTCAAGGATAACCTGCCGGAACGGCTGCGCGATGGCGCGCGGCGCACCCCGGGGGTGTTCGTCGAGCCCGATATCGGCATGGAATGGCACCGCATCCTCTACAAGCAAGGATGGGTTGCTCCGCACTGGCCCAAGGAAGACGGCGGCACCGGCTGGACGCCGACGCAGAAGTTCATCTTCGAAAAGGAATGTGCGCTGGCCGGCGCGCCCGCGCTCGCCATCCTCGGCCTTAGACTGGTCGGCCCGGTGATCTGCCACTTCGGCACGCCTGAACAGAAGGCGCGGTTCCTGCCGAGCATCCTGTCGGGCGATGATTACTGGTGCCAGGGCTATTCGGAACCCGGCAGCGGCTCCGACCTTGCGAGCCTCAAGACGACCGCGCGGCTTGAGGGCGATGAATATGTCATCAACGGCTCCAAGATCTGGACCACCCACGCCCACCATGCCGACTGGATCTTCGCGCTCGTCCGCACCGATGCGACAGTGAAGAAGCAGCAGGGCATCAGCTTCCTGTTGGTGCCGATGGATCAGCCGGGCATTGAAGTGACCCCGATCTATTCGATGTCGGGCGATCACGAAGTCAACGCGGTGTTCTTCACCGACGCGCGCACCCCGGCCCACAACCGCATCGGCGACGAAGGCCAAGGCTGGACCATCGCCAAATTCCTGCTCGAAAACGAGCGCGGCGGATCGTGCTATGCCCCGCGCCTGCTCCAGAGCATCGGGCGGCTTGAGGCGCTGGCGCAGACCCAGCCTTCGGGGGTCAATGGGGCCATCGCCCACGATCCGCGCTTCCGCGACAAGCTCGCCCGCGTGCGGCTGGAGGCCGAGGCGCTGGAAGTGACCGAGCTGCGGATTCTCGCCGAACTCGCCAAGGGCCGTTCGCCCGGGCCGCAGACCTCACTGGTCAAGCTGCTCGGCTCGAACATCGGCCAGCAGGTCGATGTGCTGCGGCTGGAGCTGCTTGGGCCGGACGCGCTGCAACTGCCGCTCGAACGCCCGCTCTATGGCAATGAAGCGCCCGAGCCGGTCGGCAGCGAATATGCCCAGACCGCGATGGGCAAGTACCTCAACAACCGCGCCTCGACGATCTTCGGCGGCTCGGACGAGGTGCAGAAGAACATCATCGCCAAGACCGTGCTGGGGCTTTGAGGCCCGCACCCCTCTCACAGGACTGACAGACAATGGACGTATCGAAGCTGATGTTCCGCGACGGGTTGATGGCGGGCGAGCGAATCCTTGTCACCGGCGGGGGCACCGGCCTCGGGCGCGAGATGGCGGAAGCCTTCCTCAAGCTTGGCGCGACGGTCTATATCTGCGGGCGGCGGCAGAACAAGCTGGATGAAACCGCCGCCGAACTGACAGCTCTGCATGGCGGAAAGATCGTCGGCATGGCCTGCGACATCCGCGATGCCGACGCGATCCACGCCATGGTCGACGCGATCTGGGCCGATGGCGGCGCGCTGACCGGCGTGGTCAACAACGCCGCGGGCAACTTCATCAGCCGCACCGAGGATCTTTCGGTCAACGGCTTCAACGCCATTGCCGACATCGTCATGCGCGGCACCTTCTATGTCACGCTCGACATCGGCAAGCGCCTGATTGCCGAGAAGAAGCGCGCCAGCTTCCTTTCGATCCTCACCACCTGGGTGTGGTCGGGCAGCGCCTTCGTGGTGCCGAGCGCGATGAGCAAAACCGCGATCAACGCCATGACCCAGAGCCTTGCGACCGAGTGGGGCCGCTACGGCCTGCGCTTCAATGCGATCGCGCCGGGCCTCTTCCCGACCAAGGGGATGAGCGCGCGTCTGCACCCGGGCGGAGCGGGCGGCAATTCGGGCAACAACCTCAATCCGATGGGCCGCGCGGGCGAGATGCACGAGCTCGCCAACTTGGCCGTGTTCCTGATGGGTCAGGGCGCGGAATATGTGAACGGCCAGACCATCGCCATCGACGGCGCAGGCTTCCAGGCCAATGGCGGCACCTTCTATCCGATGCTCCAGGGGCTGGGCGATGCCGAATGGGAGCAGATGCGCGCCATGATCAAGGGCACTAACGAGAAGGACAAGGCGGATCGGGCCGTCGGCTGATGCCCTCCTGGCCCGCCACCTCCTTCACCCCAGCGAAAGCTGGGGCCAAGGGCTTCATAGGCCAGCGCTTGCGGCTCTGGGTCCCAGCTTTCGCTGGGGTGACGACAAGCAGCAATAGACGCCCCTACCCTGCCGCCACGTCGGCCAGCGTCTGCGCGGTCTTGTAATCCGGCTTGCCATTGTTGAGCCTGAGCGAATTGTCGGTCAGAACATACAGCCGCGGGATCTTGTAGCCGGCCAGCCCGGCGCGGGCGTGGACATCTAGCGCGGCTTCCAGCCCCTCGGCCCCGGCCCCGCTCTCCGGCTGCACCACCGCCACCACTTTCCGCCCGAAGCGCGGATCGGGCAGGCTGACGACGCGCACGTCATGCACCGCAGGGTGGCTTTGCAGCACCGCCTCGACCTCCTCGGGGAAGACCTTCTCGCCGCCGGTGTTGATGCACATGTTGTCGCGCCCGATGAATTCGAGCGTCCCGTCTGCCGCCCAGCGCGCGCGGTCGCCCGTCATCAGCCAGCGCTTGCCCCCGATCACGGGGAAGGTCTGGGCGTTCTTTTCGTCCTCGCCGAGATAGCCCAAGGGCAGCGGCCCGGTGCGCGCGACGATGCCGACACCTTCGCTGCCGGGGGTGATCTCGTTGAAGTGCTCGTCAAACAGCTTGGTTTCGCGCCCCGGCAAGGGCTGGAACTTGCCCCCGCCGCTTGAGCCTTGCGCGGTAGTGATGACGATCCCCGTCCCCGAGCTTTCCGAGGAACCGAGCGCGTCGATGATCATCAGCGCGGGGTGATGCGCGATCAGGCGCTGCTTCAGGGCAGGCGAGAACACCGCGCCCGATGACGTGATCGAACGCAAGGACGCCAGCACCTCGGCCCCATCGCTCCGCGCATCCAGCCGGTCGGCCAGCGACAGAGCGAAGGCGTCCCCGACGATGAATATCCCCCGCGCGCCCAGCCGCTTCACCTCGTCCAGCGCCAGATCGGCATCGAACTTCGGCCCCGGCAACAGCGCCAGCGTGCCGCCCTTGAGCAAGTGGATCACCGCAGTGAACTGCCCCGCGCCGTGCATCAGCGGGCTGAGCAGCAGCAGCGGCGAGTTACTGGCGGGATGCTCCGGGCCAATCGCGGCGGCCTGCGCCACCTGTTCGTTCAGACTGCCCGCCACCAGCGGCGGCGTGCCCGGCGGGCGCTGCCAGACCCCGATGCTGAACGCCTGCCACGCCTGATCCATCGGCCACATTACCGCCTTGGGCATCCCCGTGGTGCCGCCGGTCGCGGTGAGGAACAGCGCGGCCGGATCGTCATGGATAGCAAAGCCTTCGGGCAGAGCGGTATCACCCAGCGCCGTCCACGCCGCGCCGCCGACATCGACCGTCAGCGTGCCCTGCGGCATCGATTCGCGCGCCACATCGGCAAAATCGCTCTCGGTAAACAGCGCCTTCAAGCCGAAGCGGGTGAAGATGTCGGCCAGCTCGCGGGCCTTATAATGGTAATTCACATTCACCGGCACCACGCCCGCCTTCACGCAGCCGAAATAGGCGAGCATGTAATCGGGGGTGTTGCGGAGCATCTGCCCGGCAATGTCGCCCGGCTTCAGGCCATGCGCACGCAGGCCGGCGGCGATCCGGTCGGTGATGGCATCGAATTCGCCCCAGCCGATTACCCGCTCGCCATGGATCAGTGCCGGCTGGTCGGGCGGAATCGCCGCCGCCAGCGCCTTCAGCACAGTCCCGAAATTCGCGCCCGCAAAAGCCATCAGCACAACGTCTCCCTTTCCCATTTTCGCTAGCCCCCGCCCGGCCCTCTTTCCCCTAGGTAAATTATGAGGACATTATAGAAAATTGCGCTAGTCTTGGCTGGCAGGAAAACAAATGAGAGGAGCGAGGCTGACAATGGCCCATAATGTTGTCGAGTTGCGAACACCGCAAGGCCGCGAATCCCTTGAGCAATTGCTGGATTCCGTGACGATCACCTGCCCCGAAGATATCCATGATGCCGCGGTGAGTCTGGCGCGAATCGCGCAGGAGCGCGGGATGCAGATCGCGGTGTGCGACGACATTTCCTCCAAGGAACCAATGGTCGATGCCGACGGCACGATCCTCAACGCCGATATTTTCCGCTGGCTGGATGACGGCGCGCGTTGGTGGGAGGATCACCGCCTCGCCCTGCATTCGCCGCTGCCGCGCGCCTGCCGCTATGAAAGCGAGCCGTTCTGGGTCAACCGCCACGGCTTCAACACCCGCTGGCGCAACCACTATCTGGCGGAAATCGACCTCGCCGATTTCGAGAAGCGGGCGCTCTGCAAGGCCGCAATCGTGATCCCGACACACCTGCCGTTCGGCCAGATTTCGGCCAGCAGCTTCATCTCGATGGACCGCGAAAAGGAAGACCTCTCGGCTGAATTCGCCGAATATGGCGCGCTGTTCGCGATGGTGACGCGGTGCTTCGTGGCCGGCTACGTGCAGGCCAACCGCACCAAGCGGCGCATCCCGTCGGACTGCGTGCTGTCAAAGCGCGAAGTGGAATGCCTGCGCTGGGCGGCGATCGGCAAGACCGACAAGGAGATCAGCATGATCCTCAACCGGTCGCACGCCACAATCCGCTACCACATCCACCGCGCGGGCGAGAAGCTGGACAGCGTGAACCGCGCGCAGACGATCTTCAAGGCCGGGCAGCTGGGGTATCTGGGGGCGTCTGACTGAGCTTTCCCCCGCCCCGGGCTTGACCCGGGGCCCCGCTTGTTTGCTGATCGCGCCACGCCAGAAAAAGGAGCGGGGCCCCGGGTCAAGCCCGGAGCGGGGTGGATATCTATCTTTACCCCAGCTTCCTGAGCGGCTCCGAGCCGTCCCAGCCGATGCCAGCCGCCTTGATCATCCCGAACAGGTCAGGCCCGTCCTTGGCCTGCTCCAGCATCTCCACCAGCGTGCCGGGGCCGCCGCCCGCGTCGACGTAAATCGCCTTGCTGGTGCCAAAGGTGCCCTCGATCATGATCTCGGCCCCTTCCGCCTCGCACACGGCCTTCGCGTGGGCGATGTCATCGACCAGAATGCACACGTGGTGCAGCTTGTCACCGGTCGCGCCATATTCGCCCGTATAGACAGAGGGATGATTGTCGCGCGGGCGGATCAGTTCGATCTGCAAGTCGCCCCAATAGGCCAGCGCCAGATCGAACACCGCATCGGTCGGCTGCCCGCGATATTTCATCCCGTCGAGGTGGATGCCCTCGACGATGTAGAACGGCCCGACGCCCATCACCTGCGTCCAGTATTTCACCGCCGCGTCGAAATCCTCCGGCACGTAAGCCAGCTGCATGATATCGCCCAAAGCGGCGATCTTACCCGGTAAAGCCATTTTCCTCTCCAATCCGCTAGGGTGACCCTACGGCGAAGCTGTGTGATATTCCTTCCCGGAGACACTGCACAAAGTGCGAGGACGAGGGACGGGGATACCCCCGAAAGGACGCTTCAGGCCAATGAACGAGATCAAGGATATTGCCCGCGCTGACCGCTGCCCGGGGATCAGCTACACCGACATGCTGAACGGCGACACCCGCCGTCCGCCGGATTACCTGTTCGAGGAAACCACCATCGAGATGGGTGACGATCCGCTGCCGGTCACGCCCTACATCTCGGAGGAGTTCGCGCAGGCCGAACGCGAGAAGATGTGGCCCAACGTGTGGCTGTTCGCCGCGCGCGAGGACGAAATGCCGGATGTGGGCGACACCGTGGTGTTCGACATCGCCGGCAAGAGCTTCCTGCTGATCCGTCAGAAGGACGGCGGCGTGAAGGCGTTCTACAACGCCTGTCTCCACCGCGGCCGCAAGCTGCGCACCGAGAGTGGCAATTCGGTGCAACTGCGCTGCCCGTTCCACGGCTTCACCTGGCGCAATGACGGCTCGATGAAGGAAATCCCCTGCTCGTGGGACTTCAAGCACCTCGAAGACAAGGACATGAGCCTGCCGGAAGCCCGCGTCGAGCTGTGGCAGGGCTTCGTGATGCTGACCGAGAACCACGATCTGCCCGACTTCGCGACCTGGCTCGGCTCGCCCGCCACGCATTACGAGCGCTATGATTTCGGCAACCGCTACACCGGCATGTGGGTGAAAAAGCGCATCCCGGCCAACTGGAAGGCCACCGCCGAGGCTTTCATGGAAGCCTGGCACTCGATCACCACCCACCCGCAACTGCTGCCGTTCCTGGGCGATGCCAACACCCGCTACGACTTGATCGGCGATCACTTCAACCGCGCGATCACGCCGTCGGGCGTGCTCAGCCCGCACGTGAAGGGCAAGAATTCCGACTACGTGCTGGAGAAGATGAACGAGTTCTCCGGCGGGGCGGATGCCCGCACCAACCGCCGTTTCTCGGCCAGCGAGGGGCCGGATGAAGGCTATGCCGCCGATGATCCGCTGGGCGCGCGCAAGGTGCTGGCCGATGCCGGGCGCAAGGGCTTTGCAGAGCAATACGGCTACGATTATTCCGACGCGGCCGATGCCGAGATCCTCGACAACTTCACCTACAACATCTTCCCCAACTTCTCGCCATGGATCGGTTTCCTGCCGACGCTGGTCTATCGCTGGTTCCCCGGCGACACGCCCGACTGGTGCGTGATGGAAATCCGCCTGCTGTTCCCCACTCCCAAGGACCAGCCGCGCCCGCGTTCCGTCGCGCCGACCTATATCCCCGATGACGAGCCGTTTGCCTGGGCGAACGACATCATGGGCCCGCAGCTCGCCAATGTGTTCGATCAGGACATGGCCAACCTGCCCTATGTGCAGGAAGGGATGAAGGCGATGAAGGAAGGCCTGATGGAGCTCGGCCACTATCAGGACAGCCGCGTGCGGCATTTCCAGACGACGCTGATGAAGTATATCAACGGGGAACTGCCGGCGACAAAGTAGCCCCTTTCGTCATTGCGAGCCGCAGGCGAAGCAATCCATGGACCACCTTCGCGCCAAGGGCGACAGTCAGTCCATGGATTGCTTCGTCGCCTTTGGCTCCTCGCAATGACGATGAATTGAGAGATCCATGACCTTCTCCTTTGACCTCACCGGGCGCACCGCGCTCATCACCGGCGCGTCGTCCGGCCTTGGCACCCGCTTCGGGCGGATGCTCGCTGCGAGCGGGGCCAATGTCGCGCTCGGCGCGCGGCGGGCTGACCGGCTGGCGGCGCTCGCTGCCGAGATCGGCCCGCAGGCGGCGGCGGTGCAGATGGATGTCGCGCGCGAGGCCGACATCATCGCCGGATTCGACGCGGCCGAGGCGGCGTTCGGCGGCCCGGTCGATACCGTGATCGCCAATGCGGGTGTCGACGGCGCGGGCATGGCAACCACCATCTCGGAAGAAGACATCGAGCAGACCCTCGCCATCAACCTCAAGGGCGCAATCCTGACCGCGCGCGAGGGGGCCAAACGGATGATGGCGCAGGGGGTCACCAAGGGGCGGATCGTGATGATCGCCTCGATCACCGCGTTCGAGCCGTCCCCCGGCCTCGTCGCCTATGCCGCGTCCAAGGCGGGCGTGGTGCAGGCGGGCCGGACGCTGGCGCGCGAATGGGCGCGGGCCGGGATCTGCATCAACACCGTGTCGCCCGGCTATATCCGCACCGCAATCAACGACGAATGGTTCGATACCGAACCGGGCAAGAAACAGATTGCCCGCTTCCCCAAGCGCCGGTTGATGGGCGAGGAAGGTCTCGACGCGATGATGCTGTTCCTGTGCTCGGACGCCGCGGAGTTCGTGACCGGCACCAACTTCGTGCTCGACGACGGGCAGACGCTTTAATGCGTTTTCGGTTCAAGCTGACGCGAACCGAAAAGCACGCTCAGACGCCGCGCGGGCTTATTCGCGGCATTCCTGCGGGAGCCGCTCACTATGCCTAGACGGATGATCTCGCTCGCCGCCGGGATCATGCCGGAAGCCACGCCTTCGCAGCTGATCGAATGCGCCGCTGCGTCGGGGTTCGACTTCGGCGGGATGTGGGCCGAGCGCGAGACGTGGACGCCCGCCACCACCCGCGCCGTCCGCCAGCAGGCCCGCGATGCCGGGGTGGAGCTGCTCGATCTGGAAGTCGCGTGGATCATGCCGGGCGCGCCCGATCCGTGGCTCACAGAGCTGGTCGGGATCGCGGCGGAAATCGGCGCGCGCAATCTGCTCTGCGTCTCCAGCGACCCGGACATGGCCGCCACCACCGCCAAGTTTCAGGCGATGGTCGATGCGGCCAAGGGCACCGGGGTGCGCGTCAATCTCGAATTCGGCATCTTCACCGAGGTGAAGACCATCCACATGGCCCGCGCCGTGCTCGAAGGGGTCGAGGGCGAGGCCAAGGCGCTGCTGGTCGATACGCTGCACTGGTCGCGCTCGGGCGGGACCGCCGATGACCTCAAGGCCATCCCGCGCGAGTGGCTGTCCTATTGCCAGCCCTGCGATGCGCCCGCGCAGGGGCCTGATGTTACGAATTTCGATGCGATCATCGACGATGCGATCAATCGCCGGATGGCACTGGGGCAAGGGGGCCTGCCGCTCGCGGCGATGGTCGACGCCCTGCCCGCGTCCCTGCCGATGGCGGTGGAAGAACGTTCCGCCGCCCTGCGCGACAACTTCCCCGATCTTGTCGAACGCGCCCGCGAATGTGCGCGCACCAGCCGCGCGTGGCTGGATAGTCTCGGGTGAGCATCCTGCCCGTCACGCTGGTGCAGATGGCGTTCCTTGTGGCGGATCTCGAAGCAGGCTGCGCCGCGCTGAACCGCGCCTATGGCTGGGGGCCATTCCTCGGCGGCCGCGAAGGCGTGCTGGCCGATCACGTCTATCGCGGGCAGAGCGCCAAACCGATCCGCATCCGCGGCGTCTTCGTCCAGTCGGGCGAGATCAATGTCGAGGTGATCCAGGTCGTCTCGGACGCCCCCAGCGCGTTTCACGAGATGCTGCGGGCCGACGGCGAGCCGGTGCTCCACCACTGCGCCACCTTCGCCGCCGATTACGCCGGCACCCGCGATCATCTCGTCGCGCAGGGCTTCCCGGTGGTGAGCGAGTTCGGCTTTGCGGGGCATCGCATCTGCTATGTCGATACGCGCCCGCTGCTCGGCTTCATGACCGAGATCTATCCCGATCTGCCGGTCATCCGCGCGATGTATGCCGAGACGGTGGCGGCGGCGGAGGCGAACCCCGGCAGCCCGGCCATTACGCCCTTCACCACCCCGCGTTAGAGCACTTTCCGACCAATCTGACCCACCCTGATCGCTTCAGGAAGGCCGCTGGACAGGAACGGCGCGCCGGCAGGGGCTTGGTTGCCCCTGCAAGCGACGAGACGAAGCCAGCGGCCTTCCTGAAGCGACCCCGCAGGGGCGGGCCGATTGGGGCGCAGGACTACGTTGATCGTCGCTCACGATGCGCTGCATCGCTCGCTCCTCTCGCCTTGCCCTGCGCCCCAATCGGCTCCGTCAGGGTGGGTCAGATTGGTCGGAAAGTGCTCTAGGACGGCAGGCCCGCGATCCAGTCCTTCGACTTGGCCCAGTCGCGGTGCCGCGTCGGCTCCATCCCCAACAGGTCGCGCGCGTGCGCCGGATCGACCAGCAGCGGCGAGACGGGCTGGTTGTTGTAGAAGGCGTAGAACTTGGCCATCCCGTCATAGATGCTGAGCGGCGTGACTTCGCGCGAGCCTGTCACCATTTCGCTCATGCGGGCGGCGAATTCTTCCGGCGCGAGGCTCTGGAAGCGCACCGGACGGCCGATAGCCTCGGCAAGATTGGCGGCAACCTCGTCACCCACAAGCGCCTCCGGCCCGCCGAGCGGGACGTGCATCCCGTCAGCCGCATCGGTCTGAAGCGCGCGGCGCATCGCCTGCGCGACGTCTTCGAGGCACACCCAGTTGATGCGGAGATCGGGCTTGGCCGGATAGGCAAAAATCCCCTCGCGCATGATCAGCGGGCGGTTCCAGAGGCGGTACTGGTTGTCCATGAACACGGTCGGTTCGATGAACACGCAGGGGATGGCGGTGTCCTCCAGCGCGCGCTCGATATCGCGGCGGCCATCATGGGCCGACAGGTCGAGATCATGCGGCGCAACGTAGCAGGCGGTATTGAAGATGATCTTCTTCAGCCCCGCACGCTTGGCTCCGGCTGCGATCTGCGCGCCGAAATGGGCGGCTTTGGCGCGGTCGAATTCGAACGGCAGGTGGAAGGCGGCGGCGTCCTGTCCGGCAAAGGCCTGCGCCATCGCATCGGCATCGGTGATGTCGGCGTGGACGGTCGGCAGATCGGGGAACGGCGTGCCCGCCATCGCATCGGCGCGGCGGACCCCGGCGGTCACAGCGAAACCGTGGGCGAGCAGTTCGGCCACCAGCGGCTGCCCCTGGTCGGCGGGTGCGCCAAGGACGCAGACTTTGGTGATGCTCAAGGGGATTGGCTCCGCTTCAGGCGCGCGCCGCGATCTCCGCAGCGTCGAAATAGTGGATGCGCAATTCGCGCAGCAGCCCGTCCTCGAAGCACCCGGCCTCGCAGATGGTCTGGGTGAAGGGCGCGGAGCCGTCCTTGGGGTGCATGGTGAGGCGGATCACCATCACCGCCCAGGTATCGCCGCCGGTGCAGTCGAGCATTTCGAGCTTGGTATCAGCCCAGGTGCCATACATCGCCGCAGCGCAGCGCTGGAGCGCGTCCTTGCCGCGCCACTCGCCCGCGAAGGGGAGCGAATTGGCCTCGTAGAGCACGAAATCAGGATGGATCAGCGCCTCGACCGCATCCCAATCGCGCGTGCCGGCGGTGGCATAGACCTTCGCCAGCATTTCCCTCGGGCTAGCCACCTCGATCAGCCCTCGTCGATCGTGCCGATGAGATCACCGACCTTGTAGACCGCGCCTTCCTCGCCGGTGGGATGGATGATCCCGCTGGCCTGCGCTTCGATCTCGGTGGTGCTCTTGTCGGTCTCGACGGTGTAGATGATGTCGCCCTTCTCGACCCGTTCGCCATCACCGAACATCCATTCGACGAGGGTCATTTCGACAGCGCTCATGCCGAGCTTCGGGATGCGGATTTCACTGGCCATTTAGAGTTTACCTACCGATGCCTTGATCTGCGCGACGATTTCCGACTTTTGTGGAATCCACGCCTGTTCGAGATGCGAAGCGAAGGGCACTGCGGAGAAGGTGCCGCCGATGCGCCGGACGGGGCCCTTGAGGCTGTCCCAGCACTTTTCCTGAATATTCGCGGCGATTTCCGCGCCGGTGCCGAACGGGCGCACGGCTTCATGCAGAGTGATGGCACGACCGGTCTTGCGGACCGATGCCAGCACGGTCGCCTCGTCATAAGGCGCGATGGTGCGAAGGTCGATCACCTCGACGCTGATGCCTTCCTTGGCCAGATCATCCGCCACCGCCAGCGCGTCCAGCACGGTGCGGCCATAGGTGATCAGGCTGATATCGGTGCCTTCCCGCGCGACTGCCGCCTTGCCGAGCGGCACGCGGTAGCCCGGGCCGGGATCTTCCGCCTTGAGGCCATAGCAAAGGATGTTCTCGATGAAGATCACCGGATCATTCGCATCGATGCTCGCCCGCATCAGCCCGCGCGCGTCGGCCGGGTTGGACGGGGTGACGACATGGATGCCCGCAACGTGGGCGAACCACGCTTCGAGCATGTCCGAGTGCTGCCCGCCAAAGCCGACGCCGACGCCGGTGGTGGTGCGGATCACCATCGGGCACGGGGTCTGCCCGCCCGACATGAAGCGCAGCTTGGCGGCGTGGTTGACGATCTGGTCCATGCACACGCCGACGAAGTTCATCAGCATGATTTCGGCGATCGGACGCTGGCCAGCCAGAGCGGCACCGACGGCGGCACCGATGATCGCGGTTTCCGAGATCGGCGTCGCGCGGATGCGGTGTTCGCCATACTTCTCGGTCAGGCCGGAAGTGACCTTGAACACCCCGCCGCCCTGCTTGGCGGACACGTCTTCACCGAGGCAGAACACGCCCGGGTCTTCGGCCATCGCCTCGTCGATTGCGAGGTTCAGCGCCTGAGTCATGGTGATCTGGGCCATCAGGCGGTCTCCTCCAGCACGTCCTTGTAGATTTCATCGGTATCCGGCAGCGGCGCGGCCAGAGCATGTTCGACAGCCGCGTTGATCTGCGCGTCGATGTCGGCAACGATCGCGTCCAGCTCTTCCTCGGTGAACTGGTGTTCCAGCATCACCTTGCGAAGCTTGGGCAGCGGGTCTTCGGCCTTCATTTCAGCGATATGCTCGGGCGGCATGTAGCTGAAGTCCGAGCCGAAGAAGTGGCCCATCATGCGGTAGCACATGGCTTCCACCAGCGTCGGGCCTTCGCCCCGGCGGGCGCGGTCCACGGCTTCCTTCACGGCCGGGTAGATCTGGTTCACGTCATTGCCGTCAACCGTCACGCCCGGCATCCCGTAACCCGCCGCGCGCGACGCGATGTTGGGGCTGTCGGTGTGATCGGCGTAGGCGGTGTGCTCGCCGTAGCGGTTGTTCTGGCACAGGAAGATGACGGGCAGCTTATACAGCTGGGCCATGTTCATCGCTTCGTGGAAGCCGCCGATATTGGCCGCGCCGTCACCAAAGCTCACCAGCGTCACGCGGCCATCGCCGTTGTTCTGGCTCGCCATGGCGAGGCCGTTAGCGATGGGCAGGCCCGAGCCGACCACGCCGGTCGTCACCATGATGCCGGTTTCGGGATCGGTGATGTGCATGGTGCCGCCCTTGCCCTTGCAGGTGCCGGTGGCCTTGCCGAGGCATTCGCCCCACCACTTCTCCATCGGGATTCCCTTGGCGGTCTGCTCGCCCTGGCCGCGATAGGTGCAGACGACGTAGTCTTCCTTCTCCAGCGCCGCCATCGCCGCAGCCGAGACCAGCTCCTGCCCGCGCACGCAGTAATACATCACCGCGACCTTGCCGCCCATCAGCAGCTCGCGGAACTTCTCGTCGGTGCGGTTCACCTTCATCGTGCGGGTGTAGATGTCGAGCAGCTTGTCGCGCCCAAGCGTTTCGGCGATTTGCGCCATGGAGAGTGGCCCTTCCTGTATGGGGTAAAGCTTAGAACTGGACGCGCTGGGTAAAGCCGCCGTCGACGACGATGTTCGAGCCCGTCATGTAGGGCACCGCGGGGCTGGCGACGAAGACAATTGCCTTGGCCACTTCCACCGGCTCGCCGAAGCGGCCCATCGGCATCTTGGCGAGGGTGCCATCATAGAGCGGCTTCATGTGCTCCTCGATGATCTCCCAGTTGCCGCCCTTGTAGTAGACCGCGCCCGGCGACACGGTGTTCACCCGGATGCCCTTGGCGGCATAGGCCTGCGAAAGCTGCGAGGCATAGGTGATCAGCGCGGCCTTGATCGCGTTGAAGGGATTGGGCGCGATGAAGGTTTCGAGCGCGGCGGTGCTCGACAGCATCACGATGGAACCCGTGCCCGAAGCTTCGAGATAGGGGGTGAGCGTTTCGACCGCATAGGCCGCGCCCTTCAGGTCCATGTCGAGACAGGCCTGCCAGTCGCCTGCGCCGCCGGTGCCCGATGCGCTTGCGGTGTGGACGAAGATATCGCAGCCGCCCAGTTCCTTGACGGCCTTTTCCAGCCATGCCTGATAGGCTTCGGTGCCGGATGCCATGTCGAACACTTCGGCAAACACCTTGCCCGGCCCGGCGGCATCGATGGCGGCCTTGGCAGCCTCGATCTTGTCTTCCTTGCGGCTGAAGAAGGCGACATCCGCGCCCTCGGCAGCGAACAGCTTGAGCGATTCAAGCCCGAGGCCATGCGCCCCGCCGTTCATGATGACCTTCTTGCCCTTGAGTCCCAGATCCATAGTGCCTCTCCCCGGCTAACCGTTGTGAGCTGAGGGGATAGCCGACTGGCAGGACGGGGCGTATCGTCAATTTTGTTGGGGTTGGGCGGCGCGGGTCGCTTTGGGCACCCGCGCCGCCTTCCGGTTCATCAGAAGATGAAGCTCACCCGGCCATAAAGGAACCGGCCGTTGAAGCCGAACGGCGAGAACGACGAGAACGGCAGGAAGTAGTTGTTGACCGACAGGTTGCCCTGTGTGCCCGTCACCGGATCGGTGCCGCGCCCGACCGGGTTCACGCTCGGGTACTGGTCGAACAGGTTGTTGGCCCCGAACGCCAGTTCGACGTTGTTGGCGATGCCATCTTGCGGGCGGATCCGGAACTCGAGATCGGTGATCCAGCGCGGTGCCAGCAGCACGTCGTTGATCGGGGTTGCACCGGCCGAGAACACTTCGCCGAAGCGGTTGGTGCGCAGCGTCGTGCTGAGCCACTTCCACTCGAAATCCGCGCCCAGATTGATGCGGTCGCGCGGCTGGCCGCGTTCGATGCGCTCCGATTCGAGCCGCCCGAACAGGTCGATCCCCGGCACCTGCGCCAGACTGCCCGGGTTGGTCCGGCGGCCGGTGATGTCGATATCGTTCCAGTTGTAGCCCGCCGTCAGCGACAGGGTCGCGCTGTCGCCGATGCTGGTGCGATAGGTGCCGATCACGTCGAAGCCGCGGGTGCGGGTGTCGATCCCGTTGAAGAAGAACCGCGCCGCCGAGATGTTGGTGAACCCGGCATCGTTGAGGATCTGCGCAATCCCGCGGCCCGGATTCCCGCCAGTCGGGTTGCCGACTGCATCGCGGTTGGCGGTGAGGTTGTCGCTCAGCACGATGCGATCATCGATGTCGATCTGGTAGTAGTCGAAGGTGACGTTGAGCCCGTCGACCTTGTCGAACACCGCACCCGCCGACCACGATACCGACTTCTCGGCCTTGAGCGGGATCGCCCCGAGCGCCACGGCAACCGGGTTATTGACCGGCAGCGTCACCGCATCCACCAGCACGCCGCCGATGTTGTTGGTCGCCGCTGCGGCGAAGAACTGCTGCTGGAGCGAGGGCGCGCGGAAGCCGGTCGAAATCGCGCCGCGCAGCGCGAAGCCGTCGATCAGCTCCAGCCGGCTGGCGAGCTTGCCGTTGAGGGTCGAACCGAAGTCGGTGTAATCCTCGAAGCGGCCCGCCACCTGCACGTTCCAGGCCGAGGTGATGTCGGCATCAAGCTCGGCATAGAGCGACACGTTCTCGCGGCTGTTGGGGGTGGTCACGTCCACGCCGCCGATGATCGGCTGGAAGCCCGGGAACACCTGCGCCCCCGGCGCGGCAAAGGCGGTTGCCCCGGCGCCGGTGATGAACGAGTTGTTGGTGCCCACCCGCACCGGCCCGGCGATGTAGCTGTCGGGCTCGCCTGCGGTCAGTTGGTATTCCTCGCGCCGCCATTCGGCCCCGAAGGACAGGGTCAGCTGGTCGATCCCGCCGATTTCGATCTCGCGGCTGATGTCGAGGTTGGCCATCAGCTGGTTATAGGCAATTCCGCCGGCATCGAACTCGGTCGGGCTGGCCGCGCCGAGCGAGGCGTTGAGCGTGTCGGTGATGCGGAAATCGGTCTGGTTGTCGCCGTAGGACATCGACAGATCCCAGATCCAGCCGTCGAAATCCCCGTCGAGCCCGGCGACGATGGCGAAGTCCTGGGTGTCGGTGTTGATCAGCGGCAGGAAGCCATCGGGATAGATCGCCAGCACGTTGCGATTGTCCGCCGCGCGGCGATAGAACCCGGCCGATTCCGCATCGCGGGTGCCGAAGCTGCCGAAGGCGTAGAACGACACCTGGTCATCCAGCGGCATCCCCATGTTGACGACGATGTTGAGATCTTCCGTCTTGGGGTCGCCGTAGCGGTGGTAACGCCGGTCAAGCGTCAGCTCGCGCGGGTCGAGCGGGCCGGACTGCGAATAGTTGCGGCGCGGATCGTAACCGGCGCGGTTGGTGTCGTTGCGGTCGCGATATTCGGCGGTGATGTTGATGAAGCCCTCTGCACCCAGCGGCAGGCCGATATTGCCAGACACCGTCAGCACCTCGCCGTCCGTAACCTTGAGATCGCGGCCGGTGTCAGTCAGCTGGAGCACGCCGTCCGGGGTGAGAGTCGGGGTTTGCCCGGCCACGCCGTTGACGCCGGTGACTTCGCGCACGCCTTCGATGCGGGTGTTGAAGCCGCCATAGTTGACGACCAACCGCCCGCCCTTGCGCGCGTCGTTCAACTGGAAGTTGATTACCCCGGCAATCGCGTCGGAACCATATTGCGCCGCAGCCCCGTCGCGCAGGACTTCGACCCGGCCGATCGAGGAGGCGGGGATCTGGTTCAGGTCGACTGCGGTGCTGCCGCGTCCGACCGAGCCGTTGAGGTTGAGCAGCGCCGCGGCGTGGCGACGCTTGCCGTTGATCAGCACCAGCGTCTGGTCAGGCCCGAGCCCGCGCAAGGTCGCCGGGCGGATCGCATCGGTGCCGTCGGTGATCGAGGGCTGCGGGAAGTTCAACGAGGGCACCAGATCGCGCAGCAGGCGCGCGGTTTCGACCAGGCCCGACTGACGCAGCTGTTCGGAGGTGATGACGTCGATCGGCACGGGGCTTTCAGCAACCGTACGGTCGGAGCGGCGGGTGCCGGTGACGATCAGAACCGTTTCGGCTTCATCCGCGGCGGCAGCGGCGCCAGCCTGCTGCATCGCGGCGAGCGGCGCGACAGAGGTTACGGCAACGTCGGCAACGGTGTCACTGTCAGCCTCGGCCGCATGGGCCGGCGCGGCGGCAACGGCGGCCGCAAACAGCACCGTCGCAGTGGCGAGCGGCGAGCCGGAGTGAAGCACCTGATCAATCTTTCGCATTATATTCCCCTGATCGATTATCGAAACGCGCGCCTTGCGGACCGCCCTTCCGGACCGACCGACGCATAAAGCCGCGGTTGCGCGCGCACCCCGACAAGGGCCATGCGCATGGCGGAAAACTTCGTGTAAATTGGCGGGACATTACCGACACCCTGTGGGCGATCGGCATATCCTCGATCTTGGCGTGCAGCCTAACGCGACCCCTGTGCGCCTTGCTGGCAGGAAATAAAATTCCATTCTGGCTGCGCACGGTCAATGTCTGAACGCCCTTGTGACGCATAAGAGGCAACAATTTGCCGATCTGTCGTTATAATGTCACACTGCCAGCTGCCGCCAGATGCAGTCTGTCGCGCCGCGGCATCGCTCGGATTCAGAGGGCATGAAGACATCGCCGCAAGCAGGCGATATGGGCTTGGCGATGGCCCGTCTCATCCTGTTCAACAAACCCTTCGGCGTCCTGTCGCAATTCACCGACCGCGGCTCTCCCACGGAGCGCGCGACCTTGTCGGACTTCATTGCGGTGAAGGGCGTCTATCCCGCCGGGCGGCTCGACCGGGACAGCGAGGGCCTGCTGCTGCTCACCGATGATGGACGCTTGCAGGCGCGCATTGCCGATCCGCGCTTCAAGCTGCCCAAGGCCTATCTCGTGCAGGTCGAAGGCGATCCGCACGAGCCGGAGCTGGAGCGTTTGCGACAGGGCGTCATGCTTAGGGATGGCATGACCCTGCCGGCCGAAGTCGCCCGCATCGACGCGCCGCAACTCTGGCCTCGCGATCCGCCGATCCGCCAGCGCAAGTCTATCCCGGACAGCTGGCTGAAGCTCACGATCCGCGAAGGGCGCAACCGACAGGTGCGCCGCATGACGGCAGCGGTGGGGCTACCCACGCTCAGGCTGGTGCGCTGGTCAATCGGCGACTGGACGGTTGATGGAATCGCGCCGGGCCAGTTTGCGGAGCTCGCTGTCTAGACAACCGTCACCAATCCAAAGCATCAGGATTTTCGCGGCCCCATGAATTATCGCCACTCCTTCCATGCCGGCAACAGCGCCGATGTCGTCAAGCACAGCCTGCTAATTGCGCTGGTGCGCGCCCTTCAGCTCAAGGACGGGGCGCTGACGTTGATCGACACCCATTCCGGCTGCGGGCTGTATGACCTGTACGGCGAGGAAGCCGGACGCACCGGCGAGGCCGCGCAGGGCGTGCTGCGCGCCTTTGCCGATCCGAACCCCCTGCTGGACGACTATCGCGCCGCCGTGCGGGCGGTGAATGAAGGGGTGGGTGAGGGGCATGGGCCGCGCCTCTACCCCGGAAGCCCACGCATTCTGGCGCAGTTGCTGCGCCCGCAGGATGCCTTGATCCTCAACGAAAAGCATCCCGAGGATGCCCGCTCGTTACGCGCTGCGATGCGCGGCACGCCTGCTGCCGTGCATGAGCGTGACGCCTACGAGCTGTGGCTGGCGCTGCTTCCAACCCGCACCCCGCGCGGGCTGGTTGTGGTTGACCCGCCCTACGAGCAGACCGACGAACGCGACCGCATCACCGCTACCCTCGCCATGGCTCATCGCAAATGGGCGCATGGCGTGACGGCGATCTGGTATCCCCTGAAGGACCGGCCTGCGCATCAGCGCTGGAAGGACCAACTGCGCAAGCTGCGCATCCCGAAGTTTCTGGTGGTGGAGCACTGGCTCTACGACGGCGATCAGCCCGGCATCTACAATGGTGCAGGGCTGTTCATCGTCAATCCGCCCTACGCCTTCACGCAAGCATTGCCGCCGTTGCTCGAAGCCCTACGCGCCGCGCTGGCACCGGAAGGGCACAGCGGCAAGATTTCAGCCGATTGGCTGAGCGGTTAAGACGAGCCGCATCGTTCCGGTAGCCCCGACTATTGTGGCGGCGAGAAATCAGTGACTGGATAGTGCTGCTGTGGAGGATCAAAAGCCCTAACCCAGCCGCAAAAGCGGTTGCTTCTTTGGCTCGTGACCGACGCCCATCACGCTCTGCAGCGGTGCTGCGGGCGAGGTATTTTGTGTTTTGTGGTGGTTTTTTTGGTGTTGGTTGCGGGAGTTGGATTTGAACCAACGACCT